>Ga0265297_10000897_pt1 | contig 78292 bp, 67 predicted proteins | sample Munlanlwell13791_FD_192502 | JGI IMG/M metagenome (GOLD analysis project Ga0265297, IMG submission 192502) | Leachate microbial communities from a municipal landfill in Southern Ontario, Canada - Leachate well 137-91 | ecosystem: Engineered > Solid waste > Landfill > Unclassified | place...
TATCAAGCATAAGCACAGCCCCGGAAAAGTCTCTTTTATTCTTTGAAGACGCGTTGATGCTTGTTAAGCGTATCAACGACAAACATGGAATTGGAAAGTACACGAATGCAATAGGTACCGTTTTCGGAGCCACCGGTCGTGATTCTTTAGCCGTTATACATTTTCATAAGGCTATTGATATTGCCCGTCAAGCAAATGATTCGCAGGAGTTGGGAAAGTATCTGAATAACCTTTCTCAGGCATACAATAGAATGGGAAAGATTGACCTGGCGATAGCAGGGTATAACGAAGCCCTCGAAGCTTTTAACGTTGTTGATGATAAAAAAAATGCTGCGATTTGTTACAATTCATTGGGAAATATCCATACAAGCCGGGGCAATTACCCAATAGCGCTGGAGTGTTTTCAAACCGCTTTGAAGGTTTTTGAAGAGATACATGATGTAAACGGAATCACCAAAACACTAGTCGGAATTGGCAGTATTTACTTCGCACAGAAAAATTATGAAAAAGCGCTGAAATACAATGAAAAGGTAATAAAGATTGCAGAGGAATCCGGTAACAGGCACTCTTTAGCCGGAGGGCTCCTCAATGTCGGGCTTATTTATCTCAAGACTAACAATCAACAGGCATTGGGCTATTTCATGAAAGCGCTTGATATTAGTAAGAATTTAAAAATTATTCCCCTTCATACCAGCATTCTCATAAACATAGGGCAACTATACTTTAACCAATCAGAATATGACAAGGCTTTAGAGAACTTCACTGAAGCCCTTGTGTTATCTGAAAAGATAGGTTTGCAATCAACAATTTGTGTCGCGAAATTTAATATTGCCCAAGTATATCATATCACAAAAAAGCTTTCTCTAGCAATAAGCTATGCTGACAGTAGTCTTAAAATTGCCGAAAACCTCAAACTGATTGTATTTCAAAAAGATTTGCACAAACTTCTTTCAGAAGTATACGCTCAAACAAACAACTATCAGCAGGCATATATCCATAGCCAACAATTCAAGCAGCTCAGCGACAAGATATTTAATGAAAGTAATATCCGGCAGATTACAGAACTGGAGTATGCATACAAATTTGAGAAGGAGAAGCAGGCCTTAACTTTAGAACATAGCAGAAAGGATGCCTTGCATGCAGCCAAGAGAAAACAACAGAACACGATTATAATTACGCTCGCGGTCTGCTTTTGCCTGGTATCACTCCTTGCATTATACATACTACGTATATATCGCTATAAGCACCATGCCAACAATTTGCTAACCAAGCAACAGAAGGACATTCAGAAATTAAATGACGAACTGGTAATGGTTAACAATAATCTCAGAGCTTCAAATCAACAGTTAAACAATGCAAACGAAATAATACAAGAGCGGGAGAAACTACTGTCACAGATTACCGATAATATTCCCGCATTCATATCACTTATGGACAGCGACCGACATTATCTCTTTGCTAACACTGGTTACGCCAATCTTTATGGTTTGAACAAAACTGAAATAGCAGGCAAAAATGTTGATGAAGTAATTAATAATGAGTCTTTTCATAGAGCAAATCAATATTTTGACATGGTACTCGAGGGAGAGACGGTTCAATTTGAAGATCACATTGATAATGGAGATGATAGAACTTATATTTATAATTCCTGTTTGCCATATAATTTCAATAACAATACACCTGGAGTGCTGGTTTGCAGTTTCGATATTACTCAACGAAAACAGGCCGAACAGGCAAAGCGGGAACTGGAACAGGAGAAAAAAAGGATTCTGGAACAAGAGATTGAACGTATCAACAAGGAGCTTGAACAAAACCAGAAATCTCTTACCGCTGCATCGCTGAAACTTATTCAGAATTCCGAGAGAGATGCCGAAACCGTCAGAAAACTTGAGGCAGTTCTGGAGAGTGTTACACCGGAAGGGAGGAAAATAGTACTATCACTGATTACAAATTTTAAAAGAGCCTCCGTTAATTCAAACTGGAATGAGTTTGAGTTGCTGTTCCAAAAAGTACACAAATCATTTTATGAAAAGCTTAACGAAAATTTCCCGGATCTTACCGGGAACGAACGGAAACTATGTGCATTTCTCAAGCTGAATATGAGCAGTAAGGATATCGCCAATATTACATTCCAGTCTGAAGAGGCTCTGAAAAAAGCGAGACAGCGTTTACGCCAGAAACTTGGTATTGATCGTGACACCAACCTGGTAATCTTCTTGCAGAATATATAACTGATAATGGTTTTATCAACATTTTTGACTGGGAAAACTGCCGAGAATTCACTATTTTTATACTTTATTTACCAATCTTAAACTAAACGGAAAATATTGAAAATGAAGAAATTTGTCTTATTCCTGCTTTTATTGGTGACTATACCGTCACTTCGTGCACAAGAGTTTAAATATACAGAGGCCAGCACCCTTAACCTTATCGGAAAACCATTACCAAACACTCCTAATCCGTATCACCGCGTAGACACTCTGGTTTTCAAGGGATTCAACGAGACCGAAAACAAACAGGTACGTTGCCCGGTAGGGATGGCCGTGCTGTTCAGAAGCAACACCAGTAACATTTCTATCAGTACAGATTGGGGATATATCTATAACTCCCTAGCCACAATGCCTATCGCTTACAAAGGATATGACCTCTATATAAAGAATTCAAAAGGAGAATGGCAATATGCAGCCAGCGGAGCCGGCAAAGAGAATGAGAAAGGTAAGGCAGACATTTTCAAACTCATAGAGAATATGGATGGAAAAATGCACGATTTCATGCTATATATGCCTATGTATTCAGAGGTAAACTCTTGCAAAATAGGTATTGACCCGAATGCTTCAATCGAGCCTCTGGAATCACCTTTCCGTCATAGAATTGCTGTTTATGGATCCTCATTTACTCACGGTGTAAGTACCAGCCGTTCGGGAATGAGCTGGCCGATGCAGTTCATGCGTCATACCGGACTCCAGATTTTATCTATGGGATCAAGCGGCCGCTGTATGATGCAACCCTATTACACTACCGTTCTTGAATCAATGGATGTCGATGCATTCATTTTTGACACTTTTTCCAATCCGGATTCTGCCATGATAAAGGAAAGGCTGCTCCCTTTCATTGACAGGCTTGTTAAAGCGCATCCCGGAAAACCACTGATTTTCCAGAGAACCATATACCGTGAAAGAAGGAATTTCGACACTGCTCTTGACAAGAAAGAAGCAGCCAAGGCACATGCTGTTGAAGAGATGTTCTACGAGATTAAGAACGGCAAGGAGAAGGCCAGATATAAGGATGTCTATCTTATAACACCAAATGCGTCCGACAACCATGAAACGTCGGTTGACGGAACGCATCCGGATAATTATGGATATTCATTATGGAGCCGCTCAATAGAGAAACCTGTAATGAAAATACTGAAAAAGTATGGTATCTATTAGATATCCAAGGCCTTAAACCCCTCCGACACGTTGTGTTCCACAAAGAATTCATACTGAGTGACAAATGTCGGTTTGCTTTTTAGACTAAGGCCGGCAAAAGGTGATAAATCAAAGAAATCCAGCGGAGATTCTCCTTTAAGGATTTCTTTGTCTTTTATGGAAATGTGTGGCTCAAATATGTCTATTTTTTCACCGTTCTCAGTACGTTCGTGCTTCAGATACTTGTAATAGCTTGCCAAAAGAAATGCGAGACGTTTTGTCTCTTTTCCTTCTTCAAGCATCTTGGCTAAAGTAGGGACAATATAGACAGCAAATTTTGCAATGCCGTCCCCACAAAGGCGGGAAACCTGGTCGCTGATGGCAGCATTTGAAAATCTCCTTAATAGTGTCTCTTTATATTCCGAAAGGTTGACTCCCTTTGGTTCCGGCACATAAGGAGTAACATCCACATCCATGAAATCCTTTATCAATGTCAGGTAACGGATATCTGCCAGTACTTCGTCCACTTTTTTGAAACCTTCAAGATATGCAGGGTAGCATAGAAGTGAATGAGAAGCATTCAGCAAACTGAGTTTCATATTCTCATACGGAGTAACATCATCTGTGAATTGCACCCCTACTCTTTCCCAGGCAGGTCTCCCTGCAATGAACTTGTCTTCTACAACCCATTGAATAAAGTCTTCGCAAAAAACATCTGTGATTTTCCCTGATTTTGTTGACGGCGTAATCCTGTCAACCATTGAGTTGGGGAATGAGACAAAATTTCTTGCCCAGGATGCTATTTCAGGATACTTTGCATCGAAATAAGATAAGAAAGCATTTGCTGCCGTATTGCCATTATGTTGTAAATTATCGCATGATAGTATTGTAACCGGCAATCCTGCAGCCATTCTTCGCTTGAGGCCTTCTGCAATATACCAGAAAACCGACTTGGGAGTATCCGGATTAACCACATACCCACCTTCAGTTATTGTAAGTGTTATAATTTTAGTCTCAGGTGAGGCAATCTGTTTGATAATCGGCTCGGTATCCTCCTCTCCCCAGCAAAGACCTATCAGAGACCTTACAGTATGGGTTTCCATATCACCTGACGGATAGCAGATCTTTAGGTCGTATATTCCTTCCTCACTCTTTAAAACAGAATATAACGGGCCGTCTCCGGGCATAATCATTGCTCCGTAAATCCCCCAACTCTTTTGATCCTCGTTTTCCAAGAGTATGTTGTTATAATATTGAAGATGTGCCCTGTGAAAGTTCCCTACCCCAAAATGAACTATTCCGGCAGAGATAGTATTACGATCGTACATAATTTATTTTTTAATAGTCTTTCGGTAAAGGATTTATAGCACCATGCTGAGTACAAACAAATGCGGAAATCCTAACGGCAGTTTCGTGTGCATTCATAACATTTTTCCCATTAAGACGAGAAACAATATAGGCAGCAGTGAAAGAATCACCGGCTCCGACAGTGTCTGCTACAATCACCTTTGGTGTCATTATTCTTGATATCAGTCCGCTTGAATCATAAACAGAACTGCAAAGAGCTCCCTGAGTATAAATAATCTCATGTAGATTGAACATTTCGATAAGAGATTTTATCACTTTAGGCTCTTTACCCTGAATTCCGTACATATCACCAACCTGTATAAGTTCATCATCGTTTAATTTAAGGATATCAGCCCTTCTCAGAGACTCATCAATAATATCTTTTCTTCCATAGTGCTGACGAATATTGATATCGAACACCTTCAGGCAACCTGGTGAAGCCTCGTCAAGCATTCTCAGAATGCTGTGCTTTGATTTTTCTGAACGTTGTGCAAGTGAGCCCCAACAGATTGCATCAGCTTCACTTACAATATCAAGTTCCTTTTGCGAACACTCTATTGCATCCCATGCGACATTTTCGAGAATATCATAATGGGGAATACCCTCTCCTTCAATTTTTACAAGCACTTGCCCTGTCGGCAGTTTATTTCTTTGAAGAGCGGAGATATTCACTCCGAGACCTGACAATTTTGCGAATGTTTCATTTCCAAGTTCATCGTTTCCGATTGCACTTATTGCATAACTGGTGACTCCGAGTTCTTTGGCCATATATGCAAAATTCAAGGGAGCGCCTCCAAGCTGTTTACCGGCGGGTAGCATATCCCAGACAATTTCTCCTATGCCTACTATTTTATTATCCTTCATTACTTATCAAGATTTATAATGACCTTCATAGCCGTTGCACGATTTTCATCTATGTATTTGTATGCCTTGTCATAATCCTCAAAAGAAAATCTGTCAGAAATAAATGGCTCAAGGTTTATTTTTCCCTTTGAAATCATCTCTACAGCTGTTTCAAAATCCTCATGTCTGTACATCATCGAACCTGTAAGGGTTAATTCATGCTCACCAAGATAAAACATACTCAATGCCGGATCTTTTGCGAACACAGCCACAATTACAATAGTGCTTCCCTTCTCTATACATTCCATTAAAGCTCTTACAGATGATTCGATACCAGCAACTTCAAATCCTACCTGAAAACCTTCATCTCCGAATATCTCCTTCACACCCTCTTTGAGTGGTGTTTTTTCAACGTTCAGAGTATTTTCAATCCCACATTTCCTGGCAATATCAAGCCGAATGTCACTGATATCTGTTATAAGAACCTTTTTGGCACCTCTTGCTATTGCAAATTGTGCAACAAGATTGCCGATTGCACCGGCTCCTGTAACAACTACGTTTTTCCCCTTAAGATCACCTGCTCTGGAGGTTGAATGGGCACCTACTGCGGCAGGTTCAACCATTGCCCCGTAGTCAAGAGAGATTCCTTCCGGCAGTTTAACCACCCGATCTTCATCAATAACAAAATAATCCTGTGCTGCCCCATCGGCCTGAAAAGCCTGTACGCGCAAATGCTCACAGACATTGTATTGTCCTCTTTTACAAGGATTACATTCACCACACACGAGCTGCGGCCTGGCGGTTACGAAATCCCCGGGTTTTGCAATTTTTACACTTTTCCCCACTGCTACAACCTGTGCAGAATATTCATGCCCTTGCACTACCGGATAAAAAGTTGCAGGATGCAGCCCGTGGTATGAATGTATCTCAGAACCGCAAATGCCTATTCTTTTAATATTTAGCAACAACTGATTATCTTTCAAGTCACCGGTGCCAGGTGAAGGCACCTCGCGAAACTCTAAATTCTTTGGTTTTGTCAATATAACCTGTCTCATTTGATATCTTTTATAAATCAAACAACTCTATACCAATACCGCTCATTACACTCTGGAGAGCAGTAACATCCAGTTCCCTTGGTGTACAAGATCTTTGTGCTGACATTGCTGCTGCAATTCCGACAGCTTCGCCCATTGCCATACAAATTGACATTACACGATATGATGCATGAGCACGATGAGTCCCGGAGATACAACGACCTGCAACCATCAGTCCTTCTATCCCTTTTGGAAGAAAACACCTGTACGGCAAATCATAAGGCTGGCAATACTGTATCTTTTCTTCTGCCTGCCCCGCGCCTTCCGGATTGTGTATATCTACGATAAAAAGCGCCTTGTGTACAATAACATCACCGAATCTGCATCCGGCTGCAAGTTCATCAGCATCAATTATATAGTCTCCTACCACACGGCGGGTTTCACGCACTCCTGTGGTACATCCGCTTCCAATGCAGGTAATGTTTTCGTATCCGGGCACATTTTCACGAAGAAATTCTGTCAAAAGACGTATCTGTTGCCGAAGCTCCAGATCTGCAGGAAAAATCTGCTCCACTCTTGTGATGTCAACTCCGTTAACTTGTGTTGTATTTACCTGGCGGCGGCCTTTTTCAACACAAGGGTGAAGGCGTAAAGCTGCAATTTTTTGAGGGATTTTTCCTTTATCGGCCATACTTTTGCACCAATCCAAAAAGCGGACACCATTAAGTTGGACATTGTCCACATCTCCAATACATATAAGACCTCTGCTCTCGTCCACTCCGTCTATTGTAAATTCGAGGGTTACGGGCTGCATCAGTCCGTCTTCCCTCCCTTTTTCCACCTCTGCTCCTGCAAGGAATGCCACAACACCATCACCTGTGCAGTCAATTACGACAGGAGCTTTAAAACACAAAGGCCCTTCATTTGAGGCACATATGACTCCTTCTACAGTTTTTCCGTTTTTCAAGACGTCGAATATACTGGTCTGAAGATATATATCTATATTTTTCTCAGAAGCTATCCACTCTGCTAAGGACAGTTTTGCCTGTTCAAAATTATGAGCGTTTCCCTGCTCTCCTATCCAGTCATTCTCCTTGACACCGAGAATTGCACAGAGCTCGTCCCGCATTGTACCCTTGCCGACACTGCCAAGTATCGGACCTACATAACCTGCTGTAAGATTACCTCCCAATATCCCATAACGCTCTATCAAAGAGACACTGGCTCCCTGTCGCGAAGCTGCCACTGCCGCGCATAATCCGGCAGGCCCGGCCCCGACTACTATTACATCATATTGTCTCATTATCTGCATTTATAAGGCCCTGATATTGACTTAACAACCAACTGCCCGTCTGAATCCGAAAGTGTATATACTTTATACTCATCCCCACCGGCAGAAACACGAATTAAAAAATGCCCGTTTTTACCCTTTACGCGGGCTGCCGCTTCAGTTGAGATATCTTTGTCGGATCTGGGAGAAGTTACAAAATTTGTGATAAAGAAATCTGCTGTTGGTGCAGCGGATTCCATAGACTCCAGAACCGTAGTTCTCGGATGTAAATCTTGCCAGCTACATATCACGATAGTCTGTGGATTAAGAGCCTTTACTGCATCTTCCTGATTTGTGTTGGTGACTCCATGATGGTTTGCCTTCATCAATTCGACCTGACCGACAACTCTGGCCACAGGTAACTCTATATCTTTCCAGCTCTTGTATGATCTTCCGTCGTACTGCATGTCTGCTCCTGCGTAGAAATCAAATTTGCCGTAAGAAATTTTCATCACGACAGAGTTATGATTCTCTTCGGGGCAGTTATCGGTATTTTGAAGATTTTCATGTCCGTAAGCGTCAAATGTACATTGAATATCTTGCAGAGCCGGGAATGTCTTTGTCACAGATGTACCGGATCCTGTCCATATTTCTCCGTTTACGGCAATGTTCTGTACTTTGACCGCCGGGTACTGCGAGGCTTTGTAATTGAGAATAAATTGGCTGTTACTGCCGGATTTGAACACCTCTGCCTTCATCCCCTTGTTATCCGCATGCCACTTAACTGCATCGACATAATTTTTGACTCCGTTATAATTACTTGACTTATTCACCAGATCAAACGGGTAATTATAGTCTGGATATGCCCTGTCAACCATCTTACCGATTTTATATCCATCAACGGAATCGAATTTGTCAAGAATTTCTGCATATCCGTATTGTCTGTAATTGCCACCCAGCGGAGACATCACATACTTTGTGTCATAACCGCCGAAATGATCGTTATGGAAATGAGTCAGAATAGCATAATCCAGGGTCTTGTTACCGGTCCACTCCATACATTTTTTTATGTATGAAGTAATCAAAGTGCTCCCCGGTTCTGCCGGATTCCACCTCAAGTCCATCTGCGTCTTGCCTGTGGTAGCTGCTGAGCTGCCACAGTCAATAAGCATCTGGGTTTTATCCGGGAAAATGACATATATACTTTCGCCGTCTGTTGTGTTTATGAAATGAATGTCCATCTGGCCCTCAGACCATGCTGATATCGGTTTATTCAATTCTGATCCGCCCCCGGGTTGATGAATATCCGGGGGAGTTCTTTGATTGTCCTTTCCGCAACTCCATACAGGTAATGAAAGTATTACCATGACAATTATCAGCCTTACCCTTTGCATGATATATGTAAATTTAAGAACATCTCTCCGCCTTTTATGTCTACAGCAAGACGAAGATAGTTGCCAAAATTAGGTTGAACTTTAATTACATGCAATCCTAATCCTTTTAATGATACAGGATTACTACCATCTGATGCCCAATGCACTCCATCCTGGGACAATTGTACCTGTGCAGTGAAGGTGGGATCATCTTTAATTTTTTCAACCATCACAAAAAATATTGCCTCATTGGCCCAACCCACCTCATAAGGGTGTGTTTCGAAAGTGCCTGAGAAGAATTTTTTCACCTCTAGGTGAGAGTCATTAAAATTTTTCATATTACTCCTGGGATACTACTACTGAATCAATATAAAGGAAAACTCGTCTGTTGGTGTCTGTTTCCACCCAAAACAAAGGATTGATAAGATTGTCTATACGACCATAAGCATCTGTTAAATCGGATTTTATACCTCTCATGTCCCAAATCTTGTCCTGACACTGGAAATCAACATATTCACGGAGCTGAGTATCTACTTTGAGACGCATGTATTGCCAGTTAAGCTTGCAGTCTGTCTCATTGTAAATTAATTGCTGATGCCCGTCCGGAAGATCCTTGAAACCATCGTGGTCTCCATTTGGGAAACGACGTCCAAACCACCAAGGGTCAACTCCTTTTTTACACCAGTCTCCTTCCAGTCCAAATGCCCAGTCCTTATCGGTAATATCGTCGCTTGAGAGCTCATATTGCCATTTCCTGACCATTTTGCCATCAACGGCATTCAAATAACGGAGACCAACATGGGAGCGTTTCCCGTTAACCTGAATGTCAAAACCCATTCCGAAATTCCTTATTGAGCTTTCATGGAGTCCTGGTTGAGGACGTTCTCCGCCATCTACAACATCCTGTTCTGCTGTGTAACTAAACCAGCATTCTATCTGGAGAAATCTGCTGCCAGGTCGATAAAAAGACATACGTTTAATAGCATGTCCAAGGCATCCTTCAGCAGGCTTCTCTGTATATGGTGCTGCTACAGGTCTTGTGGAGAGTTTGAGAGAATATGTCCCGGACATTGCACCATGCGTTCCGGGATAACGGAATGTCGCAGAGCTAAGCATCACGGGAGGCCACTGGTCTTTGCAGACCAGTGTTTTAGGTACATCGAAGTCAGGATACTCTGTAAAATTTGGCATTAACGTCATCCAGCCATTTAAGCCGGTATCGAAAATGTCATAAGAAAGAACATTTTTTAAAGGAGTATACCTGCTCCTCAACAGAATTTCATCTACACTCATAGTTTCTAATATCCGGTGTTTTGTATTATGTTTTTATTTATAAGAATGTCTGTGTTTGGTATTGGCCACAGGTAAGATTTTGGATCAAACTTGCGTTCGCCGTATTGCATAATGTAACCTTTTTCAAACATTGGCGCAAAGTTGGCAAAACCATCCTCATCGATCTCCGGGGTCTCCGGCCAGAACCATTTTCCTGAATTGTAATAACTCTTTATACCTTCCTGATTCAAGTGTCCGTACATATTGTGGCTGTAAGCTTTTTCAAGCCAGCCCCAACGAAGGAGATCAAAATAGCGACGTCCTTCCCATGCAAACTCCACTCTTCTCTCTTTTCTCAACTGACGACGAAGCTCTGCCTGATCACTTCCTGTTACAGCAGGATATTTGCTTACCTGTGCTCTTGGCACGCCATAAGCGCGGGCACGTACATCGTTAATTGCATTAAGAACTGTTGCATCAATCTGATTCAGTTCAATCTTAGCTTCAGCATATATGAGTAAAACCTCTGCATAGCGCATTATTACCGTAGGGTTTTCATTGTATGTAGACACCCAGTCCTCTTGAGCTCCTTTCTTCAGGCAACAACTATTATAAGCTGCATATTGGTCATTTACCTTGTTGTCTTTATTCTTTATCATTACTCCGGTAGTAACATTCAAAACATTTATAGTGCCCGGACAAGGATCAAAAACGAATCCGTATACTGCAGTGCCGGGTTCAACAAATGTTTCGTTACAACGAGGATCGCGATTTTTGAATGGGTTGTGAGGATCAAACAGCGGAGATTCGTCAATCGGCTTACCATCTGTACAATCAAATGCGGCAAGAAGCTCCCATGATGGTTGTGCAGTTGCTGTTCCTCCTGCTATCCTTAAAGTAAAACTTTTTATACTCTGTACATCGGGTTTACCTGCAGAAGTAAGCTCAAGACTTGCTGAATGAGGAATAGTGAAAATTGTTTCAGAATTAATTTTCTTGTCGCGGAAATACTCTCCGTAATCAGGATAAAGTGAATAATTCTCAAGCTTTATACAAGCCTCAGATGCAGAAAGAGCTGTTGCATAATCCCCGAACTGAAGTGCCCATCTCGCTTTCAGAGCCAGTGCAGCACCCTTGTTGACGCGTGTTACACTTCCTGAATTATTCTCTTCCGGAAGATACTCGGCCGCATAGTCGAAATCTTCATATATTTGCTTGATAATGGTGTCTTTAGGAACGCGACCCATCTTAAATGCCTCCTCAATTGACAGATATCCTGTATAAAACGGAACATCTCCATAAAGTGTTATAAGGCGCGAATAGAGGTATGCCCTGAAGAATAAAGCTTCTGCAAGGAGGGGATTCAGTTCTGATTCAGAATACTTATCTTTTAATTTTTTTATAGATTCCTGAATACGGTTGGCACGGCTGATACCTTTGTATGTGTTTGTCCAATAGGAGTTATAGCTCCAGGTGCTTACAGCGCTGCCGTTTGCAAGTTCATATATATAATCCCGCTGACTCCAGTCGTCTGTCCTGCGGTCAGTCCAATAACCGTTTTCAACCTCCCAAAGGTAATCGCGGTAAAAGTCGTTGAGTGATATCACCAATTCTGTTGGATCTGAATACCAGTTTTCACTGGAAGCTTCTGAAAGAGGGTTGAGATCGAGCTTTGCGCAGGAATTGCACAATGAAAGGGTTATCACAGCAATTATTATGTATAATATCTTTTTCATGATAATTAGAAATTAAGGTCAACACCAAGGGTGAAAGTCTTTGCAATATAGGTTGAAGGGCCGGCTTCCGGATCCCATCCCTTTAGATAGTTGTCTATACAGAACGGATCATCTGCATTGAAATATACACGAAGCCCCTTTATACCCATCTTATCGAGAGCCTTCTGAGGAACTTTATATGATAAGTTAATATTTTTAAAGCGGAAATATGCACCGTTCATCAACCAATAATCCGATACCTCATAATTACTTTTCTCTGCAGAAGTGTAACTCAGACGAGGATAATGAACGTGCATATTCTGCTGTTCTGTATTATATGTACTCCAATAGTCTCTGGTTCCGTTACTGTTTAGAAGTACTCCGGGAGCGGAGAGCCACTGGGCCATGAATGGACGCACCATATCTTGTGTAACAAGACTTGTTTGTTTTCCAACACCATTGAAGAGAACTGAGAGACTGAAATTTTTCCAGCCGAGGCTTATAGTCCCGCCAAACACATAATGAGGAAGAGAGCTGCCAAGGGTTGTCCTGTCGTAGGTTGCTGTAATCTTGCCGTCAGGGGTGCCTGCATCACCGGAAAGGTCAACATACTTAACATCTCCTGCAGATGTGGTTGCTATAATTACTGCATCACTTCCTGTAGGATTTGTCTGCCACAGTCCGTCTGATTTATAACCATACCATGCGCGATATTCTTCGCCCTCCTTAATTATAGTGCCGTCACTGTTTATAACCATTTTTCCGCCCAGATCACCCATAACTGATCTGTAATCTGACAGATTGGCGCTGATTGCATAGCTGAAATCTCCGATATTATCCTTCCATCCAATACTTACTTCCCATCCCCGGGTGTGCATTGTTCCGACATTCTGATCAGGTGCTTCAAATCCGGTAAAAGTAGGAATCTCAGCGGCAAGAAGCATATCTCTGGTCTCTTTGAAATAGTAATCTGCTGTTAGATTAAGGCGATTTTTAAAAAGAGCCGCATCCAAACCTATATCCCAGCTGTATGTTGTTTCCCATGTAATGTTACGTACAGCATAGTTTATCTGGGCACCTGTCATCTGAGACATTACACTCTGGCCATTTGCATCATACATCATTGCTTTGTTGAAGTTGATACTTGACTGGTAAGGGTAGTTACCTATTCTCTCATTACCAAGAGAACCGATTGATCCGCGAAGTTTAAGGTAGTTTACCGGGGTTATGTTCTGCATAAAGCTTTCATTAGTAACAACCCAACCTAATGAGGCCGAAGGGAAGAATCCCCATCTGTAGTCCTTGTGGAAACGGGATGATGCATCTCCGCGTGCGTTCAGCTGCATATAGTAGCGACCTTTATAATTGTACATCAGTCGGCCGAAGAAAGAGCGATATGCATTCTGATAAGAGCCACCCCTAACGCCAAGATTATTGGTGTTTGCAAGATCCAGATATGGATAATTTCGTAGTTCCATGTCATTTGTGCTTGCAGACATGGTCTCAAAGGTGTACATATAGTCTTCATATCCGGCCATTAGGTTAATACTATGATCATTAGCCACCGTCCTCTCATATGTTGCAATTACCTGAGTCTCCATTGTTTTGGCATCAGATCTTGTTTCAGTAAGGCCGGTTGCAGTATAGCCGCTCACATATCCGAGAAGAACATCTGTGTCATATGCATCATAATAAGGGATAGTCTTGATGAAATCCTTCTGCTTGGTGAAACTGTATGTTGGTGTTAAACTTGCAGTCAAATCAAAGCCTTCCAGCGGCTTCCAGCTAATAGATGCTTTTCCGGTAATATAATCATTACCATTTATCTGATTTCCACCCTCAAGTAGTGCTGCCAAGGTATTGGAGCCTGTCTTTCCTTCTGCAATTCGGCCATCGGGATACAAACCGGCATAAATTGAAGGATACATATTTGCTGCTTTTATCGGGCTATCGCTTTGAGGATCATTTTTAACAGCATGCTTAAGAGAAAAATCCAATGATCCGGACCAATTTTTTGCAAAATTTATAGAATTGCGGACACGAGCCATTAAGCGCTCATGGTTAGAACCCTGATAAAGTGCATCAGACTTATCATAAGAGATTGATGCCCTAGATTTTATTATTTTATTACCATATGTCAGTGTCAGATTATGACTTTGACGCAGAGCCTGTTTCTTGAGAATATTGGACTTCCAGTCAAAATCGGGATAGCTGATAGGATCAAGAGCATTGCTTGTTTTGTAATTATTAATATAATCCTGCGAGTATTGCTGGTAGTCGCCGCCTATAGGGTTTCCTGCATCATTCCACTTGTACTCGTTGAACATTGTCATATAGTTGTATGGATCGGTCAGATAACTTGCCAGCTCTGTTGCCTTAACTACAGAGACCTCGCCGTTGTAGCCAATCTGCACATCACCTTCACGGGCAGATTTTGTTGTGATAAGGATAACACCTGCTGCTGCTCGTGCTCCATATATCGAAGCAGAAGCGGCATCTTTTAGTACAGTAATCTGCTCCACATCTTCTGAGGCAACATTATCAATGCTATTTACAGCCATACCGTCTACAAGTATAAGCGGACTAGAATCAGAGATGGTTGTTACACCTCTGACCTGAATAGAGGCACTCGCACCAGGCATAGTGCTTGAACGGGTAACCACAAGTCCCGGAATTGCACCTTGCAGACTCTGAGACAACTGAGATTTACTTTGTTGTTCAAGAATGTTACTGTTTACAACACCAACAGAGCCTGTGAGGTCTTTTTTCTTAACTGCTCCGTATCCGATTACTACTGTTTCATTCAATTCAAAACCTTGTTCTTCAACAATAATGGTAAGCGGATTCTCCCCATTCCATTCTATGGTTCTGGTAGAGTAGCCCAGGCAAGAGACTTTGAGTTTGTCTCCTTTAGTCACCCCTTCAAGGGTATAATTTCCATTTTGGTCGGTAGTTGCCCACTTACTATTATTCTGATTAAGAATAACCGCACTAATGACCGGGCCGGTCGCATCCTTGACTGTTCCTTTCAGAGTGCTCTGGGCGAATGCTGCAAAAGGCAGTGCAACAATCAGGATAATACTTAATATTATGCTCTTTTTCATTATTCTGCAAATTTGAGTGTTACATGCTCGTTATATTCTTTTACAGGCGTTCCGTCCGGATTGCTTATGTGCTGTGCAGAGAAACGGGATTGGCAACTTTGGCTTATATAATCTATATATCTGCCATCTTTAAATCCAACTCTTCCCATCGGCTTAAACCTGAGTTTGATAGACTTCATCGGTGCTGAAATGGTGAATTTTCCCTGAACTGCATGATAAGCTCCGTTACCTGTGTTGTCTAATGTACCGGCTACGTTGTAGGTAATCTGGGCTGAATAAGGAGTCGCAAGAGGCAGCCCTGTTGCTCCGCTGATAGTAGCAGACTCATTAATAGTACTGGTTTGCAAAGCCGGTTTCCAAGCAGAACCATCCAGGTATTCAACAAGCCAGTAATTTGAGACATAGGTTCCGAACTTAGTGACAAAATAGAAATCGATGGCTGTTCCTGCAGGAATATTTCTTACATATTCACCTGTAACCAACCAATAATCACCGACAATAGTGCCTTCTACATATGGATCTCCGTTACTTCCCACAAGACGTTTGCAGTTATAACCCGCTTTAATGGTATAATCCGGAGTTCTTTCACATGCGTAATATTCAATCTTTCCGCTGCCTGTACTTGCAGGAATATATTTGTTTCCTGTTCCGGGAGTGGTCTGAAGATCTGAATCTACAAAATAATTAGTTGTTGATTCTTTAATCTGACCAAGCGCCCAGTCTGCAAGTATTCCCTGTGGCTTACCCAACGCTTTCTGTGTGATTGAGACAGTATATTTCTCCCCTACAATTACAACTTCGATTGTAGTTGTTTTATCTGTATACTCTTCATTCGCAGGGAAAGTGACATTAACCTCCATTTCACCTATGCCACTCTGACTACTTAGCTTATAATCAGGATTTGCACAGCTTGCACTCCATGGCTTGTCTCCGAGAACAGTAAACTTGGCACTTGTTGCTTCAGGATTAACAATAATTGAGGAGGGATTTACACCTCTTGGGACTACTCCTGCCTGAGAGATAATGAACTTCAGCGGAGTTACACCATCACCGATAAAACGAATGGTTCCTTCTCTCGGTGTTGTTTCTGTGTTTGGCGCGATGGTGAGATTGTAAGTCGTTACATCTCCGGCATCAGTCTTGTCCACAATGGACATCCAGTTTTCATCTACCAAAACGCGATAATACACATTGGCAGAAAGATCGAAAGAAACAGCACCTCCATCTGCTGTCACGCTGACTTTCTTAGCAGAAAGCATCATGAACGGCTCTGTCTCCTTCTGGCAGGATCCAAGCGCCAATAGCGCAAGACCCGCGAGGATGAGTTTTTTTAATTTCATTCCCGTTATAGTTTATAATTGGTTAAGTAATTTTTTTCGATATAATCACAACGATCTGAATAATATTTATATATGTCAGACCATTTGTAATAGCATCCAAAAGAAGTATTTAAAGGGAGATTACACACTTTCTCATTAAGCATTACTTTTACCAGGATCTCAGGGTTTTTTCCGCTCCTGTAAAAGATAAGCTGGATGTTGGAAGCCATTGGGATATTCCACATTTTCCAAAGTTGTGCTGCTTCTTCCGGTGAATTGACTTGTGTATCCCAATCATTCACCTGCAATACGGTTAAAAGGGACATTATCACAGCATCGTGTCCAAAGCGCAGGTTGACTCCGTTAAGGCCGGCAGAAATTTCTTTGTCTGATGTATTAATTATGTCGCGAACGACGCGCGAGCCTAAACCCCAGCCACGACCATGATTCACAGGATGCGGTCCCTTCTGCATATAACTTTTGTATGCCTCACAAGTATACCAGGCTAAAGTCTCCTCCGGCGTAAACAAATCCCAGAAGGGCACTTGTCTGTCGAGACACTGGGTAAGAGAAGCGAGAAGCCAGAAACGGAACTCCAGATCAAGTGGCTCATAGGTGTTTTTAATACTCTCAGGATTTTTGAAAATCCTTGATAAAAATGCATCCGTATCAATCCTTGAAAGGCAATACTCCTTGTATTTTCCATACCATTCACCTCTTTTGTCTCTTAAAATCTGGTCTGTTTCCAAATTTCCGGGACATTCACCGGTATAGGGATTCAGGAAAGGGAGATATGATTTTGAATAACCAACCAGACTCCACTGCAAATCAGGGTAACGGGATTGTACTCCCTGATTGAAAGCACCCATTGAAGCAGTGACTCTGAGAACGTTTGTTGAATATGTCTTGAGAGATGGATTCCCGTTAAAAACCTGGGGATAATTATCTGCCATTCTTTGTCCGATAGCTTTAACCTGACGATATCCTATCATCGTAAGGTCTCCCTCTCTATTTTGAAGGTTCGGCCAGAACTGCTCCAGACGATTCCAGACTTCCTCTCCGAATTCTGTCAGATTTTTCGATTCATGCCCATTTTTCAATGATTCATAAACAATTTTGTATGTTTTGTCATCATCTATCTGACGTGCTCCGTGCCTGAAATATCCACTGATATAAAAAGGCTCGTATCCTTCAGGAGAGGGTGTTGAATCCGGATCAGAAAAAGTATCTATAAAATATGTTCCCCCGGCTTTTTCCGGACACCGGCGTATTTCATCCAGAGCTGTAACCGGAAGAGAGGCAACTTTAGGTAAAGAGACTTTGTACACCCGTCTGCTGTTTGTATTGACATACATCCAACCGTTTCGGACAACAAGATCTTCCATCTCTTCAGGCACTTCATTTTCGAGTTCGTAGCGATTGCTTATAACACGTCTGTCGGTATCATATATTCTTATACGAGATGTTGTAAGTTCGTATTTCTTTCCAAAACCAAAGCAGTAATATATTTTGCCATCATGAACACAGCCTGCTTGTGTAGCCCAGACGTCAAATGGAAAAACGACCTGATCGAGAATATCTGCCCCGGAAAGACGTATAACTTTCCCCTCCGACAACAAAGGGATTCGGAACTTAGTTGCAACATATTGGTTCTCCCACGCATTCTTTGTGACACTGATAACCGTGCGCTTACGTGCTGAGAATACCCAGAGAAAACCTCGCTCCCTGTCTACCATCCAGGAGGGAGCACCGAAAACAGGCGTATAGCCCAGGGATGCCCAATCGCTCCCGTCTAGGACGATAGTCTGGGCTATTTCAGAAGAGAATCTCTTACCCTTTTTTGTTATACTTTCAACAAAACAGGTCCATTCAATATCACTTCCAACCTTGCCATTTGTTATGTATAAAAGAGGAAAACTCGCGCCCTTTTTTGTCTCTGTTCCAAAACTTGCGTTGTTGGCATGATTGTCATTTCCAAATGATGCAAGTTTGAATTGAGCTATAGGAAGGGTATCCTGTCTTGAAAAGCTGTAAACATTACAGTATCCTTTGTCCATCAAAGAGAAAATGTGGTCTCCCCAAATTTCCATACCCTGTTGGCTGATTTTCTTCCCTTCTGAGTTAAGTATGTCACCTTTGTTGAACCATACCGAACACTCAACCTGCTGTTCCGGTTCCACCAACAGCTGTCCCTGCGCCGTAAACGTTATCGAGAGTGCAAGGAGAAGAAGCGTTAATGTCTTTCTCATTTTCTTTTATTATCAACGATGCGATATGCCATGTATCCGGTAACTATAATGACTATTGATGCGACAAACCACAATACAATATTCTTTACAGCTATTGTTTTTGTATCTCCGGCAATCAACAGCCCTATAAGCAGAAATGCTATAATTGCAAGTGTTATGCAAAAAACATCCATTGCCAGATGTGAGTATACCTTGACAGATTTTTTTATCTCCTCTCCGGATGGTATCTCAGCAATAGGGTCGGTATAAACTCTGATTGCCTCATAACCCTTGTCTGTAACACCTTTGTATTTTGACCAGAACTCCATTAATAGAAGAATTACCACAGGTAGTACCAGGCCACTTATAGATTCCAGAAGGCTAGCACTGAGAACTTCAGAAGGGACGGAAAACTTGGCCGAAAAACCGACAACCCAGGTAATAGCCATTGACCAAATCAGCTGATTGCCATTGAGACGTTTGGAGAAAAGCCCCCAAATAGAAGGGATATAAAGAGGACATATGACCATAGTCAAAATAGTCACAACAACCCTTTCCGCGCCCCCCGCGAAAGGAACCAAAAGCGAAATGCCAAGAATTACAAGTCCGAATATGAGAGTAAACCTTCTTCCGACCTTAATCCGTTTCTTTTCATCTGCATTCTTGTTCTTCTCAGAATGTCCCCATATTTCGTAAGTAAACACATTCGCGTAAACGTTAAGTATGCCGGATACATTGCTCAGGGTGGCGGATAACATAGCTGCAAGCATCATTCCCAACATACCGCTCATAAGTACAAGCTTACTCATATTAACATAAGCATGTTCTCCGTTGAAAGTCATGGTAGTTGGATCAACATCAAGTGCCAGACCCGGCTCCATAACTCTGTAAATCATAGTTGGAAGGTACCATATAAGAGGTGTCAGGAAATAAAAAATACCGATCAGATAGGTACTCTTCTTGGCATCCCTGACAGTTGGCACACTTATATATCGCTGTACAAATGGCCAATCTCCTCCAATCATTGCAACATTAAGGAATAACCACAGGAAAAGCCACACCCAGGTGTAGGTCTCCGATGTTCCTGAAAAGAATCCGGGTATTTCCGAGGCCCTGGTTAAAAATTCTCCTGCTCCACCTACAGCATTAAATGAAAGAGGAATCATAAATACAATAACAGCCAACAGAACGCCGAACTGAACCACGTCTGTCATAAGCACGGCAAGAAAACCTCCGGCAACAGTATATATAAGTGTCACAGCACCAAGGATTATCAATGCCCACCATATACTCAGATAGCCCGCCGCAGCATCTCCTGTGAGTCCTGTGGAGGCAAGAAAACTCCCTTCGGGAACCTTTATTAACCCGCACATAACAACTGCAACAGCATAAAGAGCGATTGCCGTATGGATTGCCCGGCCGATAATTCCGGAAACTGTATAGAAGCTTACTGTTCCGTGCCCAAAACGTACTGTAAGAAACTCGCCGGGAGATTTGATTCGTAATTTTCTCCATTTCCCTGAAATCCACCTTCCTACAATCAAGGAGGCAAATCCCAGGCAGATAGCTACAACAACGGCTACAATGCCGGATTTATAGGCCACTCCACCCCAAACCACAAAAGTGCTTGCAGAGAAGATTGTCATGTAAGACGAAATACCGGAAAGCCACCAAGAAGAGTTGCGACCGGCAATAAACATATCCTCAGAACTTTTTATTTTCCGGGATACAATCATACTTACGGCAATCAAGCCGATGAAATAGAATAAAATTACGATGTAATCTAGGCTTCCCATATAGTTTTTAATTAAATAACATTAAATAGCTGCTCCAAGTATTCTCAATTTTTCAATCAGTACACCAATATTAACTTCCTGAACATTGCATTTTTCTATGGCGCAAATTGCCGCAGAAACACCAGCTGCCTGACCCATTCCCATACAGCTGGCCTGGACTCTCAAGGAGGCGAAAGCTGTCTTGTCTGCACTTATACTACGGCCTGCAACAATAAGATTCGGGTAATCCCCGGCAATTAAAGCTCTATATGGTACAAACGCCGGTGTCTTAAGGAATGTAACACTTTGAGCCGCTCCCTTGGCAACATGAATGTCAATCGGGTGAGCTCCTCTCGAAATACTATCCTGATAGCGATATGCGTTCAGATAGTCTTCTCCTATTATCGTGTAAACGCCTTTTATACGTCGGGTTTCACGGATTCCGGCATGAACGGCAACATGGGTTACGTAACTATCCTTAAACTCTTCAAAGTTTTCTTTAAGGATTTTTGCCATTTTGAAAACATCTTCTCTTAATTCAGATTCAGCTCGTGTAAAATCCCGGTTATCGCATGCATTTCCCGATGTACGGGTCATATTGACAGTAACAATACCCGGTTGAAGTGTTGTACAGAACCAAGGTCCACCGAACTCAGGAATTCCCAAAGATTTACTGAGAGCAAGTAATTTTTCCCGAACGGGCATACAGTGACAGTTAACACCCTGCTTATTATGATGCATGGCCTCTTTTATAATCGGTGATTCGGTATCCACACCACCCAATACAAAGTATGTAGAAAGAGGCTGAAGAGGATTTTCCTGATCGTGTTGCATCGGAACTCCGGCCATTGCAGCCAGATCTGCATCACCTGTACAGTCGATGAAAACATCACTTTCTACAGCTTCTGACCCATTTTTGTTCTCAATGATTATATGACTGACAGATGTTCCATTACAGACACATCCGCTGATATATGAATGCATATACATATCCACACCCGCCTCAATCATCATCCTTTGGCAACAAAGTTTATACAACTCCGGTTCAAACGCGACGTTTCCAAGTGGTTTCTCAATAAGAGCACCCCCCATTCCCTGTAAACGCTCGATAAACTCCCAGGGAATCCCTCCAATTACTTTTTCATTATTATAGGTAAATACGCTTAATGGGTTCACAAGGCCTGCGGTTGCCATACCACCCATAAACCCATACTGCTCAACAATTGCAGTTTTTGCACCTTCCCGTGATGATGCAATTGCTGCAATAAATCCTGCAGGACCACCCCCGCATACTACTACATCATACTTCCCTACAACGGGAACCTCTTTTTTTAAAGAAATAGTTAATCCAGACACAATTTTATTAAAACGTTTCAATTTATATTTTATGCAAATATAAAAATTATTTAAACGTTTTAATGATTTTTTGGATTTTTTTATAACTTTTTCGACGAATTCCCTCTTATAAGTTCCGGGGTTAAAACAACAGTGCTTGCATCTGCGTTATTCTCAATCATATCAACAAGCATTTTGAAAGACTCATATGCAAGTTGCTCTGCCGACTCATGTATGTATGAAACTGTCGTTGCATAGACTTCATAAAACGGAGAATAGTCGAATCCGACAAATGCCATATCTTGCGGCACTTTTAGATTGAGATTCTTTATTGCAATCATGGCCAGAATAGTAATTGTATTGGAAGTCAAATACAATGCCTCTGCTCCCCGGTTTTTTGCACTTCGAAGCACCTCTTCAACCTGATTAGCTTTTGATCCATTCTTTACATAGTTAATATGGATATTCTCTTCCAGTCCCCATTTTATCATTTCTCTACGATACCCTTCAACACGAGTTTGGATGGTGCTGATATTCATGTCGTTTGCAAGTAACTCGATTTTACGATACCCCGAATCGTATAGCTCTGATAAAGATAATCTGATTGCCTCTTCATTATCGAGCAGAACCCTTCCCGCTTTGGGAAAGTCGGGCACATCCCGCTCAAGAAATACAATAGGAATTTCAAGTCCTGAAATTTTATTGAAAGTCGCTTCTCCGTTTGGAGAGGGAACCACAATCATCCCTTCGACACCAAGGCGAATTGCGGAATCCACTACTTTTGAAAGTTTTACCGGGTTTTCGTCCGAACTCGCAAAAATTATGTTGTAACCCTGGTCATATGCCAGATTCTCTATATACTTGGATATTTCAGAGAAAAAGCTACTGGAGATGTCGGACGTAATTACAGCAATAGTGTATGTCCTTCCACTTCGAATAGATGCTGCAGCCTTGTTGGGTATGTAACCAAGTTTTGCCACGGCTCTCAGTATTCGTTTTGCTGTCTCTTTTCTTACAGGGCGGTCCGGTTTTCCGTCCGGGCCTATGGTTGAATTCAAAACCATCGATACAAGAGCTATTGATACTCCTGCCTCTTTTGCAACATCCTTTATCGTAACACGCTTCATCATATTTTGCAAAGATAGCATGGAATTTTTATATATTTGGCGCAAATTCAAAAACATGAAACGTTTTATTATCATATCGGCATTAATAGCCAGTCTTTTCAATTGTGTGAATGCAAACGCATTCGGCCGCCGCAATCACGCGACTATTGCATGTATCGCAGAGCAACATCTCTCACGTGCCGCTCGCAAAGCTGTACAGGAAATTTATCAAAAAGAGAGCCTGATTGAACATGCTACCTTTCCTGATGAAGATAGATATAAAATTTGTGTCCCTTTGGAAGAGGGTGAGTATATAATTGTTGACGGAGCTCCTGTGCTCAAGGGCCCTGATGGTAATGCATTCAGCTTTGGAGCATTTTACAGTACTGATGACAAAGGAAGAGTATGGAGTACCATCCCTCATGGATGGTTTGCTGATGAATCCGGCAATTACCTGAATGTAGACAAGGGAGAATGTATTTGGGCAATAAAAAAGTATTCTGAAGTACTCCGAAACAGGAAGAATCATTCTGCCGAGGAGGTTAAACTTGCCCTTCAAATGGTAGTTCATCTGGTTGGAGACATGCATTGCCCTTCACATGTCCACTTTAAAGACAAACGTGACCGCAATGATTTAAAATACAACGTTATCTATGGTGGCAGGGAAATCAGGTACCATAATATCTGGGATACTGATATTCTGGTTGATCGCTATATTGGGGGACCTGTAGATTTTGCATATTATTGCGACCCGTTCATTAACGGAGCTTTAAGCAAAAAAGAAGCTGTCCGCTGGCAGAAAGAGATACAGAAGGGCAGTATTGAGGATTGGTGCCGTGATATTACAAGCCGCCTGGAGCCTGTCTTTGAGCCGGAACCAGGTAGCAAAATCACCAAAGAGCAACTACAGGTTTTCGGACCACTGGGTCGTGACATGGTTCTAAGAGCCGGGTATCGCCTTGCCGCATTGCTAAACGAGGTTCTATAGAGATTTTTCTATATTTCTAATTTTTATGCTTTTATAGTTGACATTTATTCCAAATGTCATAACTTTACATTTCATTGTCTAAGATGTGGTTAAGTAAATTTCCGCATACTATTAATCTGTCCCCGGAAAAATATGAGTTTAAATCATATTTGAAGCATAAATTTTTTGAAATAATTAATAATGAGAATATTATCTGTTTATTTAACACTTTTGCTTTCTGTCTTTTATATCTGCGTCTATGGCCAGGAAAGATGGAAATCCTACTATTATACCGATAAAAATTTTAAAATCGATTTTTTTCAACAACCCATTATCTCCGCTGACACTTCATTTTTGCAGGATTCTCCTCTGCTGACATATAATTGGGAAATCAATGTTGACGATACTTTACATGAAAACAAATACTATGGGTTAAGCTTCACAAAATATCCATCCGAGTACATATGCTCAGACTCTCTGCTGTCTGTTGTGGAAGGTTTTATCAACTCTTCCCAGAATGAATTATTTGAAGATAAGGAATTTTTACTTTTATCGTCTTCATTAGTTGAAAAGGACGGATATCCCGGAAAGATCTTCAAGTGGAAAAATACTAATACAAACATATTTCTTGAGTTCCGTATATTTCTTGTAAATAGCTCTTTATATCAATTATCGGTGGTTTCACGAGAAGATCAGAGCCATAATATATTTATAAACAATTATTTTGATTCGTTTAACCTAATCAATACTACCAAGGGGAGTTTTGTTGTCCCGAACGATTCGGTTGAGCAAAAATATTTAATTGATTTTCCTTCCAAACCTACAGCACAAAATAAACTCATTGATTCTGAATACGGGAAATTGACTATTAATATCCAGACACTGGAAACAGATGAAACTGCAGATAATATTGTATACGTTTCTCTTCAGACTAAATATCCTAAGAAAGTTGTCAATCAGGATGAAATCTATGAATTAAATAAGTTTTATAAAAATGTATTGACAATTCATTGGAATCAGTAAATGGGGAGCTGATTTCAATCAACGATGTGTTTTACAACAATATACCGGGCAAAGAGTACAAGTGTTATTTCTCTAAAGGTGAATTTCTTATGGTTTATCGAGTATTTTACATCGATGATTTTTTATATTCTCTCGGAGTCTTAACATATCCAAATAAAGATAAAAACAGAGAGATGTCAGATTTTTTCAACTCTTTTAGAATTGTCAAATAAACTATAAAAATTATGAATCATCTACTATCTGAAACGGCCCGGTGGATTACAGAGACAGAATTTGTGTATCCGGACGGGAGCATATCTAAAGGCAAAGGCGAATCAAATATTGATGTAAAAGCGCAAATTGTTATAAACAATAGTCGGACTATGTTCGGTCAGACAGAGATTACTAATGATTATGTGATAAGATTGAATTCTGACAACGAATATATGTTTGAATCCGTGAACCCGGAACTTGGTATATTGAACGGAGTTTTCAACATTGACAGAAATCTGATTTTTTCAAAATTTGTAATTCAGAATACAACTCTGAATGGTTTCGAGATTATCAGTAGAGAAGAAGACACATGTTTTGCACATGGTGCATTATACGATGGTCAAACTTTGATTAACACATGGAATGCTGTGATGAAAAGGGTTTTGGGCTAAATGAAAAGGTCTGGTTTTTTAGATAAAATAGATAAGCAAATAGAATTTAATCAAGACAAAAACATTTTTCTTGAAAATCTGGAAATTTTTAAATTCGCCAAAGAGACTGTTGATGTTATTTCTAAAATTGACAAATTAAAGCCAAACACAAAATTTTCTTTAATAGATTATACCACAGATAAAGCAATTGAAGAGTTTCACAGAGTAAACCAATATTATTCATTTGATATAGAGGCAAGAAGCAAGTTGAAGAATATTTACACAGACTTAATTGATGACATTCAACTTAATAAACATTCAATTGAAGATATATCCAATAGGCATTATGAGAAATTAAGAAACTGGATTAAAGAAAGTAATTCTTTCGCTGAGAAAATCTATAAAAATGCAGATGAGAAAGTGACTCCTGTTGCTTGTTTTGAGTATACTCCGGAGCTGCAAATATCAATTTTAAAAATCGACATTAATACTTCAATAAATCCCTTTCTGGATATTGGCTGTGGCGCAAACGGGCGCTTAGTAAATTATCTGAAAGATAGGGGAATTGATGCCCATGGTATAGACCGAAACGTAATTCCGCACTCAAGTTTTGAAACAGCAGACTGGCTGGAATATAAATACGGAAAAGATAGATGGGGAACAATTGTCAGTAACCTGGGATTTTCAAATCATTTCAATCACCACAATCTGAGAGAAGACGGCAACTATATTGAATATGGAAAAACATATATGAATATCTTGCAATCGCTGAAGATTGGAGGAAGTTTCCATTATGCTCCCGACTTACCATTTATAGAAGAATTTCTTGATTATAACTGCTTTACGATAGCAAAATATGATGTTGATAAAAATGACTTTAAAGCAACAGTTGTAAAAAGAATTAAGTAAGACTTCTTTATGGGACAGAGCATAATTACTTTCCGCTTTGGCCGGACGGTAAACCTAATTATGACATATTCAATTGGGACAAAGTTGTCAAGGACTGGTTAAAATGGTTATAAAAAGAGAGTTATGAAATGCTGGGTAACAAAAAGTGGTTATAAGATAATCCGCGTCCTTGCCGGAAGAAGCAATGTTTTCTTGTTGACTAATGGAGAAAAGAACATCCTTATAGACACTTCAACATCCTATTTATGGGGAAAGCTCCAAAGGAGACTTGGGTTGTTAAATATAGAAACCATTGACTATCTTGTTTTAACTCATTCTCATTTTGATCACGCCGCAAATGCAAAAAGGATAAAAACAAAATATAAACCCACTATTGTAATACACAAGAACGAAGCCTTGTCCCTATCACGAGGAGAGATGGCAATACCAAATGGAACCTTAATATTTACAACATTATTAGTCCGCACACTGGGCCGGCTTATTCCCAAATCATTACTAGAATACACTCCTTGTGAACCGGATTTGCTTATTGACTCTGATTACAGCTTTAAAACCATTGGTTTCAATGCCTGTCTGACACATACACCGGGACACACGAAAGGCTCCTTGAGCCTGATTGTTGATGATGAAATAGCAATTGTAGGTGACACATTATTTGGTGTTTTCAGATGGTCTGTCAATCCACCTTATGCAGATAATCGGAATACAATGATCAATAGCTGGAAAAAACTATTAGATACCAAATGTTTAATATTTCTGCCTTCTCACGGAAGTGCAATTAAAAGATCATTATTGAAACACAATTTTAGAAAAATTCAAAAGATTGATCTTGGTCAGAAAAGTGAATAATTTTTAAAATGAATACACAAGACCGAAGCCGACAGGAATACACGGCAAGAATCAACAGAGTGACTGATTATATTGAACAACATATAAATGAAGAACTCACTCTGGACATATTAGCCGATATAGCGTGCTTCTCCCCTTTTCACTTTCACCGTATTTTTACGGCAATTACTAAAGAGCCGATTAATGCCTTCATTCAAAGGGTTCGTATCGAGAAAGCGGCACGAAAACTTATAAATGAAGATATTTCAATAAGTGAGGTTGCATATAATTGTGGTTTCGGCAGTGTTGCCCACTTCAGCCGCACATTCCGTAAATATTTCGGAGTTACGGCAAAAGAGTACCGACAGATAGAAAAGGCGGTTTTTGCGAAAGACGGATTGTATTTTAGCAAGAATGGTCAACTCAGGAGCAAGATAGATCAACAATACCCCGATTTTAGAAATCAACTTTGCAGTGAAGAAATCAATCAATTTAATCACTCAAATTTAATTATTATGGAGACTAAAATCGAAATTAAAGAGATGCCTGCTTTCAATGTAATCTATTGCAGACATACAGGACAGTTTAACCAAATCGGTGAGGCTTACGAGAAGTTGATGAAATGGGCCGGTCCAAGGGGTTTGCTGAAATTTCCGCAAACCAAAACCTTAACTGTCTATCACGACGATCCTGCCATAACAGCTATTGACCAGGTACGCCAGAGTGCTTGCATAACAGTTGAGAATGATGTCAAGACAGAGGGAGAGATCGGGAAAATGAAAATTGACGGCGGCAGGTATGCTGTCGGTCGCTTCGAAATTGATGTAACAGGATTTGAGAAAGCATGGAATACTATGTGCTTGTGGCTTACAGAAAGCGGATACCAGCCGGGGGAGGGCTATCCTTATGAATTGTATCACAATTCTCCGCAAGATGATATAAACCAGAAGTTTGTATTAGATATCTGCATCCCGGTGAAACCACTCTAAAAAGGGTTGGTAAATAATAGGCAGGGTGAATGCAAATAATGCACTCACCCTCTTTTTGATATATTTGCATCATATTCAAAACCATCAACTATTACAAAAATGAAAAGATTCGTGGAAAGATCTCTATACAAAAGACCCCGAAACGGTATTGGCAGAGAGCGGAATATTAAAATAGCAGATTTATAAAAAAAATTTGTAAATTGAATTTTACTCCATATCTTTGCACTCCCTTTCAAGAGAGGGATAGTTCTTATAAATCGGGGTGTGGCGCAGTTGGCTAGCGCACCTGCTTTGGGAGCAGGGGGTCCTCCGTTCGAGTCGGAGTACCCCGACAAAATTGATTTCAAAAAATAAAAAACCTGTAATTCGTAAGATTTGCAGGTTTTTTAACTTTTAACTATTCACTACACACTATTCACTAAAAACCACAACACCTCCCTCCATGAACTTTCAGTATATAAGGCCCTCCGGCTTTTTAGCACAATATATAAGGCATTACTGGATTCTCGAAGCTGATGCCTCAGACGGAGAGGTGTGTGAAAGGGTCATACCGACAGGAAACATAGAGTGGATGTTCCATTATCGGAACACTTTTATCGTCAGAAATTCAGGAGAGCAAATCGTACAACCACGCTCTTTGGCAAGCGGTATTAGCTGTAATTACTTCGACGTGGCAACTAGAGGAGAATCTGGAGTTATTGCAGTCACATTCCTTCCGGGCGGAGCTTCCCGCTTCTTACGTTTTCCGTTATCCGACCTGGAAGACTCCTCAGTCTCTCTGTCAGACATCTTCAATTCCAGGATAAAAGAGACAGAAGAGCGTGTATGCACAGCTAGTTCAAACAAAGAGAGAATACAGATAATTGAGCAATTTCTCACAGAGTGCTTCCGACAAGTTAAAACAACTGATGTACAGTTAATTGAAAGGTGTGTGGAATTAATCACGCAAACCAGGGGACAGATGAGGAGTTCCGACCTCTCCAGGAGACTCTCAGTTACAGACAAATCACTGGAACGAAAATTTTCAAGCTATTTAGGTAAAACGCCGAAACAGTTTATCCGTATAGTCCGTTTTCAAAGCGTGATTCAAAACCTCTCCTGCACAGGGCCCAAAGATCTTACGAGATTTACATACGATAACGGGTATTTTGATCAGGCACATTTTATTAAAGACTTTAAAAGCCTGTCAGGCTATACTCCGAAGGAGTTTCTTGCACTTGGCCCTTGTCATGCCGACTACTTCGAATAGCTGATTGTCGTTTTTTTACAATTTTGTCATTTTCAAACCCGATACTTTTGTCCCCTCAACAAAAATATCAAGATAATGACAACAGCAATCAAAGTCAAAGATCTCAGAAAGAGTTATCCTGACGGAACGGAGGCACTAAAAGGTGTCCATCTTGAAATCCCTGAAGGAAAGCTTTTTGCCCTTCTTGGCCCGAATGGGGCGGGCAAGAGCACCCTTCTAAAAATCCTTACCACACTTATCAAAAAGAGCTCAGGAGATTTCCTGATAGAAGGGATTAATCCTGAAACAAATTTCTCCAAGATTCAACGTCACATAGGTGTTGCCTCCCAAGAGAACGAACTTGACCCGTCAGAAACAGTAGAATCGTTACTGATATTTCAAGGAAGGCTATTCGGCATGACTAAAGAGGCCTCAACTGAAAGATGCGGGGAGCTGCTTTCTCTCTTTCAACTGGAAAGTGAAAGGAGTAAAAAGACGGGGAACCTCTCCGGAGGCAATAAACGTCGTCTCCATTGTGCCCTGGCACTTGTTCACAAACCTAAGCTTCTCTTTCTTGACGAACCGACTGTCGGAATGGATCCCATGGCTCGCCACACCTTTTGGAATGTCATCTCCGATCTGAAAAGTAATGAAGGACTTACAATATTCCTGACTACCCAATATCTTGAAGAAGCTGAGAGACATGCCTCCGAAATGGCAATTATTATAAACGGAGCTATTCACTTCAGAGGTTCTGTTTCCGAATTCAAAAAAGAGGTTAATCCTGATGAGAAAGCTTCTCTTGAAGATAGTTATCTTCTATTTTTAAAATCTTACAGTAATGATATAAAAACTAAAAAAAATGAATAATATTAAAAACGTATTGATTTTGAGAGGTATTCTAAAGTTGGTCAGACAACCGGCAGCCCCTTTGATGGGTTTTGGTATGAGTCTTTTCTTTCTTATTGTATATAACGCCGGTATCGGGGGAATCGGTAACATGGAAGTATTCGGGGCAGGTGGCTATCTGGCATTTATATTCCCCATCACTATCATCTCTCTTTCAATGGGCTCTTCAGCCGGGGCGGGGCAAACACTGAATGACGACATGCAGTCCGGATACTTCCGAAGGTTGTACCTCAGCCCCGCCCCCCGCTGGATGCTTGTAATTTCACCTATGCTTGCCGACACACTCTCGTCAATCCTTTTCAGCGGAATTCTCCTGGTTATAGGGGCTATTTTCGGACTACCCTTCCGCTTCGGTATCATCTCAATATCAGGAATATTACTAATATCCGCTCTCTGGTCTGTCACACTTTGCGGATTGTCGGCCGGAGTGATGCTAAGATCCGGAAAGCACCAGAACGTCTCTTTGGTTACTAATACAGTATTCATTCTCCTTTTTCTTAGCACTACATTTTTACCCCGAGAACTTATCACTTCCAAATGGTTGCTTTTTGTATCCATGGGAAACCCTGTCACATATATTCTTGAGGCCTGCAGGTATCTGTTGGGAGGAACTTCTTCACTAAATTATTTTATTATCAGTTTTGTAATCCTTTTATTATCTTCATCTCTCTCAATTGCTTTTGCATTGGGAAGTGTTAAAAAAATCAAACTCTGAGAAATGAGACAAGAGAACATTTTAATCCAAAACGCACATACTAACAATCTCAAGAACATCGACCTTGAGATACCCAAACACAAACTTGTAGTATTTACCGGTGTCTCAGGCTCAGGGAAATCCTCGCTCTTGTTTGACACAATATACACAGAGGCTCAAAGACAACTTATAGAGACATTCTCAACCTTTGCCCGAACCAGAATGCCAAAACTTTCAAGGCCGGACGTGGATGAGATTCAGAATCTTTCAACGGCTATAATAATAGACCAGAAAAAGATGGGCAACAATCTGAGAAGTACGGTTGGAACCGCAACGGAGATAAACACATACCTCCGCTTGCTCTACTCGAGAATTGCCAAACCATTTATCGGCCCCTCTTTTTATTTTTCGTTCAACCATCCGGAGGGCATGTGTACTCACTGCCACGGCCTGGGTAAGGAGATAACCCTGGATATTGACCTTTTTCTTGATAAGGAAAAATCTTTGCGGGAAGGGGCAATAACACACCCCCATTATAAAATCGGAGGCTTTTTGTGGAAAGAGCTTATAAGCCTGGAAATCGTAAACAATGATAAACCATTGAAAGAGTTTTCCGAAAAGGAGCTTAATCTCTTGTTGTATACTGAACCTTTTGAAATAGACAAGAAAAAGAGAGGGTTAACATACACCAAATACTATGAGGGAATTGCGCGAAAACTGGAAAAGGCTGTTACAGGAAGAGCCGATGATGAGTCTGATGAAAATGAGAAAAACGCTTATACAAAATATTTTGTCTACAAGACATGTAGCGTCTGCGGCGGTTCCAGACTAAACGAAAGGGCACGGTCCGTAAAGATCAAGGGGCACTCTATTAATCAACTATGCGAAATGGAATTGATCGACCTTATCTCTTTTCTCGCCGGCATAGATGATGAAATATCCCGGCCTGTTTTACGTAAAGCACGTTTTCTGCTTGAACAGCTTATTGAAATAGGTGTGGGATACCTGTCACTTGACCGTGCTGTCAGCACCCTTTCGGGAGGCGAATCCCAGAGAGTAAAGATGGCCAGACAGCTGGACTGCAACCTTACCGATATGCTGTATGTCCTGGACGAACCGTCAATTGGACTGCATCCTAGAGATACCGGGAGGTTGCTCACTATTCTTTCACGTCTGAAAGAGAGGGGAAACAGTGTCTTTGTGGTAGAGCATGATCCGGAAATAATAAAAGCCGCCGAGTGGATTGTAGATATAGGGCCTCTGGCCGGAAAGAACGGAGGAGAGATAGTATACAGCGGCTTTCCTCAAGGCATATCTTCGACAGAGAGTATTACCGGGAAGTATCTTTATACATCAGTAAAGAGTGCTTATAAAAGAAAAGAGTACTCTGATTTTTTCGAAATTAAAAATGCCACCGCTAACAATCTGAAAAATGTTAATACACGTATACCCAAAGGTGTGCTGACCTGTATTACAGGAGTTGCCGGAAGCGGAAAAAGCAGTCTGATACATGAATGTTTCGTCAAAGAGCATCCAGAATCGGTTGTAATTGACCAATCGGCAATCGGAAAGTCTTCCAGAGCAAATGTTGCAACATATATCGGTGTTTTTGACCTTATCAGGAAAGAGTTTGCAAAAGCCACTCAAACAGAGGCATCACTTTTCAGCTTCAACTCAAAGGGTGCCTGTCTGAAATGTAACGGTCAGGGCTCACTCACATTTGAACTCCATTTTCTTGACTCAGTGAAGACAATCTGCGATGAGTGTGAAGGAAAAAGATACCACAAAGAGGTGCTTGATCTAAGGTTTCAATCAAAAAACATTGCCGAGGTTCTTGATATGACAGTAAATCAGGCTTTGGAATTCTTCAAAAACGATAAAATCAGGAAGCAGATAGATCTCCTACGTGAAGTAGGGCTTGGTTACCTCAAGCTCGGACAATCATTAAGCACCTTATCGGGAGGAGAGTCTCAAAGACTGAAAATAGCAACCGAACTCAAAAACGAAAGCAATATTTATATCATGGACGAACCTACGACAGGACTCCACATGTCTGATATAGAGAATTTCAGAAGAATTATCAACGCTTTGGTAGATAAAAACAACACAGTTATAATTATTGAGCACAATCCGGATATCATAAAGCACGCCGATTGGATAATCGATATGGGACCGGAGGGTGGTAAAGCGGGAGGAGAGATTATCTTTGAAGGGACACCTGAAAATCTTATAAATTGCAGAAATTCATACACAGGAAAATTTCTTAGATCAATTATTCAATAATATTATTACTTTTGCCGCATAAATCAATTTATGCTTAAATCATTACATAGTTCCGTGTTGGACATTGCATAAAGAGAGCCACACCATCATAAGGCTCTTATAAAACCTCACTTATCGGTGAGGGCTATTCTTCTTTTTAAATATTTATACATTCCGGACAAACCGGATGGATAACATCATTCAAACCAATACAATGGAAACAAATAAATCAAATAATAACGAATGCATTACCCCGATTTTAGATTTCAATCTAATAACCGACTTCTTCAAACAGATTGACAGACAAGGACCCGGAGCCTTAGAAATGACAATTAAGGCTCTGGAATTTGTCGGGCCAATGGATGAAAATACAAAAATAGCCGATATCGGCTGCGGAACCGGAGGCCAGACCCAAACACTTGCGGAAAATACAAAGTCTTCAATAAAAGCCGTGGACCTTATTCCTCAGATGATTGAAAAACTGAGAGATAGAATCTGGGAATATAGTCTGGGTAAAAAAATTGAGGGCATAGTTGCTTCAATGGACAACCTTCCGTTCCGCGATGAGGAGTTTGACCTGATCTGGGCAGAGGGTTCCATTTATCATATCGGCTTTGAAAGAGGTATAAATGAATGGAAAAGATTTCTTAAACCCGGAGGCTTTCTGGCTGTGTCCGAAGTTACCTGGTTAAGGAAGAATCCTCCGGAAGCCATTAAAAAATATTGGACTGATGCATACCCGGAAATTGATTTCACCTCAGCAAAAGTCAAACAAATGGAAAAGGCCGGTTATGAACCGATAGCAACCTTTGCCCTACCTGAATACTGCTGGATGGAAAACTTCTACAAACCTATGATTCCACTGTTTGACAAGTTCCTTGAGCAGCAGAAATACAGCGCCTCCGCAAAAGAATTCGTGAAAGAGATGAAGGAGGAGATATCATATTTCCAACAATACAAAGAGTTTTACAGCTATACATTCTTTATCGGGAGGAAATATTGATATGGGATCAGAGTTTAAAACAGACGGTTTCGAGACAGGAAGGATAATTGCAGAACATAAGGAGCTGTATATTGTCAGAACCGACCTAGGTGAGATAGAGGCAGAAGTTACAGGCAACTTACGTTTTACGGCAAAAGGCAGGGAGGATTTCCCTGCCGTTGGCGACCTTGTTACCTTAAAAATATATGATAACTCTTTTGGTATAATTTACGAGATACATCCAAGGTCATCCTGTATTAAAAGGGAGTCAGTCGGAAAGCAAAGTGATATTCAGATAATCGGAGCCAATATAGATTATGCACTGCTTGTCCAGGCTGTTGACAGGGATTTCAATCTTAACAGGTTGGAGCGCTATCTGACAATATGCAATGAATCACACGTTTCAGCAATTATTGTAATGACAAAGACGGATATTGTACCTGAAAAAATATCTGAAGATATACGTTTTAGAATATGCTCCCGTATAAGCGGAATACCTGTCATATTTATCAGCAATGAAACACGTAAGGGGTATTCTGAACTTTTATCGCATATAAAACCGGGAAAAACGTATTGTCTTCTGGGTTCTTCCGGCGTCGGAAAATCAACATTGATAAACAATCTGACAGGAAAGGACCTTATGAAAACGGGGGAGATCGGAACTCAGACTAACAAAGGAAAGCATACTACTTCACACAGGGAACTGATTTATCTTGAAAATGGAGCAGCACTTATTGATAATCCGGGGATGAGAGAAGTTGGAATAACAAACGCCTCTGCAGGAATGGAAGCCACGTTTGACACAATTTACCGCCTTGCAAAAGGCTGCCGTTTTAATGATTGCACCCATACGAATGAATCCGGATGCAGGATTCTCAATGCTCTTTCCAATGGTGAGCTTAGTGTTGAGTTGTATAATAATTATATGAAAATGGAAAAGGAGAGAAGTTTCTTTGAGCTGTCTGAACTAGAGAGGAGAAAAAGAGACAGATCATTCGGGATGATGGTAAAAAACTATAAAAAAGAGCATAGAAAGAAATAAATACCTAATTTTGTCGCGATAATTCTGCCGGTTTCCACAACAAGAAACATAAAGGAATTAAAAGGGAATCCTGTGAGATACAGGAGCTATCCCCGTAGCTGTAAGTCCGTATTTGTGACTGGCTCTCTTAAGCCACTGCCCTGTCGGGCGGGAAGGCAGCCAGGAAAGGACAAGCCAGAAGACCTGCCGGCAAATAGTATTCGTAGCTTTCGGGTGAAAGGCAAGATATATAGAGTCTTCGAACCTTATATGTTTAGCCCCCCGAAAGTTGACAAAATAAAGGTTGTGTTATGCATTATTTCAGGAAATGTGCTCTTTTGGTTATCTTGCTGTGTCTGACTATATTCGGTTATTCTCAGGCGGCTAAGAGAATAGTTTCTCTCGCCCCATCCGTCACCAATATGATTTATCTGATGGAGGCTCAGGAAAAGCTTGTAGGGTGCACAAATTACTGTCTTGAGGGTGTTAAGGACAAAAAGAGCATTGTTGCATCGGCAATAGAGGTCAATGTGGAAAAGGTCCTGCTTCTGAAGCCTGATGTTGTATTTGCTACAAGTCTGACAAAACCTTCTGTAAAAGACGCAATAAAAAACCTCGGAATTAAAGTGTTTGCTTTTAAAAGTGCCACATCTTACGATGAGATATGCGAACAATTTATCCTAATCGGCAAATATGCCGGAAAGGAACCTCTTGCGAGAAAAATTGTTGAGTCACAGAAAAAACGGCTGGATAGTTTAGAAGCTTTAATCCCTAAAGGAAAAAGACCTAAAATATTTTTTGAGATAGGTGCTAAGCCTCTCTTTACGGCAGTTCCAAATACATTTATGAATGATTTCATAACAAAAGCCGGGGGAGTGAATATAGCAACGGATATAACTACCGGAACTATCACCAGAGAAAATGTACTTCTTAAGAATCCGGATGCAATAGTTATAGTAACAATGGGAATTGTGGGAATTGAGGAGAAGGCTACCTGGGAAAAATACACGACTCTCTCTGCTACAAAAAACGGAAAGATTTTTACGGTTGATCCTTATAAATCGTGCGGACCGAATCCCGTCACATTTGTAGATGTTGTTGAAGAACTTATAACAAAGCTTTATAAATGAGTTATTCCAGATATATTAAATGGGGACTTTGGCTCACTCTTTTTATCTTAGTTGTAATTGCAGCCGTTCTCTACTCTCTTTCAAGAGGTGAAATAGACATACCTCTTTCAAAAATCGCAGGAATACTTATAGAGGGAAAAGGAAGCATTGAGTATACCGTTCTCAGTGAAATTCGTCTTCCCAGAATAATCCTCGGGCTTTCGGTAGGAGGGGCATTAAGTCTTGCCGGGGTCATTCTTCAGGGTATATACAGGAACCCGCTGGTTGAACCCTATACTTTGGGAATATCAGGTGGTGCCGCTTTAGGAGTGGCATTTGCCATAGTAGCCGGTCTCAGTTACACAATCGGTTCGGTTATATTACCTGCAGCCGGTTTTATCGGAGCGTTGGCAACTGTTGTGTCAGTATATATGCTGAGCGTAAGAAAAGGCAAAATTCACACTCAGAATATGCTTCTCATAGGTGTCATGATAAGTTTCATAGCCTCCTCCGCCATGATGTTCCTAATGGCTACCACCACAAATGAAAACCTCCACAATATAGTATTTTGGGTCATGGGCTCCCTTGACGAAGCCAATGAAAACCTTATAAGAATTGCCGCCATCATTTCAGTATGCGGGCTTTTAGTCTCATATCTCTTTATTCACACGCTAAATGCACTGCGTTTGGGAGAAGAAAAGGCAAGACATTTGGGAATAAACACGGATATATCTATAAAGCTGCTGTTTATTATAGCCTCCATGCTCACCGGAATGTGTGTATCAGTGGCAGGAGTAATAGGATTCGTAGGACTGATAATTCCACAATTCATAAGGATTATTGTCGGTTCTGACTTCAGGATACTCCTTATAAGCTCATTCCTTACAGGTGGCGGGTTCATTGTATTCTGCGATACTCTGGCCAGAACTTTAATAGCACCCAACGAACTACCTATTGGTGTTATTACAGGCGTAATAGGCGGAATCTCTTTCATTTTTATACTTATCAACCTTGGAAAACGATCCAAATTAATCTAAAAAGCAATGAAATTCTTAGAAATAGAAAATATGTCATGCGGATATGAGAAAAAATTTCTCGTATCAGACATTGACATCTCTATATCAAAAGGAAGCTTTGTGGGAATAATCGGGCCTAATGGCTCCGGAAAGACAACGCTTTTCAAGGGAATCTCTGGAGATCTAAAGCTAAAAAGCGGGAAAATCTCTCTAGGCAACAAGAACCTTAAACTATTCTCTCATAAAGAGAGAGCCAGAAACCTTGCGGTAGTCACTCAGGATATTGAAAGTCCTGACATTACTGTTGAGGATTATGTGTTGATGGGACGACTACCCTACCATACAGGATTTCAGTTTTTTGAAAACGAAGAGGACCTGGAGATAGCTGAGAAATATATGAAGTTGACCGCAGTCACTAATATGAGAGATAAGTTTCTTTCACAGCTCAGCGGGGGAGAGAGACAGATGGTGGCGATTACAAAGGCTCTGGTACAGGAACCGGAGTTACTGCTTCTTGACGAACCCACTTCACACCTGGATATTGCGCTTCAGATTCAGATACTTAATCTCGTTCAACAACTAAATGATGAGTTAGGACTAACAGTCATGATGATAATCCATGATTTGAATCTTGCGGGAGAGTACTGTGACGAGCTTATTCTCATGAACAAGGGAAAAATTAAAGAAAAGGGCTTACCCGAATATGTCCTGACATATAGTAACATTGAAGAGGTATACGGAACGGTTGTCTTTACCCAGCCAAACCCTCTGTCAGGAAGACCGGCCATATTCCTTGTCTCAAAAAGAATTCTGAACAGCATCAGCAAAGAGAGGTAAAGTATGCTAAAAAGAGAGCTGGATATATTCTTTGCAACCCTTATGTTCTATACGCGCATTCCGGTACCGTACAGGACAGGCCATTCAGATGAAATCCTCAATAAAACGACAAGATACTTCACTCTTGTTGGTATTATTGTGGGGGCAATAGGAGGTTTGACTTTCTGGTCACTCAATCATATCCTGCCGGAAAATTTAGCTGTAGTTTTAAGTATGGTTGCAACAATATTCGTTACGGGAGCTTTTCACGAAGACGGGTTTGCAGATACATGCGACGGTTTCGGTGGAGGCTACACAAAAGAAAAAGTGCTGGAAATCATGAAAGACAGCAGAATCGGGACATATGGAACTGTAGGCCTTCTTTTGATACTGTTGACAAAATTTTACTGCTTGTCTTCCTCTCCGGTATATTTGATTCCAGCAATTTTGATCAGCGGGCACTCTTTCAGCCGTTTTTGCTCTGTATGCATGATATATCTGCAATCATATGTCCGCCCTGCGGACCAAAGCAAATCAAAACCTATAGGGCATAGAGCTTCGGGCGTTTCTTTAGTAATTGCCGCATTTTTCGGCATTACACCTCTTTTGTTGCTTCCATATAAATCATTGCTCTTTATCGTAAGTCTTTGCATGATTGTCTTCGTCTCTTTCTCTTCTTATACAAAACGCCGGATAGGAGGATATACGGGAGATGTACTAGGTGCAACACAGCAATTATGTGAGGTGACTTTTTATCTGGGATTTCTCATTTATAATTATTTCACTCCTTGAATCTCACAATCATACGCCACACGTCTGTCAAAGTTTCTGCAGGTACATGTTACGGCAGGTCAGATGTAGAATTGTCCGGGACCTATGATTCTGAAAGAAGAATCATAATTGAAAATATGAATGGTATATCTTATGACTTCATTTATACGAGTCCTCTTTCAAGATGCTATAAATTGGCTGCAGATATTTCCGGGGACCATGAGGTAACCTGTGACAGTCGTCTGTCGGAGCTTGACTTCGGAGACTGGGAGAACTGCCTTTGGGAAGATATTTACAAAACACAGAATGCAGTAAAATGGTTTGAAAATTGGACGGATACACCGTGCCCGAATGGAGAATCATTCTCGCAGATGGTGTCAAGGGTGAAAGATTTCATTCTGGAAAAATTTTCGGAACATAAGAATGATGATTTATTAATTGTAACTCATAGCGGGGTAATTAGAATTATTCTATTTTTATTGCAAAATTTAAATATTGATGAAATTTTTAAAATTCAACCCGATTTCGGTGAGATAATACAAATTTCTTTCAATCCTGACAATTTGTCCTTGGTATAGAATGTGTATCAGTCCGGTTAATAAAAATAATTTTCTCACAGACCTTTATGAAAGCCGACATATATATAAATCCTAAGTATAGCTCTCTCAGAAATTTTATTGAAAAAATTCCCGAGAACTTTGACGACCTTGGTGTTGCAACTCATCTTGGCAGGAATCATATACGCATTGCGGAGGTTGACGGGACTAAGCTTGTTATTAAATATTTCAAGAGAATTACCTCCGTAAACAGACTTATATATGGCAATCTCAGGAAAAGCAAGGCAAAAAGGTCATTTGAAAACTCATTGAGATTACTTGAAAACGGCATTGGAACTCCTGAACCTGTTGGTTTTATTGATATATACAGCCGCTGTTCACTTCAAAAGAGTTTTTATGTTTGCTTATATACAGACTACAAGGATATTAAAGAATTACTATCCAAGCCTTTATCCGAATCAGAGGATGGCATGAGAGCTTTCGCGAGGCTAACGAGTAAAATGCATCATGCAGGGATATATCATGGTGATTACAACCTTAGCAATGTTCTTTACAATTTTGACGGAAATCAATATGATTTTTGCCTTATTGACAACAACAGAATGAGATTCAGGTCTTTTTCCCCAAGAACCGGTGTTAAAAACCTTAAGAGGATGAAGCTTTCTGTCGAGCAAATGGCAATCATAGGTAGTGAATATGCCAATATTTCACATCTTGACAGCAATCATGTGGTTATCGGTATGATTTTTTTCAGGGAACACTTTACTTCAGCGGCAAATTTCAAGGTTTCGGCTAAAAAGTTCATAAAAAGAGTTTTTAAATAGCCCCTGACTTTCACAACATATTGATTATTTCCTTATTTTTGACAATACGTTCATCAAAAACAGATTGTCATGCCAAGATTCGCTGTACAATGTGTCATTGTAACTCTGGTTTTTGAGTTACTTTTCCCTGCAATTATTTTTTCTCAGGACGCCCGTGAAATAGTAAAGCGTGCCGATACCAAGTATAATGGTGAAAAGTCAAGTTATAGCGAGATGTCTATGACTATTGTCAGGCCTAAATACAAAAGAAGTATCGAATTTAAAGGTTGGGCCGTAACAGGAAAGGATGCCCTTACATTAATTACTGCTCCCGCAAAGGAGAAAGGGCAATCATTTCTCAAGAGCGGAAACAATCTTTGGAGCTGGAATCCGACAATTCAAAGATTAATCAAGCTTCCTCCGTCTATGATGTCTCAAGGATGGATGGGTTCAGACTATACAAATGATGATATATTGAAGGAGACATCTCTGATAAAGGATTATAACCCTAAAATTATCGGGAAAGAGGTGGTAAACGGACTTAAGTGTTACAAAATAGAGCTTATACCTCTTGAAAGTGCCGATGTGGTATGGGGAAAAATCATTATATGGATATCAGAGGATGAGTATTTTGAACTTAAAAGTGAATTCTATGATGAGGAGAATTATCTCGTAAAATCTCACATTGCTTCAGAGATTAAAACATTTGAAGATCGCAGACTCCCTTCTTTGATTGAAATAATACCGGCAGATGAACCAGGGAATAAAACCATTGTGACATTAATTTCCATGAAGTTCAACATCTCTTTTCCTCCGGACTTTTTCTCGCAGCAGAATATGAAAAGGATCAAATAGATGAAAGAGATAATTAAAATAGCCTGGAGAAACCTATGGAGGAATAAGAGGAGGACAATCATCACCGCCTCCTCTATCTTTTTCTCTATTTTCTGTGCCATTCTGATGAGATCGTTCCAGCTCGGCACTTATGACCACATGATAAGGCAAAGTATAGAATCTTATTCCGGTTATATTCAGATTCAAAACAGCGATTTTAAAGAGAACCCCACGCTTGACAATACAATTGATATCACTCCGCAAGAGCTCTCTGCAATCAAGTCTGATTACAATGTAAAAGTTGCAGTCCCGAGAATTGAAACCTTCTCTTTGGCTTCGACCGGAACTCTTTCAAAAGGGGTAATGGTGGCGGCCATATCTCCAGCCATTGAGAAGAGTATGACAAACCCCGAACACAACCTCGTCCATTATGTTTTTTCCGAAGTTGCTATTGATAGTTTGAGTAAGAACAAAGAGATACCCGAAAAGATAGCACAAAGAGCTGCAGAGCTTAAAGATCAGCCATTTACAAATAAGAAATTTTTAGCTGCAGAGCTTAAGCTAAAAGAGAGAGACTCCCTGCTAATCAATAAAATATCATCAATATGTTCAATAAAAGCCGGTTATTTAAGTGAGAATGATTCGGGGCTGCTTGTTTCATATAGATTGTCCCAATATCTGAAAGTAGGTGTAGGCGACTCTATAGTCCTTATGGGCCAGGGATATCAAGGCATGAGTGCTGCCGGGGTATTCCCTGTCAGAGGGATAATCAAGGTTCCCTCTCCGGATCTGGACAATAAATTGATTTACATGACTATTTCTAACGCAGAAGAGTACCTTTCCGCGTATGGAAAACTTACATCCATAGCCGTAAATCTCCATAACACAGATGAGATGAAAGCTACGCAGAAAAGAATCTCAGCAATTTTTAATGGCCAGGATGATATAGTGGTGAAAAACTGGGAAGAGATATCTCCGGTTCTCAAACAGCAGATTGAAGGTGATAGCAAAGGGGGTATCCTATTCATTATGATTCTCTATGTCATTATTTTCTTCGGAATTTTCGGAACCGTCCAGATGATGATCTCTGAGAGGAAGAGAGAGTTCGGGGTTATGATATCATTAGGGATGAAAAAAGAGAAGCTTTCCCTTATAATAATAACGGAGATGCTTCTTCTCGGAAGTCTTGGAATATTTTCAGGTATGGCAGCCTCAGCCCCGCTCATCATATATGGGCACATTCACCCAATACGAATTACGGGAGAATTGGCCAAAATGTATATAGATATGGGATTTGACCCTGTAATGCCGATGATGCTGTTCGAAAGTTATTTTTTCATCCAGGCAGCAGTTGTCTTCCTGATGGTTTTAGCTGCCACAATATTACCGGTAAGAAGCATTCTAAAAATCAACATAATAAAAGCTCTTCATGGATAGAATATTATCAGTTTCATGGAAGAACGTCTGGCGAAACAAGAAAAGAAGCCTGATTGTAATTACGGCTGTAATGCTTGGTACTGCTGCCGGTGTATTCACCTCCGGTCTTATGAACGGCTGGGTGGACCAAAGAATCAGGTCTGTGATTAACATTGAGCAGTCTCATATAAAGTTATATAATCCTGATTTTTTAAAGAATGAAGAGCTGACAAACTATATTAAAGGAGTTGCTCCATTAGAGAAATATCTGAAAGTAAACAATAAAATCAAAGGATTCAGCAAAAGGATTAAGATTATGGCCATGGCTGCCACTTCGAGGGGTAACACGGGACTTATGCTGCTAGGTGTGAATCCGGATGAAGAGATGGTTGTTTCTGAATTATATAAGGACATTGTACCTGATGGTGGTCAATATCTTGATAATAATAAACCGGGAGGTATTTTTATCAGCGATAAAACCGCAGAGACACTTCATACAAAAAACAAAGAAACGGGCAAATACAAACTTCGCTCAAAGATTGTGTTCACTTTTACAGGGAAAGAGGGGGAAATGATAAGTCAAAGCTATCGTGTATGCGGTATATTCAAGACAAGCAATACCGCTTTTGACCAGATGTGCGCCTTTGTTCTTGATAAAGACCTTCGTTCTGCCATACCCCTTAATGAAAATGAGATTCACGAAATTGCCGTAATTTTAAATGACAATAGTGACCTGAGTTCCGTAAAGGATGATATCAACAAAAGGTTTCCAAATATTTCCGCTCTTGATTGGAAGGAACTGGCACCTGATGCCGGTATGATGTCCGAATATATGTATATCTACTACATGATTATAATGGGATTCATCCTTTTTGCCCTGGCGTTCGGAATTATTAACACAATGCTTATGGCAATTCTCGAAAGAGGCAAGGAGATAGGAATGCTGATGGCCATTGGCATGAATAGATCAAAAGTTTTCAAAATGATAATGCTGGAGACAGTATTTCTTACAATGGTCGGCGCTATGGTGGGTATGGCTGTAGGATGGTTGCTGATAACAATAACCGGGAAAACCGGAATTGATTTCTCCTCTGTTGAAGAGGGATTTGAGGCGATTGGCTGGTCATCTGTTGTTTACCCAAATATCCCGGCGGGATTTTTCTTTGGAGTTACATTAATGGTCGTTTTAACCGGAATAGCAGCTTCATTGTTACCTGCCAGAAAAGCACTTAAAATGAATCCAGTAGAAGCTCTGAGAACTGATAACTAACGTATATATGAGTGTTATAGAAATAAGAGATCTTGTTAAGATCTACGATGGCTCGGCAGTTGAGGTTACAGCTATTGATAATGTAAACCTCAACATTGATGCTGGAGAATTTACAGCCATAGTAGGGCCTTCAGGCTCCGGCAAGACAACTTTACTCAACATGATAGGCGGGCTTGACAGCCCGACATCGGGAAGCATTATTATTGACAGTGTGGATATTACCAGGCTTAAATCGAAACAATTGATAGATTTCAGACTTAATAATATCGGCTTTGTCTTTCAGTCTTACAACCTGATTCCAGTACTAACTGCGGCAGAAAATACCTCTTTTGTAATGGAACTTCAGAAAAGGGAAAAAAGCCTCATCAACGAACGGACTAAATCAATACTCACAGATGTGGGATTAAGTGCAAAGATGAACAGCCGCCCCAATCAGATGTCGGGAGGAGAGCAGCAACGCGTAGCTGTTGCCAGGGCAATGGCTTCCGGCCCGAAATTCATCATTGCAGATGAGCCGACCGCTAACCTTGATACAAAAAATACAGAGAAGCTGCTCGACATGATGGAAGAGATGAATGAAAAGCGTGGCATTACTTTTATCTTTTCGACACATGACCAGAGAGTTATAAGCAAAGCACACAGAATAATTGTCCTGGAGGATGGCAGAATAATCAAAGATGAAAAAAAACAATGAGAAAACTCCTGCTTCTCATATCATTATGCTTTCTGACACTACAGGCTAAGGCGCAAGGAGTGTCATTAACAGGATATGTGAAGGATATGCAGGGTGTCTACTATCTTGAAAACGCCATACACCTGTCCAACGGGAATTCTCTTCAATGGACCACATACAATCAACTAAACAACCGGGTTAATATCGACTGGGAAATTACAGAGCCCTTTCACATAAATGTTGGTTTACGCAACAGGATCTTTTTTGGTAAGATGCTGGGCAGTATTCCGGAATATATTGATTTATTTGAAAAGGACAAGGGATTTTTAGATCTCAGTATTAACCTCATAGAAGGGAATAAGTGGTTTTTAAACAGCTCTCTGGACAGACTTTACATTGATTATACAATTGGCAAATGCCAACTGAAAGCAGGAAGACAGCGTATAAACTGGGGAATTGACCTAATCTGGAATCCAAATGATCTTTTCAATGCCTTCTCTTATATAGACTTTGATTATCAGGAGCGTTCGGGTAGTGATGCAATCCTTTTTACATGGTATACCTCAGATAATTCCTCTCTGGATATTGCCTGCAAGGTAGACCACAACAAAGAAAGCACAATTGCTGCCAGATATCTGTTTAATATAAAAGATTACGACATACAGTTCATTGCCGGAAAATACATGAAAGATCTTGCAGCTGGTATGGGGTGGTCTGGAAATATCGGTCCTCTCTCATTCAGAGGCGAAGGAACTGTTTTTACTCCATACAACAATGATAATACAGACTCTTCCGGTACTTCAGCTGCATTTACTTTTTCCTTTGATTACACCACAAAAAGCTCTCTTTATCTCCAGACGGCTTTTCTGTTTAACAGTGGCGGCACAAGAAAACAGACAACAGGAATATCACTGTTGGATCCGGACAGGAATCTTGATGCAAAACATCTCTCTCTCGGCAAGTACGAAATTTTCGGACAAATAAGCTACCCTGTCAACCCAGTTCTGACATTGGGTATATCCGGCATGTACAACCCTTCTGATAACTCCTGCTACATAGGACCATCCCTTACTCTGTCCCTGGGAGACAATTTTGATTTTATGCTTGACAGCCAATTACTAATTGGAAATGAGGGCAGTGAGTATGGAACATATGGTAAAACTTTCGCAGGATTCGGGAGAGTAAAGTGGAGTTTTTAGAAGTGTAAATTATTTCTATATTTGTATGTGTAAACAACCGTCATGTACGATGCACTCCGTTTTACGCACAGCTTTCCTCATCACACTATTGTTCTCGCTGAACAATAGCAATTTATCCGCACAAGACAATAATGAATCCGGCATAACTACAGAGGGAGGGGTGGATATTCTGAATAACTATATCTGGCGAGGTCAGGACTTTCTTCACAAAGGAAGCATACAGCCGTATATTTCAACCTCATGGAAAAATTTCACGTTAGGAATGTGGAGTGCTTTACGAATTAAAGGAGAAGGCACAGACGAGGTAGATCTCTATTTATCCAAGAGTATCGGACCTGTAACTCTTACCCTTTATGACTACTGGTCATACAGCAAGAGTTCACCCTCAAAATATTTCGATTTTAACTCCAATACAACTTCGCATATACTTGAGGCTCAGATTTTGCTTTCCGGAGGAGACAGGATCCCTTTCAACCTGCTGGGCAGCTATTTGTTTTACGGAGACGATCCATCAAGGAGTATATATCTGGAACTTCAATATGTACAGCCTGTTAAGGAGGCAGAACTAACCTTTTCTGTCGGATATCAGGCAAAGGGTGAGTATTATGCGGAAAAAGCCTCTTTTGTAAATACAAGCATAGGTTTTGTGCAACCGATAAGACTTTTTAATAAAATAGGAACCAGTCTGATATCTAATATCACGTATAACCCTTCTGCAGACAAGCTCTATTTTTCAATAGGATTCAGTTTTAATAATTTATGACAATACCATGGCAATAATTAGCACCCTTCAAAAACGTCTCCTTGCATTAATTGTTGCGACAGGATTACTCTTTATCGTTATCTTTCTTATTCTGTCTTTCATGCAACAAAAAGCATCCAAGATATTGTCAGATTCCGCACAATCCCAACTTGATACAGAGAGTGATGGTTTTTTAAAAATGAGCACTAGCCTGATTGACCAGGTTGCCTGGGATTACTCCTATTGGGATGAAATGGTTGAATCTATAAATACTGACGACAAAGAATGGTATGAAGAGAATATAACAACAATTATCTCCTCTTTCCATCTTGATTATGCAGCTGTGTATGACAAGGCCAGAAAAAAAGTTCATTATGCATGTTCCGGGTTAATGAAAGCGTCTCCAGAAATACCTGAGGGGGTATTTAAAGCACTGGAAAACAAGCCAAACATCTCATTTTTCCTTTCAACCCAAGCCGGTTTTTTAAAAATAAGCGGCTGTTCTGTTCATCCGACAAATGACCCGTCTCATACGACAACGCCCACAGAAGGTTACGTTTTCGTTGCAATACTCATGAGCCAATCGTATCTTCAGGAGCTTTCTGTTGTAAGCGGGGCAAAAGTTTATGCCAGCAATGCCGAGAATTCGTCAAAAAATAAGGGAAGTTATAATTTAGTATCTACAAAAAGGCTCAAAGGATGGGATGGAACTACTATAGGCTACCTCCGTTTTGACAGAATGTACGAAGGGCTGAGGATGCACAGGACAGCATCAATTCAGATATCTCTTTTTCTGATTGTTGCCATAATAACTATATGGTTTTCCTTACAATTTTCTCTTAAGCGATGGGTAATAAATCCCACCAGAATCGTAAGCGAGATTATTGAAACAGAAGATACAGGAAAATTGCATCTGTTAAACAATGCCTCGGACGAATTCAGAGAGGTAGGGAGATTGTTCCGAAAGCATGTTTTACAAAAAGCAGAACTTGTTAAAGCCAAGGAGAAGGCCGAAGAGTCTGATCGGCTTAAGTCTGCGTTCCTTGCAAACATGAGTCATGAAATAAGGACTCCGATGAACTCAATAATGGGATTTGCAGACCTCTTGAAAGAACCCGATCTTTCTGTCGATCAAAGGGATAAATACATCTCACTTATCGAAGAGGCCGGAGAGAGGATGCTTGATATAATAAGTGACCTGATTGCAATTTCAAGGATAGAGTCAGGACAGGAAGAGGTCAAGATATCATTGTTCAATCTAAATGAGTTGCTTGATTATCATTATATACTATTCAGAAAGAGTGCCATACATAAAGGGATTGAGCTTCGGGTTGATAAAAAGGAAGATACATCCATGGTTAATTTCAATTCCGACCGGGATAAGGTTTACACAATCCTTACAAATCTTCTCAGCAATGCCCTGAAATATACAGGCGAAGGAAGTGTGACTTTCGGTTATGAAATGGAAGACGATTATGTGAGATTCCATGTCAAAGATACAGGAATCGGTATTCCTGCCGACAAGATGGATAAGATTTTCAACCGCTTTGTACAGGCTGACCAGTCTTTCACAAAATCCTACGAAGGGAACGGGCTTGGATTGCCTATATCGAAAGCCTACACGGAAATGCTTGGCGGGAAAATTTGGGTTGAAAGCAAACCCGGCATAGGTTCTTGTTTTTATTTTACGATAAAAAATAATGCTGTATAACTACGAAATTATTATTAACTTGCACAGATAAATGAGCGAGAGGAGCCACAAGTCAAGTGGTGATTGGTGTAACATGTTGTTTTATATTTTGTTGTTTCGATTATAATTTAGCCTAATATTAACCCAAAATATATTCTAAAGTGAAAAAATTTCTTGTTCTAATGTTTTTATCCATTTGGATAATCTCTCCTCAATTGCTTGCCCAGGGGCAACAGAAGTATACTCTTGAGGGGAAAGTTACTCTCTATGGTACAGACGAACCTATCCCTTACGTAAATGTGCTCATAAAGGAGCTTAACGTTTGGGGTATTTCAGATGTAAATGGTGCATTCAAGATTACCGGCATAATACCGGGCACACACACACTTGAATCGAGTTCCCTCGGTTATCAGACTGTAAAGTATCCGATAACTGTCAACAGGAACATAACAGACTTCAAAATCCAACTGAAAGAAGAAAACCTTACCCTTGACGATGTTGTTGTTACAGCAGTCCGAGGAGGTAGCATGAACTCTTCTTCAAAGGTTGAGAAAGCTGCAATTGAACACGTTCAGGCATCCAGCCTTGCTGATGTGATGCAATTAATGCCTGGTAATATTATCGCAAATCCGACCTTGACTTCCAGCAATAGTGTTACCATAAGGTCAATAGGAGACGCAGGCAGTTTAAACGGCCGGGGAGTCGGCCTGATGATAAACGGAGCTCCTATTTCAAGCGATGCCTCAATGAGTCTTCCTGAGAATTCTACCGTTACTGCAAATACTATTGACTTTCGTAACTATTCAACTGATAATATTGAATCAGTAGAAGTTCTTAAAGGAGTTCTTTCGGCTGAATATGGCAATGTGACATCCGGAGCCATCCTTGTAACTACCAAGGCCGGTGTGACACCTTTCGATGTCAGAATCAAGGCTGATCCAAACACAAAAGCAATAGCCATAAGCAAAGGTTTTGCCGTAAGCGATAATGGAGGCAACATAAATATTGACCTTGACTACGCAAGAGCTTTCAAAAAATGGATATCTCCTGTCGATGTGTTTGACCGTACTACAATGGGGTTAACATATTCAAACACATTCAATAAAGAGAAGACACCGTTCAGATTTAATGCCCGTATAAGTGGATATTTATCAGGAAATAATGTTGACACAGACCCTGACATATCAAAACTTGACTATTCCAGGAATCGGACAAAGAACCTTACATTATCCCTATATGGTAACTGGCAGCTCAACAAATCTTGGATTTCTTCTTTAAACTACAATATTTCCGGAACGTATCAGAACAAAACAACTAAGAACTATACCGTTTCATCCAAGTTGCCTGTAGCAACCACAAATTCTTTAGTCGACGGCATTAGTGTGGGATATTTCACTGAAGCCTTTAACGAAGAGGATGAAAGAATTGAGGATATTCCAATATATTTTAATGCAAAACTTTCAGGAAATCTAAATAAAAAGATAGGTAATATTTTTTCCAAAACAGTATTGGGTACAGAGTTCAACACACAAGGCAACAAGGGCCGCGGATACTATTATCTGAGCGGGACACCACAGTTTTTCAGGGAAAGACACTATTCTGACGTTCCATTCCTATCTGATCTCAGTGCATTTCTTGAAGAAAAACTCACAATCCCGGTTTATAAGAAAACATCCCTGGAAGTTAGCGCAGGTGTGCGTGCAAACAAGATGATTATAGACGGGTATAACTATGATCCAACTATCGAACCTCGTTTTAATGGAAAATATGTAATTGTCCCTGAGAGAAGAAGTGGTTCACTCAGATCCTTTGCTCTCCGTGGCGGATGGGGAATTCTTAAAAAACTTCCTTCAATCGGACAATTGTATCCGGATCCTTTATACAAAGATGAAACTCTCTTCCAATACAGGAATACTGCAACCGGAGAAAGCCTTGCACTAATACAGACAACCGTAATAGACAGTAAGCTTGATTACAATCTTAAACCGGCCAAGACAACAAATATGGAATTAGGTTTTGACTTCAACCTCTTTGGAATAACCGGTGAAATCACCTACTTTAATGAGAATCTGACAGATGGAATTACATCTAATTCAACATTTTTGTCTGAATCTTATGATTATTATAATACCGTTACTTCGGCGACTGCTTCTCCAAAATATGAGAATGGAAGAGTGTATGTGAAGAATGCAAATGACGTTTATGAGGCCCTGGCATATTCTACAAAACGTCGTTTTAAATCTTATTCAAAACCGGACAATAGAGGACAAATAAAGAAATGGGGTGTTGAATATGACTTAAATTTAGGCAAGATTAAGGCAGTCAACACATCTGTATTAGTTAACGGCGCTTACATAAGAAGTAAATACTCAACTCCGGGACTTGAATATCATTACTCTGGGTATGTTGACCCGATAGATCCTACAATACTTGTTCCTTATGTAGCGATATATGAAAACGATGCGTCAGTTGAATTAGGTAGTGGAAATGAGAGGTTGTCGACAAATATAAACCTTGTGACAAACATCCCGTCAATCAGGATGGTTATTTCGCTCGTTACACAGTGTATCTGGCTTAATAACTCTTGGAACGAATTTGACGAAACCAAGATCTACAAACTTGATTCTAACGGCAAACCTGTATATGGCGATTATAATAATCAGACTAATACTGAGGTTCTTTACAGAGATCCGGTATCATACATGGATATGGATGGTGTTATAAGACCATTCAGTGATTACTGGACAACAAACGATCCAAACTTGAAAACTCGTCTTGCAACGCTGATTGAATCCCAGAACAGAAGCTACTGGTTCAAGAAAGCCGGTTATAAACCATATTTTATGGCAAATATCCGCGTCACAAAAGAGATTGGAAAACTAGCCTCACTCTCTTTTTATGCAAACAACTTTACTAACTCAAGGCCGATTATGAAGAATAAAGCCCGGCCGAATGCAACTGGAGGAAGAATGAATACTCCGATTTATTTTGGTGCAGAGTTAAAATTAACATTCTAATACTGAAGGAAAATGAAAAATATAAGAGTATTAACTCTTCTAATAATATCCCTCAATCTTTGGGGGTGTTTGAAGGATTCGAAAATGGATCAATTCTCAGATGATGCTATCAGCTCAACTATCGCAGTTGAGGTTACCATGCCGGATGGCTACGACTCATATGAGACATCAAACCTGCTTGTTACTCTGAACGATCCAAGTACCGGACTTAAGTTTTCCGGAGAAACAGATGCTAACGGCGTTGCAACCATAAAGGTCGCTCCGGGTTCTTATTTTGCAACTGCAGAAACAAAACATTCCACAGGTAAGGTCATGTATATATTCAACGGCACCTCTGATAAAATAAGAGTCACACCAAAAGATCCAAAACATGTAGAAGCAAAAGTCGCTCTTAATGTGTCAAAATCAGGTCAGTTGATAATTGCTGAGCTTTATTATGGAGGTTGCACCAATCCTGCTGACGGAAAATCTTACACAAGCAAAGATACATACATCAAAATATACAACAACTCTGAAGATGTTGCATACCTTGATTCCCTGTGTGTTGGTGTTGCAGATCCCTGGATAGCTCTTTCAAGTGGAAAGGCTTCTCCTTGGGTTAAAAACAATTCCAGTGAATTAAGGGACTCTGTTCCAAATTCTTTAATTGGCTGGATGTTTCCCGGCACAGGTACTGATCACCCGCTTCAACCGGGCGAATTTACAATAGTATGCCTGAATGGTATTAATCATACTCTGGTATGCTCAACTTCCATAAATTTAGCTGTTAATGGTTACTGGGCTATGTATGATCCAATCTTGACAAAATCCCAAACTGTTCCGGAGCCTGGAGTAAACCTTATGTACGGTTTTTGGAAATGCGGGACATCAACTGCATATATAGTAGCACCTCAAGGTCCGGCAGTGTTCTTGTACACTATGGGAGGCAAGACTCCGGCCCAATTCGTGGCAGACACTTATACATGGAAACCTGGTGCTTCTAATAGAAACTTTGACTGTCTAATGGTAGATAAAAATCTCGTAATTGATGGCGTTGAATGTCTTAGAAATACAACTGATACAAAGAGATTCAGACCTGAAATTGACAATGGATTCACAATGGTAGATGGAACCGGAACAGGACAAGCTGTACAGAGAAAGGTTGATGCAACAGCAACACTTGCAGCCGGAGGAAGAATTGTATACCAGGATACCAATAATTCATCAAATGACTTTGAGAAAAAGTCCGCACCATCACTGAAATAAACTGAGATAAGAGATGAAAAATAAAATAACATATTTGATAATAACTATTGTGGCAATAGGTATTCAATCCGGCTCTCTGTTGGCACAGAAAAAATCCTCTGACAAGTGTGTCTATACTTTTGAAAGGTTGGAGAAGAGAGCCCCTTGGATTGTGTCTGAAAACGGTGCCGGTCTTGTATTCAACAATGCACTGAACTACTCTACTGTAGGTGCTTATTACGGTCTCCAGGACGGTGACTACAGAAATTACAACGAAGCTGGAAAATATCAAACATTCGGACTCCAGACTAAATCATATGTAAAATCAAAGAAAGTCTATTTTTACGGCTCTTTTATCTATGATTACGGAGTAAAGAGTAATCAAGCCTGGCTTGGCACAATATATCCCGAGAGCACATTAAATCCAATCCTTGATTCTATTCCTGGAAAGGTTTTAAGAGAAGATTATATACTATCAGCCAAAGTCGGTTACCCAATTAACGATACTTGGTCTGTAGGAGGTGCGTTTGACTACCATACAGCAACCGGAGCCAAAAGAAGTGACGGTCGTAATGCAAACACATTTTCCCATTTTAAAGCTTCCCCGGGTATTACTTTCCATAAAGGAATTGTTACTTCCGGTCTTAATTTCAACTATCAACATGATGTTGAGGATGTGGTATACTCTTACATAGGAGAAACAACCGGTAAGTACATCAAGTATATGGAAGGGTTGTTCTTCATGACAAGCTCCGGAATATCAAGTACAACAACATTAGACAGGAAGTATAATACCGATATTTTCGGAGGTGCATTACAATTGGAAATCGGCGGAAAAAAACTCAGGTTATTTAATCAGATGAAAGTTGACTACAATAAAGAGAATGACTTTGAGGATGGCCTTATTAAAAGATATGCAACCGTTGACGGGCTTAAATATCAATATGACGGTCTCATCTCGTACAGAAGCAAGAAGATTGATCATACTCTGGCATTAAACTTCGTCAGCAATGAGCAGTTCTCTTATAATGTTTCCAATATCTACGAGGAGATTGAGAATGAACCTGGTTGGTGGGCATTTTTTGAATATGGCAAGACCCTTAGGTATATACAGACCATGCAACAATATGGAGCTGAATATAAAGGTTTTCTCAGAAGAGGTCACGGACTTGGCTGTTCTTTCGTTGGAACATTAGGCGTAAACTATATTACTGTTGAAAAAGATTTCAAGATTTACCCTGCCTCATATCATCAAGATTACACAAATACTGAAGTATATGCGAAGCTTGATAAAAACATCAGAGCTACAAAAAATGGATTTGTTGATGTCAATATTTCCGGGAACTATACAATTGGTGACGGCACAATGTTAGAATCAACAAACCCAATAGTTACCGGGTCTCTAAGGCTTAATGAAGAAATTCTAAAAAGGGATTTTGCATATAGGACAGCCGACAGAGCTAATGTCGGTTTCGGTGTAAAATACTCACATATCTTCAACCATGAAAAAGGACTCACTGCATACTTAGGTGCTAATTATGCTCATCAGTTCTTAGTAAATGACGGTGGTTTGGATGTTACTCTTGACGGAGTTCTTCCTGGAACATACAGGAACATGGTATCCGTTCAGATTGGTTTGAACTTCTAGCAGTTAACCTGTGATATATAAAAAGCATCTACGTTGATCCGTAGATGCTTTTTTATTTAAACGACAGAACGAAATTGTTATTTCGCTCCGAAATTTTTCATAAACTGAACTCTTTCGAACTTTCTGGGATCTTCAATATTCGAATAGTTAAGAATGCCTTTAAAGTCCTTTAGTGTTTTAAACCCGTGCTTTTCCATGAAAATATGGATATCCTGATTAACATCAACAATAGCCTCCGCTCCTTTTTTGTATAAAGCTGTACACATCTGGACGGTCGTTGCACCGGCAAGAATCTGCTTTATGGCAGTCTCTCCTGAATGAATCCCCGTACTTGATGAAAGATCTATGCCCGGAACAAGAGCAGATACAATTCCCATCCACCTCAACTCCCTCAATGCTTCCGACTCGTTTGAAAAAGCCTCTGCAGGTATAAGTTTTAACCTGGCAATATCTATATCAGGAGTGTAGAATCGGTTAAACATAACAACTCCTTTTGCTCCGTAGGCTTTAAGATTATTTACAAATCCCGGAAGGTTCGTTACATAGCCGGCTATCTTTACGGCTACAGGAATCTTTAACATCTTTGTTACTGTGCCTATAACGTCCAGATACTCTTTCTCCACATCAGACGAGCTTTTGTGAATATTTAAAGGCAAAGAGTAGATATTGAGCTCTATAGCATTTACACCCGTCTTTTCTATCTCCCTTGCATAAGAGACCCACTCGCCTTTTGAATAGCAGTTTATACTTGCTATAACCGGAATCGAAACCTTTGCCTTAATCTCTCTCAGAAGATTAAGATATTTCTCAATTGAATACTGACGCATATAGTGGTGAAGATAATCGGCCGACTCAGGATAATCATTGCTGCGGGAATTGAGAAAATCCGCCTCATCTACTATCTGTTCCTCAAAAAGAGACTTCACTACAATCGCTCCCACCCCGGCTCTTTCAAAGGATTCAATTTTATCCAGCTGCGTTGTCAGACCGGAACTTGCTGCTATTACAGGCGAGTTAAGGGTCAAACCCATATAATTAACCGAGATATTTGTCATGATTTCAATTTTTAGATTTTTTCCAGAACATTTCTAAATCCAACCTTGTCCCCTACTATTTGTTTCAGTTCAAAAACAGGGATACGTTCTTGTTTCATTGTGTCTCTGTATCTTATTGTCACACAGTTGTCTTCAAGGCTCTGATGATCAATTGTTATACAGAAAGGGGTACCAATCGCATCCTGGCGGCGGTATCTCTTACCGATACTGTCTTTCTCATCATATTGGCAATTAAAGTCAATCTTCAGATCCTTCATTATCTCTCTTGCCATCTCAGGAAGACCATCCTTTTTAACAAGAGGAAGAACGGCTAATTTGACAGGAGCAAGGAATGCCGGTAGTTTCAACACTACCCTATCCTCTCCGTCCTCAAGCTTCTCTTCACAGTAGCATGATGAGTAGATAGCCAGGAAGGTTCTGTCCAGACCAATTGAAGTCTCAATAACATACGGGATATAGCTCTCATTTGTCTCAGGATCGAAATATTGCATTTTCCTTCCCGAAAACTTCTGGTGTTGACTCAGGTCAAAGTCTGTACGAGAGTGTATACCTTCAAGCTCCTTAAACCCGAAAGGAAAATCAAACTCTATATCTGTCGCTGCGTTTGCATAGTGCGCAAGCTTTTCATGATCGTGGAAACGATATTTTTCCTCCCCAAGGCCTATTGCCTTATGCCATTTAAGGCGGGTCTCCTTCCATTTGCGGAACCATTCAAGCTCTTCTCCAGGTCTTACAAAAAACTGCATCTCCATCTGTTCGAACTCTCTCATTCTGAAAATAAACTGCCTTGCAACAATCTCATTTCTGAATGCCTTTCCGATTTGAGCTATACCGAACGGTATTTTTAGCCTTGATGTTTTCTGTACATTGAGGAAATTCACAAATATCCCCTGCGCTGTCTCCGGACGAAGATATATTGTGCCGGACTCGTCACTGACACTTCCAAGTTGCGTAGAAAACATGAGGTTAAACTGACGTACGTCGGTCCAGTTCCTGGTACCTGAGATAGGACAGACAATCTCACAATCTATAATCAACTGTTTTAGAGCATCCAGATCATTAGCCCTGAGAGCATCGTTCATCTTCTTTGAAACCTCTTCTGCTTTTGTCTTATTTCGTAGCACGTTAGGATTTGTGGCACGGAACTGAGCTTCATCAAAAGAGTCGCCGAATTTCTTTCGTCCCTTCTCGACCTCTTTGTCCATTTTTTCTTCCAGTTTTGCGATATAGTCTTCAAGAAGTACATCTGCACGGTATCTCTTCTTTGAATCCTTATTATCTATCAATGGGTCATTGAAAGCTCCGACATGGCCGGAAGCCTCCCAAATCTTAGGGTGCATGAAAATCGCAGAATCGATTCCCACAATGTTTTCATTTAAACGGACCATAGCATCCCACCAATACTTCTTGATATTGTTCTTCAACTCCGCTCCTAACTGTCCGTAATCATACACCGCGCTCAGACCGTCATAAATCTCGCTTGACTGGAAAATAAATCCATACTCTTTTGCATGAGCTATAAGGCTCTTAAATAACTCCTCCTGTGTCATCTCATTAATTTTGTAACAGGCAAAAATAGTGCATTTCTGGGGATTTTTAATAATTTTGTCTTCATCCCTAAAAATATTATCAATGAGACGATTCTTTCTCTCTGTAATTGCGATTTTCTCTTTCGCCCTTGCATCTGCACAAATCACGACTACCACATGGAGCTACGAACAGAGAGACAACGGTGATGGCACTGTCGATCTTATTCTAAAGGCCGAAATAATATCACCATGGTATATCTACAGCAGCGACTCTGTTCAGAAAGGGCCCCTGCCCACCACTCTTGAATTAAAGGGAATAAACGGATATGAAGCCATCGGGTCTCTCAGGGACGAGGGTGAAGCAGTTATAAAACATGACAAGGCTTTCAACACAGACGTAAAGGTTTTTCACAATAATGCAACCTTCATTCAGACAATAAAAAAACTTACCGACTCGACCATCAGAGTTGAAGGTGTTCTTTCCTGGCAAACATGTAACGGAGGTGAATGCCTCATGGATGAAACCGATGTAACATTTGAGATAAAGGGGCTGGAGGCGGCATCGTCTGCTCCGAAAGCAAAAAGAAGCGAGAGTCTTTTTATGTTTTTGCTTTTAGCTTTTGCTGCCGGGTTAGGGGGTGTTTTTACCCCTTGTGTATTTCCAATGATTCCTATGACTGTCGGTTTTTTTATCAGCGACTCCGGTAACCGCAGGCAAGGGATTATGAAAGGTTTGATATTCGGCCTTTCCGTTACATTAATTTATACTCTGGCCGGTATTCTGGTTGCCCTCTTTAAAAGCACTGATGCCACAGACACTCTCGGTTCACACTGGATTCCCAATGCAATCTTCGGAGTTCTCTTCATTGTCTTTGCAATATCATTCCTCGGGGCTTTTGAGATCACTCTGCCCGGCGGTCTTGCCAACAAAGCGGATTCAAAAGCAGACAAGGGTGGCCTGATAGCCTCATTCTTTGTAGCTCTTGCTATGGTAATAGTCTCATTCTCCTGCACAGGCCCTTTTGTCGGATCTATTCTGGCTGCTGCTGTTTCCGGAGGGGTTGCCGTAAAACCGGTACTTGGAATGTTGGTTTTCGGACTGGCTTTTTCATTACCATTTGTAATTTTTTCATTTTTCCCCGCTTTAATGAAAAAAATGCCGAAATCCGGCGGTTGGCTTAATATGGTAAAAGTTATATTTGCCTTCATCCTGCTTGCATTCAGCATGAAATACCTCTCAGCAGTAGATGTGTGGTTCGGCTGGGGAATTATCTCAAGGCCACTGGTTATAGCTGTCTGGATAGCGATTTCAATTTGTCTCGGCCTTTATCTTCTCAGAAAAATCAGGACTCCTCATGATGCCCCTGTTTCAGAAATCGGAGCAGGAAGAGTGATTTTTGCAATTGTATCGTTCTCTTTTGCAATATTTCTTATTCCCGGTTTATTCGGTGCACCTCTCTCCCGTTTTTCAGCTCTCCTGCCTCCGGCTTCAGAGACAACATACACTATTTTCAACAATGCTTCTGCTCCCAAACCTGAACAACCAGGCTCTTTTCAGCCCGCAAATACTCAAAGCAGTTCCTGTGCCCCCATTAAGTATGCAGATCCGAAGCACGCTGCGCCTTATGGTCTCGAGGCATATTACGACATCTCTCAAGCAGTGGAGTGCTCAAAATCGCTAAAAAAACCGGTTCTTCTTGCATTCAAATCAACCACCTGCAGCGGGTGCAAGCTTATGGAGGCGAATGTCTGGAGTGACGCCGGTGTTCAGGAGATATTAAGAAATCAAGTTGTTCTTGCAACTTTATATGTTGATGACAAAACTCTGCTCCCTGAAATTGAGCAGATTGTATCTACCCTTGACGGAAAGATAAAAAATACTCTGGGCAGGAAAAACAGGGACTATCAGATTTCCCGTTTCGGAGTTGCTTCACAACCTTACTATGTTTTGATTGACCAAAATGAGGTCTCTCTTGCAGAGCCTGTAGGAGAGTGTTCAAAGGATGAATTTTTGAAATTCCTGAAAAAGGGAATTCAAAAATTCACCTCTCAACCTGTCAGATAGTCTCAAAAAGCTCTTCTATCGGTTTCCTGACCTTTTTCAAGAACTGGTTTGCATCCTCTTCTGACCTGTAACCTACTGCACCTATACAGGCAGATGTCAGGTTCTTCTCTTTCAATCCCAATATCTCGTCAAACTTCTCCTTATCGAATCCTTCCATCGGACAGATATCAATTTTTTGCTCAGCCGCTGCTGAAATCAGAGCACCCAATCCGATATAGGCCTGCTTTGCTGTCCAGTTCGAGAGCTGAACCTTAGAAAGTGAAGATATCACTCCATTAATCATGTTCTTATAATTTTCAGACTTTTCAACGGGATAATTATTGATTTCCGCTCCCAATTTCAGGAATTCATCTACTTTTTCCGGACCGTACTCTGTAAAATTAACGAAGATGAAGAGCTGAGAAGCCTCTGTAATGGCAGGTTGCCCGTAAGCCGCCTCGCTCAGTCTTTTTCTTATCTCACTATCCTCCACAATCAACACTTTGTATGGTTGAAGTCCGTAAGAGGAAGGAATATAGTTAACCGCCTGCTTAAGATACTCTATCTGATCCTTATTTAGTTTCTTATTGACATCAAAACGCTTTGTGGCGTAGCGCCACTTTAATCCCTCTACAATATTCATTTAAAATAAAATTAGTTATTTATTAAAAGATAGTTATATCATATAACTCCTTCTAACTAGAATAACATAGTTCCTGAACATTTGTTCAGAGGTTAAAACCACAATCGTACATCCGATTTATCGGAACAACTTTTTAAAAGCTCTTTTACACTTTTGCCGAAACCCGGGAAATAATAATCAGGGACAATATCCGCGAGTGGTTCAAGTACAAATTTTCTTAAATGTGCTCTAGGGTGAGGTATTTTCAATCTCTCTTCATCCACAATAGAATCGCCGAACAGGATAATGTCAATATCAATCTCCCTGGAATCATATCCGACGGATTCCGGATCTCTTTTCCTGCCCAGATCACTCTCTATTTCCATCAGTTTATCAAGGAATTCAAGTGGAGGCAAATCTGTCTTAACAGATACTGCCATGTTTAGAAACCAAGTATTTGAATCAAACCCCCATGGTTCACTCTCAAAAATGTGAGATACCACAGGCGTTTGTAGAGAGATCCGGTCAATTCTGTCTAAAGCGAGATTAAGATAATTTAACCTGTCACCCTTGTTACTACCCAGTAATAGTAAAACCTCGCTCATCCTACAAAAAGCCCAGTTCAAGCAAAGCCTCTTCACTCATCCTGCTTTTGTCCCATGGCGGATCAAATACCAGTTCAATAGCAACGTCAGAAATATTTGGGACATCTGACACAGCATCATGTACATCCTGAAGCAACTCATCAACCATAGGACAATTTGGTGCTGTCAGAGTCATTTTTATATGGGCTTTTTTATTCTCATCCACCTTTATCTCATATACAAGACCAAGATCATATATGTTAACAGGTATTTCCGGATCATATACCTGTTTGAGAGCAAGAACAATATTTTTTTCTACTGTAACATCTGCCATAACTCAATTATTTATTGGCTGAAAAAGCCAGTGCATAGAATTTTATCTGTTTAATCATTGATACCAGACCATTTGACCTTGTCGGAGACAGATTGTCCTGTAACCCGATTTCCTTAATAAATCCAAGATCGGCATCAATTATCTCCTGCGGGGCTCTTCCCGAGAAGACTCTAATTAACAAAGAGATAATCCCTTTAGTTATAATAGCATCACTATCCGCTGTAAAATATATTTTCCCGTCTTTGTAATCGGCAGCAAGCCACACCTTTGACTGGCAACCCTTAATTAAATTAGTCTCGGATTTGCTGCTCTCCTTTATTATCGGCAATGATTTACCCAACTCAATCAGATACTCATACTTGTCCAACCAGTCAGTAAAAATTGAAAATTCCTCTATTATTTGATTTTCCGCCTCTTTAATAGTCATTGTGCTAGTAATTATGATAACATTTTAAGAACTCTTTTCAACGAATTTACAAAGTAATCTATCTCCTCCACAGTATTATAAACTGACAACGATGCACGCAACATACCCGATACCCCGAAATGTGACATCAACGGTTCTGCACACATCATCCCGGAACGTAGGGCAATCCCCATTTTGTCCATAAGCATAGCTACATCCGTAGGATGGACATTTCCGACATTGAAAGAGAAGAGAGAGATTTTTCTGTCAGATACTCCATATAATTTAAGTTTATCAACTGAAGCAAGCCCCTCAAGCATTCTTGCGACCAATATCTCCTCGTGTTCCTTTATAAAATTTTTATCAATTTTTGCTAAAAAGCCTATTGCTTCACCAAGCCCCGCCGCTCCTATAAAATTTGGGGTTCCTGCCTCAAATTTCAAAGGCAGGTCGGCGTATGTAGTCTTCTTAAAGGTAACTGTTCCGACCATATCTCCGCCACCCATCCATGGAGGCATTTTTTGTAAAAAAACCTTTTTTCCGTAAAGCACGCCAATTCCTGTCGGACCGTAAAGCTTATGACCGGAGAATACATAGAATTCACAGTCAAGCTTTTTTACATCAACACTTGAATGAATGATTCCTTGTGCTCCATCTATCATCACCGGAACGCCAAACCTGTGGCAGGCTTCAATTAGCTCCTCAATGGGATTAACTACTCCAAGGACATTCGAAATATGTGCAACTGAGGCTATTTTAACTTTTCCGTCTGAAAGTAAAGAATCGAGAAGTTCCATCTTCCAACATCCGTTTTCATCTACCGGAAGCACTCTGAGCTTTGCTCCGTGGCGTTCACAGGCCATTTGCCACGGTACAATATTCGAGTGATGCTCCCCCTCCGTCAGAAGTACCGCTTCTCCCTTTTTCAGAAAAGCCTGAGAAAAAGAATTTGCTACCAGATTAATAGAAGCTGTCGTTCCGGATGTAAAGACTATTTCCTCTCTAGAATCTGCATTGATAAAATTCCTCACACTCTCCCGGGCTCCCTCATAAAGTTCTGTTGTTCTTGCACTAAGTTCATGAACGGCTCTGTGAATATTGCCATTTATACCGGAGTTCATCTTATTAACCAACTCTATGACACAATCCGGTTTCTGGGCTGTTGCCCCATTGTCAAAATAGACAAGCGGTTTACCATTTACACTTTGGCTAAGCGCCGGAAAATGATGCCTTATGTCAGAAATATCTTTTATCAACTCCATATCTCTCTTTTGTTGCAAAAATAGTAAACAATGTTTCGATATCTGTTTTAAAAAACATATTTTTGTCATAATTGTTTATTTAAAAAGAGAATGTACGACTATATAAAGGGCACTATTGTAGAACTGAATCCTACGGAGACAGTTCTGGAAAACAGCAATATCGGATACCATATCCTGATTTCCCTCCAGACATATTCTCATTTATCACCGGGCACCGATGCTAAATTATTCCTGTACCACCACCTCCGGGAGGATTCCGAATTACTTTACGGTTTTTCTGATAAAGAGGAGAGGCATCTCTTCACCCTGTTGATTGATGTCAATGGCGTCGGCCCTAATACGGCAAGGATGATGCTCTCCTCACTATCAACAGAAGAGCTGAGGAATGCCATTATCGGCGGAGACATAAACAGGATAAAGGGTGTCAAAGGAATAGGTTTGAAAACTGCTCAACGGATTATCATTGACCTTAAAGATAAGATTGTCAAAGGAGCCCCATCAGGACAAACCGGTACTTTCACCCTTGGCACAAACTCGCAGATAAGAGAGGAGGCTTCAAGCGCCCTCATTCTGCTGGGCTTCTCAAAGCCAAATGTTGAGAAGGTTCTTGATTCTATTTTGAAAGAAAAACCGGACAATAAACTAGAGACTCTTATTAAAGAGGCATTAAAAAGACTCTAATCTGTTTTTTTTAGTACATTTGCCAAAATATTAAAACTTTTAGACACAATCATGAATATTCCTGCAAATCTAAAGTACAGCAACGACCACGAGTGGGTTAAAGTTGAAGGCAACATTGCAACGGTAGGTATTACCGATTTCGCTCAAGGTCAATTGGGAGACATTGTTTTCGTAGATATCCAGACTGAGGGTGAGACTCTTGCTTCCGGTGAAGTCTTCGGAGCTATCGAGGCCGTTAAGACTGTAGCTGATGCACTTATGCCTGTTTCAGGCAAGATAGTCGAAGTAAATCCTAATCTCGAAAACGCTCCTGAATCTGTTAATACAGATCCTTACGGAGATGGTTGGATGATTAGAATAGAGATGTCAGACCCGTCAGAAGCAGAGGCTCTTCTTGACGCAGAAGCTTACAAAGCTATTTTGTAATCCGGTTTAATTAAGAATACTAACCCGCAGATAATTCACTGCGGGTTTTTTATTATATTTACACCAATAAAAATCTAAGCTTTGACCCGGAGGAGATGATGTTACACAGTTTTGGAAGTGATAATCATTCAGGAGTAGCTCCTGAAATTATGGATGCAATTATAAATGCCAACAAAGATTTTGCAGAAGCGTACGGAGAAGATGAGACCACAAAACAAGCCATTTGTCTTTTTAAAAAGATTTTAGGTGAGACCGCTGAATCTTTTTTTGTTTTTAACGGAACCGGTGCAAATGTAGTTGCTCTGAAGACTCTTACACAAACACACAATTCCATCCTTTGCCCTGATACGGCCCATATCAATGTTGATGAGTGCGGCGCTCCTGAAAAAGCCACCGGGTGTAAACTTATCCCGCTAAAATCTAAAGATGGTAAAGTAACTCCGGAAGAGGTGAGAAAAGAGTTGAAGAATTTCGGGTTTCAACACCATTCCCAAGTCAAAGTACTGTCAATATCACAACCTACAGAATTAGGGACACTCTACACACCTCAGGAGATAAAAGATCTTGCTGATCTGATGCATGAATACAACTGCTATCTGCATGTGGACGGGTCAAGAATTTCAAATGCCTCGGCAGCTCTGGGCTTACCAATAAAAAATTTCACGGCAGATATTGGCGTTGATGCTCTCTCTTTCGGAGGAACTAAAAATGGGCTTTTAATCGGAGAGGCAGTTGTTTTTTTCAAAAAAGAGCTTTCAGAAGATTTCTTGTACATCAGGAAACAAAGTACACAGCTCTTTTCAAAAAACCGCTTCATAGCCGCACAGTTTATCGCCTATCTTAATGATGGTCTCAACATCAGACTTGCAGACCGGTCAAACAAAATGGCAAAATACCTGGAATCAAGGTTAAAAGAGATTAGTGAAATAAAGATAAGCCGCCCTGTTGAAACGAATGCCGTCTTTGCAATTATACCTGAATACATGTGCGAAGAATTACTAAAAAAGCATCTCTTTTATATTTGGGATGAAACCACCAATGAAGTTCGCTGGATGTGCTCATTCAACACGACAAAGGAGGAGATTGACATATTTGTAAATGATATTATTAAAATAGCAACAGCAACTAAAATATAAAGATATGAATGTCACACGCACTTTTGATCTTTTAGAAAGACTCGTTAAGCTCTACCCGAAAGATGACATACTCAGTAGAAAACAAAATGGTAAATGGATTAAGTTTTCTTCTGCCGAATATAAAGAGAAATCGCATACTCTGGCATATGCATTTCTTGCCATGGGGTTAGAAAAGTTCGATAAAGTAATCACAATCTGCAACAACAGGGAGGAGTGGAATTTTATCGATATGGGGCTTTCCCTTGCACATCTAGTACATGTCCCGGTGTACTCGACACTTGGGAATGAGGACTATAAACACATTTTCAAACATAGTGACGCGAAGATAATATTTGTTGGAGGAGAATCAATTTACAAGAAGATCCAGCATATCGTTTCAAAGATGGAAAATCCTCCTCTGATCTTTTCAATGGATGAGATAAATGGAGTAAGAAATCTTTCCGAACTCTTCACTCTCGGAAAAGAGAAAGAAAATGAGTTTACTGCAATAATTGAAGAGAATAAACGCACAATTGACGAGAATGATCTTGTCACAATCATCTATACATCAGGTACTACAGGCACTCCAAAAGGAGTAATGCTTTCACATAAAAACCTTGTGTTTACATTCATAGGTTCAGCAGTACAGCAGATAAAAGACCATAACCATAAGATGCTTAGTTTTTTACCCCTATGCCATATATATGAAAGAAGCATGAACTATGAGTATCAGTATTTGGGGATAAGTACTTATTACGCAGAAAGTCTGGCAACCATTGCTGCCGACCTTGCGGATTGTCATGCTGACGGCTTCTGTGCTGTACCAAGGGTACTTGAAATGATGTATAATAAATTTGAAGCTGCCGGCAAAGATCTTAAAGGAATAAAGAAAATTATATACAGTTGGGCTTTCAGAATTGCAAATAAGTATGATTATACAAAGAAAGGAGTACTTTATAATGCCATGTACGGTCTTGCGGACAAGTTGGTGTACAGTAAATGGCGTGAAAAGCTGGGTGGTAAAGAGATGCTTGTAGTTTCAGGAGGCTCTGCCATTCAGGCAAAAATAGTCAGATTATTTACTGCCGCCAAGATGTATATTTTCGAAGGCTACGGAATGACCGAAACCTCTCCTATTATAGCAGTAAATAATCCGAAAGAGATGATTATCAAAATCGGCACTGTGGGTAAAGCAACAGTAGGAACCGATTTAAAGATTGCCGAAGACGGCGAGATTCTTACCAGAGGCCCACATGTTATGTTAGGTTATTATAAAGATCCGGAATATACAAAGAGTGTAATTGATGATGAGGGGTATTTCCATACCGGAGATATAGGAACAATTGTAGATGGTATATTTTTAAAAATCACAGACAGGAAGAAAGAGATATTTAAACTCTCTGCCGGTAAGTATGTTGCTCCTCAGGTTATTGAGACTCTGATGAAAGAGTCCTCTTATATTGAAAACTGTATGGTTGTGGGAGAGAATCAAAAGTTTGCGTCAGCAATCATTATCCCTGCTTTCAGTCGTCTTCACTACTGGGCTGCCAAACATAAAATCCAGTTTGAAGACAATGACGATCTTATAAAGAATCCCGAAGTACAGAAAAAAATCAACAGCGAGATTGAACTTGTCAATGAGAAGCTTGCCGCACATGAACAGATTAAAAGAATTAAACTCATAAATGACGAGTGGACACCTCTTAACGACATGTTATCACCGACTCTTAAGCTAAAAAGAAACAAAATTAACGCTAAATACAGCTCTCTGATTAACGAGATATACAAACTCTGAAAACAATGATCTTCCGGGAAGCAAATAGTAATGATATTAACGGATTATTTGAAGTATGGAAGACCTGCTTTACTGATGATATTTCATACATTGACAACTATTTCAAGTTTTGCTTCCCATACACAAGAACTCTTGTTGCTGATACCGGTTCGGGAGAAATAGCTTCCAGCATAACCCTCATTCCGGCAACTGCTCCAATCAACAACGAAGCCATTAAAGGATATTACCTCTATGCCGTTGGCACCAAGCCGGAACACAGAGGCATTGCTTTATCCTCATCGCTTATTGATCTGGCTAAGCGAATTTGTCGCAACGAGAACCTTTCCTTTCTTATAACAAAACCAGCAAGCGAGAGTTTGTATGGGCTATACAAAAGGTATGGTTTTTTTAAGACTCTATATGAAGAACATATCTCAGAGCCTCTCCTTTTTCAGAAAAGCGCATCATATTCAGACAACCTCCAAACCTCCCCTCTCACCCTTTTTAATTTTGAGAAATTCAGGAACAATTCCGACAACAAATTTCTCTGGAGCAGAGAGGTTTTAAATTATATTTTGCTTGAAACCTCCGAGAGAAACGGATTCTGCATTCTTGTAGAAGGAAAGGACAATCCCTCAAAGGTTAATTACCTTATATCATATCCCATATCTGAAGATATTGAAACAATCCGGATTCTGGAAACTGATATGAAAGAATACAACCATTCAATTCTACACCGATTAATCTCACACATATATCCACATGCCACTACAATAGAGACTATCCGCCCCAATAGCTCTCGGGCACATATAAATAATTTGAAAAAAAGCGGACTTTTTCTCCCTTTAGAACAAGAAGCATCTGCAAACCTCGAAAATTTTTCCATCATGCTCCCCATGGAATAATTTGTTCCCCGTGGAACATTTGCATCCGACTTTTATCTGCCGAAATATATCAAAAGTACCGAGATGTCTGCCGGAGAGACACCCGGAATCCTGGAAGCCTGCGCAATAGTCTTTGGTCTGTGTCTTTCCAATTTTTGCCTTGACTCTATTGATATCGATTTTAATACAGAATAATCAAATTTTTCGGGAATCTTAACATCTTCAAGTCTCAAGATTTTATCAGCCAGTCTTTTTTCTCTTTCGATATAGCCCTTATACTTTATGGCTATCTCAGAAGCCGAAAGCAATTCTTTTGCATAAATTCTTAAAACATTTTCTTTTTCAATTGTTGGACTTTGATTATATGGAAGGCCACTATCCGAATCCGAGACATCAAAAGTTTCAGTCAATCTCTTTGCGAGAGAATCTACAAAATCACCCCCAACAGACAATGATATTGCCGCTTCTTTAATTGACTCAAGAATACCACAATCCTCATTCTCAGAATGATTCAAAAGATTTTCTATATAATTTTCAAATGTTCCACGGGGAACATTTTTTAATAACGATAATAAATCCGTTTCCGGTCTTGAAAGTATTTCTGAAAGAGTTTTTTTCTGTTGAATATCACTTGAGCCTATTGTGTTCAAATATGCATTTACATCTGATGGCTGAATAGATGCGTTTTGTATAAAATCGGAAATTTGCTTTATCTGAAAATATTTCTTCTTTTCAAGATCGAATCTCTGTTTAGAAGCAAGACCTATAAAATATGAAGCTTCCGTAAGTCGCCTGTCTGCATTGTCTTGCCTTAAAAGAATTCTGTACTCCGCTCTTGAAGTAAACATCCTGTATGGTTCATCAACACCTTTCGTAATCAGGTCATCTATTAAAACACCAATATATGCCTGATCTCTTTTTAACACGAACGGGTCTTTCCCGGAAATTTTAAGATGAGCGTTTATACCCGCCATCAATCCTTGTGCAGCAGCCTCTTCATATCCGGTTGTTCCGTTTACTTGTCCTGCAAAATACAGATTCTCTATATTTTTTAATTCAAGAGTATGATTTAATTGTGTCGGAGGAAAATAATCATACTCCACTGCATATGCCGGTCTGTATATTACTACGGATTCAAGCCCCGGAATCATTTTCAGTGCTGCATATTGTGTTTCCAGGGGCAATGATGAAGAGAAGCCTTGTAAATAATATTCGTTAGTATTCCATCCCTCCGGTTCAAGGAATAGCTGATGAGAATCTTTATCAGAAAAAGTTCGAAGTTTATCTTCAATACTCGGGCAATACCTTGGCCCTTTCCCGTGAATTTTCCCGGAAAAAAGAGGAGAGTCCTGAAACCCATCTTTTAGAATTTCGTGTACTACTTTATTTGTATGAACCATGTAACATGGCATCTGTTCAATATTCGACTGAATTGGAGATGGAATTGTCAGAAAAGAGAACTTTTCAGGAGAGGGATCTCCTTTCTGTATCTGTAACCTTGTCAGATCTACTGAACGAATATCCAAACGTGGCGGGGTTCCTGTTTTCATTCTGTCGACATCAATTCCCATATTTTTTATCTGATCTGATAAAAATAAAGAGGGCGGCTCCCCTATTCTTCCGCCTTCAGCAGTGTTATGGCCTATAAATAATTTTCCGTTTAAAAATGTACCAGAAGTAATGATTACTGATTTAGCCAGGAATTTTGCACCTAAAGATGTTTTTACGCCTATTACCCTCTTGCCTTCGAATATCAGCTCTGTAGCAGAGTCCTGCCATAGATTGAGATTTTGTGTGTGTTCAAGTACGTAGCGCCAGTTCATTGAAAAATGTTGTCTGTCACATTGCGCTCTCGGACTCCACATCGCCGGACCTTTTGACCTGTTCAACATTCTGAACTGAATAGTGCTTGCATCCGTAATAATGCCCATATACCCGCCTAAAGCATCAATCTCTCTTACAATCTGACCTTTTGCGATTCCTCCGACAGCTGGGTTACAGGACATTTGTGCAATTTTGCCCAAATCCATTGTCAAAAGCAAAACTTTTGATCCCATTTTTGCTCCTGCATGTGCCGCCTCGCAACCTGCATGCCCTGCACCGACAACAATTATATCATATTTGTCTGTTATCATTAAAACTATCTCTTTGCTAAATAATAATCCTCTCGGGATCTCATTAACTCCTGCTCACTTTTTTCCCCGTCATCATATCCGGAAAGATGTAAAACACCATGAATAATCACCCTATAAAGCTCATCTACAAACTGTTGACTATATATTTCGGCGTTTTCTCTTACTCTATCAACACTTATGAATATATCACCAGAAAAGTTGTTTCCTTCAGAATTGTCAAAAGTTATTACATCTGTGAAATAGTCATGTCCTAAATATTTTTTATTCATTTCTAAAAGGTAGTCATCTGAACAAAAAATAACAGACAATTCGTCCAGTTTTTTACTCTTTAAAATCCCCTCTTCTTCTAATGCAGACAGAATCCAGGTTTTGCAAGTTCTTTTATTTTTAAAAGTGAACCTGACATCTTCAGTAAAAAAATTAATCATTGTCTTGCGTATTATCAATGCCTTCCAATTCTTCCCAATAATCAAGGGCTCTCCTTGTATGAGGTATAACAATTGAACCTCCTACCAAATTAGCAACAGAAAAAATCTCGAAAAGTTGTTCTTTTGTTACTTTTAATTCGTAACATTTTTCAAGATGGTATTTTATACAGTCATCACATCTTAACACCATAGAAGTTGCCAATCCTAACATTTCCTTAGTCTGCGCAGATAAAGCCCCGTCTTCGTAAGTCCTGGTATCGAGATTAAAAAATCGTTTAAAAAATAATTTATCCTGATCCAGGATTTTTTTATTCATTTTGGCACGAAATGTGCGGAAATTATTTACTTGGTCCATACAAAAATATTTGTGCAAAACTACAAAAATATACTTATTTAAAACTTTTTTAAACCATGTCAAAAGTTAGTGTTATTGGTGCCGGAAATGTTGGTGCAACATGTGCTTACGCTATGTGTCTCATGCAGGTAGCATCTGAAATTGTTCTTCTAGATGTTAAACCTGGATTATCCGAAGGTAAGGCAATTGATATGATGCAAACAGCGAAGCATCTTAAATTTGAAACCAGAATTACCGGTGTTACAAATGATTATGAAGCTACATCAAACTCAGATGTTATCGTAATCACCTCAGGTATACCTCGTAAACCGGGTATGACCAGAGAAGAACTTATCGGAACAAATGCATCTATTGTAAATGATGTCGTTTCAAATTCACTCAAGTATTCACCAAATGCAATCATAGTAATAATATCTAACCCGATGGACACCATGACTTATCTTACTCTTAAGTCATCCGGCCTTCCAAAAAACAGGGTTATAGGTATGGGTGGCATGCTTGACAGCAGCCGATTTATCTATTACCTGAGCAAAGCTCTTGAAGCACCTGCAAGTGATGTTGCCGGTCTGGTAATTGGCGGACACGGTGATACTACAATGATTCCTCTTACAAGGTTTGCGAACCTCAGAGGTATTCCGGTATCTGAGTTAACTACCAAAGAGGTACTTGATCAGATTACTGAAGATACTATGAAAGGCGGTGCAACACTCACAAAGCTTATCGGCACTTCTGCATGGTATGCTCCCGGTGCAAATGCTGCAGCACTTGTAAGGGCAATCGTACACGACGAGAAAAAGGTGTACCCTTGCTGTGTATCTCTTGAGGGTGAGTATTATCAGAATGATGTATGCATAGGAGTTCCTTGCGTTATCGGTAAAAACGGATGGGAAAAGATCATTGAGCTTAACCTTAATCCGGAAGAGAGATCTCTCTTCCAAAAGAGTGTTGATGCTGTACGATCTACAAATGATGTGCTTAAAGAGCTGAAACTCGTATAGTATTAACTATTTGGAATAGTTTTTGCACATATAAAAGTGTGCAAAAACCCCCGGGGTATTAGCTCAGTTGGCTAGAGCGCTTGCATGGCATGCAAGAGGTCATCGGTTCGACTCCGATATGCTCCACAAAAAAGTTTTGAACAATTACATTAACTTTTAATGTTCTATTTTTGTTGATTTTAATATTATTTCCGAAAGTTTATCCACAATAACTTTTGTCAAATAATTATTTCTTATTACTTTTACAAACTCAAAAATCGCAGAGACAAAGTTATGGAAGTAAAGAAAACATCTAAAGCCAATCTTGAAAGCAAGAAATTTTTGTTCAGAGAGATAGGATTAATAATCGCTTTGGCAGTTTCACTGCTCGCTTTTGAATGGAAAAGCACTGATAAAAAGGAATCAACATTGACAACCGATGCGGCAGTTACTATCGAGGATGAGATGATTCCTATTACACAGGAGACCCCTCCGCCACCACAGACAATGGAGATTCCTATAGTATCTGATGAAATCCAGATTGTCGATGATGATATGAAAATTGAGTCTGATCTTGTTATTAACACAGAGGATGACAGCAAACTCGGAGTTGAGATTAAGAACTATGTAGCCGGTTCAGGTAAGGCCGAAGAGGTTGAGGAAGAGGAAATACCTTTCCAGATTGTAGAAGAGAAGCCTAAGTTCCAGGGCGGCGATGAAAACACTTTTACAAAATGGGTTTTTGAACGTCTTATCTATCCTGAAATGGCAAAGGAAAATGGTGTTCAGGGCCGCGTTATCCTTCAATTCCTTGTCAACACTGACGGAAGTGTAAGTGACGTTAAAGTTGTAAGGGGTGTAGATCCTTCTCTTGATAAAGAGGCAGCACGTGTAGTTGCATCTTCACCAAAATGGACACCGGGAAGACAAAGAAACAAACCGGTAAAGGTTCGTTACATTTTCCCTGTGATATTCCAGTTAAGATAGTTATTTAATAAAATATTAAGAAAAGGCTGCCTCCTTAAGATGCAGCCTTTTTTGGTAATTCTAAATAGATATATTTCTAAAATTTATGGAATTAGAAAAATGCGTCTTTGTCGGTGTAATTTCCCAGAATGATGAGGAAAATAAAGTTCTTGAATATCTCGATGAGCTGGAATTTCTTGCTGAGACAGCAGGGGCTGCCGGAGACAAGAAGTTTATTCAGAGACTGGAAAGACCTAACAATAAAACTTATGTCGGCTCTGGAAAGCTTGAGGAGATTAAGAATTATATTACAGAAAAGGAGATTAAGCTTGTAATATTTGACGACGAACTTACCCCTTCTCAGCTGAGAAATATAGAGAGGGAGCTAATGTGCAGAGTTCTTGACAGGACTAGCCTTATTCTAGATATTTTCGCCCAAAGGGCTAAGACTGCTTATGCCAAAACACAGGTAGAACTAGCACAGTATCAGTACCTTCTTCCAAGGCTTACCCGTATGTGGTCTCACCTTGAAAGACAAAGAGGCGGTATAGGAATGAGGGGACCAGGAGAGAGTCAGATAGAGACCGACCGAAGGATTATCCTGGATAAAATTAGTAAACTTAAGGAACAACTAAAGAAAATTGACCGTCAGATGTCTTCTCAACGTGGTAACAGGGGAAATCTGGTTCGAATAGCTCTTGTAGGATATACCAATGTAGGGAAGAGTACTTTGATGAATCTTCTTGCCAAAAGTGACGTTTTTGCTGAAAATAAACTCTTTGCAACTCTTGATACCACTGTCAGGAAAGTGGTTATAGAGAATGTTCCGTTTCTTCTTAGCGACACGGTTGGTTTTATTAGAAAACTGCCTCATCAGCTTGTCGAGTCATTTAAAAGTACTCTTGACGAGGTACGGGAGTCAGACATTCTAATGCATGTCGTAGATATATCCCATCCGGGCTTTGAGGAACAGATTAAAGTGGTAAACGAGACGCTCGCAGATATCGGCGCCAAAGAAAAGCCCCTTTTTCTCGTTTTTAACAAGATCGATCTTTACAGGTACACTCCACAGGACGAGTATGATTTCGGCCCTAAAAAGCAGGAAAATTACAGCCTTGACGAGCTTAAAAATTCATGGATGGGAAGAGAGCACAATCCGTGCATTTTTATATCAGCCAAAGAGAAGACACAGATTGATAAGTTACGCAACGATATTTATAAAATGGTTGCCGAAATACATGCCGGAAGATATCCTTTCAATAATTTTCTCTGGTAGGTAAGTTACTTTATAATCTTTTCTACGGGGAGTCTCTGTACTTCTTTGTTATTAATACCCTTTACCGTTTTTGCTGCAAATAAAGAGTTGAGTAATGCCTCCTCTGTTGCTTCAATTGTGGCCATAAAAAGAGGCGACATAGAGTCATTCTGCAGCTCTTTAGGAGTATAGAATGGCTTTGATTCGTCAAGAAGGTTTTCTGGAGCTACTGACATGGCAATGACATAATCCCCGCTGCCGTTTGAAGCTATTCCTCCGGTCCTGGCCATTCCCATAAATGCCCTTTTTGCTATTCTCTCAAGATTTCTTGAAGTAACCGGAGCATTTGTAATCACAACCATCATGCATGATCCATCGACATCCTGAAGTATATTTTTTCTGAAAGAGTAGTTTTCCAGTATTTCACCGGCTTTTATCCCGTCAACATCCAGAACTCCTCCGTAGTTTGACTGAACGATTACTCCGACAGTATATCCTCCAAGCGATTCCGGTAAAACTCTCGAAGATGTTCCTATACCTCCTTTAAAACCAAAACAGATTGTACCCGTTCCGGCTCCTACCCCGCCCTCTTCAACAGGTCCGCCTGCTGCTGATTCGATTGCTTTCAATACGTCTTCAGGCTTAACATATCTGGCCCTTATGTTGTTAAGACCACTGTCATTGGTCTCTCCTACAACTCCGTTAACAGATACCACATTTTCATTGCCCGGCTGTGATATAGTGTATGTAATCAGTGCATCAAGTGCGGCTGCCACACTCATGGTATTGGTAAGAATAACCGGAGTCTCTATATTTCCCAGCTCCATTATCTGAGTCACTCCTGCCAGCTTTCCGAAACCATTTCCTACGAATACCGCTGCCGGAACCTTGTTTCTGAATATATTGCCACCATGCGGTACAATTGCTGTTACTCCGGTTCTCATATCCTCCCCTTCAAACTTTGTTACATGACCAACCTTTACTCCGGGAACATCGGTAATGGCATTGAATTTACCGGTCTTAAACACGCCGGGCCTTATTCCAAAATCTCTTGCTCGGTTTTGTGCCCCTGCTGTTACTAACGTCAGGGTCACTGTCAACAAAACTAATGGTATTGCTTTTCTAATCATTTTTACAATTCTAGAAATTTTAATAACTCTTCTTTAACAATCTGCGGTTCTTCCAAAAAACCATTATGACCGGAATGTTGTAAAAATACACACTTCGCTTCCGGCAGCTCTTTTTGCAAATTCATCGCTTTCTCTACCGGGATATGATAATCGTCAGTTCCAAAGAAAATCAGCAAAGGGATATTACACTCTTTCAGATATTTAAGATTATTCTCACGGTTTTTCAGCCCGTTTATAGTCGCAACTATTCCCTCGGGATCATGTGTCTCCGAAATCTCTTCAATCTCTGCAATTTTCTCATCCATCCTTCTCAGATTCTCTTTTGCAAACATCTTAGGAATTCCCATCTTCACAATCATGTGTAATTTTGCTTTCCGTATAAGTTCTATTTCCCTCTCCCTGTCAATCTTCTTCTCATCCGTGTCTGCCCCCGGGCCGGAATGCATAAGGACTATTCCGGAAAACCTCTCCCTGTGCCTCTTAATCGCCTCAATTGCGACATATCCCCCCATAGAATGACCGACAACACATGCAGATTCAATTTTGCATAAATCAAGGACTGATTTTACCACATCAGCCATAAACGCTATTGAGTTCTCATCTTTGTTTGAGCCTGTCAGACCATGTCCGGGAAGATCTATAGAGACGATTCTCAAAGTTTCCGGAAGCAGTTTTATAAAATCATCCCATATATAGAGGGTTTCAAGATAACCGTGAAGAAGAACAATTGTCTTCTCTCCCTTTTTAGAGTCTGAAATATGAACGGGAATGCCGTTACAAGTAGCAAAAAATTCCATTATTCGATATTTGTTCAAATTTAAATGTTTTTAAACTAATTTTTATACATTTGTGAGATAACGAAGGCTTTTTAATATAATAGTCATAATTGCGTATATGAGACTGAACCGGTTTCTTTTTTTCACAGCAGTCATATTTATCACCCTGATGGTGTCCGGGTGTAATAAGACGGCAGACTCTGTCAGTTTTGTGGGAACATGGAATATTGACACCTCCAGTTTCCTTATAGTATATGATGAGGTGGTTTCCAAAACACACCCGGAAGCTATTATATATCTCAGAGATAATAAATCAAGGATTCTGCAGAATATTATGAAACCTGAGCAAATTACCTTTGACAAAAACTCTGTAAGTTTCATTTATAAATCATATAAACCCGAGCAGGTTTTCACAGGAACTTATACTACATACGAGATATACGCAACTATATACAACAGGGTCTTTGCCTCAGGCATCACTGCCGCATGTAATTCCCGCAAGATGGAGCTCTACTATACAAGGGAATATATGATGTCCATACTTGAAAATATGCTGACAGGAAAAGACCCCGATAAAACTGTCTTTGAAGATCTTATTGACAGTTTTGACGGGGTCGGAGTCTATTATAAAGCTGAATAACCCTACTTTAATCCTTTATTTTTGCCAGTAGGAACTCTCTGTTCATCCTTGCTATGTGTGCCACAGAAATGTTTTTAGGACACTCCATCTCGCATGCGCGTGTATTTGTACATGCCCCGAAACCGAGTTCATCCATCTTTGCAACCATTGCCTTAGCTCTTCTTGCACCCTCTACCCTACCTTGAGGAAGAAGAGCGAGAGAACTTACTCTTGCTGAAACAAAAAGCATTGCTGATCCATTCTTACAAGTTGCCACACATGCTCCGCAACCGATACATGCAGCGGCATCCATGCTCTCATCTGCCTTCTCCTTTGGTATAAGAATGGCATTAGCATCAGGGACACCACCTGTACTTGCAGATGTGTAACCTCCGGCCTGAAGGATCTGGTCAAAGGCATTCCTGTTTACTACAAGATCCTTTATTACAGGCATTGCTGCCGATCTCCATGGTTCTATGGTAATAGTATCGCCATCTTTAAATTTGCGCATATGGAGCTGACAGGTTGTGATTTCATTGTCTGGCCCGTGTGCCCTGCCATTTATATAGAGTGAACACATACCGCAAATTCCTTCACGGCAATCGTGGTCAAATGCGACAGGACCACTGCTCTTGCAGCCCTTGTTAACTGCGACAGGATCTATTCCTTCCCTTATAAGCTGGTCATTAAGAATATCCAGCATCTCAAGAAACGAAGAGTCAGGAGATATGTCATTTACCTTATATGTTTCAAAATGACCTTTATCTTTAGCGTTTTTCTGACGCCATACTTTTAATGTTAAATTCATAATGAAAAAGTTTCTTAATCTTTATAGTTCCTGGTTGCAAGTTTTACAAACTCATATTTAAGAGATTCCTTATGTAAATTAGGCTCTTTATCCTCTCCTGCGTATTCCCATGCACTAACATACATATAGTTCTGATCATCACGGAGTGTTTCTCCGTCTTCAGTCTGCATCTCCTCACGGAAGTGACCTCCGCAGGACTCTTTCCTGTTCAAAGCGTCAAGGGCCATAAGCTCTCCTATTTCCATGAAATCCGCAACCTTTAGGGCCTTTTCCAGCTCTTGATTGAACTCTGCCTTGTCTCCCGGAACATTTACATCTTTCCAGAACTCTTTACGAAGGGCCCTTATCTGCTCGATTGCCTTTTTAAGACCCTCTTCGTTTCTGGCCATTCCTACATATTCCCACATAATATGGCCCAGCTTCTTGTGATAATAGTCAACGGTCTGTTTTCCCTTTATTGCGAGGAGTTTCTCAACTCTGTCTTTTACTTTCTTTTCAGCTTCAGCAAAGGCAGGATCATTTATATCTGTCTTTGGAACCTGAATCTTTGATGCAAGAAAATCCCCGATTGTATATGGAAGGATAAAATATCCGTCTGCAAGACCCTGCATAAGCGCAGAGGCACCTAAACGGTTTCCTCCGTGGTCGCTGAAGTTAGCCTCTCCTATTGCATACAGGCCGGGAATGGTTGTCTGCAGATTGTAATCTACCCATATACCACCCATTGTATAGTGGATTGCAGGGAAAATCATCATTGGCTCTTTGTATGGGTTAACATCTGTTATTTTCTCATACATCTGGAACAGGTTGCCATATCTTTCTGTTATAACATGCTCGCCAAGTCTTTGAATTGCTGTTTTGAAATCAAGGAATACGGCAAGACCTGTCTCATTAACACCATAACCGGCGTCACATCTCTCTTTCGCAGCTCTTGAAGCCACGTCACGAGGTACAAGGTTACCAAAAGCAGGATACCTGCGTTCGAGATAGTAATCTCTGTCCTCTTCAGGTATCTGTGATGCCTTTATCTTTTTCTCCCTTAACTTCTTAACATCTTCCAGCTTCTTAGGAACCCATATCCTACCGTCATTTCTGAGAGATTCACTCATAAGAGTCAGCTTGCTCTGCTGATCTCCGTGTACCGGTATACATGTCGGGTGAATCTGCGCAAAAGCAGGGTTTGCAAAAAAAGCGCCCTTCTTATAACATTGCCATGCGGCAGAACCATTACTGTTCATAGCGTTGGTAGAAAGGAAGAATACATTTCCGTAACCTCCAGTTGCTAAAACAACTGCATGAGCTCCGTGTCTCTCTATCTCTCCTGTTTCCAGATTTCTTGCTATTATGCCTTTCGCCTCTCCGTTAATCATAACCAAATCCAACATCTCATGCCTGTTGTATGATTTAACTGTTCCAAGATGTATCTGACGGTTTAATGCGGCATACGCTCCTAACAGAAGTTGCTGACCGGTCTGCCCTCTCGCATAGAATGTCCTGCTCACCTGAGCTCCTCCGAATGAACGGTTGTCCAACATTCCGCTGTATTCTCTGGCAAATGGAACACCTTGAGCCACACACTGATCGATTATTAGGTTGCTTACCTCTGCAAGACGGTATACGTTTGCCTCTCTGCTCCTATAGTCTCCACCCTTTATGGTGTCATAAAACAGACGATATATAGAGTCGTTGTCATTAGGATAGTTCTTTGCTGCATTGATACCTCCCTGCGCTGCAATTGAGTGAGCTCTACGAGGTGAATCGCTCATGCAGTAAACA
>Ga0265297_10000898_pt1 | contig 78274 bp, 73 predicted proteins | sample Munlanlwell13791_FD_192502 | JGI IMG/M metagenome (GOLD analysis project Ga0265297, IMG submission 192502) | Leachate microbial communities from a municipal landfill in Southern Ontario, Canada - Leachate well 137-91 | ecosystem: Engineered > Solid waste > Landfill > Unclassified | place...
CAAGGCCAGAAGGATCTACCGCAAGAAGCGACGCTCGGATTCTAATGAAAGCCCGGAAGGAAACCCCGTATGAAAAAAGACTGTCCGTTAGGGCAGTCTTTTTGAGTGCGGGGAGGAGGTCATTTTAATTACTGCAATAATAAGCTGTACACTCCGGCCTGCTGGCCGACTTTGGCCCAGAAATACAAGGTGCCGCTCTTCTCGTCCAGGACCGGCGGCCCCACTTGCGCGGCTCGGAAAATCTTGGTGCTCAGGCCGATCTTGAGGTCGTAGGTATTCAGGCTGTCGGCCGTGGAAAAGACCAGGTAATTATTCCGGTCGTTCCAGAGCAGATCGCGGAGCTCTTCGCCCATCCGGGTCAGGAGCGCCGCCTTGTTTTGCTGGAGGTCGAACAGGTAGATTTCCCAGTTATTGTTGTACAACAAAGTATTATCGTCCAGCCAGGCCCAGCTGTTGATATTATTGATCGTCCGCAGCCCGCCGGCCAGATTATCTGGATCGATCAGATAGAGCGTCTTATTCTGGTCATCATAAAGGGCCAGATTTGGCCGGCCATCGCTTTGGAAACGGTAATGGCCGACGTTGGGCAGAACCAATTGCTGCTCCGTTTTCTGATCCGTCAGGGCATATTTTGTCAGGACGGTTCGGTTGTTTTCGGAGCGGACCGCGAACAATTTGCCGCCGCGCGGTTCATAGGCTAACAGTTCCGCGCCGCCCGGCAGCGAGTGGATCGTCCGGTCGCCGATATCCAGGTAGGCCAGGGAGCCGCGGCTCCGGTAATAAAGCCGGTCGCCGCTTTCGTCATAATGCCAATCGGTCGCGTCCGGGCCGATCAGTCCGGTATAATCCAGATCTTCTGATGTTTCCGGATTGAAGAGCCGTCCGGCGACGAAGAGGCGGTCCTGATTTTCCAGCCAGACGCCGGTCTCTTTGACCGGCAGATCGCGACTTCGCCGGTCTTTGAGCGTAATGATCCGACCGGCGGTCGAGGCGTATAGGTATTTATGATTGGGGCTGAGATTCAGCGGCGTGTCGGCGGATTCGACAAGCAGATAAGGCAGATCCTGCCGGAACAGGTTGATGTCTTCGGCAAAAGTCGTCTGGCCGGAATAGACGTTGATTTTTTTGCTGAGCGGCCAGTATCCCGTCCGTTCCAGCTTCAGCTCATATTCGCCGGGCAAGACGTTTTTTATCTTGGCGCCGGTAGTCAGGTATTCCTTGCTCCAGGGGTTGAGGGAAAAATTCTTGACCGGCCGGCCGTTCAGGTAAATAATCGCGCCGCGCGGCGCGCTGTCGACGGCGATCATGCCGGTCTTGATCAATAGGCGGTTGAAACGCGGCGGCCAGGCCAGATTGAATTTATAGCCGGAAGCGTACAAGGAAATCAGCGTCGTGCCGATGATGAAGCAGGCGATAAAAGCCAGGAAGAGATAATCGCGAAATTTTTTAGACATATTTATTCGGTCCGTTCAATGACGGCGCCGAGCATCCGCAAGCGGGCATCGAGCTGCTCATAACCGCGGTCGATCTGATAGATGTTATCGATTTCCGTCCGGCCCTCAGCGATGAGCGCCGCAATAACCAGGGCGATGCCGGCCCGGATGTCCGGACTGATCAGTTTCTTGCCGTAAAGCTTGGCCGGACCGCTTACCGCGACGCGGTGCGGATCGCACATGATGATGTTCGCGCCCATCTGGGAGAGCATATCGGTCCAGATCAAACGGCGGTCATAGATGGTTTCCTGGATCAGCGCCGTACCCTGGGCCTGGGTCATTAGGACCACGTAAGGGGATTGTAAATCCGTGGAAAAGCCGGGGTATTCATGCGTCTTCAGGTCATAAGCCTTGAGCGGTCGAGATTTTTTGATGCTTAACCAATCGGTGCCGGTTTCATATTTGACGCCTATTTTATCAAAGACGGCCAATAAACTGCCAAGATGCGCCGGCTGGCAATGCGTTATTTTGATGGCAGAATCGGTGGCGGCGGCCAGGATGGCGAAAGAGCCGGCTTCTATCCGGTCCGGGATTATCTCGCAATCGCCGGCCGAGATTTTTTTGACGCCTTCAATGACTATCGTCGGCGTGCCGGCACCGCTTATTTTTGCCCCCTGCCTGTTCAAATATTCGGCTAGAGCAGTCACCTCCGGCTCCATGGCGCAATTTTGCAGGGTCGTCCGGCCCTCGGCCAGACAGGCGGTCATGATCAGACTCTGCGTGCCGGTGACGGTCGCCGTGGTGAAAAAGAAATTGCCGCCCCGCAATCGTTCGGCGCTAATCTCGTAATAGCCGTCCTTAACCGCCACTTGCGCGCCCAAAGCCGCAAAGCCTTCCAGAAACAAATCTATCGGCCGGCCGCCGGCGCCGATAACACAGCCGCCCGGGTGCGGAAAGCGCACCCGCCCGAAACGCGCCAAGAGCGGGCCGACGAACATGATGGAAGTCCGGAATTTGTCGGCGATTTTTTTATCTAATTCCGTCTTGGTGATCTTCGCGGTATTGATGCTGATGGTCGCGCCTTGGTCCTTAATGTCTGCGCCCAGGTCGGTCAGCAGCTCCAGCGATTTGTCCACTCCGTCTATACGGGGAACATTATGCAGAGTGATCGTGTCTTCGGACATCAGGGAAACCGGGATCATGATCTGGGCGTTGTTCTTAGCGCCGCCGGTCGTGATTTCGCCGCTTAGCTTTTTCCCGCCAGTAATGATGAATTTTGCCATATTAGTAAATAGTGGTTAATTGGCTGAACTGAGACCACTATAACTCATTTATTGACATTTTTCAAATATTTGCTATGATTAATCCCGTTCAGACTGGGTTCTGATTTTTTATATAAGTAAACACATAATATGTCAAAAATCGCTGTCATTGCCACCGGCGGAAAACAGTACAAGGTTCAGGAGGGAGCCACCCTGAAAGTGGAGAAATTAGCTGTGGAAAAGGGCCAGAAAATAAAATTAGATACGCTGCTCATCGCTGATGGCGCCAAGCTGGAATTAGGCCAGCCGTCCCTGGGCGAAAAAGTGGAAGCGGAAGTCCTGGAAACCGCCAAGGCCGCCAAGGTGACCGTCGTCAAGTACAAGAGCAAGACCCGCTATAAGAAAACAGTGGGGCATCGGCAGGTGCTAACCTCCTTGAAGGTTTTGAAGATCGCTTAAGTTTTCTAATATTTAAATAATCCTCTTAAAGCGGGGATTTTTTAATGGTGATTTTAGTTGACAAAACTGTTTATTTATTTTATAATAAATTATTAAAAGTTCATTAATAAGGAGGCGTGATGATACATGAGAGTACTCATCGCTTCGTATTTTCCGTGGGAAACTTAATTTTTAAAGTGCCCAAATGTTTTATCTTCGAATATTTGTATAAAGTATTTCATTACGATATTTTTCTTTGGCATTTGCATAGACGTCTATATTTACGTTGGAGACGCGCCGGATTTTATATTCTGGGGCCTTTATTAGAAAATTATCGTGAAGCCAGGTTATATCTTAAAACCAGACATCCAGACTTGGCAAAATTATATTTGCCGCTAATTATTGTGAACGTATATCGTAAAGAATCTGGAGTCGGGCGTTTAAGTATCGGCGAGCGCCTGGGACAGCAGATAGCTAAAACTGAAGACAGGCAGTTTGTCGAAGCTTTTCGGCTGTGCGGCCACACCTTTGATCACGCGAGCAATTTCGCTTATTCTGAAAATCATCTACAGATTTTAGATTATGGCGAAGAGGGAATGGAAAAACTCATAATTAACTATTGGGATCAAGTCAAAGAATTAATTTTAAAAATTGTAAACGAACATGGAGAATCATAAAACCACCTTAAGATATTTATAGGTGGTTTTTTAAAATTCGTACGAAATTTTATTTTCCAATTTCATTCCGGTTCTTGAGTGCGCTGCCCAAGGTCAGTTCATCCGCATATTCGAGGTTAGAGCCGGCCGGCAGGCCTTTAGCCAGGCGGGTTATCTTCAGGTGGTCCTTAAGGATCTTGGTCAGGTATAAGGCCGTGGTTTCGCCTTCCAGAGTAAAATTCAAAGCCAGGATGACCTCCTTTATACCTTCTTTCTTGACTCGGTCGGCCAGTTTTTGGATCGGCAGGTCGCTCGGCTTCACTTCAGTGATCGTATTGATCAGGCCGCCCAACACGAAATATTTGCCATCATACTGCCTGGTCGCTTCTATGGACGCCAGGTCCTGGACGTTTTCTACCACGCAAAGTATGCCGGCTCGCCGGTTAGTGTCGCGACAGATGGCGCAGGGATCGCTGTCGGCAATGGCGCCGCAGATATGGCAGACCGTGGTCTTCTGCTTCAGTTCATTGATCGCTTTGGCCAGTTCGGCCAGCCAGTCTTCGTTCTGCTTTAATAAATGAAAAACATAGCGTTCCGCCGTTTTCGGTCCGACGCTCGGCAGAGCGGACAGTTTTTCGATCAGGTTTTGTATGGCGAGCGGGTATTTCATGCGATTATCCCTGACGGTTTCCCGACGGGCATTAGCTTAGTCCGGGAATGCCGCCCATATCCTGCAGCTTCTTGGCCATCAGGCGCTGGGCGCGCTTTAAGGCGTCGTTGAAGCAGGTCTTGAGCGTCGCTTCCTGCGCTTCTTTGCCCAGGCCTTCCGCTAACTTCAATTCCAGCACCTCCATATTGCCGTTTAAGACGACCTTAGCGCCGTTCCTTTCTTCCGTGATCGTTTCCTGGGCCAGCGCGTTCTGCATGGTCTTGGCTTGGCTGCGCAAGTCCTTGATCTGTTTCAGCTTATTGAACATAGGTTTTGATTATTAGGCTCGATTTATAAAATAAGTAATAGGTAATTTGTTAAATTCAGCCGATTAAAATTCCACCGGCGCGGCTTCGCTGGATTTTTTGGACAAGTTGCGGAAGCTGACCGTATTCTCGTCGAAGAACAGATCGACTTTGCCGGTCGGGCCGTTACGGTGCTTGGCGATGTGGATTTCCGCCCGGTAGCGGTCTTCGAGCGGCAGGTCGTTCGGATTATAGCCGCGGTCGGCCGCTTTGCGGTAAATGAACATGACCACGTCTGCGTCCTGCTCAATGGAACCGGAATCGCGCAGGTGGGACAGCTTCGGAATAGCCGGGTGCGTCATTTCCACGGCGCGGGACAACTGGGCCAGAGCCAGGATCGGGATATTGAGTTCGCGGGCAATGGATTTCAGGCCGCGGCTGATTTCAGCGATTTCCTGGACGCGATTGTCGCCGTATCTGCCCCGGCCTTCCATGAGCTGCAAGTAGTCGATGATAATCAGTCCCAAGCCCTTTTCCATCTGCAGGCGCCGGGCTTTGGCGCGAATTTCCATGATGGACAGGGTGCCGGAATCATCGATGTAAATTGGCGCTTCGGCCAGCTTGCCCATGGCTTCGCCGATGCGGGCAAAGTCATTATCTTCTTCTTTGTCCGACAGGTTGCCGGTGCGCATCTTCCAGAGGCTCACGCCGGCCTGGGCGCAGAGCATGCGGTCGACCAGCTGTTCTTTGCTCATTTCCAGCGAGAAGATGCCCACGCCTTCCTTGCTCTTAATGGCGGCCTGGCGGGCGATATCCAGGGCTAACGAGGTTTTGCCGACCGACGGACGGGCGGCCAGGATGACCAGGTCGGATTTCTGCAGGCCGGCCAGGAGGTTGTCCAGGTCGGGGAAGCCGGTCGGCAGGCCGCGCAGCTTGCCGCTGTGGCGGTGCAGTTCGTCGATGCGCTCAAAAGCGGCCGTCAGCAGGTTATCAATAGGCAGGAAAGCGTTTTTCAGGTATTTGCGTGATACCCCGAAGACCTTTTTTTCCGTTTCGTCCAGAATCTCATCGATTTCCCGCTCTTCCGCGAAGCTGAGATTGGAAATTTCCGCTGCCGCCTGCTGCAAGCGCCGCAGGGTCGCCTTGCGCTGGATGATGCCCGCGTAATTGGCGATGTTGCCGGAAGTGGCGACGGCATTGGACAATTGGGCCAGATAGGAACGGCCGCCCACTGCCGACAATTGCTTTTTATCTTCCAGGCGGTTGGCTAGGGTGATGATATCAATAGGCTCCTGGTTACCGTACAATTCTTTCATGGTTTCGTAAATCAGCCGGTGCGCGTCCTTATAGAAATCCTGCGGCATTATAGTGTCGGCCACCTTGATGATCGCGTCTTTATCGATCAAAAGAGAGCCGAGCAGCGATTCTTCGGCTTCCAGGCTGTGCGGCGGGACTTTGGCCACGAGGTTTTGGTCGTTAGTCGCCATAGGGTTATTACTCGGTTAGATTTTATTGAGACCTTATCGTTTTATTATCTTAACCGATGCCCAGTCTTTTTTCAAGGCCGTCCAATATAGTTTTGGCCACAGTTTTTACGCAATTTGTCCACCGTTAAGATAAGTGATATGATGAGAATAATCGGAGAAAAATCCGATATTAAGCGATAATTTTATGCTCCAAGAACGCTATTCGCTATCCCGGGCCGGAACCGAGGCGGCTAAGATCAAAGAGATTGCCGGCGCTACGGCGGCCAACGAAGATTACGAGGCGGCTCATGATCTGGTCCAAAACGAGTTATTGGATAATTATTTAAGTTTTGATCGGACCTTATTCCACCACCACCTGGGCAATACGCGGGCTGAAGAAATAGCGGGACGGGAAGAGGCTATTAAAAAATATCAGAATTTTTTACAGTCTGATCGCCTCAAGGCAGTTTTGTCCGGAGAAGAGGGGACGGAAGTTTTGGCGGCGGCTGACATCGAGGCTTTATGCGAACTGGTAAGATATGAGAGCTTGCCTTCCCATCTGATGATCAAAAATCCCTTGGCGTTTATGACCGAAAAGTTGTGCCAAAAAACAGGAATGGCGCCCCTGGATAGCAAGCATGAAGAATATCTGATGAGCCGGACCAGAAATCACCTCTTTCGCTTGCTTCTGCCGGAAATTTATTTTTCCGGAACAAGCGAAGCCCGTTATGTGGCCGGCAAACAGAATACGGTCTGTCCGGCTTTTGCCCAAGATTTCCTTAAAGGAATCGCCGATTTGCCGGATCCTAATTGGCAAGAGGCCGATAAATTCAATCGCACTATCGGCGCGGAAGGCTCCGGCCCATCCGCTTTTTGGACCTTAGCTCCTTATATTCACGATGAACTGCAGCGCCGGGAATTGCCGCCGGAATCATCAATGCAGAAAATCTTTGCCTGGATCAGATCCGGGTATGAGCACAAAAAAGATTCCTCCGATGGCTATGCTAATCTGGATTGGGACGCGAGATGTCTTGACTATCTTGATCAGTCCTATGATGGCGTTTTTGCCAAGCATAACTTATCAGATCTCCGGCTCGGCTTTGATGAGCGTATGCCCTCGCATCTGCTGGCGCGTCTATTTGCCAAATCAGTGGTTGAAAAAATGGAGAAAGAATAGAATATTATCTTGAATTTAAAAACCGCCTCTCCGGCGGTTTTTTTTGATGGAGCCGACTGTCGGATTCGAACCGACGACCTGCTGTTTACAAAACAGCTGCTCTAACCAGCTGAGCTAAGTCGGCAATATTTCACTTTATAACTTTAATATACTTTTTTAGTTATTACAATGATTGCTCCGGACCGAAAACGGCCATAAAAAACTCCGCTGTTGGGCGGAGCCTTTTGGTCTGATAGTGCGCCCAGCAGGATTCGAACCTGCGACCATCAGCTTAAAAGGCTGTTGCTCTACCAACTGAGCTATAGGCGCGATTTACAAAAGGATAATAACAAAAGATCGCCGCTTTGACAAGTCTGCCGCCGTCTGAGGCGGCCGGCGCGGCCATATTGATAAATTATAGCGGATTTGTTAATTTAATAGTATCAGCTATTATGGATTAAGCAACCAGTTCTTTAACTAAAAAACATAGGAGGACCTATGTTACGGATTAAAATCATTGAAGCGCCTGGTTGGCGGGATTGTCCGCCGGGGATCCAGCATGATTTGGTCGGCTGCACCATTGAAGTCCCGAGGGACGCCGACATCGAGAGGGAAGGCGGACATAACCTGATCAGCGAGGATGATTTCGTGGTCAGGATAACAGACGTCATCGCCGCTCTTAAGCGGATCGGTCGGTACTTCGCGGCCAACTATTGGGAAAAAGTATCCCGTCAAGGAAAATTTTTTCTCGTCTTTAGCATGAAAAACACGGAATTAATTTATTAAGAGGCGGATCATGAAAGCAGGCGTTTAAGAACCCGTTTATTTTTACAATGAACGGGTTTTTGCTTGAGTTGAGATAGCGGGTTTAGAATTGGAACAAGTCGTCAATGGCAGTGCTGAGCGCGGCGGCAATATCATGCGCCAGCTTCAGCGAAGGATTGTATTTTCCGGCCTCCAGAAACAGGATGGTTTCGCGCCGCACGCCGACCTTCCTGGCTAGTTCCTCCTGTGTCAGGCCATATCGGGCGCGCAGTTCTTTAATGCGGTTAGTCATATTAGCGGCAGGTTGCAGACGGCATGGGCGCGTCCGGTTGGCCGTGCTTGACCCAGGCGCCGTCCTGGCAGATCCACGTATCCTCGCCGCTGAAAAACCTTAGTCCGCCGACGACCAGGATGGCCGATAAGACTAGGGCGATCAAGAAGTAGGACAGATAGGCTTTGATCATTTCTTTCCAGCCGGTCCGTCCGACTCTGGCCCGGAGGCTGAGAAAGCGGAAAATGAAAGAGTTGAGGAGCATCAATCCGCAGACCAGATAGGACAGCAGATAGGCGATCGTGTCCGCGGTCTGATTATTTGTTTTCAGGGAGAGCATGACGAACATCGCGACTACCAGGATCAGGCTGAACGCGGTGATCGTATAGCGCGACGCCTGTCCGGCCAGAGCATAATCCCGCTCATCGGCAATAACGTCGGTGACGCGCTGCTTTAACAGGTAGAGGATGACCATCGCGATCGCCATAACGGCCAGAGCGAGCAGATAATTTTGTTGGACAAAAGCGGCGGCGACCGTAGCACTGAGCGCCATAGCGATGGCAATCCGGTAGTTGGTGAATTTTTTTAGAGTCATAGTTTTTGGTCCATACGGACTTAGTTTAATATATCTAACATTATGTTATATTATTCTAACATTAATGTCAATATTTTTATTATTATATTTTATTATTGACTTTTTTTAGAAAAAGTGCTATTATTATTTGTTAGCGAAATTTGGCCATATTACCTAAATATTGTTATAATAATAGCAATACGCTAAATTATCAAAATATGGCCCCGAAAATTTTTCCGTCCGATAAAATTAAGCTCATCAAAGATATCTATGGCCGGGCTTTAGCCGACATCAATCAGATCAGGAAAGACAGGGATCGGAAGATAAATGCCCTGGTCAAAACCATAGATAAAAGGAGCGCCGACCGGATATTGCGCGACATCAAAGGCTCTAAGTGATAATTTATAAAATATATGCCTATCGAAGATCGAAAGGCGGAAACGCCTTTAGAAAAAGCAAAAAGATTGAAAGCTGAGAAAGAGGAACGTGATCGGTCTAAGTTTGAGGCGTCTGCCGCAGCAGAGGCCACAGCCGCGGCGCGAGAGGAACAACTAAATTCTTTAAACGGCCAGAAGGCTGATTTGGAGAACGCTTTACGTGAAATCGACATCAGGATTGAGGCCTCTCGGGGCGAAGCCCATGAGACCAGGGGCACTATGCGGGAGGCGGGCTTAGATCAGGATCCGGAGTTCGCGGGCGATTATAAAGCCACGGTTTCTGAAGTCGCCGGCAACTTGAATGAATTAAGGAATGAGCGCAATAGAATCAAGTCGGAGTTGGAACAAATTAATTTTAACATAGAAAATATTGATGTCGTGGCAGCCGTGCAGGAAGGCGAGAATGAGGTTAAGGGTTCCTTGGAGACGGTTGATCGGGAAAACCTCGAAACTGTCGATCAAATAAAAAATTATCCCAATGCCGAACTGTCAGACATTAATTCGGCTGCGGAAATTACCACGGCAACCGGAGCTGACGCGACAAAAGTCGCCGCGAGAGCTACCGCCGAAACGGCCGCGGTCGTCGATCCGGAACCCGGGGCGGATCAGGAGGTTTCTGACCGCCAATCAGAACAAACGGAAGAAGCCGCGCTATTCGCGGAATTTGATGCCATGGACGTTTTCGTCGAGGAAAAAGAAAAAGGCGGCGACACCAGGCAGGCGCGCGATATCGGACGGGAGTTTTTAGGCATCAGCGACGAAGACTACAAAAAGGATCCGGCGGCGCAAGAAAGGCTGGATAGGATCTATGAGGTGCCGCGCTATCGGATGACTAAAGATATCTATTGTACCGGCGATATTACCTTTGATAAGTTCTATGCTCGCAAGAAAGATATCGTCCAAGCGATCATTAATACTAATAGGATTAATCGGACCTTGGAAGATTTAGAAAGGGCGAAGAAAGAGACGGCCGGCGTTTTTGACGGTAAATATAAATTAGATAATCTGTCCGAACAAGACAAACGGGAGATAAAGACAAAAGTGCAGACAGCTGATTTTAATAATCTTCAAGATTTAGATCATCTGGAGACTCTTTTGGACAATCATGTCATCGATTCCCAGGATATTGTAAAGTGCATCAGACAGCGCGCGGCTAAGCACAAGATGTCAGCGTTTAACTCGCTGACCGGTTTGCCAGACTCTCTGCTTAATAAGCTGGATTTAAGGAAAGACTTTAAAGAGGAGGCGGAAGAAGAAATAAAGCAACCATTGCCGGATCTCCACACCCCGGGGGACATCGGCCATACGGCGATGCACAAGGTTACAGCCGCCGAGATCTTATACGGCAAACAGGCCGGCGAACTGAACGGTAAAGTATTCAACCATATTAATAATGTCGTGAATGATTTAGCTGCGAAAAATGACCCGGCGGATATTGCTACATTTTTTTCCGGCACCAAATACATGCAATGGCTAATCAGCCGACCAGAGATAAACCAACCGGCCATGAAAAAGCTTTTTAATAAATATCTTGATTATTTAAAACAGAATTCAGGCGCCCTAGAACATGGCGGCATCCATAAAGCTTGGTTAGCTAAGCAGCAAGGCTATATCAGTGAAGAAGAATTTAAGAAGATTTATCCGGAGAAAATAAAGCTTTAATTTGGTTGCGCCCGGTTAAAAAATAGGAATTTCGTGTTTCAAAAGGCCCGGCTATCGCCGGGTCTTTTTATTTTATAATTTTAAGATTCCAGTCCCGCCTTTATACGCAAAATCGCGTATTTTAGATATTTTTAGCTAAAAACAAACAAAAAATTAATATTATGTTAACTATTGATTATTTAGTTAACATATGTTAATATATAAATATATGATGTTAACATGAAAATATGAAAAATATAAATAATCAAAATCAAAACTTTTTAACAGTAAAACAGTTGGCCGATATTTTAGGCATAAGCCGTATTGCCGTTTTTAATAAAATAAAAAAAGGACAACTGATGGCGGCAAAAGCCGGTAAAACTTATCTAATTCCGAAGGACCAATTAACCGGCATCATTAATAATAATCTGTCTGAAGAAGAAAAAGTAAAAATTAAAAAAGGGGTCAGCAAGGTCATTCGTGATTACGGCGAAACTTTAAAGATGCTAGGCAAAGAATAATATGGTTAAACCAATAACTTTGGAAAAAATACAATATATCGCTTTCTCTTTAGCCAAGGATACCTTAGAGTGGGACGAACCGATTCCTCCTTTCGAATCTCGCCTTCCTAATATATTAGAGAGTTGTGCTGCGACCCCATTCCAAAGATTTAATAAAAAATCATTATATCTCGGCCTGATCGGCAAAGGGGCGATTTTGTTTTACTTATTAATAAAAAATCATCCTTTTCAAAATGGAAATAAACGGATTGCGGTTACCTCGCTTTTAGTTTTTCTTTACATTAATGATAAATGGCTAAAGGTAGACTCCAAAGAGTTATATAATTTTTCTGTTTGGATCGCGCAAAGTCCGCCTAAATTAAAACAAGAAGTTATTAAAGCGATTGAAAGATTTATTAAAACTTATTTAGTAGATTTTGAACCCACTCAATAGATTGAGCACCAAAAAGACCCCAATTGAGGAGTCTTTTTATTTTGTAGTCCCTAGGGGAATCGAACCCCTCTTACCAGGATGAGAACCTGGCGTCCTAGCCGATAGACGAAGGGACCATCAATTATCCGTATTTATGCTTAATTCGTATCTATGCTTAGTGCAGTATCTGGCCGATCAAAGCGCTATGGCCGCGCTTAAATTCTTCCGCCGAGAGCGGCTTGCCGCCGGCCATTTGTAATCTTAATATACTGAGCGCCGCTTGTCCACACTGGACCAGTAATTTCCCGTCGCTCAGGAACATTTCTCCGATTTGATGATTGGCGCTGCCGATTGGTTCGCGCTCGACGGACAAGATTTTCAATGATTTACCGTCCGGGGAAACCGTATAACTGCCCGGCCAGGGATCATAAGCGCGAACTTGGCGCTCTATCTCTATTGCCGGTTTCGACCAATCAATGCGGCCGTCCGTTTTATTCAGGATTTTTACGTAACTGGCTCGGCTTTCATCCTGCGCTTGCGGCTTGATCTTCCCCTGGACGAAGTCCTTAATGGTTGGAATCAACTCCTTAGCGCCGAGCTCGGCTAGCCGGTCATGCAGGTCGGACAGGGTTTCGCGGCCGGATAATTTTATCTTAGCTTGCCGTAAAATCGGGCCGGTGTCAAGGCCGGCGTCTATTTGCATAATCGTCACGCCGGTTTCGGCGTCACCGTTCAAGATCGGCGCGTTCAGGCAGCTGGCCCCGCGGTATTTCGGCAAGAGCGAAGCATGGACGTTCAGGCAGCCGTATTCGGGAATAGTTAATATTTCCGGCGGGATTATTTTGCCGTAAGCGATGACGATGATCAGATCTGGTTGCAGGTCTCGGATAGCCTGGGTAGCCGTCTTAATCTTAGCCGGCTGGAAAACCGGGATCTGGTGCTGCTCGGCCAATCGTTTTATCGGCGGCGGAGTAAGGGCTTGTCGCCGGCCGACCGGCTTATCGGCCTGAGTAAAAACGGCGGCCAGTTCAAAAGACGGCTCATCCAAGAGAGCTTGCAAGCCGGGGCAGGCGAATTCCGGCGTGCCCATGAAAATCAGGCGTAACTTTTTATCGGCGAGGCGCGTTGATGGCATAGTATCGGTGGACAGTCCTGGTAAGGGGATGATATGATGAAATTAGATTTTATTATGGTTTATCCATTATAGCTATGTGGGAGGAGTTAATCAATTGGGTGCTCGACGTGACGCAAGGCTTGGGCTATACCGGCATTACGATTCTGATGGCTATTGAGAGTTCGATCCTGCCTTTGCCTTCGGAAATCGTGATCCCGCCGGCCGCCTATCTGGCCAGCCAGGGCAAGCTGGAACTATGGCTGATCATCTTGGCCGGCACGCTCGGCAGCGTTATCGGGGCGACCGTCAATTATGTCATCTCTCTGTATTTGGGTCGGCCCTTGGTCTATAAGCTGGCCGGGACGCGCTATGCTCGCTGGTTGTTGATCACGCCGGAAAAGATCACCCGCGCTGAACAGTATTTCCTGGCGAACGACCGTTCCGCTACTTTTTTCGGACGTCTGATTCCGGTGGTCCGCCACCTGATTTCCATTCCGGCCGGATTTTCACGCATGCCTTTCGGCTTATTCATCGTCTATACGGCTTTAGGGGCGGCGGTTTGGGTCAGCATCCTGGCCGCGCTCGGTTATTTCGTCGGCGCCAACCAGGCGCTTTTGCTAAAATATTATCGGGAGATTTCCTGGGGCTTGCTGCTCTTAGGCGTCACCTGGGTCGGTTGGAAAATGATCAAGAATTTCGGGCAGGGAGGCGAGCTTAAAAAATAAAACAGATCAAGACGGGAAGCGGCGCGGTTGATGCGGCTTCGCGAAATCGATTTTAAAATAGGATTAGCCACCCTATTTTTTTGCCGGTTTTTTCGGCCGCGGGGCGATCTTATCGATGAATAAGATCCCGTCCAGGTGGTCGATTTCGTGCTGGATGACGCGCGCCAGCATCTTGGCGGCGCTGATTTTTTGTTTGTTCCCCCGGGCGTCCAGATAAACGCAATTCACTTTCTTGTAGCGTTCGACCGGCGCGTAGATGATTTCGCCCTGGTCGTTTAAGACCGAGAGGCAGCCCTCTTCCTCTATTTCCCGCACCCAGGACCGTTTAGTGATCTGGGGATTGACCAGCGTCAGCGTCTTTTCTTCATCGCCCACGACGATGATCCGCAAGTGCTTATCGACTTGCGGCGCGGCCAGGCCGGCGCCGTCTTTCCGGCGCATGGTTTCCCCCAGGTCGGCAATCAGTTCCTGGATCGCCGGACTCTTAAGCTCCTCGTCCGTCACCGGGCGCGATTTTTTACGCAGCCCCGGGTCGGGATGTATTAATATTGGTAATTCTTTAGGCATAAATTTAATATTGATCGATGATCTTGAAGAAATATTTCCATCGGGCGCCGTCGCGGCAGAGTTCTTTGGTGTCGTTCAAAGCCAGTTCCACGCGGCCGGCCGGTTTTTCCTTGCAGACTTTGAAGACGGCGGAGCGTTTGAAGTTCGGGACGGACAATTCTTTGATGACGCGCAAGGCCAAATCCTGCCAGGGATAGCTCGGTGCTTTGACGGCCGGCTTCTTTTGGAAAATTTCCGATACGGAACTGAAATGGCCAGACATATATATAGGACGGGCAAGGTCCGTTATGATGGCAGCTGGAAATCCACGCTGAGATAACCGACGCCGAAATCGGTCTGATAGGCGAGGATTGCCGGTTGCCAAGCGGCGGCCGGCAGTATTCCCAGCAAGATGAGCAGCGGCTTAAGGCCACATTCCAGCGCTTCCGAGACGAATTTCGGGTCCATTTTCAAGATATTGTCAGCAGCCGTCGCCGGCTCGCTTAAGTATTCTATGAGCTTGTTGTCGAATTTCGCGCCTTTGGGCGAATAACCGCCCGGCGATTTCTTTTTCAGGCGGTGGGACAGGTCGCCGGAGGCGATAACCGCCAAACGCTTGCCGCTTTCCGCCAGGGCGGTTTGCAATTTCTGTCCGAACGCTAACTGATCTGGCAAATCCAGGGCTTCGCCCGGCGAGATTACCAGCGCCTTGGCTTGCGGCAGTGATTGGCGCAGTAAGTATAGAGGAACGGCGCTGCCGTTATCGAGCACGCTTTCCGAGACTAATTGTACCGAAAAGTCAGGGCGCAGGGCGGCCGTGATTTGGTCGGCCAGGCGGGCGTCTCCCGGCCAGGCGGTCTTAGACGGAATGAAACCGAAATCTTTCAGATCGACGGCCATTTCCGGCGCGACATTGAGGAGAAAAGAGTCGTGACTTCCGCCGGCATGCGGGCTGAGCACGATGATCGTTTCAATCTCGGCAGCCTGCAATTTAGCCGCTATCCGTTCGTAGGCGGCGGCGCTTTTGGCCAGGAATTTATAATTAGCCTGGCCGATTTCCGGAATCAGCAAGGGCGAATGTGGCAATAGGGCGGCGACGCTTAAGGGCATATGGATTATTGAATAGGCTCTCCCATGTCGTAGTTGTATAGGAATTGCGAAGAAACGGTTAAGACGTTAGCCGGATCATAGTTATACTTAGTAAAGGTTGCGTCATCGGCAAAGGGGCGTTTCTTGCCGCCGGAGATCAGGTAAACGGTCGGGTAACTGGCCGTTCTGGCCAGCGTGCCTTCGTCTAAGAGCACGGGCGTGGTCGTGGCATAAGTCTTTAGTTCTTTCGTCGTTTTCTTGATTATTTTCTGGTCGGCGAACTTGCTATCGAGCAGCGCCTTGTCGACCGGCGCTTTCTGGCCGTCCTGGACATAGAAAATATCGCCGGTCTTGGTATCTTGCAGCAGGGCGCCGGTCACGTAGCTGGAAGTTGCCGTGATGGTCGGCCCGACCTGATAAGACAGGAGGTCGTCAGCCGTCACCTGATCGATTTCTTCCGGATTGAAACCGATTTTTTTGAAGACCGCAGGGCTGGCGAAAGGCCGCTTGGCGCCGTCGACCAACAGGTAGATCTTCTTGTCCGGCGTCTGGACCAGCGAGTAGTTGGCAAATTTTATTTCATCGCCCGCCGGATAGTTGCCTAAGTCATCGGCTGTAACGGTTACGATTTGATTCGGCTTGAAACGGGAGATGAAAGCCGACCAGTTGGCGAAAGGCTGTTTTTTGCCGTCTTTGATCAACCAGACTTTCGGATCGCCTTCGGCTTTGATGACCGAACCGTCCGGATAACGGCGATCGACTTGCGGGAAGTAACGCTTCCAGAGCCGGAAGACGTTGTAATTGCCGTTGAAGACGTGCGGCGTGTAGTTATACAAGGCGGCGGTCGCTTGGTTTTGCGGCGTGATGCTCGACGTGGCGTCGCTCGTGTAGGAGCCGGTCGTATTCTTGACCACGTAGCTTTGCCCGACCTTATAAGTATATTTCCCGGGTTCGTTCATATAGGCGCGGAATTGTAGCGCCGCGCTGTTGACCTGCTTGCCAAAACCTTTGTAGTAAGGATTGCAGACCCAGCTGTCCGGGCAGCCGTAGCCGGTCGCCCAATCCAGCCGGCCTTGGGACGGATTGCCGTCTTCTACCAGGCTGGCCTCTTTTTGTAAGAGGACCAGGAGGAATTTAGGATTGACCGTAGTAATGTGCCGGCATTTGGCCGCTTTTTCCGCCTCGGTCGGCTGATCGCTCAAGGTAACGCCGTCGCAATCGTAATTATTGTGCGTCGCGTCATAGATGATTTCGGCCGCCGACTTCAAGTCGCCGTGCGTATTTATCGCCGTGTAGTTGGCCAGGAAGCTGCCGCGAGCTTGCAGAAAATTCTGGATATCGGACAGGTTCATGGCGTCATAAGCCATGAGCTCGCTATCCTCGACGATCCGGTTCGGGTTGAAATTAGGGTCAGGGGTTATTTGGGCGTTCGTCGGGGTAGAGACAAATAAAAAGGGGATGAGTAGCACCGCCCCCCAAATGGCGATAGTAGTTGTTTGGTTTTTCATGCCTTCATTATAATATAATTTTCGATTAGGGACAAATTAGCCTTATTTTTTTTAATTTTAGCTTATTTTATAATTTTTTGGTTTATCGGTCGCGAGCCGTCTTAACTTGGTTATTCTTAATTTTCTATTGACAAAAATTAATAAATAATGTACAATTTGAGCATTAATTAAGCTAGTTCGTTTAACAAATCATTCATTAAATTGGGAGTTATCATGAATAAGCCATCTTTTAAGCAGTTTTTCGGTCTTTTCCTGAAATGGGCGGCGGTTAATCTTATCTTTGTTGCCATAACTGTTATTTCGGCTGGCTGGTCTTCATTGCACCATTTTTACTTTACTATCCCGTCCGCCGGCCTGATCTACTTGATTATCTACGGTTTCTGGCACAGCAATCGCAAAGGTTTAATTTTTTCTTTAACCTTTGTTATCTCCGGCATGTTGGCAATGTTCATGGGTGGTATCGCCAGTCTGGAAATTTCGCATTACGTTATGGTTAATCAAGCTATCATTTTTAGCGCCGTATTAATGATTCATGGCTTTAATAAGGAAAAGCCGGTTCTGATAAGCGATGCGTTAATCATGATAGCTTTGGCCGCAATTTTTGGCGGTATCGGCTACCTATACATTGCCGAAGATTTATTCGGCGCATTGCGTATCGTTACCATACTCGGTTATGGTTCCGCCCTGGCTTTTTTGATCTTAATCGGCGGTTTTACCTATTTATTAAAACCGTTGCTCCGCTTCATGTTTGGAATCAAAAAATCCGGCGCGGCCTAATCTCGAAAGTTTCAAAAGACTTTCAAAAACCCTGACTTTAAGCCAGGGTTTTTAAATTTCAACCGTTGACTTTCAGGACTAAGACTTCCTTTTCGCCTAAATCGATCCGGACCTTGTCGCCCTCCTTTATTTTGCCTTCGATTATTTCGAGCGCCAGTTCGTCCAGGATCATGGTTTGGATGATGCGTTTCAAGGGGCGGGCGCCGTAAGTGATGTCATAACCTTTTTCAGCGAGCAGTTTTTTGATTTTTGGGTTGATCTTAACCAGGATATTCTTATTGCCCAGGCGTTTCTCGACTTTAAGCATCTCCAGGTCGACGATCTTTTCTAAGGCCAGCGGCGTCAGGCTTTGGAAGAGCACGATCTCGTCGATGCGGTTCAGAAATTCCAGCTTGAAATGGTTCTTGAGGATCTTGTCGATTTTTTCTTTCATCTCCGTGGTGCGCAGGCGGTTAGCCTGGACTTGGTCGCTGGCATCGCTGAAGCCGATGGAGTATTGCTTGATGATCTCGTTGCCCAAATTGGAAGTCATTATCACGATGGTGTTCTTGAAATTGACGACGCGGCCTTTGGAATCGGTCAGGCGGCCGTCGTCTAAGATCTGCAGCAGCATATTGAACATGTCCGGATGCGCTTTTTCGATCTCATCGAAGAGCACGACGGAATAGGGATGGCGCCGGACGCGATCGGTCAGCTGGCCGCCTTCGTCATAGCCGACATAGCCGGGCGGCGAACCGATCAGCTTGGCCACGCTGTGCTTTTCCATATATTCGCTCATGTCCAGGCGGATCAGGGCTTTCTCGTCGTCAAAAATGAATTTGGCCAGAGCTTTCGCCAGCTCAGTCTTGCCGACGCCGGTCGGACCGACGAAGAGGAAGGAGCCGATGGGTTTCTTTTCTTCGTTGATGCCGGCGCGGCTGCGGCGCAAAGCATTGGCGACCGCTTTTATCGCTTCGTCCTGGCCGACCACTTCCTGGCTGAGCGCGGTTTCGGCGCCGCTGAGCTTATGGATCTCGTCCTGCAGCATCCGGTTGACCGGAATGCCGGTCCAGCGGGCCACGACCTTGGCGATGTCTTCCTCGTCGACTTCTTCTTTCAAGATCCGCTGGCCCTTCTTCTGGATCTTGATCAATTCTTCTTGGGATTTTTTGATCTTGCTTTCCAGTTCGGGAATCAGGCCGTACTTGATCTTGGCTACTTCGGTCAGGTCGGCGCCTTGGCGCTGGGCGATTTCCGCTTTTATTTTCAGGTCTTCGATCTCTTTTTTGGAATTGCGGATTTGGGAAATTATGGACTTTTCATTGTTCCAATGCAGTTCCAGCTGGTCCGCCTTTTCTTTCAGTTTGGCCAGTTCGGCGTTTAAGGCCCGCAACCGCGGGGAGCGCTTGGCCGCGGTCATGAGGCCGGCCTTGTTCAGTTCCAACTGGTTGATGCGGCGCTTTAATTGGTCCAGTTCGTCGGGCATGGAATCTATCTCCATGCGCAGGGAAGAAGTCGCTTCGTCAATCAGGTCGACGGCCTTGTCCGGCAGATAGCGGTCGCTGATGTAGCGGTTGGATAGCTTGGCCGCGGCGACCAGGGCATTATCGGTTATTCTCACGCCGTGGTGAACCTCATATTTTTCCTTGATGCCGCGCAGCATGCTGATGGTATCGTCGACGTTCGGTTCGTTGACCAGGATCGGCTGGAAGCGGCGTTCCAGGGCCGCGTCCTTCTCGATGTATTTCTGGTATTCCTTGGTCGTGGTCGCGCCGATGGTCCGGAGTTCGCCGCGAGCGAGCGCCGGTTTGAGCATATTGGAGGCGTCCATGGAGCCTTCGGAAGCGCCGGCGCCGATGAGCGTGTGCAGTTCGTCAATAAACAGGATGATACGGCCGCTCTGCGACTTTACTTCCTTTAAGACCGCTTTCAGGCGGTCCTCAAATTCGCCGCGGAATTTGGCCCCGGCGACCAGCGCGCCGAGGTCCAGAGTAACGATTTCCTTGTTCTTCAGATTTTCCGGCACGTCGCCGGCGATGATGCGCTGGGCCAGACCTTCGACGATCGCCGTCTTGCCGGTACCGGCTTCGCCGATGAGCACCGGATTATTCTTGGTCCGGCGCAAGAGGACCTGCATGATCCGGCGGATTTCCTGGTCCCGGCCGACGACCGGATCCAATTTTTCCTGGCGGGCCAGTTCGGTCAGGTTGGTCGTATATTTCTCCAGCACCTTATACTTATTTTCCGGGAACGGATCATTAATCGTCTGGCTGCCGCGCAGCTCTTTCAAGATATTCTTGACCGCCTGGTATTCGACGCGAAAATTCAGGAGGACGCTCTGGGCGGGGGAGGGCACGCCGATGAGCGCCAAGAGGATGTGCTCGGTGGAAATGAATTCATCATTCATGCCGTCCGCTTCCTTCTGGGCGCGTTCTAGGATCAAAGCGGTTTCCGCCGTGCCGGAAACAGCCTGCACCGGACCGACGCCGCGGCTGACTTTCACCCGCGGCAGTTTTTTGATCTCGTTAATGGTATACGCCTCCATGATTTCCGGATCGATTTTCATCTTTTCCAAAATCGGCTTGATCAGGCTCTCGTTCTGCTCCAAAAGCGCCAGGAGGATGTGCAGCGCTTCAATATTGGGCTGGCCGTAGGAAGCGGCCAGCATCTGCGAATTGATGATGGCTTCCTGCGATTTATCGGTAAATTTATTGAACATATGGTTTGATGTTTAAAAGGAGAATTTTGTTAGCACTCTTATTATTAGAGTGCTAATTTATATGATAATATAAGCCTTATCAGTTGTCAATCAAGGAACGATTATGTTATTATATTAAAGTAAAAATATCTTTATTTTTAGCCGACTAAGCTCCATGTTAAATCATAATTTCCTGACTTATAGCGTTCAGATTATTATCCAGATTTTAGGAGAAATCCTATATTTTCCGGTTTGGTGGTATACGGTCGGTTTTGGGCGTTTGGTCAAAGGCGCTTGGCGCTTCTGGCGGAATCAGGAGCAGATCCTCGGTTTCAGCGTCTGGCTGAAGAATTTATTCGTGCCCATGTACGGCCAACGTGATTTTGCCGGCCGGCTCATCAGCTTTGTAATACGCCTGGTCCAGGTAATTTTTCGCGGCGTGATCTTATTAGCCTGGCTAGCTGCTCTATTAGTACTGTTCTTGTCGTGGTTGGCCTTGCCGCTCACTCTGCTGTTTATTACGGCTTGGCAGTTTAAATAAGCATTACCGGTAAATATGGAGGAAGAAGTCATCACTTTCACCGAAGAACAGAACAGCGGCGGGCGCGGCGCCTGGTTTTCCGGCCGCTTCTTATTTTGGGGCGCGACTATTAAGCGTTCTCTTATTGCTTTAGCTCGGCTGCGGGGAAAGATCGACCGAGTGGCCGCCGTCTTGGCCTGGTTAGTGGTGTTCGCCGGCTGGCTGGCTTTCGGCGTCTGGTTGGCCAATAACAGCGCGATCTGGCTGAAACGGCCGCTCAGCCTGCTGTTTTTCTGGAAGGAATTTGATCCGCTGATTCTGATTTTTCTGCTGTCCTTATGGGTCGATATGTTCCTGTTCTACCACCATAGCCAGAATCGGGCGGCGGCTCGCAAGATCAATTATCGCTTGTTTAAGGCTGATGATAAGCGGCCGGCCCGCGGTTCCAAAAAATATAACGTCGCGCTGGCTTATAGCGCGGCGGCCCGGCGAGCGGTCGAAGACGCCTATGTGCTGGCCAATAAGCTGCGCCAGTCCGAGGTTCGCGTCATCCATCTGTTCCGCATCCTTTTGAAAGACAAAGAAATCCAAAGCCTGTTCATCCGCCTGAATGTCGATGCCAAGAGACTGGTGGAAACGGTCGATCGCCATCTGGTCAAGCCCCAGGACGCGCCAACCCGGGGACACATCGGTCTGGCCCCCGTCTTGCAGGAGGCCTTAACCCTGGCTTTTATCGACGCTTATCGCCTGAAACAGGACAGCGTCGATGCTTTGAACATCATCCTGTTCTGCTATGACCGGGACCCGCTCTTAGCCGAAGTGCTCTATGATCTGGAAATCGATCAGGACAAGATCAAAAATACCGTCGCCTGGTTCCGCGTCAACCGGCGTTTGGCTGATAATTACCGCCGTTACCGCCGGCTGGCGATCCTGAAGCCCGGCAATAACATGAACCGGTCCTATACGGCCATCGCGACGCCGACTTTGGATCACTTTTCTCATGATCTGACGGTCAGCGCCAAGTACGGCGGCCTGGAAATCTGCGTCGGCCGGGATAAAGAGATCAATACTATTTTTGAATCGTTCACCGGCGGCCATAACGGCGTGCTTCTGGTCGGTCCGGTCGGCGTCGGCCGGAGCGCGATCGTCGAAGGCTTGGCGCAGCTCATGGTGGAAGAAAACGTGCCGGAATTTTTGAAAGACAAGCGCCTGGTGGAGCTTGACGTGCCGCGCCTGGTCGCCGGCGCTAACGCCAGCGAAGCGGAAGCCCGGCTGCTTAATGCTATCAGCGAAGTCAGCCGTTCCGGGAACATCATTTTATATCTGGACAATATTGAGAATATCATCGGCATCAGCGCCGGCGCCCAGGAAAGCCTGGACTTGTCCGAAGTCTTGGCTGAGGCGATCAATCGCCGCCGCCTGTTCTGCCTCGGCTCGGCGACTACGGAGAATTACGCCCGTTATGTGGAAAACAAGGCGCTCGGCAACGCTTTCACGACTATCGGCGTCAAAGAACCGGACGTCAACCAGACCATTCAAATCTTGGAGAGCAAGGTCGGTTTTCTGGAAGCGAAATATGATATTTACTTGCTTTATGGCGCCCTGGAACAATCAGTCCTGATGTCCGCCCGCTATCTGCATGAAAAGTGCTTGCCGCTTAAGGCGATCAATCTTCTGGAAAAGGCGGCTATGGCCGCCGCCAAGCGGGCCAAAAATAATCCGGCCGACTCCTTCTGCGGCCAGGCGGAAGTGGCCGCCGCGATCAGCGAGCTCACCGGCATCCCGGCCAGCAAGGTCACGGCTTCCGAAAGTCAGAAATTGCTCAATCTCGAAGCGGAGATCCATCGGCGCCTGATTGATCAGGCGGAAGCGGTCAAGGCCGTGTCCGCCAGCCTGCGCCGCGCCCGCGCCGAATTAAAGGATAGCCAGCGGCCGATCGCCAGTTTCCTGTTCCTCGGCCCGACCGGCGTCGGCAAGACCGAACTGGCCAAAGCGGTCAGCGAAATCTATTTTGGCGACGAGGCTTATCTGATCCGGCTGGACATGAGCGAATATCAGACGACGGACAGCATTCCCAAGATGATCGGCGACGCGTCCGGCACGCTCGGTTATCTGACCGAAGCGGTCCGCAAGAAACCGTTCTCCCTGGTCCTGCTCGATGAAGTGGAAAAGGCGCATCCGGATATCCTAAACCTTTTCCTGCAGCTGCTGGACGACGGCCGGCTGACGGACGGACAGGGAAGAACCATCAGTTTCGCCGAATCCATCATTATCGCCACCTCCAATATCGGCGCCGTCTACATTCAGGAACAGATCCGGGCGAACACCGCCCTGGCTTTGATCCGGCAGGAATTGATTGATAACCAGCTGAACAAATACATGCGGCCGGAGCTCATCAACCGTTTCGACGGCGTTATCGTCTTCAAGCCGCTCAGCGAAGAAGACATCTATGCCGTCGCCACCCTGATGCTCAAGAAGATCAAGAAGAACCTGGCGGCGAAGGGAATCGGCCTGAAGGCCGACAAGGACGGCGTCGCCGTCCTGGCCAAGGCCGGCTATGATCCGAAATTCGGCGCCCGGCCGATGCGCCGTCTGCTGCAGGAGCGGGTCGAAGATATCGTGGCCAACAAGATCCTGAGCGGCGATCTCAAGCGTCGGGATACGGTCATTATCAATACCCAAGCCGATATTGAGATCGAGAAAGCGCCTGAATTATAGCGTTACAGCCCGACTCGTCAATTTATGTTTTATTTTCTTATTTTTCTAGCGGCTTTCATTCTCTCGGCCGCCCTGACCTGGCTGGTCAGTCGGCTGGCGCTCCGTCTGGGAATCGTCGATCGACCGGATTCAGCCGATGCGCCCGGCCGCAAGATCCATAAGCGCTCGACGCCGCTCCTGGGCGGCTTGGCGATTTTTGGCGCTTATTTCAGCCTCTTGTTTATTTTTGCCGGCTATTTTCTGGCCGGCAATTTGCGCTGGTCGCACCTGGTCGGTTTTTTTCTGGGCGCGCTTATTATCGTTATCGGCGGCGGCCTGGATGATAAGTATGACTTGCCGCCGGCCCGGCAATTCGCCTTCCCGCTGCTGGCCGCCGCGGCCGTCATCGCCGGCGGCGTGGAAATCGCCAAACTGAGCAATCCCTTCGGCGGTTTTATTAATTTGAGCGCGCTCCCCTGGCTTTCGCCGGTTTTGATCCTCTTATGGCTTTTGGGCATGATGTATACGACCAAGCTCTTAGACGGCGTCGACGGGCTGGTGAGCGGCATCAGTGCCAGCGGCAGCTTCATTATTTTTTTATTTACCCTGACCACCCGCTATTATCAGCCGGACATCGCTTTCGCGGCCATCCTGTTGACCGGCGCGACCGTCGGCTTCCTGGTTTTTAATTGGCATCCGGCCAAGATTTTTTTGGGCGAGGGCGGTTCCTTGCTGCTCGGCTACATCTTGGGCGTATTGGCGATAATTTCCGGCGGCAAGATCGCTATCGCTCTGCTCATCATGGGTATTCCCATAATGGATGTCGCCTGGACCATTATTCGCCGGCTGGCTGGCGGCCAGAATCCGTTCAAATTCGCCGACCGCCGCCACCTGCATCATCGCTTGCTGGCTCTGGGTTTGGGCCAGCGGGCGACGGTCCTGGTTTTCTGCGGCCTGGCCCTGCTTTTCGGTCTGGCCGGCCTTTTCCTGCAAAGCCGCGGCAAATTCTGGGCGCTGGTCGCGCTGGCCGGGCTGATGCTCCTGTGCGTTATTGGTTTCTGGTTCGCCGACCGCCGACATTCGCGCGTTTAATCGACTTATGAAAAAACTACTGTTCCATATCTGTTGCGCGCCCTGCGCTACCTATGTCAGCCGGGAACGCCTGGCGCCGCGCTATGAGCTGACTTGGTATTTTTATAATCCCAATCTGCTGTCGGCGGAAGAGTATGAACGCCGCCTGGACGCTGTCCGGCAAATGGCTGACCAGTTTTCCTGGCCGCTCATTATTGAGCCCTATGACCATGCGCCGTGGCAGGCCTTCGCCGACTGCCGGGCCGCGGATCCGGAGCGAGGCCTGCGCTGCCGGCTCTGTTATGCTGATCGGCTGGCGAGAACCGCCCGCCTGGCCCGGGAAAAAGGTTTTGACTTGTTCGGTACGAGCCTGGCGGTCAGTCCGTATAAGGATACGGCCGCCATTCTGAGCCTGGGACAGTCCTTGGCCGCCGCCGGCGGTCCGGCCTGGCTGGCCGAAGACCTGCAATCTGACAATGCTTTCCGTAATAGCCAGGCTTTAGCCAGGGAACTGGGTTTATATCGCCAGAAATTTTGCGGCTGCGAATATTCTCTAAATCCTCAAACATGCGTTATTCCCTCTGCCGTTTAAACATAATCGGTCGCAGCTTAGCCGTTATCTTAATTTTGACGGCGTTTTTATTCGTCCGGCCGGCTTTGACCAGGGCGGACGATCAGCCGGATTCCGATCAGGACGGTTATCCGGATGCCCAGGAAATTAAGCATGGCTATTCGCCGTTCAACCCGGATCAGGTCAAGATTACCGAGAGCGATGCCGACACTGACGGGTTGAACGATTATTGGGAGTTGCAATTCAAGACCGATCCGTATAATCCGGATACGGACGGCGACGGTTATCCGGACGGCACGGAAGTGGATGCCGCCTATGATCCAAATGGCGCTGCCGCCAAATTGCCGGTCGGTCTCGAGATCAACCGGAAACAGCAGCAGCTGACTTATCTGGTCGGCGGCCAGGCTTGGAAAAAGTTTGCGGTTTCGACCGGCAAGGCCAGCATGCCCACCCCGGCCGGAACTTTCCAGGTGGTCAATAAGGTGCCTAAAGCCTGGTCCCGGGCCTATGGCCTCTGGATGCCTTATTGGCTGGGCTTGGATCGCGGCCAATTCGGCATCCACGAATTGCCGGTCTGGCCCAACGGTTATCGGGAGGGCGCCGATCATCTGGGCAAAGCCGTTTCGCACGGCTGCATCCGCCTGGGTGTCGGCCCGGCCGAATATTTGTATGACCGGGTCGCGACCGGCACGCGCGTCGTTATAAAATAGCGGAATTTATGATATAATCATCGTAGCTGAATTAACGCTCAATTTTTGTCTATGTCTAAAAAATTTTTTAGGCTCGTTCTGGCCCTTGCTCTGCCAATTTTAGCCATGAGCGGCTGCACCTTCCCCTGGCGGCAAGTCCGGCCAGCTCAGACGCCGGAAGTGGTACCATCCGCTCCGGCGGCGACCACGCCCGTCGGGGAGGCTAACACCAGCAAGTTGAAGAAATTTGACAATTATGAACAGCTGGCCGAGTTTTTGGCCGCCAATAATAATCCGGAAGCCAGCGTGACGCGCGATTTCATGATGAAAAATCTGCTGGCGCCGGCCGCTCAGAACACGGTGACCGGGTTGGCCGCCGCCGACAGCAGCACCGGCGGTAATGATCAGATCAATTCTCTGGGTTACTCGACGACCAATAATCAGGTCGCGGGCGTAGACGAACCCGATATCATCAAGACGGATGGCAAATATATTTACGCCCTGGTCCGCAAAGAGCTGTCTATCATCAAGGCGGCGCCGGCCGATGCCGCCGCTGTCGTCAGCCGCATAACTTTTAAATCGCGGCCGCAGGACATCTTTATCGATGGGAACTATCTGGCCGTTTTCGGTTCGGATAATCAGATTTATGCGCAAGCGGTCTATGCCGGTTTCCGCCGCCAAAATCCTTATACTTTTTTCAAAGTCTTTGATCTGAGCGATCCGGCCAATCCGCGCCAGGTCCGCGATCTTAATTTTGAAGGCAATTATTATGACGCCCGCCTGGTCGGCGATTACGTCTATTTCCTGACCAACACTTATAGCCGGTACCTGGCCAATGAGGCGCCGCTGCCGCGGCTCCTGGACAGCGGCCAGGTCGTAGCTAACAAATGCGAGGGCGTCCAGAAATGCTTTACGCCGGAAGTATTTTATTTCGACATCCCTTATGACAGCTATTCTTTTTTCAATATCGCGGCGATAAATATCAAGGATAACAGCGAGCCGCTCAGCGGCCAGTCCTATCTGCTCAGCAGCAGCCAGAACCTTTACGTTTCCCGCCAGAATATCTATATCACCTATACCCAGTATCTGAGCGAATATGATCTGGAACAGCAGGTTAAGCGGGAATTGCTTTATCCGCAGCTCTCGGCCGACGATCAGGCTAAAATCACGCAGATCGAAACGGCTCCCGGCTTTATCCTGAATAACCATGAAAAACAAAGCAAGGTCGCGGCCGTCATTGACCATTATTTGGATTTCTTGAATGCCGCCGACCGAACGGCGCGGCAGACGGAGATCGACCAGGGCCTGAAAAACAAACTGATCCAACGAGCCAAAGAATTGGAAAAGACAGTGGTCCATAAGATCGGCATTAACGGCCGCCAACTGGTTTATCGAGCCATGGGCGAGGTGAACGGCCAGGCGTTGAACCAATTTTCCATGGACGAGGACGGCGACTATTTCCGGATCGCGACGACGCGCAGCCGGCAGTATTCGCGTTTTTCCGATCTCTCGGCCGATTCTTACAGCAACATCTACGTCCTGGATGCCAATCTGAAAACCATAGGCAGCTTGGAAAATTTGGCGACTACCGAAAAGATCTACGCCGCCCGTTTTCTGGGCGACCGGGTCTATCTGGTCACTTTCAAGCAGACCGACCCCTTATTCGTCATCAGCCTGAAAGACCCGGCTAAGCCGACCGTCTTGGGCGCTTTGAAGATTCCGGGCTTCTCCAACTATCTGCACCCGGTAACGCCGGACGGCTCGCAACTGCTCGGCCTGGGCCGCGCCACGGAAGAAACCGCTTCCGGCGGCGTCAAAATCAACGGGCTGAAACTGTCCTTGTTCGATTTCAGCGACCTGACCAAACCGAAGGAGCTGGACAGCTTCTTGATCGGTGACGCTTCCAGCGATTCGATCGCTCTCAGCGACCATAAAGCTTTCTTATATTCGCCGGAACAGCGCCGGCTGGTGATTCCGGCCGTGCTGCGCGACAACGGCCGCCTGTCTTTCGCCGGCGCTCTGGCCTTTAACGTAGACAATAATCGCTTGACGCTGACCGGCCGGGTAGACCATTCCGCCGGCGGGCATTTTGCCCAGCCGGATTATTGGGACGGTTTCGATTACTATGACAATACGGTCAAGCGCAGCCTGTATATCGGCGACGATCTTTTCACTTTTTCCAATAAATTCTTGAAAGTTAACCGTTGGGGCGATTTGAGCGAGGTTAAGAGCCTGGAGTTGACTAGCGGCGGCGATGATTATATCATTACGACGCCGAACCGTCCGGAAAAATCCGCTTCGTCTTCGCCCGTTGCCGCCGGGGGGCCTGACACGACGACCAGCACGCCAGTTGCTTCAGACGGTACGCCGGATGCTGCGGCCGATACGCCGGAACTGCCGCCCGCATCGGATAATGCCGGTCCGACCGCCGACTCTACTTCGACCGGCGCGACTTCCACTCAGCCTTAAGTTTTATGAATTATAAACGCCTGCTACCCTTATTTGTTCCTGTTTTGCTTTGGCTGCTCAGCCAGGCCTTCTTGTGGGCGCCGTATTTCTTTTACGCCAGCTTAGCTTTGGGAGCTTTACTGATCGTTTTAAGCCTTAAGCATCTGGTGTCCCGGTCGCAGGCTTTCTGGCTGCCGTTCGCGATCCCGCCGGTGTTGTTCTTCCTGTCTTTCAGCGCTTACACCGCGATCATTGCCAGGAATTTCTGGATCCAGATTTTGGATATCGCCCTGCTTGGATTCATGTTCTGGTATTTGCGGGATATCTATTATTATTTTTATGGCCGTGAAAACGACCGTTGGGCCAAGCGTTTGGATAACCTGCTGTTATCCGGCGGCTTCCTGACCGCTTTTACCGCCTCCGCCTTCTTATTCGATCTTTCCGTGTTCATTAATTGGCCGTTTTATTTCTTGTTGCCGTCCTTGGCGGCGCTCAGTGCGTGCTTATTCTGGCAATTTCGGCTGTTGCCGCGGCCGGAACGGTCCGCCGGAACCGCCTGGTGGCCGGCTTTAAGCGTTCTAGCGCTGGTCGAGCTCGCCGGCGCCTTTATTCTCCTGCCTCTGAATTTTAATATTTTGGCTTTATTCTTCGCGATTTTCTATTATCTCGGATTAATTATTATTCGTCTGGCGGAAAGCGGCGGTCTGGGGCGGCGCGCCGTCAAATTGCCGCTCATTCTCGGCGTCGTGATCATCCTGGCTCTATTGCTTACTTCCCGGTGGCTCTAAATCCGGGGCCGGCATCTTTAAATTCAAACACTTATGTCTAAGCTGTCTCAGTATCAAGGAAGTTGGGGAATGGTCATCGGCCTCGCGCTGCTTAGCGGCGCTCTGGCCGGCGTCTGTGGCGGGATTATCGGCCGGGTCTATATCTGGCCGGATCTGGCTCCGTCTTTTTCCAGCGAAGTGAATCTTTCCAACCTCAACGCTAATAACGCCGGCCTGGTCATTCAGGATCCTAAGACCGTGGTCGTCAACCAGGACCTTAAAGTAGCGGAAACAGCCAGCAATATCCGGCCGGTTCTGGTCGGCATCTTTAAAGAGCTGGCGACCAGCAGTCCGGCGTCCGCCAAGGAGAGGGCGGAGTATTATAAATTGGATGAACCGCTGTTTGTGGGGCTCATCATTACGGCCGACGGCTGGGTGATGGCTTTGCCGCCGGCCGACTCGAAAACTGATTTCAAGGCCAAAGATTACGTGGCGATCGGGGCTGACCGCCGGATTTATCAGATTGACCAGCCGATTAATTTGAAAAGCCAGCCCGGCGCCCCTTTGATCTTCCGCCTGGTCGGCGCCAGCAACCTGCCGGTCAAGAAGATCGCGCCGCGCGCCGATTTGACGATGGGGCAAAGCCTGTTGATCGTCCAGGACGCCAACTCGGTTCGGCCGGCTACTTTAGCCTCGATCACTAAGACGCCGGCGGTGCTGAGCAGCGACCAGACCGGCGCCCGCCTGAGCCTGAACGGCGCCGCTGATGATTCCCGGAACGCTTTCGTCTTTGACCTGGCCGGCAATCTGGTCGCCGTGATTACGGCCGATCAATCCGTGGTGCCAGCTTTTTCCTATGCGGCCGCCTGGTCGGCCTTATCCGCTGGCGGCCCGGCCAAACCGCTTTATCTCGGAGTCAATTACCTGGACTTGAGCACGGTCAAGACAACGGCTCTGAATTTGGATAAGGGCGCCTGGCTGTATCCATCGACCAGCAGCCCGGCCGTTTTGAAAGGTAGCCCGGCGGCTTTAGCCGGACTCCAGGCGGGTGACGTCATCACCTGGGTCAACAATCAGGAAATCAATGCCGCTAACGACCTGGCCGACCTGTTGGCGGCTTACCGTCCCGGCAATGTCGTGACTTTGACTTATCAGCGGGCCGGCGTGGAAAAATCAGTGGAGATAAAATTGGGCGAGCGGAAATAATTTTTAAGAGGCATTTGCCTATGCAGATCAGATCGGTGGCCAAATTAAGGAACTTATCCGGAAAAAAAGTTTTTCTCCGGGTAGATTTGAACGTGCCTGTAGCCGCCGGCCGGATCCAGGATGATTATAAGATTCGGGCCGCTCTGGCCACCATTGATTGGTTGCGGACGCGGGGCGCCCGGATTATCATTGCCACTCACTTGGGTGAGCCGGCCGGTCCGGAGCGAGCCTGGTCAGCGCGGCCTCTGGCGCGCCGCTTAAGCGCTTTGCTCAAGCGCCCGGTAGTTTTTTCCGGCGCCTGGCATGGCGCCGCGGTATCCCGGGCCGCCAGGGCCATCGATCGTCTGCGTCCCGGCGGTCTGCTGATGCTGGAAAATCTGCGTTTCGAACCGGGAGAGTATACTGATGACGCTAAGTGGGCCAAAGCCCTGGCCGGTCTGGCCGAACTCTACGTCAATGACGCTTTCGCCGTCTGCCATCGGCGGCAGGCCTCGGTCTCGGCGATCAAGAAATATTCGCCGTCTTATGCCGGTCTCTTATTGGAACAGGAAGTCAAGGCGCTGTACCGCGTCCGGAAACCGCGCAAGCCGCTGGTCGTAGTCATGGGCGGAGCTAAGATCAAGACTAAGGCGCCGCTGATCAGCAAACTGCGTCCGGCCGCCGCCCGGATTCTGCTCGGCGGCGGGCTGGCTAATAATTTTTTCAAATTCCAAGGCCGGGAAGTCGGCCGTTCGTTAGTAGATCAAGACAGCGCTCCTATCGTGCGGCAATTTTTTTCCGGCCGGCGGCTGGATCCGAAGATCATTCTGCCGCTTGATGTCGTTGTGGCCGACCGGAAAGGCCGGCCGCGCGCCGTTTTGCCGACGGCCGTTAGGCCGAGCGACCGGATCCTGGATATCGGCCCGCGCACCATCGCCGCTTACGCCGCCTATATCCGTTCGGCGCAGACCCTGGTTTGGAACGGTCCGCTCGGCAAGTTCGAAGAGGCGAGTTTCAAGCACGGCACTCTGGCGATCGCCGGCTTGATCGCCTCCCGTTCTTCCGGCCGCGCCTATGGCGTCATCGGCGGCGGCGAAACGGTCGCCGCCCTGCAGCTGACCAAGATGGCCGAATACGTGGATTGGATTTCGACGGCCGGCGGCGCGATGCTGTCCTATTTGGGCGGCGAGCGGATGCCGGGTTTGGCAAAGATAGTTAAGCCTTAATTTTATGGCCAAGATCAAAAACATCACGGCCCGGGAAATCCTGGATACCCGGGGTTACCCGACCATCGAAGCCAGACTCAGCCTGGATGACGGCCGGAGCGCGGCGGCCAGCGTGCCCGGCGGCACTTCGGTCGGCCGACATGAAGCCAAGGAGCTTCGGGACGGCGACCGCCGGCGCTATAGTGGGCGAGGCGTCTTGCAAGCGATCGGAAAGGTTCATGATCTGATCGCGCCGGCGCTCAAGGGACGGGATATTACGGATCAGGCCGGTTTGGATCAGCGCCTGGCCGCGCTCGATGGCAGCGCGGATAAGCATAATCTGGGAGCTAATGCCATGTTGGCGGTCTCTTTGGCGGCGGCGCGCGCGGCCGCGCTCAGTGAAGATCAGGAATTGTTCGTTTATTTGAAGCAGGCCTACGGTTTAGGCGAGCCGCGCCTTCCGGTTCCACTATTCAATATTTTCAACGGCGGCCGGCACGCCGACACTAATCTGGATTTTCAGGAATTTTTACTCATTCCCAAGAAGAGTCCGGCCGCGGACATGGTCCGTCTGGGCGTTGAAGTTTTCCATGAATTAGGGGCGGTTTTGAAGGAAGCCGGCTATGATACCGATACCGGCCTGGAAGGCGGCTATGCGCCCGATCTTGATTCCAGCATCGAGGCGCTGGAAATGATCCTGGCTGCCGGCATCCGCGCCGGTTACCGGCCGGAACAAGATTTCCAATTAGGCATCGACGTCGGCTCTTCGCTCCTTTATGACCCGGCCGCCAAGCGATACATTTTCCCCTTGGACCAGGCGCAATTCAGCGCCGCTAATCTGATCGGGTTGTATAATGAATGGCTGAAAAAATATCCGCTGCTGTATCTGGAGGACGGACTGGCGGAAGATGCCTGGGAGGACTGGCGGGAGTTGACCGCCGAATTGGGCGACCGCTTGCTTATCGTCGGCGATGATCTTTTTGCCACCAACACCGGCCGCTTGCGGCAAGGCTTGCAAGAAAAAGCGGCCAATGCGATCATTATCAAGCCGAACCAGGTCGGTACTTTGACGGAGGCGGTCGACTGTTTGAAACTGGCGCAGAAGCATCATTATAAGACCATCGTTTCCCATCGGAGCGGCGAGACGACCGACGACTTCATCGTCGACCTGGCAGTCGCCTCCGGCGCCGATTATCTGAAAGCCGGCTCCTTGTCGCGCGGCGAACGCGTGGCCAAATATAACCGGCTGCTCGCTATCGCCGACTTATTAAATTAATCATCATTATGCCTGAAGGAAATACTGCCGGCGACGCCGGGCCGCTTATATCCCGACCGGTCGTCCTGTTGCTGTTAGACGGTTGGGGCGTGGCGCCGCTCGGCGAAGCCAACGCTTTTTCTGGCGCCAAGACGCCGGTTTTTTTGGAATTAACTAAAGAATACCCGGTCGCCCTCCTTGATCCGGGCGCGCAGAACTTGAACGCGCGCTATCTGAGCCTGGGCGCCGGCCGGCCGGTAACCGATGAAAACGAACCGGTCGAAACGACCCTGAGCGCCGTTCTGTCCGCTAGCGGCCGGACGCAAAGCAAAATCGCGGAAACGGAACGCTTTGCCGCGCTGACCCATTTTTTCAACGGTCATGCCGAGCAGCAGTTCGCGGGTGAAAGCTGGCAAATAATTTCTTCGGAAGCCGGCGATAAGACGGATAAGCCGCTCCTAGCTTTGAAGCGGACGGCCAAAGCGATCTTGGCGGCCGTCGAGGCCGATCCGGCGCCGGATTTCATCGCTGCCGCCATGCCTTATCTGGATCGGATAGCGAGCAGCGGCGATCTAGACGCCATTCAAAAGGCGATTGCCGCCTTGGATAAGTATCTGCACCGCATCTGGTCGGCAGTTGCCGCCAAACATGGCATCTTGATCGTGACGGCGGCCGGCGGCAACGTGGAACGTTTTAAGAATTTGGCGATCGATCTGGCCGATAAGAATCTGACCAATAATCCCGTGCCGCTGATTATCGCCGGGCCGGAATTGGCCGGCCGGACCATCGGCCTGGCCGAACCGCCCAGCTCCGATCTGAGCTTATTGGCGCCGGCCGGCACCCTGGCCGATCTAGCTCCGACCATTTTAGACCTCTTGGGTTTGGCCAAGCCGGCAACGATGACCGGCGAGAGCTTATTAAGATAATCGGCCGGATAAATTTTAGCTAAGTCGGCTGAGTCGCTACCTATGTCTACTTTATTTTTGCTATCAAGCACGAAATTCCTGGCCGATCACGATTTGGCGCAGATCGTCGGCCGTCCTTGGCCGGAACTGCGCATCGCCCATATCATTACCGCCTCTAAGGGGCAAGGTGTCGACGATTTGTCATATCTGGACCGAACCAGGGGAATTTTCCGGCAGGGCGGTGCCTATTTTGAAGATTTTGATCTGGACGGCCATGACGCCGATAGCCTGCGAGCGGCTTTGAAAAATTTCAACGCCGTCTTCATTAACGGCGGCAGCAGTTTTTATCTGTTGCGGGCGATTAGGCAGAGCGGTTTTGAGGCGGTGATCAAAGAACTGTTGCCGCAAGGGTTTATTTATATGGGCGGCAGCGCCGGCACCTATGTCGCCTGTCCGACCATCGAGATGGCTCTCTGGCGGCATCAGGACCGATATGACCATTGCGGCTTAAGCGACCTGAGCGCCATGAATTTGGTGCCATTCTTGGTGACTGTCCACTACCGGCCTGAATACCGCGAGTTATTACAGGCAGAGATTCCGCACGCCAGCTGCCCGGTCAGGATTTTATCCGACGGCCAAGCTCTGTTGATCAAAGACGGCCGGGAAGAGCTGATTGGCGAACCGGAGATGAGATTATAGGCGGACTAAATAAATTTACAGCAAGCCGTTATTTCAATAACGGCTTTTTAATTTTTCAGGCGACTTTACACAATATGATAAAAGTGGTAATCTAAAAAGCTATTAAGTTCATTTACAAAAAGCCTTGGTTAATTTATGGGTTATCTTAGTCCTTGAATTAGAGGTTTAAGATAACCTATAAATTAATCATTAAACAGGAGAATGATAATGAATCAGAAAATCATCGATTTGCAGCAATTTGTCAGCGGGAAAGCGATCGATTATTCCAAGGTGACTGATTTTACCGAGCTTAAGAGCCATTGGCAAAGCTCTTACGAATTTCCGCGGATCCAAGAATTGATTATGAAGAGGATGCTCGAAATCTTACCGGCCGCCTTAAATGAGGCCAATATCGATCAATTACTGTCGTGGATAAATAAACACTTGGAATACTATAAAGCCAATATTTTAATTGAAGCGCGTTTGGTTGAAATATTACCCCAAGTTTTATCTGGTATTAAAGATTTTAAGCAATTAGCTCGTTATTCTAATTCAGTTCGAACCGGTTCGGCCCCGAGTAAATTAATTTCTGATCAAATCAGCGTGGCTCTTCAGTTTTTTTCTTCAATTGAAGAGTTGCATGCCGAGCTTGAAGCCATGCAGCAGTCATCAACGTATTTATCGGAGGGCGGCATGAGTCGCCTCCACATCAGAGAGAATGAGCTGCTTGAGCAAATTTCCGAATTTCCCAAATTGTTATCGTATTGGCGGCCGCAACCAGACGGTCAGCCGATCAAGAGCCAATTTATGATCTTGGTCGAATCCCGCGTGGAAACGGTGTTAGCCAAGATTACTGATTTGCCGTCCTTGTTAAGTTATTATCAGCAGACGCCATCTCTTAAACCTCTTGCTCAGCGGATTACTAATCTGCTGCCGTCAGTCATACCGCTTACTGAAGATTTGTCGCGGCTGATGGACTATCTCAAGATAATCAGGCGGTATAAGGAAGAGTTTTTTCAGTCGCCCCCGAATCTTATCCAAGTCCGCCAGCTTATTGACGACCGTCTAAACGAGCTGTTACCGGACAATCTGCCCCTTATCGGATCAATGCCGGATTTATTTGATTATTATATCCTGACCAAGGGATTGTCAGGCAACAAATTAATCGAGATCAGGCTGATCGAACTACTTAGCGAGACGTTGCCAGACATTAACGACGTCGAACCCATTCTAGCTTTTAGCCAGCAGATCAAAAAGGGGCTCAGAAGCAGTTATGAGGTCGACAAATTACTTGCCGCCAGATTGGAGAAAATAATAAAGCCGCTGTTTCTATGCGAAAGGCACTATATTTATTCTAATTTCACGGACGTTTGCGACCTGTTACCCCAAGCCGCTAACGGCTCCGCAGTACGGGCAGTAATTTGGCATAAGGCCGTAGAGGTAGCCTTAGCTTCCGGATTAGTTGATATAACTATCATGTGGAATTGGTTACACTCTTCTGACTCCAGTGCAATTATGCTTCAGGCCGTCAAGCAGTTATTAGAGAACAGGGAGCCGGCCATTGTTGACCTGATGGAAACATTCACCGCTTATAAAAAGATTACTCGGGAAGAGTTATTCCATACTCCGAACAGTTATAACTCTCAGCTCAGGTCCTTGATCGGAAATCACCTAGCACAAATTTTGCAGCTGATTACTAAGGAAAATATTCCCAATGATTTTATAGCTATAATCAAAGGGAATATTCCTGAAGGCCTAGAGAAGATGTTTAAAAATAAAGCCATGAATTTATTGAATTAGCCAAGAGGCTAGACAACTTAAAAAGCCGTTATTGAAATAACGGCTTTTAAATTTGCTAGCTAGTTTCTAGAACAGCCAGAACCCCAAAATACTGGTCAGCGTGCCGACGAGCGCGCCGATAATGACCTGGATCGGCGTGTGCCCGATATGTTCGAGCAGTTTCGGGTAGCTCCGGTCCAGGAATTCGTCTTCTTTCAGATCTTTGACCAGGATGTTCAGGGTCTTGCCGTGCTGGCCGAGATAATTACGCAGGCCGATAGCGTCCACGATGACGATGGTCGCGAAAACGAAAGCCGCCGCGAAAATCGGCGAGCCTAAACCCAGCTTCAAGCCCAGGATGACGACCAGCGCGGTCACGACGGCGGTGTGCCCGGACGGCATATCCGAATAAGCGAAAATATCGTGCCAGGTGATCCGGTGGTCAAAGGAACGCAGGAGCACTTTAGTCCCCTGGGCCAGGATGAAGGCGACGATGGGACAGATGAGATAAATATACATATGATAATCTTCCGCCGGTCCGGCGGAAGGCTTAGATATCTAAATTTTCCACTTTCTTGGCGTGGGTCTGGATGAAATTCTTGCGCGGGGCGACATTGTCGCCCATGAGCATGTCGAAGATCTGATCGGCTTTGGCCGCGTCCTCGACCGTCACCTGCTTGACGATACGGCGTTCCGGGTCCATGGTCGTTTCCCAAAGCTGGTCCGGATTCATTTCGCCCAAACCTTTGTAGCGCTGAATGGTGATCTTGGCGCTCTTCTTGTCCGCTTCCGGGGTTTTGCCTTTCTTGCCGGCCGGCTCTTCCGTCCCTTCCACCGCCAAACTTTCGCCTTCGTCAGTCTCTTCGCCGATTTCTTCCACTTCCTGCAGGTTGCCGCCGAGTTCCTTGATGATCCGTTCCTTTTCTTCGTCGGAATAGGCATAGCGCACGGCCGCGCCTTTTTTCAGCTGATAGAGCGGCGGCTGGGCGATATACATGTGGCCGTTATCCAAGAGCGGCGTGAAATGCCGGAAGAACAAGGTGAGGAGCAGAGTGCGGATATGGGCGCCGTCCACGTCGGCATCGGTCATGATGATGATGCGGTGATAGCGCAGCTTGCTGATATCGAATTGGTCGTCGATGTTGGTGCCTAAAGCGATGACCAGGTTCTTGATCTCGTTATTGGCCAGCATCTTATCCAGCCGGGCGCGCTCCACATTCAGGATTTTGCCGCGCAAGGGAAGGATCGCCTGGAATTTGCGGTTGCGGCCCTGTTTAGCCGAACCACCGGCCGAATCGCCTTCCACTATATATAGTTCGCATTCTTCCGGGTGCCGGCTGGAACAGTCGGCCAGCTTGCCGGGCAAAGTCATGCCCTCCAGGGCGCCCTTGCGCAGGATGGTCGCCCGCGCCGTGCGCGCCGCGAGACGCGCCTGAGCTGAAAGCAAACATTTGCCGATGATCGCTTCCGCTTCCTTCGGATGTTCTTCCAGAAAGGTATTGAAGCTTTCGCCGAAGACCGTTTCCACGTAGCCTTTCATTTCGGCATTCCCGAGCTTGCCCTTGGTCTGGCCTTCGAATTGAGGGTCCGGCAGCTTGACGCTGATGATGCCGGTCAGGCCTTCGCGGACATCTTCGCCGGTCAGGTTTTCCTGCTTTTCCTTGATCAGGTTCTTGTTGCGGGCGTAGTTATTGAGCACGCGGGTGAGCGCGGTGCGGAAGCCGATCATATGCGTGCCGCCTTCCGGATTATAGACGTTATTGGCGAAGGCTATGACCGTTTCGTTGAACTCGTCGTTGTACTGCAGGGCGACTTCGACCTTGCACTTCGCGATATCCTTATCGACGTAGAAGACCGTCTCGTTCTTGACGGCCTTGTTGCGGTGCAGAGATTTGATGTACGACTTGATGCCGCCTTCGAAATGGAATTTATAGCGTTTCGGACGGTGGCCGGCGCGTTCGTCGAAGATGTTGACAGTCACGCCTTTAGTGAGATAGGCCTGCTGGCGCAGGTGGTCCAGGATCTTGCCCCAGCTGAATTCCAGCTCAGTGAAGATTGTCGCGTCGGGCTTGAAGATTATAGTCGTGCCCGTACCCTTGGCCGGGCCGATCGCTTTTACCGGCTTTACTGGTTTGCCAGCCTTATACTCCTGCATCCAGACCTTGTCGTCGCGCCGGACTTCGGCGCGCAGATACTCGCTCAGCGCATTGACGACTGAGACGCCGACGCCGTGCAAGCCCGAGGAGACCTTATAACCCTCGCCGCCGAATTTGCCGCCGGCATGCAGCTTGGTCAGCACGGTCTCGAGCGCGGAAACGCCGGTTACCTTGTGCTTGTCGACCGGGATGCCGCGTCCGTTGTCGGTTTCTTCTACCATGCCGTCTTTAGTCAGACGTACGGATATCTCAGTAGCATAGCCGGCCATGGCTTCATCAATGGAATTGTCCACCACTTCCCAGATCAGATGGTGCAATCCAGTCGCGGAGGTCGAACCAATATACATGCCCGGACGCTTGCGCACCGGATCCAGGCCTTCTAAGACCGTGATTTGTTCCGCGCCGTAGTTACTGGAACCGCTGGTTTTTTTCAACTCTTTCGCCATATGTGATTATTACTCTTAACAACAAAAAACTCCCGAATTTTGGGGTATTTTTGCTTGGTTTTTAAACTTATTATCTAGTATTATTTTAGCAAAAAAATAGGGAAGAAGCAAGAGCTTTTTCTTGGGCCTTTTATTGCTATAATTTGACATTTATTAATAATTATGGTTTAATATAACATTAAATATTTTTTTAACATTCTGGAGCTAAAAATGAAGGATCTGTTGGTTCTTTTTATCATTGTTTTTTCCGCGGTTCTATCAGTTTCGTTAGCCGCGCTACGCAAGGGATTGACTAGAACTTACTCCCTACATGTGCCTGAAAAATTCCTGTTCAACTGGGTTATCGTATTTTCTCTGTTAATCCTGATATGCGGTACCGTAGCGATATTTATACCATAAAACAGAAGTCGGCGAGCCAACCAACCGGAAGCAGGTGACAACTATTCATCTGCTTTTTTTATATCTTTACTCCAGGTATGCTATAATATTATATATGTCTAAAATACTCGTAACCGGCGGCGCCGGTTTTATCGGTTCCAACCTGGTCGACCGGCTGATCGCCGACGGGCATCAGGTCGCGGTTATCGACATTCTGTCTTCCGGCCGGGAAGATTATCTGAATCCGGCCGCGACTTTTTACCAGCTTGATATCGGTTCGCCGGAAGTGGCGGCTATTTTCGCGCAATTCCAGCCGGAGGCGGTCTACCATCTGGCCGCGCAAATCGAAGTAGCCAAGTCCATGGCCGATCCGGTGAACGATAACCGGATCAACCTGCTCGGCGGACTGAACATTTTGGAAAACTGCCGGACGCACGGCGTCAAGAAGATAATCTTTTCTTCCACCGGCGGCGCGATTTACGGCGATGCCGAAGAGATTCCGACGACCGAATCATTCCCGCCTTATCCGGTCTCGTTCTACGGCATCCATAAGCTGGCTTTTGAAAAATATCTGAATTGCTATTATCAGGTCTACGGATTGGACTATACCATTTTACGTTTTGCCAATGTCTACGGCCCGCGCCAGTTCAAGGGCGGGGAAGCCGGCGTTATCGCCATTTTCGTGGACAACGCGGTCAAAGGGCAAGCCAGCACGCAGTACGGCGACGGCAAGCAAACCAGGGATTTCGTCTATATAGACGACGTGGTTAACGCTCTGGCGTTAGCTAAGGACATCACCTGCCACGGCGAGGTTAATATCGGCTTAGGCGTGGAAACCGATCTCTTGCAAATTCGCGCCGCTATTGAACAAGCGCTGGGCCGGGCCATAGAGGTCAAGGAAGTTCCCGCTAAGCTCGGTGAACAGCGGCGCAGCTGCCTGAGCTGCCAGCGCGCCAAGAGCGTCCTGAATTGGGAGCCGCGCGTCACGCTCGCAGAAGGCATTAAGCGGACCATTGAGTGGGCCGCTTCCCAAATCAAGAAATAATTATGCAAAAAACCATTATCGCCAATTGGAAAATGCAATTAAGCTACCGGGCCAGTCTGGATTTGGCGCGCGCTTATGTCCGGCAGATCAAGAACGTTAAACATGAACCGGTTTTATGTCCCGATTACCTGGCTTTACCGGATATTGCCAGACTGCTCAAGAACAGCCGCATCAAGCTCGGCGCGCAGGACAGCGCGGCTGCTCCGGCCGGCGCCTATACCGGCGAAGTTTCGCCCGCCAATCTCAAAGCGCTGGGCGCCAGTTACGTGATTTTGGGCCACAGCGAACGGCGGGAACATCTGCATGAGAATTCCGCTCTGATAAACGCCAAACTCAGGGCGGCGCTAAACGCCGGGCTGACGCCGGTCTTATGCATCGGCGAGAAGCTGATTGAGAAAGAAAACGGCGAGACTAAAAAATATTTGGCCGCGGAGCTGAAGCACGCGCTTAAAGGGGTTAAGCTGACGGGCCGCAGCCGTTTGCTCATCGCCTATGAACCGGTTTGGGCGATAAGCAGCAACCAGAACGCCAAGCCGCTCGCCGCTCAGGAAGCCGCCGCCATTCATCGCTTCATCAAACAGCGCGCGCGGGTTTTGTTGAAGAAGACCGCGCCGGTCTTATACGGCGGCAGCGTGAATGCCGGCAACGCAGCAGAGTTTCTGCGCCAGCCGGCGATAGACGGCCTCTTGATCGGCGGCGCCTCCCTTAAATTGAGAGATTTTTTTGCCATATGCCTGTAGCCCTGCCCTGGATAATTATCACCCTTGCTTTAATCGTTATCTTGTCCATCCTGGTCAAGAAGTTTCCGGCGCTCGCCCTGCTTAACGTTTCCAGTTTGCCGGGCGAGAAAGAAGCCAAGTTCAAGGAAGAGATAATCAAGACGCGAGTGAGCCGCGATCTGGCGCTCGTGAGCGGATTTTTCGGCCGTTTTTGGCTTTGGTTTTATAAGAAATTGTCCGGTTTATTGAAAGAGCGACAGGCGCAGCTGAAGAAGGTGCGGGCCAATCACCTGGCCAATATAAAAATGCCTTGGCGGGAGAAGCAGCAGAAGATCAGGGAGCTCGCCGTCGCCGCCCAGGAAGCCATCAAGAAAGAGGACGAAGACGTTTCCGAAGAAAAGCTGCTGGAAATAGTTAGCTTGGATCAGAAGAACCGCGAAGCTTTCTTCGCTTTAGGCAATCTGTATGCCAGCCAGCGGAAATGGCCGGAAGCGCGCGAAACTTATGAGTACACCCTGAAGCTGGTGCGCCAACCCAAGATCGAAGGCGAAGCGCCGAGCGACCTCACGCCGCAGGCCGTCTATTTCGCCCTGGCCAACCTGGCCAAGGACACCGATGATCCGGACGCCGCCCTGGAAAATATCCGCGAGGCCCTGGAACTGGAGCCGAACAACCCGCGTTATCTTGATTTAATTTTGGATTTAAGTATAATGAGGAAAGATAAGGCTCTGGCCCAAGAGTCTTTGGCCAAATTAGCCGCCGTTAACCCGGAGAATCAGAAGCTGGGGGAGTGGCAGGAAAAGATCGCCAATTTATAGTTGCCGTTGTAGCTCAGCTGGTAGAGCATCTCCATGGTAAGGAGAAGGTCACCGGTTCAATCCCGGTCAACGGCTCCATTTTTCGAAACACTATTTAAATAGTGTTTTTTATTTTATTAAATTTAGCTAATATCAGTAATTATTAACCTAAAACATTGACAAAAATTAAAAAATAATGTATAATGTCCTATTACATAATGAGACTCTGGATGCCCTGGCAAAAGGAGTTATTTAACAATTGAAAACAACAAAAACAAAAATAAACCGGTCGAGGAGGACCAAAAAACAATGGCTACTTCAATAATTGATTTCTTGAAACAATTTGGCATGCATCAAGCCTTGGAGCATGCCATTAAATCCGTCTTTGACTTAGGGATGGAAAAAGTTAAAGAAGGCTTGAAAGCTAGAAATTTCGGCTTAGGCGTAAATGATGAGCTTTTGTTCTTATCAGCTTGTTATATTGCCCAGTCTGAGTTGAACGTTTCCAGCGAAGGCATCTTATTAGTATGTCGAGCGCTTGACACACTCGCTCCTGGCGACAGGAAAAGGGTCGTCAGGATGATCGGTTCTGATGAACAGGAAAGGAATATAAAAGAACCGGCTACCGACAAATCGAGCGGAGCGCCTTTGTCTGATAAAAAGGGTAACCCATTGTATAAGGAAACAAAAATAATCGAAAATACCAGAGGTGCCCAAATAGTCAAAATGCTTGCGGATTTGAACGATATTGAAAAAATCGTTTTAGTATTCAAATCAGTCGGCGCAGACGGCCAATCATTCAATTGGGCTGAAAAAATTCTCGAAGTTAGTAAAAACGCTGTTTCGAAAGTAAAATCAAGCAATATCGTGCAAGGTATTAAGAACAATACGGAGCTTTCCTTATCTAGCTTGGAACAAGCCCTGAATAATTCTGCTCATCCAGTCAGGGATTTAATTAACTTACTTGTAAAATAAAGATTTGGGAGATAAAAATGTATTGGATAATTGGTGTAACAATCGTTTTGTTGGCCGTTGTTCGACCCACCCTATTAGTTGCTCTTTTTAATTATATAAGAAGAGCGGTTCAAGACGTGACCGGTATACTCTTACCAATATTACCGGTCTATGCCATAGGGACCCTGGCCGTTATAATATGGCTGACAGTATTAATTATTTTAGGGGCGCTGATTAACTCCCCGGTTATTACTGGAATTTGTTTTTTGTTGTCCATCCTATTATTCTATCTGGTATTCCTTATACCGGGTTTCGTGCTTAAGATAATAGGTGTGAATGAAAGGATATTCCCATTAGCTGTTAGGACTGCTGCCGCTTGGCTGGCTTTCTTCGGTTTTTTAGGCATGTTATATTCAGATATCTTAAATATTGAATTCCTAATAGCTTTAAGTCTATTAGGCTTCATAAGTTTAGGAGTCGCCTCCAAGGCCAATTTTCTGAAATCTGTGATTTATCCATTAGTCATAGTTATGTGCGTTATCGCCGTTTGGAAATATGCCGCGCCAGATAATTTTCGGGCTATTACCAGAAATATCAGCGCTACCGGTAAGCAGATAAATTCCTCCGCCGATAGAAATAGTCTGGGCAAAGAAGCTGATGCTGCTGTAACCTATGCCTATCTTAATCGCAGCGTCTCAGTTGTTTATACAGCGGTCATTAATCAGGATGACGATGGAAATGATTACATCGCGTCCCTACAGGATGTTACAAAGCATATAAGCGACACCGTTATGGTTAAAGTATATAACCATAAAGACGAAGTGCTCACTTATCAAGGGCAGGGTTTCGTCATGATCCAGGCACCTAAGACTAACGGATCGTTCGTTAATGCCACACAATACTGGATTGAAGCTGATTATTTAAGTTTCTTATCACCAACTGATTTGGCAGCGGAAAGAGAACAAAAAAATAGATCCAAGAGAAACGAAACAGTTTTAGCATCTCAGAACATAACCACGCCCGCTGTTACCTCTCCGATTCCTAAATTCTATGATGCCATTGGAACTTACCCCCTCGGTGTCGGTAAAGGAGAACAAACCGGCTGGATAAACGTCGGTCCATGCCATCGCTACAATTTTTCTTCGAATTCCATTACGCTTAAATATAAAGATCGTGATAGCGTAAACGTCTGGGAAATTAAGAAGTTACCAGATGTCTCTACTTTCAGATTAATCAACCGCGGTGATGGTCCCGTCAATCTTTTAGTAAAGTCTTAAAAATAGTACATTCGCTATGCAGGTTAATCTTCGGATTAACCTGTTTTTATTTTTCCGGGTATGTTATAATATAAATAACCAATATTTATAAAAATATGAAGCAGCGTTTATTTGCAGCCCTTATTTTATTAATTATGTTCTGTGCGTTCGTGCCGGTTTTAGCGGCGGATGACGCTCAGACCCCTGCTGTCGGCGATGCCCAGACTTCCTGCCCCGACGGCGCCTGCACCCTCACTAACCCCCTGGGCATCAGTACACCGCAGGCCTTCATTGGCCGCGTCGTCAACTCCGTCATGGGCCTGGTCGGCTCCATCGCCCTGGTCATGTTCGTCTATGGCGGCCTGACCTGGATGACTTCTTCGGGCAGCGAGGAGAAGGTCAAGAAGGGGCGCGATATCCTGGTCTGGTCGGCGGTCGGCCTGGTGGTGGTTTTTATGGCTTACGCGCTAACCCGCTTCGTCCTCAACGTGATCGTCTAAATAGTCGTGCGGCGCTTTAATCGGCTGTTCAAATAAGAATATCGGCGTTGACAAGCGCCGATATTTTTTTTATAGTTGTATTGCTCGCCGGTCCGGCTCTTCCGCCGTTTAAGGCCGGCGTTACATCAATAGGGGTCGATACCAAAGCGGTCAACTGGGGCAGACTGTAAATCTGCTGGCCTTGTGCCTTCGTTGGTTCGAATCCAACTCGGCCCACCCTATGCCTTTGATCAATCCGGACAAAATCGGTTTGGGACTGCTCAGGATTTTCCTGATCGAATTTATCGTTCTGGCGATCGTCATTTTCGTTTTACTCGCCCTGTAATATGCCCGAACTTCCGGAAGTAGAAACTATCCGCCGCGATCTGGCCGGCCGCGCTTTAGGCCGTCGGATCAGCGCGGTTCATATCCTGTCTCCGAAAACCGCTTCGCACGCCGCGGCTTTTTTTAAAACCGTCCTGGTCGGCCGGCGGCTCATCAGTCTGGAACGGCGCGGCAAGCTGCTCATCCTCGGCCTGTCGCCGCTACTACCCAAGTCAAAATTATCGCCAGCCGCTAGAATAAGCCACCTACTCATTCATCTCAAGATGACTGGCCAGCTGATCTATCTGGATCGGCGGAATAAGATCGCCGGCGGCCATAGCCTGGGCGGCCATTCCTTCGCCTCGGCCGTGGGCGGGGAATTGCCGAATAAGTATACCCGGGCCAGCCTGGAATTCGTGGGCGGCGGTAAATTATTTTTCAACGATCTCCGGAAATTCGGTTACTGGAAATTGGTCAGCGCGCCGGAACTCGCTAAGATTCTGGCGGCCGGTTACGGTCCGGAACCGTTAAGTCGGGAATTCTCTTTGACTTTCCTGACTGCCTTGCTTAAAAATAGAAAAACTAAGATTAAGCCGCTGCTTCTGGACCAGAAAGCGATAGCCGGCTTAGGCAATATCTACGTGGATGAGGTCTTGTGGGCTGCCCGCCTTAGGCCGGATCGCGCCGCCGGCTCGCTCCAGGCAGTAGAAATAAAACGCTTGCATCAAGCGATCAAGCGGCTGATCAAATTGGCCATCAAGCACCGCGGCACGACTTTCAGTGATTACGTCGATGCCCAGGGGCGGAAAGGGAATTTTTCCCGTTTGCTTAAAGTCTATGGCCGACGCGGGGAATCATGTCCAAACTGCCGAAAGCCGATTATCCGGACCAAAATCGCCGGCCGCGGCACGCATTATTGTCCGCGTTGTCAAAAATAAGCCAAATTTAGCCAGAAATAGCCCGGCCGCGATTGACTTTTATCTGGGTTTTTTATATTGTTTAATTAGCTTATGCCGCTTAGCGACTAGACTATATTTTCGCTCGGCCTTATAAAAATAATATCAATATGTCCCAAGACAACATGATCAAGTTGGAATGCACGGTTTGCAAGACGACGACCCATCATTCTCATAAGAACAAGAAGACGCTTAAAGAGCGGTTGGAATTGTCCAAGTATTGCAATCATTGTAAGAAGCATACGCTCCACAAGGAGACAAAATAAGCTCGCTTAATCAGCCTGGCCGGCTCGGCCGGCGGCTCCCGTCATATGCCCACTAAATTAACCAAACCATTCCTGATCATCCTGATGGTTATCGTGCTCGTGGCCTGCTACTGGATTTTCAAGCCGTTTTTGACCGAAATTTTCGTGGCCGCCATCATGGCCTCGGTTTTCTATAAACCGTTCCGGTATCTGGCCAAGTTCCTGGGCGGCCGGCAGAAGCTGGCGGCGCTCTTGATGTGCCTGCTGCTCCTGGTAATCATCATCTTGCCGGCTTTCAACCTGATCGCCTATGCCGGCACGAAATCCGTTTCCGCCTATAATGCCACGGTGGATTTCTTCAGCAACCATACGGTCAACGACTTGTTTCGAACAGATTTTTTCCAGCGCGGCGCCCTGCGTTACCTCAATCTTGACCAATACAATTATTACAGCGAGACTTTCCAGAACACGCTCTTAGAAGTCCTGAAGCAGTCCAGCGACTGGCTGCTGTCCGGCGCGACCGTCGCTCTCCGGGAAACCACTAACTTCGTGATTTCTCTGGCGCTCATCATCATTACCCTGTTCTTCTTCTTCGTGGACGGCGAAAAGATCCTGAAACGCCTCATGTATCTCTCGCCGCTCGCGGACAAATATGACCTGGCTCTGTTCCAGAAATTCCAGCGGGTCAGCTATACGACCTTCGTCTCTACTTTCGTCGTGGCTATCGCCCAGGGCGTGATCGGCGCTCTTGGTTTCGCCATTGTCGGTTTTCCGGCTTTTTTAGCCGGCGTCCTGACCGCCCTCTTGTCGCTCATTCCCTATATCGGCTCGACTATTTTTTTCATCCCGGCCGGTTTGTATTACATTTTATCGGGTGAAATCTGGCAGGGCATCTTCATCCTGCTCTGGGGTTCGCTTGTAACCGGCACCGTTGATAACATGATCCGAACCTATATGGTCAAGGACGACGCCGAAATCAATCCGATCTTCGTCCTCTTCTCGATCATGGGCGGCGTGGTTCTTTTCGGCTTCTGGGGCGTTATCCTCGGGCCGCTCATCGTCGCCTTGGCCGTCACCATTATTCATATCTACGAATTGGAATTCTGCGGCGAGGAGTTGCCGCATAAATGATCGGGCGACCGGAATAAGTAACATCGCGCCCGCCCGCCGAGCGCTTTAAAACATATGACTTTAGGACCGAAAACCAAGCAGAACCTGGAAACCGCCTTCGCCGGCGAATCCATGGCCCGCAACAAGTACGATTATTTCGCTTCCGTTTTCCGCAAGGCCGGCTACGAACAGATCGCCAATCTGTTCACGGAAACCGCTTTGAACGAGAAAGAGCACGCCAAGGTTTGGGCTAAGCAGCTCGGGCTCATTGGAGAATTGGATGCCAATCTGGCGGAAGCGATAAAGGGCGAGCATTATGAGAACAGCGAGATGTATCCGCAGATGGCTAAAGACGCTATGGAAGAAGGCCACCCGGGCATCGCCAAACTGTTCCAGGAGGTCGGGGAAGTAGAAAAGGCTCATGAAGAGCGGTATCAGAAACTCTTAGCCAATTTGAAGAACGGCGAAGTCTTCAAGAAGCCGACGGTTCGCAAATGGAAATGCCTGAACTGCGGCTATATCTACGAAGGGGAAGAGCCGCCGAAAGTCTGCCCGGCCTGCAGCCATCCCCAGGGCTTTTTCGAGATTTGGGTGGAAACCTATTGATATTTCAGCCTCGTCCGGGGCGATTGCGGGATTCGTATAGTGGTAGTACGGCGGTCTCCAAAACCGTTGGCGGGGGTTCGATTCCCTCATCCCGTGCGATAACAGATAAAACCAGACATCGTCTGGTTTTATCTTAATATTTCATATATGAAAGCCTATAAATATTTGAATATCATCAGCGCCCTGTTCGTGGCCGTCCTGCTTATTTCCAATGTCGCTTCGGCCAAGATCATTGATTTGCGCTGGTTCACCTTTGATGGCGGCACCCTGCTGTTTCCGCTCAGCTATATTTTTGGGGACATCCTGACCGAAGTCTACGGCTACCGCCAGTCCCGGCAGACCATCTGGCTCGGTTTCTTTTCCGCCCTTTTGATGTCGGCCGTTTTCCTGGCTGTCGGCGTTTTGCCGCCGGCCGCCGGCTGGAATAACCAGGCCGCCTATGACGCGATTTTGGGCCTCACCCCGCGCCTCGTCGCCGCCAGCCTGATCGCTTATTTCTGCGGCGAATTCCTTAATTCTTTTGTCCTGGCTAAATTGAAAATCCTGACCAAGGGGCGCTGGCTCTGGGTCCGAACCATCGGTTCGACCATGGTCGGCGAACTGGCCGATACCTTGTTGTTCGTGACCATCGCTTTTGCCGGCCTGTTTCCGGCCGACTTATTGCTCGCTCTGATAATTTCCAATTATCTATTCAAGACCGGCCTGGAAATTATCCTCACCCCGCTCACCTATCGGGCGGTCGCTTTTTTGAAAAAGCGGGAACAGGCAGATTTTTACGATTATGGCACGGATTTCAATCCGTTTAGCCGTTAGTGTTCCGTTTCGGCCATAAGACCTTATCGTCAAGGAACGGAAAATAAAAACTGCCCGGTAAGACTGGGCAGTATTGAACTTGGTTTTGTATTTTTTCGCGGAATATCCGCCAATGTTAAACTGCTTGATACGCTGTTAAGCCATGATATGCGGCACCAGGTCCGGTTTCAGGATCATGATGAGCAGAGCCATCCTGATGAACAATCCGTTTTGCGCCTGGATGAAATAATAGGCGCGCGGATCCGAGTCTACATATTTAGGAATTTCTCGCCCTCTGGGCAATGGGTGCATTATTATAGCTTCGGGCGACAACATATCCAGGACTTCGTGATTAATGCTGAATAGTCCGGGCTTTCTTTCGGCCGGGGTCATTGAACTGCCGCGTTCGGTTTGGATCCTGGTCATATAGACCACGTCCACTTTGCCGGCGACTTTTTTGATATCGTCGACTTCCCAATATTTGATGCCGCGGCGATCAAGATATTCTTTGATATCATCGCCCATTCTTAGAGACGGCGGAGCCACGAAATAGATCTTAACGCCTTTGAATTTTCCCAGCAGATAAGATAAAGATCTTACGGTCCGGCCGTTGTCTAAGTCGCCGACCATAGCGATCCTTATGCCGTTTATCCGTCCGAACCGCTTATATATAGTATATATGTCTAGTAAGGCTTGGGTCGGATGCTGGTTGTTGCCGTCACCGGCGTTAATTATCGGTATCTGGGCAACTCGGGCAGCTTTCTCGGCATGTTTGGCACGGGCAAATCTTCCGGCTAAGACATCAGCATAATAACCGTTCCAGATTTTTATCGTATCGGTTATTGATTCGCCTTTCGCCCGGGAAGAAAATTGCATGGCATTTTCCGTGGAAAAGCTGACTTGACCGCCCAACAAATTCATCGCTTGGGCAAAAGAGCCATGTGTCCTGGTGCTGGATTCCTCAAACCAGTTGATGAGCCGTTTATTGTGGAGATAAGTGCAGTTTCTAATTTCCGCTAGCGTCGGCATCGCGTCGGCTAATGGGAAAATATAATTAAACAGTGTGTCTAAATCGAATTGCTGGGCCTGAATGATGTGCGACAGGCTCCGGCTGTTGTCATACAGCGGAATAAGATTTTTTTTCATGTGACTCCTCCGTTTGGGATGTTGGGTTTTTAGTGATTATTTAAGAACAAATTGTTAATTTACTGGTTACAAGCATTTTTTCGATTCTATCATGAAATCTATAAGATAGTAAAGTGGTCGGCCGGCGTCTTGCCGCCGGGCGTCGGCTATCCCGATATTCCCTTGGTAGGGCCGTCAATTAATTTCATTTTTGTCCAATTTATGTGCTATAATTAAATTATCATTACCAGCCGCTGCCAGCATTGAAAGGTCGGTCCGCTACAGCTTAAATATTATTAGGTTTATATAATAAGCACCCGCCTTCGCCTCTGGCTGCGGCGGAGCTAAAAACTATGAAGATTTTAATCATCGACGATGAGATCAGCGCCGCCACTACGCTCAAAGCCTTGCTCATGAGCCAGGACGGCATGGAAATCGATATCGCCTATAACGGCCGGGAAGGACTGGCTAAAATGAAAGAAGCTCAGCCGCCCTATGACCTCTTGATTTTGGACGTGATGATGCCGGATTTCAGCGGTCTGGACGTCTGCAAAGCTATGCACGCGGATGAACAGTTGAAGAATACGCCGATTATCCTGGATTCGGCTCTGCCGATAGCTTCCAAGGAACTGCAAGGATTGCTCAACGAATTCCAGGCGCTCAACCCGATCAAGGGCGTGCTGGAAAAACCTTTCGTGCTGGAGGATTTGTTAGCGGCCATCAAGGCCGCCAGGGCGTAGTTTTTAATGGCAGTATTTTAATATTTATATGAAAAAAATTATTATCGTGCTCGGCCTTCTGGCCGTAGCGGTCATCCTGACCTGGTGGCTCAATGTCAAGTTGACGCCTACGCCGCCGTCCACTCAGGAGAAGAATCCGCTGGTTATCGGTTTTTCCCTGGGGACGATCCGGGAAGAGCGCTGGTTTACCGATCGCGATTTTTTCAAGCAGCGGGCCGAGGAATTGGGCGCCGCCGTCAGCGTCACGATGTCCGATTACGACGTCGCTTTGCAGATTTCCCAGATTCAGAACATGATCAGCCAAGGGATCAAGGTGATCGTGGTCATCCCGTCGGACTCGGAAAAGATCGCCCCGATCATCGAAGAGGCGCATCGGGCCGGCGTGCGGGTCATCGCCTACGATCGGCTGATCAAGGACGCGGACATCGATCTTTATTTGTCTTTTGACAACATCAGGGTCGGCGAGCTGGAAGCGCAGAGTATCGTTAGCGTCAAAGACCGCGGCAATTTCGCTTATATCGGCGGTTCACCGACGGACAATAATGCTTTTTTACTCCGGGAAGGAACCATGTCGGTCCTGGAGCCCTTAATCACAAACGGCCAGATCAGTCTGGTGGTTAACCAGCTGACGGAAGGCTGGAAGCCGGACGAAGCTTATAAGACTATCAAGAATTATCTGGCGACCGGGCAACCTTTGGACGCGGTCGTTGCCGCTAACGACGGTACGGCTTTCGGCGTTATCCAGGCCCTGAAAGAGCGGGGTTTGGCCGGCAAAGTGCCGGTTTCCGGCCAGGACGCCGAACTCTCCGCCTGCCAGCGAATAGTTGACGGCACGCAGACAGCCACGGTCTACAAGCCGATCAAGCAATTAGCCTATCGCGCGGCTGAGATCGCCGTGGCTATGGCTGAAGGTCATGAACCGGATGTCAATAATACTACCGACAACGGTAAAGTTCAAGTGCTCTCATATTTTCTCGACCCGATCCTGGTCACTAAGGAGAACATGATGACTACCGTCGTGGCCGACGGCTTCCATGCCGCCGATGAAATCTATCGCGGCCAGGCGAACCAGCCGTAGCGGCTTATGCACAAAAGCATCCGGCTTAAATTATTTACGGCCTTTCTGACGATTATCGCGGTTTTTACCATCGTCGAAGGTTTTTTTATTGCCATCAACTTCAATATCGTCAAGCGCTATCAGGGCTTGACCGATATCATGGTTTCCGAATACCGCCTGATCGGCACGACGGCTGACCTGATCGAATCTTTTAAGAGCTTTATCAAATACACCGGCGACGACCAGAAGCGGCAGGACTTTCTGAATACGCGCGGCGATCTGCGCGGCCTGCTCGTCAAGATCGATTCGGCTATCGTCGATACGGACAGCCGGGTCGCTTTTACCGGCCTGCGTAATACGATCACCAAAATCATTGCGGAAGTGGACAGCGGCCTGGCGGAAGCGACCAGGGGCGACTACTCGCAGACGACCATCCGTTACGATAATGCCAACCGCCTCAATAGCTTCGTCAAGGATAATACCACCAGCCTGCTGCTGTTCCAATTGGCTTATGCCAAATCCTTGGAGGCGGAAATCGGGCAGATCCAAATTTGGAGCGAAATCGTCGCGCTACTGATGTTTCTGGTCGCGGCGGCCGGTTCGCTCTGGTACGCGATTAGCTTTTCCAATAAGATCGTGGCCCCCTTGATCGGCCTGACCAGGCTGGCCAAGGCGATCGAAGGCGGCGACCTGAAAGCGGTCGTCGGCAAAGAGATCCTTATCGGCGACGACGAAGTGGCGAGCCTGGCCAACTCTTTCAACATGATGGTCTTTTCCTTGCGCCAGAGCATCAAGAAGCTGCAGTCCTATAATCTGGAGATCAAGGATTCCCGGAACCGGCTGAAGGCGGAGAAGAATAAGCTGCAGCAGTATCTGGATATCGCCGGCGTCATCGTCATGATTTTTTCGCCCCACACTAACAACGTTTTCTTGGTCAACAAGAAAGGGCGGGAGCTTTTGGGCATCGAAGCCGGCGAGATCATGGGCAAGGATTGGGTCGGACTTTTCGTTTCGGCTAATACTCGGCTCAAGACCAAGGCTTTTTTAAATTTACTTATTTCCGGCGCGACGCCGCCGGAAAATACGCTGGAAAACGTCCTGATCACTAAGGATAACAAGCAGAAAAATCTGGTCTGGCATTTCAGCCTTTTGAAAAACGAGAGCGGCGCGCCGCAGGCCGTCCTGGCGACCGGCGTGGACGTGACCGAACTTACCGCCGCCAAGGTGACCATCAATCAACTGAAAGAACTGGACCGCTTGAAGAACGAAGTGATGAATATCGCCACGCACGAATTGAAGACGCCGCTCATTTCCATCGTCGGCTTGTCCGAGGTCATGGAGAAGAAGCCGGAAGCCTTGCCGCCGGATTACCGCAACTATGTTTCGATCATCCATCAGGAAGGCGTCAAGCTGACCAATCTGATCAAATCTATGCTCTCGGCCAGCCGGAACGAATTGGGCAAGATCACGGTGGTCAAAGAAAAATTCGACCTGGCCGAACTGGCGCGGTCGCTCCAGACCTCTTTGTCAATTCTGGTCAAGCGGACCGATTCGCAGGTCGCTTTCGATATCCAGGGTGAGGGATTCGCCATGGAAAGCGATCGGGCCAAGATTTCCCAGGTCATTTATAATTTCGTGGATAACGCCGTCAAATACGGCCCCCGCCAGCAGACAATCAAGATCGCTTTATCCAAGCTCGATGCCCATACCGCCAAGGTGGCCGTGACCGGTGCCGGCGAAGGCATTTCGGAGGAAGACCAAAAGAAATTATTTTTGAAATTTTCCCAATTGGAACCCTCGCTGTCCCGCTCCCAGGACGGCATGGGTCTGGGGTTATATATCTGTAAGCAGAACATCGAGAATTTAGGCGGCCAGATCGGCGTCTTCAGCCAACCGAAGCAGGGAGCGACTTTTTATTTCACTTTACCGCTGGCGGCCTCAGCCGACGCCAAACCGGCGGCCGCGCCGGGGCGGAAAGGCCGGAACGATGCTCGAACGGTTAAAAAAGATTAATTATAAAAATATGAAAATTTTGATCGTGGACAATGACCTCGGCACGGTCACGACGCTCAAAGCGCTGCTCTTGGATCAGGCGGATTTCCAGATCGATACCGCCGCCGGCGGCCAGGAAGGACTGGACAAGATGTCCGCCCATCCGGATTACGACTTGGTTATCCTCGATATCATGATGCCGAAGGTAAGCGGCATGGATGTCTGCCAGGCGATGGTCAAAGATTGGAAGCTGCGGGACATTCCGGTTCTGCTGATGTCTTCCGCTTTGCCGATCCCGCCCGAGGAATTTCACAATTCCCTGGAAAAATTCAGCGGCCTGAGCGTGGTCAAGGGCGTCCTGGAAAAGCCCTTCGTCATCCCGGACCTCCTGGCGCAGATCCGTCAGGTCGCCCGGAAGCCGCTTTAAGCGTTCGGGGCGGCCAGTCTATAAAAAAAGGCTCTTTGTCGAGCCTTTTATTTTTTACTGCTTATTACATTTTTTACTGCATTTTTTGGCGCAGGACCTGGAATAATATCGCCGCCGTCGGGTCGCTGACCGTAACATCATGCATCCGACCGCCGGTCCGGTTTTCATAGTTGCGCGGTATGGAGTCGGCGATGAATATTTTGTCGAAGGGGTTATCGTAGAATAGCCTTCTTTGCCAGCCCGGTACGCAGATAGCGTGCGTGGCCGCGAACATGATCGCTTTGGCGCCGAAGGACTTGAGCAGCCGACCGGTATTATTGGCTGTTTCGCCGGAAGCGATTTCGTCTTCGACCATCAGGACGACTTTATCCTTGATGTTTTCCGCCGTGGCATAAGACAGGCGGTCAAAAGCGAATTTTTCCTTGAGCTGGCTGATAAGAGTTTCAATACTTTCCTTTTCCGCCTGGACGATAGCGGGAGAATTATTCAGTTCTCGCTTTTTCAGATTAAAGGTTACGCCGCAACCGATGATTTGAGCCAAGGCGAGAGCGCGGCGAATGGACCCTTCGTCCGGAGCGTAGGCGACGACCTCAGGTTGGTCTGACGAGAGTGTTTTTTCAGCTTCCAAGAACGGCCGGATGTTGCGGGCGAATATTTCCGACATATCGACCGGGTAGAAACCGATATTGTATTCTTGGCAATTTCTGGCCAAGCTCCCAGCCGAATGAGGGGTGACCACGATCAGGTCATTGACGCCGGCATGCGCCATACGGTCGATTAGCATGCGCAAACGGTTGATTTCTTCCGTCTTTTCCCAGTGGTCTTGGCGTCGGAAACGCAGGAAAGGGATGACGGCGATCAAGCTTTTGGCCTGATATTGCCTGGTGATCGCCCAACTTAATTGCAGGAATTCTTCCAGTAAGTCAGCCGTATACGTGCTTTGGCAGAGCACTACGGTCTTGCCGGCCAGTTGTTCATAGCGGGGAATCTTGTCGTCCGGTTCCTGATCGCCGAATTTGGCGAAATTGATATGTTGGAAATTCAGATCGGTTCCCAGGAATTCTCCCAGGCAATTAATTATCTTAAGTCCTAGCGGATGATTGCCGTTGCCGCTGAAGAACAAGACTTTTTGCTTAATGATTTCTTTCATGGCTGCTACTCCATATTTATGGTTATTTTAAAGTACTTTTGACTATTATTAGCTGAATAGATTATTATCCGGCTTTTTCGGGCACAAGTCAAGACGGCGGCAAGAAAGCCGGCTGTAACGGCGTATTAATTTTCAGGCGGCCTTATCGTGTTATCTAATTGTCCGCTTAATGGTATAATCACTACATGCTGGAAGCTAAAAATGCCGCCAAGGTCAGCGACGAAGAACTGATCGGCCTGATTCTCCAGGATCAGGACAATTTTTTATATTTGGTCGATCGCTATAAGCACCGTCTGCTCAGCTATATCCGCCGCCTGACTAACGTCAATAATGAAGATGCCGAAGACATCCTGCAGGAAGTGTTCATCAAGATCTATCTCAACTTGAACGATTTCAACCGGGATCTTAAATTTTCTTCCTGGGCCTACCGCATCACGCATAATCAGGTGATCAGCCGCCATCGTAAATTGCAGGCGCGACCGGAAGGGCACGCGGTCAATATCGAGGACCAGGCCGCCCGGCGGCTGGCGGCGGAAATCGATATCGCCGCCGCCGCCGATTTGCAGCTGTTGAAAGATCATACGGCGCGAATCCTGGCGCAGCTGGACGCCAAATACCGGGAAATCCTGATCCTTAAATTCTGGGAAGAGAAGAATTACCAGGAGATTTCCGATATCATCGAGAAGCCGCCGGGCACGGTCGCCTCCACCCTTAATAAGGCTAAGCAGGAGTTCAAGAAAGAATTAGCCAGACAGCAATTAAATCTTAATTAATATGTCCGTCACCAATCAAGACAACGATTTCGACCGGAAACTGGTCGCCAAAATAAAAGCCGAAAAGATCTCGCCCAAGCCGCGCTGGCATTTTCTCTTGAAGGATTCGGTCATCTGGGCCGCCGGCACGTTCTCGCTGCTGGTCGGCGCCGGCGCGGTTTCCGTGCTGATTTATTTTTTCAAATACAGCGGCTGGGAAATGCGCGAAGCGATGCATAAGAGCTGGGGGGAATTTTTCTTGCTGACCCTGCCTTACTTCTGGATCATTTTTCTCGGCCTCTTCGTCTTTATCCTGTATTATAATCTGCAGCACACGAAGCACGGCTACCGTTATCCGGTCTGGTTCATCATTTCTTCTTCCGTCCTGTCCAGCGTCATCCTGGGCGGTATCTTTTTCCTGGCCGGCCTGGGCGAACGCATAGACAACCTGCTCGGCGTCCAGGCGCCTTTCTACAATACGGTCATTAACCGTCATTTAGATTTCTGGTTCAATCCGGCGGAAGGTCGGCTGGTCGGCATAGTCACGGACAAGAACGACGATAATTCTTTCACGATCATCGATCCATCCGGCAATGAATGGCTGGTTTCCGCCGACTCCTGCGCCAGTTCCATGTTTTTGCTGCATCTGCGCGAACCGGTGGATATCATCGGGCAGGTGACGGATGACCATCGTTTCGCGGCGCGCAGAATCAAGCCCGGCCATCCGGGACGCAGCTTCCTGTCCCGACCGAGGCCGCGGCCTAGCCGGACGAACTTGCCACCCTTGCTCTTACCCAGTCCTTAAATTTATCTAAGGACAGTCTATTTTACGGAAGAAAATTTTATCGGCAGCGTAATATATCAAGACCGGGCTATTGTTTTGTGCTATGTTCCGGTAAAATGAAAACGTTTATTTTAGACATCTGCTAAGGGGTGTTTTTTTATTATTTTTAATGGCTAAGATTAAACAAATTTTATGCAAAAAACCTTGATCCTCGCCGCGGTCATGTCCATCGTATTACTGTCGGCGACGGCTTGCAGCCTGCCGTTCGGCCAGAGCAATCGCCCTCAGGCGGCCGGTAATGTTAACCGTAATCTGCGCCGCCCAGACTTCGGGCAGCCGCAGCGACAGGCCGACTTGCGAGGCGTCGTGACCTCGGTTATCGGCAATGAAGTGAACGTTTTGAAAATTGCCAATAATGCCGGCCGGCGAGCCAGTTCTACGCCGGAAGATGCCGGCGCTGCCGCGACGTCCGGCGCACCTAACATTTCTTTAAGCGGAACGGGCAATAATCGTGCCGGCTCGCCCGGCGGCTTTGCCGCCGGGGGCCAGCGAGGCGGCGGTCCGGCCGGCAATCCCGGTTTCAGCGGCGGGCAGACCGATCGGGCGGCGATGTTGGAGCAGTTGAAGGCCATGAGCACCGGTCAGGAAACGATCATTATCCCGGTCGGCAGCAAGATGATGAAATTCAGCGTTGACGCGGGCACTAAGCAGCGGACCGCGATAGAAGCCAATCTGACTGATATCAGCGCGGATAAGATGATTACGGTTTGGCTGGACAGCAGTGTTACAGATAAATCGGTGGCGGAATTCGTCCTTATTAATTAAGCAACTTTATGGCTCAATCAATTTTAGCCGAAAGCCGGCAGGCTAAACGACGCGGTCTGATCGGTTTTTTCCTAAGCAAGAAATTTTTAGTTTCCCTGGCCGTAGCGTTGGCGCTTGGCGGCGCGGCTTATTATGTTTATGCCCGCAATCATCAGGCCGAGAGCGTAATCGCGCAACCCAAGCAATGGACCGTCAAGTCTGACGATTTGCAGATTGCCATCCAATCCGACGGCAAGGTCGTTTCCAAGGACCAGGTCTCGCTGTCTTTCCCGGTCAGCGGCAACCTGGAAGTTGACAACGTCTATGTAAAAGAAGGCGATCGGGTCAAGAAAGGAGATAAGATCGCTTCGGTCAAGACTGAAAGCCTGCAACTAGACTTACGCAATGCTTATACCAATTACCAGTCGGCCTTGGCCAATCTGGAAGCCAAGCAAGCGCCGCCTACCGACGCGGAAATCAGCAGCGCTAAAGCCGCGATTTCTCAGGCTCAGATCAGTTTGGACCAAGCTAAGATCAGCTTGGAACAAGCCAAATCCACCGCCCAGCAGCAAGTGGACAATGCCCAGGCTTCGGTCGATTCGGCCAAGAATAATCTTCAGCTTAACCCCAGCGTCAATGACAGCACCATTGTCCGCAACGCTTATTCCAGCCTGTATAATTCCTTGCAATCATTGGGCGTCGGTTTGCAGCGCGACTTGCAGGATTCCGACAATATCTTAGGCGTGGATAACACCGCCGTGAACCAGTCTTTCAAGAGCATCCTGGGCGCGACCAATCCGAGCACCTTCTTTATTTCCCAGGCCAGCTATGGCCAAGTCAAAGCTTTGAAACTTTCCTTGGACGCGGCGACCAAATCTTTGGATAGCAACGACCAGGAAGCCCTGGATCGGGTCGCCAAACAGGCAGCCGATACGCTCCGCGGCTTTCAGACCCATTTGAATAATGTCCAATTAATGCTGAACGCGACCATCGTGGCCGGCGGACTGACCCAAGCTCAGTTGGACGGCTTCCGCTCGACCATCGCCAGCGATATCTCCAGTCTCAGCGCGACCATCAGCAGCCTGGATAATACTATCCAGGCCGTGAGCAGCGCTAAAAGCAGCCTGAGCAATCTGCAGATCGCTTACAATACGGCTTTGAATAACCTGAAGGTGGCGCAGACTCAAACCGAGCAGAACCTCAATACCGCCCGGATAAATGTCCAATCCAAAGAACTGGCCCTGGAACAAGCCAATAATTCTTATCAGGACCTGTTGACGCCGGCGCGGGAAGTGGATTTGGCCGCTGCCCGGGCCCAGTTGGCTTCGGCCGCGATTTCCGTCGACCGGGCCAAATATAATATGAGCCAGGCGACCCTGATTTCGCCGATTGACGGCGTTATTTCCGCGCTGAATTATAAGGTCGGCGACATCATCATTTCCAACAGCAATGTCGATACGACGGTAGCGACCATTATCAATACCAACACCTTATTCATCGAGGCTAATGTGGAAGAAGCGAGCATCAGCAAGCTGAAAGTCGGCGAAAAAGCCGTCGTCACTTTCGACGCGATCGACGGCCTGACCCTGAACGGAGAAATCAGTTTCATTTCCCTGACGTCGACCACAAGCGCCAACGGCATCGTTACTTACCTGGTCCGGGTCATCGTCGATAATCCGGCCGATTCGCCGGTCCGCGAAGGCATGACCGCGGCCATTAATTTCGTGACCGCCGAAGCCAAGGATGTCTTGATCGCGCCGATTTCCGCGGTCCGGAACATCAACGGTTCACCGGCGGTCGAAATGGTAGACGGCGAATACGCGCCGGTAACGACCGGTTTCACTGACGGCACCAGCGTGGCGATCCTGACCGGCCTCAAAGCCGGTGACGTGATTTTGTATTAGGGTTTTGGCATATTAGATTTACTATCAGCACTATGGTTAGCCAAGAACATCGGAAAAACGTGATCGCCATCAAGTTGGAAGACGCCCGCAAGTCTTATTATCTGTCAAATGACGAAGAGATCCCGGTTCTAAACGGCGTCGATCTGAGTATCAGGTCGGGTGAATTCGTGGCGATCATGGGCGAATCCGGCGGCGGCAAGACGACTCTGCTTAACATCATCGGTTGTCTGCATCCTTTGACGGCCGGGCAATATTTTCTGGACGGCGAAGACATTGGGGCGGTTCAGGATGATTTTACCCTGGCGTTCATCAGGAATAAGAAAATGGGTTTCGTCTTCCAGCAGTTTAACCTGTTCATGCGCTTTTCCGCCCTGAAGAACGTGGCCTTGCCGGCGCTTTACGCCGGCGTACCGACCACCGTTCGGGAAGAGAAGGCTAAAGCTTTACTGGAATCCGTCGGCCTGGGCGATCGCCTGTTGCATCGGCCGACCGAGCTCTCCGGCGGCCAGCAGCAGCGCGTAGCCATTTGCCGGGCGCTCATCAACGATCCGGAAATTATCCTGGCGGACGAACCGACCGGCGCCCTGGACTCCAAGTCCGGCCTGGAAGTTATGGAAATTTTCACCAAGTTCAAGCAGCAGGGGCGAACCGTCGTGATGGTGACGCATACCGCCGAGGTCGCCAAATATGCCGACCGGATTATCTATTTGCGCGACGGCCGGGTCTTGGATCATGATTATAAGCTGCATAGCCACTATTAATATGACTTGGGAGATCATTAAAATGGCTTTTGAATCGCTGATGGCCAAGAAAACCCGGACTTTCCTGTCTATGTTGGGCGTGATTATCGGCGTGGCTACGGTCATCGCCGTCTTCGCCGTCGGACAGGGAGCGCAGAATTCGGTGAACGCCCAATTCCAGAACCTGAGCGTCAATTCCATTATTATCATGCCGAACCGCGGCCGAGGGTTTACCAGCAGCTCCCGCCTGGCGACCGCCGACGCCCAGGTGATCCTGAACAAGTCGGAAAATATTGTTTCCGCGACCGGCGCTATTCAGGGGCAGGCGTCCGTTTCTTACGGCTCGGTGGACAAGAATTACAGCGTGGTCGGCGTCGATCAGAATTATTTTATGATTTCCAACCTGCGTCTCGCCAGCGGCCGGGCAATAACCGAAGCGGACATCAAGGATAAGGCCATGGTGGCCGTTATCGGCAGCACGGCCGTTTCCGATCTTTATGAATCCGGGTCAGATCCGTTAAATACCATGATCACGGTCGCCGGCAAGAAGCTAGCCGTCATCGGCGTGCTTCAGCCGGTCGGTTCCCGCATCGGTCCCTTGTCCATTGATTCCGCGGTCATCGTGCCGAGCACGACCGCCGAAAAGAGCCTCTTGGGCACGCGCGGAGAAGTGATGATCACCGCCCAGGTCGACGATGTCGCTAATACTTCGGCCGCCACTACCAGCATCACCAGCGCCTTAAGGACCGAACATAAGCTGAGCCTCAGCCAGGCGGATGATTTCCGGATTTTGGATGCCGGCAGCATGGTCGCCGCCGCCCAGGAATCAGCCAACACCCTGACCGCGCTCCTGACCGCCATCGCGGCCATCACCTTGCTCGTTTCCGGCATCGGCATCATGAACGTGATGTTCGTGATCGTTTCCGAGCGGACCAAGGAAATCGGCATCGCCAAAGCGATCGGCGGCAAGCAGGCCGATATCTTGAGCCAGTTTTTATTGGAGTCAATCATCTTGTCGGTTATCGGCGGCCTCGTCGGCATGCTCATCGGCCAGGTCGCGATTCCGGTCATTTCCTACTTCAACTGGATTGCCGTGGGCAGCTCCGCCACCGGGCCGATCCTGGGCTTTTCTTTTTCGGTTCTGGTCGGCGTTTTTTTCGGATTTTATCCGGCCTATAAGGCCAGCCGTTTGGATCCCGTGGATGCTTTGCGCAGCGAATAGCGGAGAATCTATGACGCGGGACGACCGCTTTACAGCGCGGCACGGATATTTTATAATTAAGCCATGTTCAGGAGAAAACGGATTATTTTTCCTTTAGTGTTCGCCTTTATCATATCATTCGTCGTTTCCAGCGCGGTTTGTCTGGATTTTTTGCCGTCCGCGGCCTTAGCCGCTGACAGCAGTCCGGCTGCCCCAATGTCTAAACCGGACGCCACGGGGGGCGCCCGGCACCCGGTTATGGCGCCCGCGGTCCGCGAACATTGCGGCAGCGTCGGGCCGGTGCCGACAGAACAGCGCACCAGCCAGGCCGCGCCGATGCTGGCGGGATCCGCGGCTCCGGATGCAGTCCGCGATTGCTGCCTCAGCCAGGACCATCACCCCAGCGCCGCGAGCACTGATAGCCTCCAATCATTCCAGCCGCTGGCGGCCCTGCTGTCTTCCGCCGTCCAGCCCCGGCTATCTTTATTTATCCAGCCGTCTTACCGGGCAGAAATTTTTCCGCCCCCGGAAGCGGCCGCCTTGCTCACCATCGTCAAAAGGGAATAACTTTTAATTTTTCCGACCATCTTTTTGGCACCGGCCGTTTAGCGCTGGCTTGAGAAGGTGGTTTTTGATTGGTTGATAATTATCATTTTTTAATATCATCGTCTTAATATATATGGATAAGCAACAAAAAATCATTGTTCCCATTCGGGGCATGCACTGCCGGTCTTGTGAAATTCTGATCGAAGACGAACTAACCGCGCTTAAAGGCGTCCAACGAGCCGAAGCGGATTGGCGGCGCAGCCAGGTGGCATTGCAGTTTTCCGGCCAGCAGCCGGATGAGGGCCAAATTAGGGAAGCCATACGCCGAGCCGGCTATGAAGTGGGTGAAAACGGTAAAACCGGATTTTTCAGCCGTAATAAGGAAGACTATAAGGATTTAGGACTGGCTTTCCTGGCTTTGCTCGGGATTTATCTTATTCTGAAGGGTTTGGGCATCAGCAGTATTAATATCAACACCTCTAACGACCTGACGGTCCCCGTCATTCTCTTGATCGGTTTGACCGCCGGCTTCTCAACCTGCATGGCCCTGGTCGGCGGCTTGATCCTGGGCGTGTCGGCCCGTTATACGGAAAGCCGTCCCGAGGCGACGTCCGGAGAAAAATTTTATCCGCATCTGCTCTTTAATTCCGGCCGAGTCATCGGCTTCGCCGTTTTGGGCGGGATTCTAGGCTTGGTCGGATCAGCGTTCCAGTTGTCCGGATCGGTGCTGGGTTTTATTACCATTGCCGCCGGCTTGCTGATGCTGGTTATGGGTTTGCAGCTGACCAATATTTTCCCCTGGTTGGAACGATTCAAACTTACTCTGCCCAAAGGGCTCAGCCGTTATCTGGGCTGGTCTAAGAGCCGGCAATCTTATAGCCATAATAACGCTTTCATTCTGGGCGCTTTGACCTTTTTCCTGCCTTGCGGCTTTACTCAGGCCATGCAGATTTATGCCGTCAGCACCGGCAGCTTTCTGGATGGCGCCGTTGTCATGGGCGCTTTTGCCCTCGGTACGATGCCGGGTCTGCTGGGCATCGGCGGCCTGACGGCCTCGGTCAAAGGACTGTTTGCCCAACGCTTCTTCAAGTTCGCCGGTCTGGCCGTCATTTCCTTCGCCTTCTTCAATATCGCCAACGGCCTGGCGCTCAGCGGCTTCAGTCCGGCTTACGGTTCAGCGGCTCCAGCCGTCTCGACCGATCCTAATGTCACTATGGAAAACGGCGTACAGGTCGTCCGGATGACGGAAACCGCTTCCGGTTATCAGCCCAATAGTTTTACGATTAAGAAAGGCCGGCCGGTGCGCTGGGTCATTGACGCGCGGGATCCATATTCTTGCGCCTCCACCATCTTGTTGAATAAATATGGAATCCGTAAAAATCTGCGCGCCGGTGAAAATGTCATTACTTTCACGCCGACCGAGGCCGGCCGCCTGCCTTTTTCCTGTTCCATGGGTATGTATACCGGCGTCTTTAACGTGATCGAGGACGATAATCCGGCCGCGGGCATAATCAGTCCGGCTTTGGCCGCGGCCTCTGAAATCGCCGCGCCGGCGCCTGGCGGCGCTTGCCGGGTCGGCGGTTGCGGCGGCTCCGGTTCCGGCGGCTGCGGTTGCGGCGGCAATCGGGAATTTATTCCGAGCGCCGGTCCGGTCGCGACGGCTCCGGACGAAGAAGCCGGTCCGGGCGCGGCCGTTCAGAATATTACCAGCGTTTATACGGTTAATGACGATATCGTGCCCAATACTTTTACCGTCAAAGCCGGCCGGCCGGTCCATTATAGTGTAGACGTCCGGGAAACCGCTTACGGCTGCATGTCGGAAATTATGATCCAGAATTTATATGATCAGTCCATTCCGCTCGTTGCCGGTGAACCGTTGGCCATGGATTTTACCCCATCACAGCCCGGTACTTATCTGATCACTTGCGCTATGGGCGTACCGCGAGGCAAGATCATCGTGGAATAGGGAGCATCGTTCGCATCTTATTAATTATAACCACTTAATCATTATTTTTATGAAGACTCAATTCAAGATAAACGGCTTGACCTGTGCCGCCTGCGAAAAGCTAAGCGCTAAACGTCTGGCCAAAATCAACGGCGTGACCGGCGTCCAGGTCAGCCGGGACAGCGGCGTAGCCGATATTGAAGCGGATCGTCCGATTACGCTCACGGAAGCAAGCGCCGCTCTGTCCGGCACGGATTACCGGGCCGCGGCGCTCCATTGATATTTATTCATATATGAAAAGAATACATCTTAAAGTCCAAGGCATGCACTGCCCGTCCTGCGAGCAGCTAATAAAAGAAGAATTAACGGATATCGGCGGACAGGATATTCGGGCGGACTATCACGCCGGGACAGCGGAAGCTCTGTTCGGCGATGAAACACCGGTCGCCGATGAAGAAATCCTGGCAGCAGTCAAACGCGCCGGCTATGAAGCGGTTATTGTTAAATCGGAACATCTCAGCGGGCCAGCAGCTGATCGGACGGTCGCGGTCCCCCGGCCAGGGGCGGTTCCGGATATTGCCGCTCCGGCAGCTGAAATCAAACAGTCCGCCGGCACCCAGCGCGTCATGCTTTCGCTCAGCGGCATGCATTGCGCTTCCTGCGCCAGCCTTATCGAGCGCTCTTTAAGGAGAGTGCCAGGCGTCAAGGAGGGAAATGTTAATTTTGCGACGGAAAAAGCGGCGGTTTTATTCGACGCTACGGCCACGAATCAGGCGGCCCTGATCGCGGCTGTGCAGCAAGCCGGTTATCAGGCGACCCTGGTTGATGCGCGCGATACGGAATTTGACCGCCGGAAACGGCAGGCGGCAATGCAGGACTATTTCCGAAAATTCCTCTTCAGCTTGCTGTTGAGCCTGCCGCTCCTTTATTTCATGCTGCTGGATTTCTGGTCATGGCTGCCCGGCGCCGGTTTTCTGCCGCCCTATGTCGGGATAATTTCCTTGCTGCTCACCGCGCCGATCCAGGTATTTATCGGCGCCGGTTTCTACCAGGGAGCCTGGGCCGGCCTGCGGATGAAAACCTTCAATATGGACAGCCTGATCGCTATCGGCACCACCACCGCCTTTTTGTACAGTCTGGTTTATTATCTGATTTATGTCCGCCAGACCGGTTCGCTGGTCGGGCTGAACGGCGCCAAGATTCCGGAATTATATTTTGAAACCGCCGCCTTCCTCTTCACTTTCGTCATTCTCGGCAAGTGGCTGGAAGCCCGGGCCAAGGGGCGGACTTCCGATTCGATTCAGAAATTAATGGGCTTGCAGGCCAAGACGGCGCGGGTTATTCGGAACGGTTTCACTCAGGACGTGTCGATTGAAGAAGTGGTTACCGGCGATACGGTTATCGTCCGGCCGGGCGAGAAGATCCCGGTCGACGGAAAAATCAGCCGGGGCCATTCGGCGGTCGATGAGTCCATGCTGACCGGCGAAAGCCTGCCGGTAGAAAAAAAAGCCGGCGATACGGTCATCGGGGCAACTTTGAATAAAAACGGCAGCTTCGAATTCGTGGTTACGCGGGTCGGGGCCGAAACGGCGCTGGCTCAGATCATCCGTCTGGTCGAGGAAGCTCAGGGTTCCAAGGCGCCGATCCAGGCTTTTGCCGATCGGGTGGCGGCGGTGTTCGTTCCGACCGTCATCAGCCTGGCGCTCCTGGCTTTTTTCGTTTGGTATTTCTGGCTGGGCGCCGGTTTAAGTTTTTCCTTAATGGCGTTTACGGCGGTTATTGTCATCGCTTGCCCCTGCGCTTTGGGCTTGGCGACGCCGACGGCGATCATAGTCGGTACCGGTCGCGGGGCGGAGCAAGGCATTCTGATCAAAGGCGGCGAGCCGCTCGAAGCGGCCTGCCGTCTTCAGGCGGTCGTCTTCGATAAGACCGGCACCTTGACGCACGGACAGCCGGCAGTTACCGACGTGATCGCTTTCGGACCGAGAGATCGGGCCGCCGTCACCGCTCTGACCGGCAGCCTGGAGAAATTATCCGAACATCCTCTGGCCGAAGCGATTTATAATCATGCTCAGGAACAGCGCTCGGCGCTGGCAGCAGTCCATGATTTCCGGGCCATTCCCGGCCACGGCGTCAGCGGGGAAATCGACGGCCAAAAATATTTTCTCGGCAACCGCAAGCTGATTAGCGCCGAGGCCGGACTTTCCATTCAGGGGCTGGACACCCGCTTGGCCGAACTGGAAGCGGCGGGCAAGACGGTCATGCTCTTGGCCGATACTCGGGAGGTCATCGGCGCTCTGGCCGTGGCGGACACCGTTAAAGAGACTTCGCGCGAAGCCGTCGCCCGCTTGCGGCAGCTGGGGCTGGCCGTCTATATGATTACCGGCGATAACGCCCGGACGGCCGCCGCGATTGCTGCGCAGGTCGGCATCACCGATATTTTGTCCGAAGTCTTGCCGGAAGATAAGGCCAACGAGATCAAAAAGATCCAAGCTAGCGGCCAAAAAGTAGCTATGGTCGGCGACGGCATCAATGACGCGCCGGCGCTGGCTCAGGCCGACTTGGGCATCGCCATGGGCAGCGGCACGGACGTTGCCATGGAAACCGGCGGCTTGGTTATTATCAAGAACGATTTGAACGAGGTCATCACCGCGATCGAATTGTCGCGGGAAACCGTGGCTAAGATCAAGCAGAACCTGTTTTTCGCTTTGTTCTATAATGTCATCGGCATTCCTATAGCCGCCCGGGTTTTTATCGGCTTCGGCCTGGTCTTGAAGCCGGAATTGGCCGGCTTGGCTATGGCGCTCAGTTCGATTTCGGTCGTCACCAATTCCTTGCTACTGAAATATTTCCGGCCGCGCCGCCGCAACTATCTGTCCTTGGCCGCTCCGGCGCTGATGGTTATATTATTCAGCTGGCTGTTCTTCGAATTCGCCCGCCTGAGCGCGGTGATGGGCGGATAAACGCAATAACTAGGAGGAAAAAAGAGGGTCTGAAGGCCCTCTTTTCTTTAGGTTTTAGTCTATGGTATACTGGAAAAAGCTTTCGGCTTAGGCAGAGAAAATAACCGCGAGGGTTATTTTTTTAATCTTGACAGTTAGCAATATAAATGATATATTTGGCGGTAATTATCAGAAATATTTTTATCGTCATCACTAGCACTAACATATTATATGAATATAAAAATGAAAAAAATCGCTTGGTTATCGTTGCTATTCGGGGTAACTTTAAGCCTCAGCGCTTGCGGCAGCAAGACGGCTGAACCGGCCGCACCGCCGGCGCCGATTGAGGTCAAAGCCCAGACCGTGTCTCAAAGCCTGAGCGTCAAGCAGACTTTGTCTTATCCGGCCCTGGTCGTAGCGGACAGCGAGGCGACCATCGTCGCTAAAGCCGGCGGCAATCTGACCGCCGCCCGGTTCCAGGTCGGCGACACGGTTACGCTCGGCCAGGAACTGGCCAAGATCGACGATGTCAATTCGGCGGATTTTAACGCGAATAATTTTAATACCAACCAGATCAAGCAGGCGAAAATCGCCGTCTCCCAGGCGGCCAGCGCTTATGAGCTGGCTAAAACCAATTATAATAGCTCGTTGCTGTCCTCGGTTAAGGATTTGCGGAGCGCGGAAATCGCCCGCGATCAGGCGGCCAAGAATCAGAGCAATTTGGACATCACCACCGCGGAGGCCTTGAAAAGCGCGCAACTGGCTTATGAAACCGCGCAGCTGGCTACGGCGGCCGCCAGTTCTACGCTGGTTAATCGGGAAAAACTGGCAGCGCAGAGCGCCAAGGATACGGCGACTAATGCCGATCTGGCGGCCGATTCCGCCGCTTCCACCGCCGGTACGATCCTGACTAATATCAATAATTTCGCCGCTTTCGACGATAAGAACAATTCTAATTCCGTCGGCTACCGGGCGTCGCTAGGCGTATTAGCGCCCGGTTCCTATGATACGGCGAAGGCCGCTTATGCCGCGGCGAAAGATGCTTATACCGGTTATACTGCTGAGACCTTCAACGACGTTAATGACCAAGTCGCCGCCGCCGGCCGGCTGGCCGAGCAGATCAAGAAACTGGCGGACGATACCAAATATTTACTGGACAAGAGCGTGCCTTCTTCCAGCCTGCCCTTAAACGCCGCGACCGGCCTATCGCTTTCCGGATTACAAGCCGCCGCCGCCGGTTATCAGACTCAGGCCGCCGCCGCCCTTAATCAGGTCAACAGCGCGAGCCAGGCGCTCGTCAATGTCAGTTTGAACAACGCTACGCTATTAGACAGCTTACGGCAGGCTCTGCAAATCGCCCAACAGCAGGAGGCCAGCGCCAAACAGAATCTGGCTAATCTGCAGTCCGGCAATACCAGCCAGCAGAATCAGGCCGGTTTTGCCGCCAGTCTGGCCCAGAACCAGTATGATAACGCCAAAGTCAAGATCGAGGCGCAGATCAGCGCCGCCCGGACCCAGTTAGAGAGTACCCAGCTGCAATATAATAATGCGGTCGTGGCCTTACAGAGTCTCTATGACGCCCATTCAGTCATCGCGCCTTTAGACGGCACGATTACCAAAGTTTTTATCGCCGACGGCCAGGCCGTTTCGGCCGGTCAGCCGATAGCGACCGTTTCCCAAATCAAGAATTTGAAGGTCCAATTCTATGTGGAGGCTGAGAACTTGAGCGAGATCAAGGCCGGCTTGCCGGTGCAGGTCGCGGACAATAACAGCCAGAACTATAATGGCGTAATCGCCGCCGTCTCGCCGCAGGCCGACTCGGTCAGCAAACGTTTTCTGGCCGAAGTCAAAGTGGCCGATCCGGCCGGTTTGTTATTAGGCACGGTCGTAACCGTCAATTTGGACATTACCCGTCAGGCGGGCCGCTCGGGCCTGGTTATTTTGCCTCTTTCGTCCGTAACCGTCGGCCAGAACGGCAGTTCTATCTTCATCAATGATAACGGCCGGGCCAAGAAAATCACCGTAACGGTCCAGGAAGTCATTGGCGAGCTGGCTCAGGTGCAGGTCGATCTGCCATCGGACGCCCTGATTATAACCGACGGCAACCGTCTGCTCACGGACGGGGAAGCGATTTCCGTCAAACCGTAATATGAATATCCATATCCATCATCGTGGCGTTGAGCCGAAAGATCCCGTGCCGGTAGACATCGACGAGACCGCTTCGTCGGCCGCCGACTCGGCCGGCCGTCAGGCCGCGGTCCATTCCGGCAACCGCACCTCCGACCATCTTTATTTGGAACGCCTGCATTTTAATCCGGAGCTTAAGAAGAGCTGGATTCATTTTTTCATCGTCAATTTCCGTGTCGTCATCTTGCTGATCATCCTGCTCACCGGTCTGGGCCTGTATGCATTTTTTGCCTTGCCGCGCGAATCCAATCCGGAAGTGAAGATCCCAATCGCCGTCGTCTTTACGATTTATCCCGGCGCTTCGCCCGCTGATATCGAGGAACTGGTGACCAAGAAGATCGAGACCAAGATTTCCAGCGTCAAGAATCTCGACAAGATCACTTCCAATTCCTCTAATTCCGTATCGTCGATTACCGTGGAATTCGATTCCAAGGCCAATTTGGACGATTCCTTGCGCAGCCTGCGCGACGCCGTGAATAATGCCAAGCCCGATCTGCCGGCCGAGGCCGACGATCCTATAGTCAAGGAGATTTCCCTGGACGATTCGCCGATATTGACCCTGGCCTTGTCCGGACCTTATGACGGCTTTGTCGTCCGGCAGGCCGGCGATCAGATCAAGGATGAATTGGAAAAGATTCCCGGCATCCGCGAGGTGAATATTTCCGGCGGCGACGAAAGGGAATTCATCGTCAGCTACGATCCACAGAAACTGGCTTTATATAATCTGTCCGCCGACCAGGCTAACGCCAAGATCAAAGCGGCTAACCTGGCCATTCCGTCCGGCAATTTCGACGGTGTGCGTTTTTCCTATCCGGTCCGTTCCGACGGTCGTTTCTTTACGGCGGAAGCGCTCGGCCATACGCCGATCTTCCATACTGAGGCGGGAGCAATCATTTATCTGAAAGACCTGGCGACGGTCCAGGATTCGTCAGTCAAGAAAACCGTCTATTCCCGCGTGTCTTCGCACGGCCAGCCGGCCGCCGAGGCGGTCACTTTGCAAATCATCAAGAAGACCGGCGGCAATATCATCCAAACGGTCGATCAGGCCAAGCAAGTCATGGACGAGCAGCTGGCCGAGCTGCCGCGCGGTCTGCATTACGATACGACCGTGGACATGTCCGAAGAAATAGTCAAGAATTTCGATCAGCTGACTCATGATTTCATCCTGACGCTTGTCCTGGTGTTCGCCATCCTGTTCCTGATCGTCGGCTTGAAGGAAGCGCTCGTCGCCGGTCTGGCTATCCCGTTGGTTTTTTTCGCTTCTTTCGGCGTCATGCTGCAGACCGGTATCAGCCTTAATTTCCTGTCGTTATTTTCCCTGATCCTCGCCTTGGGGCTCCTGGTCGATGACGCCATCGTCGTAGTTTCAGCGACTAAGCAGTACATGAAAATCGGCAAGTTCACGCCGGAAGAGGCCGTTCTGCTGGTGCTCCATGATTTCCAGGGCGTCCTATTGACCACCACTTTGACCACGGTCTGGGCTTTCCTGCCCCTGCTCATGTCGACCGGCATCATCGGCCAGTTCATCAAATCTATTCCGATCACCGTATCCGTAACCCTGATCTCTTCGCTGCTTATTGCGCTCATGATCAACCATCCTTTGGCTGCGGTCCTGGAACGCATCCGTTTGACGCGCAATTTCTTCTTCTTCTTTATCGCCCTGATCTTAGCTTTAGCCATCGCCCTCGGCTTATGGCTGGGCTTGGTCGGGATCCTGCTGGGGCTCATCCTGCTGGCCACCGACATCATCCTGATCATGTGGTACCGCAGCCGCGGCCGCAACATCCTGAAGCTGAACGCCGAATTAGTCGAACGCGAATGGGCGGATGATGAGCTGATCAAGAAGAAGTTGCGCGAACAGAGCAATCATGAAAGCGATAATCTCTGGCACCGCTTCCTGCACGGCATCATCCATTTCGACGTCTTTTTGCCGATTTATGAAAAATACCTGCGCGTTCTGATAAGAACCAAGAAATCACGCCGCACGACGCTGGCCGTCGTCCTATTGTTGTTTTTAATTGCCGTCGCTTTGCCGGCGACCGGCATCGTCCAGAATCAGTTTTTCCCGCCGTCCGATTCCACGCAGATCGATATCAGCCTGGAAGGACCGACCGGCCTGAAGCTGGATGAAACCAACAAGATCGCCCGGCAAGTGGAAGAGCGTCTTTATAAATATCCGGAAATCGAGAATTTTTCAACCCTAGTCGGCGCTGGCTCCGGCTCCCACCTGACTAGCGGTTCTAATTCTTCCAATCTGGCCTCCTTTACTTTGAAGCTCACGCCGGAAAAGGATCGGAAAATAAGAGCCTATGAATTAGCGGACCAGATTACTGCCGACGTCGCCGACATCAAGGAAGCGACTATTAAAGCGGAAGCGCCGTCCGGCGGTCCGCCTTCCGGAGCGGCTTTCGAGGCTCATATCAACGGCGACGACTTGCAGACTTTGGATAAGATCGCTCATGACCTGGAACCGATCCTCAAAAGCATTCCGGCCGTGTCCCAGACCGATGTTTCTCTCAAGGACGCGCCGGCCGATTATACTTTCACTCTGGACCCGGCTCGGATGGAACTTTATGATCTTAACGCCGCCTATGTCGGTTCGGCTTTGCGCCTGGCGATCGCCGGCATGGAGGTGACCAAGGTTGTCGAACAGGGCAAGGAAGTTAAAGTCCTGGCCCAGTTCGCGCCGGATCGCCTGCCGAATCTGGAAGCGATCCAGAATCTGCAGATTTTAAACACCAAGAACCAGCCGGTCTTCCTGAAGGATGTCGCCAAGATAGAGCTCAAGCCTTCGGTCGCCACGATTACCCGCATCAACCAGCGCCGCACCACCCTCTTATCCGCCAGCCTTAAAGGCGGCGCCAATTCCAACTTGGTCGTCGCGGAATTCCAGAAAAAGGTTAAGAGCTACGCCATGCCGGATGGTTATAACATTACTTACGGCGGCGAGAACGAACAGAACGCCGAATCGGTCCAGTCTATCCTGCGGGCGATGCTGGTCGCTTTCTTGCTGATCATTTCCACGCTGATTATCCAGTTTAATTCTTTCCGCAAGGCTTTCATCGTGCTAGTGACCATCCCCTTGGCGCTCATCGGCGTCTTCTTCGGCTTGGCGCTGGCGCGTCTACCTCTGTCTTTTCCGGGCCTGATCGGCATTTTGGCTCTCTGTGGCATCGTCGTCAAAAACGCCATCATCCTGGTCGACAAGATCAATCTTAATTTGAAAACCGGCATCCCGTTCACGGCGGCGGTCGTTGACGCCGGCAAATCCCGGCTGGAAGCGATATTTATCACCTCTATTTGCACCATCTTAGGCATCATTCCGGTCACTTTTTCCAATGAGACCTGGCGGGCGCTCGGCAGCGTCGTGATTTTCGGACTCTTACTGTCTTCTTTCCTGACCTTATTCATCGTGCCGACGATGTTCATCTCCTTCATCAAGGAGAAGAAACGTTACGAATAGTGGTCCCGTCCGCCGACGGGAGCCTGATAGCGGAGTTAATCTTAATCAATTAACTATAAATTTATGGCTAACCCCATCAAGCCAAGCCTGAAGACCGAATGGCTCGCCTGGCTGTTGATCGTCTTGAGCGCCGTAATCGCCGTCTATTTCTATCAGCATTTTCCGGACCGGGTCCCGACGCATTGGGATTTTAGCGGCCAGGTGGACGGTTACAGCTCGCGCGCCGTCGGCGCTTTCATTATGCCGCTGATGATGCTCGGCCTGTACCTGCTGTTCCTGTTTATTCCGTATCTGGATCCGCGGCGGGAGCAGTATGCCGCCTTCGCCGGCACCTACCATCAGTTCAAGAACCTGCTGGTCGCGTTTTTCTTCGTCATTTCCATCCTGACTGGCCTGAGCGGCTTAGGCTACGCGGTCAATATCGGTTTCCTGATACCGGTGCTGATCGGTTTGCTGTTCATACTGATCGGTTCTTTGCTGCACCGGGTCAAGATGAATTGGTTCATGGGCATCAGGACGCCCTGGACCATGTCCTCGGAAACGGTCTGGGACAAGACCCACGCTTTAAGCGGCCGGGTTTTTATGCTCTCTGGCCTGCTGATCGCCGCGACGGCGCTAGTCGCTAACCCCTGGAAACTGATCTTATTCATCGCGGCCATCGCCATCTTGGTCCTGGCTTTGCCGGTTTATTCTTATGTCCTGTTCCGGCAGGAAAAAGCCGGGAAAAAGTAACTTCAGATTTGTGGATATAAAAAACCCTTCTTGAAAAAAAGAAGGGTTTTGTTTTTTTGCCGAGGGGGTGAAAATTTTTTGCGTTGGCGAGGATTTAAAACATGCCGGAATTACGGAAGGGGTCAAACGGATCATAGAAAGAACGGAAATCAGGATGATCCTGATAAAACTTTTGCCCGTCTTCCTCGACCTTAGTGAGCCAGGCGTCCAATTTCGTCCATATTTTATGAAGCCTGGTTTCCGGGTGGCCGTTTATGGTTATATCATTCTTATCAGCATGGAATGATATATAGCCGACAGTGGACATCAGCGCCAGGATCCAGCCGCATATTCCGGATGGCCAACCCAAGATTTCAGATAAATAATCCCATACCGGTTGGTCCAGCAGGACGCAGGCTGTGCCGATCAACAGAAAGATCGAGATGGCGGCTGATAAGAAAAGTAATATTCGTTTAGTATTAATAAAATACTTGGTGGAGATGATGAAACCGCCGACCACCACGTAAACGAAATAGATGGTTAAGAACATTATTAAGTTCACGGTACCTCCGTTTTAAATGATACAAATTAGCCGATCTTATGTCATAATTCAACCACTTTTTCAAATTGTTGTCAACGGTTTTATTCATCGCTCAAAAGGAGTAAAATATAGCTGTATTTATGATTAAAAGTATTCCTCTGGCGACTTATTTCCGGCCCAAGACTTTGGCCGAATTCGTCGGTCAGGAAAAAATCATCGGCGTCAAAAGCTGGCTGTATAAGGCCATAAAAAGCGATCAGGTGCCGTCGCTCATCTTCTGGGGTCCGCCGGGAAGCGGCAAGACGACCCTGGCTTTTATCATCGCTCAGGAAACCAAGGCCGAGTTCGTGGAGTTTTCCGCCACCAGTTCCGGCGTCAAGGATTTGAAGCAGGTAGTAGAGCGGGCCAAGGCCAGCAAGCGTCTGGGTACCAAGACTATATTATTTATAGATGAAATCCACCGCTGGAACAAAGCTCAGCAGGACGCGCTCCTGCCGCAAGTGGAAAACGGAACTATTATCCTCATCGGCGCGACGACCGAGAATCCGAGTTTTGCCGTCAACGGCGCCTTGTTGTCGCGCTCCAAGGTCGTAGTGTTGGAAGCGCTCATGTCCGCCGACTTGGAGCAGATCATTAGCCGGGCGGCCGCGGAATTAAAAACTAAATTGAACGATGAAGTATCAGGCTTGATCATCAAGTTCGCTAACGGCGACGCCCGCAAAGCTTTGAATATATTAGAGAGCGCTATTGAAGCTGCCGCCGCCGATAGTTCTGCCGTCTCCGGCGCCAAGAAAAAGGCGGCCAAGGTCACCGGCCAGCTGATTAAAGACATCATCAACAAACCGAACCTGCTTTATGATAAGAACGGGGAGGAGCATTATAACCTGATTTCCGCCTTACACAAGTCCATGCGGGGCGGCAACGCTGACGCCGCCGTCTATTATCTGGTCCGGATGATCGAAGCCGGCGAAGATCCGCTCTATATCGCCCGGCGGCTGATTCGTTTCGCTTCCGAAGACGTCGGCCTGGCCAATAACAGCGCGCTCATGCTGGCCAATGCCGCCTATGAAGCCTGCCACAAGACCGGCCTGCCCGAGTGCGGCGTCAACCTGGCGCATTGCGTCATCTATCTGGCCAAATCGCCGAAAAGCATCAGCGCCTATGTCGCCTATCAGCGGGCGCAGCAGGAAGTGGAAACTTCCGGCAATCTGCCGGTGCCGCTCCACCTGCGTAACGCGCCGACCAAGCTGATGAAAGACTTGGGCTACGCCAAGGACTACAAATACACGCCGCTCGAAGACGATTCTCATCAGGAATACCTGCCGGAGCAGCTCAAAGGCCGGAAATTCATTCCGCCGCTTAAACCCAATAATGCCGATTGACACACGGGCTCATTCCGATCAGTCTTATCGTATCGGAACAATCAATCATTCGGCTTTAAAAAACCGCCATTCAGGCGGATTTTTATAACTTCTGTTTTTCCCAGAGTTCGAAGAAGCGGCCGCGCCGGGCATAAAGTTCGGCAAAATTGCCGCTTTCGATCAGCCGTCCGCCCTCCATGACCAGGATCTTGTCCATTTCCCGGATCGTGCTCAGCCGGTGAGCGATGACGATGGCGGTGACATGCTTGAAGAATTTATGGAGTGAGTCGCGGATCTTTTCCTCGGATTCCAGGTCTAGCTGGGAGGTCGCTTCATCAAGCAGGAGCAGTTGCGGCTCCTTGAAGACGGCTCTGGCCAGGCCCAGGCGCTGGCGTTCGCCGCCGGATAATTTAACTCCCTTTTCGCCGATTATAGTCTCAAGCCCTTGCGGCAGCTTAGCCGTCACTTCCTGGAGGTGCGCGATATCCAGAGCCTGATGCAACAGGGCGTGGTCGTTGCGGCGCGCATCATTAGCGATGGTAATATTATCAAGCAGGGAGAAATTGAAGACCTCGGTATCCTGCAGTACGACCGAAACCTGGCGAAAGTAGTCCTGATTACGGATCTTTTTCAGGGACAGGCCGTCGAAGCGGATATCGCCGGAGAATTCTTCGCGTTCCTTGAGCAGCAATTTGAATAAAGTAGATTTGCCGGCGCCGGATAAGCCGACGATACCGATGCGTTCGCCGCGCCTGACTTCGAAGGATAGGTCTTGCAGGACTTTTTGCTGGCCGTAAGCGAAAGAAACGTTTTTAAATCTGATGTTCTGCCAGTTTTTCGGCAGAGCCTTCTTGCCTCGTTCGTCGTCGATGCCCAGAGGTTCGTTCAGGATATCTTTCATGCGAGCGATGCTGAATTTGGCGGAAACAAATTCCTGGCTGGCATTAGCCAGTTCGTCTATCGACATGCGCAGGTCGGAGAAATAGCTGTTGAATAGCACCAAAAAACCGATAGCATACTGACCGTGCAGGAAGCCGCGGACGATGAGAGCGATGAGCGCGATTTTGCAAGCGCCGGCCCAAAAAGAAAGAAAGGAATTACGGCTTTGGTAACGGAAGACCCGGATGCCGATCTTGGCGAACAGGTCGTCGCAGGATTTTAACAGCTGGTCCGCCAGGGCTTTGGCCAGAGCCAGGGCCTTGACCGTGCGGATATTATTGATTGCCTCGAATAGCAAGCCATTAACCTCTTCTTCCTGGGTGTTGACGATATAGGAAGCTTGGCCGGCGCGCCGCGTCAAATAGGCGGCAATGAAAAAATAGCTGAGCAGGAAGATAATTAAGCCGACCATGACCGTCCAGTCGAAGCTGGCGATGATAATGTTCATGGCGATCAGATTGACGCCGATCTCCAGGAGGGAATTAAACCAGATACGGATGATGCGGTTCAGGCCGTCGCCGGCATTCTGGATCCGCTTTATTTTGTTGCCGGAATTTTCCCGTTCCTGCCAGGCCATATCTAACCGGAAGATATGGCGGATGGTCTGCAGAGCGGAGTCGATGGCCAATTTTTCCGCCACGCGGAAGCCGAGCAGTTTGGCAAAAAATTGGCTTAAGTTGCGGGTTACGGTCGCCGCCAGCCACAAGCCGAGAACGATCCAGACCGTACGCAAAGATTGGCCGGTCCGGTATTGGGTCAGAAAAGTGACCAGGGTGGCAAAGGCAAAAGCCGGATAGAGCCAGGCCAGATCACCAAGCACCCGGATAAACGAAGCCAGCCAGAAATTCCGGCGGTAGGGCCGGAGTAATTGGCGCAAATCCTGGAATAATTGCCAAGCCGAATATTCCGGCGTAGCTTGGGCGGCGCTGATATGTCGCATGATTCAATTATAATGGCTGGCCGTCTATCAGTCTAGCCGCCCGGTTATTCGCCTTGGTTGGCCCGATAGCCGCCGAGCTTCTGCAGGGCCAGCTTATAGCCCCGGCCGGTGAAAGTATGGATCAAGTTGCGGTTCCGGTTAACATTCAGCTTGCGCCGCAAGCTGGCCAAATGCGTTTCCACGGAGTTGCTGAACGGGTCGGCATTGTAATCCCAGACGTTTTCCAGGATCTGGTTGCGGGAAACTATTTGGTCGCGGCGGCGCAGCAGGTATTCCAGCAAGGCGAATTCGCGCCTGGTCAAGTATATTTCCCGGCCGCCCCGGCGGACGATTTGGCTCGACGCGTTCAGGGTCAGATTATCGATCTTATAGAATTCGCCGGCGGTTTTGATCGGTCTTTTCAAAAGCGCCTTGACGCGCAGCAGGAGTTCGGCGAATAGGAAGGGCTTGGTCAGGTAGTCGTCCGCGCCGAGCGCGAAGGCTTCTTCCTTGTCTTTTAATTCGGTACGGACGGTCAGCATGAGCACCGGCGTCTCGACCTTGTCTTGCCGTATTTCAGATAAGACCTGGGCGCCGTTTGCTTTCGGCAGGTTGTAGTCCAGGATGATGAGGTCATAGTGCCCGGTCCGGGCCAGGAAGGCGCCGCGTTCGCCGTCGGCGGCGATTTCCACGACGTACATTTTCGCCTCCAGTCCGTCCTTCAGGAATTGGACGATGGCGGCTTCGTCGTCGATGATGAGGATTTTCATAATTTTTTTTTCTTAATGATTAAAGCGCTGAAGCAAGCAGTCGGTATCAGTATAGGCGGTTTGTCCTTAAGGCGATTTAAAACTTTCCTAAATTGTTGATAAGAAGACAATTTTGCCTGGCCGGATAAAGTTGATTACTTGTTGAATAATAGTAAAAAAGTACATATTGACAAAGATATTTTCCGGTGGTATATTCGGAGTATATTTTTTAGTTGTTCTTTTTCCAATTTCCAAAAAAAACGAGGAATAGTCATGAAAAAAACAGTCGTCTCACCAGCCGGTATTCCTGTCAAAACCTTTCCAGCCGAAAAAATAACTGAAATTAAAGAATCGCTGCTTTTCCGGGCCGGCGCCTGCCGTAGCCAGGGGATATCCGATACAGAAATCCTTATGAAGGTAGCCGGTTGTGGCTATGTTACGGTCACTACCGACTATAATCATCAGGCAGTCGGATATAAGCCTAATGAACTGGCAGTATTGCCCGATGGGGATATTGCGATGTTTATTGGGGTTACCCATAATTCATCCGATCCTCAGGCCTGGTTCATTTCTCGAAATACTTGTCAGGGAATCATCCACTTTCCGCAGGCCAGAAACTCTGAAGAATTTTATAAAGAGGGTTTTGCCAAGGTTGCTCCGGCTGGGTAGCCCTAGCATTCCCTCCTGGCTCCTGCCGTAATTTTAGGCAGGAGTTTTTAAAAGGTCAGGAAACCCCGCACGAGCACCCAGCGAGTGCGGGGATGAATGACTCCTTGTTTAGCACGCCGCGCAGAGGCGTGCTAAACTATAGTCATGAGAATCCGAGCCTTAAATCATTCA
>Ga0265297_10000899_pt1 | contig 78266 bp, 73 predicted proteins | sample Munlanlwell13791_FD_192502 | JGI IMG/M metagenome (GOLD analysis project Ga0265297, IMG submission 192502) | Leachate microbial communities from a municipal landfill in Southern Ontario, Canada - Leachate well 137-91 | ecosystem: Engineered > Solid waste > Landfill > Unclassified | place...
GCTGAAAGCATATAAGCGCGAAACTAACTCCAAGATGATAACTCATAGACTTCCCGCAGATTACGGGATTGATAGGCTCCAGGTGTAAGCACCGCAAGGTGTTCAGCCGGGGAGTACTAATAAGTCGTTTATCCTTCGATATACTCAGTTAATGAGAATCAAAGAGTATTATCGTGCATTTTCTTAGCGTAAGTTTATTAACTCCGTTCGCGGAGCTAATAGATACAGATTTTAGGTATTTTTTACCTAATTGAACTTAAATAAAATTTTAAAACCAGAAAACAAGACTCACAATTTAGTAATTTTTCGCTGCGAAACGGAAGATTACTAAATTGTGGGTCTAAAATTGAGTTTTCTGGTGACGATTATTCTTTATCTTTCATAAATAAAAAATAATAAATCGTGAATAGTGTAAGAGAACTATTCTGGAAGTGCTCCACCTGATCCCATTCCGAACTCAGAAGTGAAATCTTCCAAGGCCGATGGTAGTCCTTCGGGCGAGAGTAGGTAGTTCTCCTACAGTGTTCATGATTTTTATTTATGCCCAAAGAGAGTAGTAGTCGTCACCAGAGTACTCAATTGGAAAAGTCCCGATTAGACGGGATTTTTTGTTTGCATGAGCCTGACGAATAATGCCATTTTTTGTAATCGCGAGGAGCCAGCAGGCGACGTGGCAATTAATGTCATTCCGGGCTTGATCCGGAATCCAGAGTATGTGCACAAACCCCTGGATTCCCGCTTTGACGGGAATAACAATAACAAAGATTGCTTCGTCCGCGGACTCGCAATGACGAGATAAAATACTTGACAAATACACTTATAGGGTGTATAATTAATAATATAGTCCTATTTTCACAAAACTCAGACCTTGAAAGGGAAGTGTTATGCAAACGTTTCCAGATGGAAGTTGGTATTTTGGACACCATCACCCGAAGACTCCAGTGGTTCCTACTCAAACTGAACAAAAAAAGGATAATTCCGTCCAGGTCGAGGAAGCTAAAAAGAAAGATGCATAAACCCGCATGCTAAATCGCGAGTTTTGCGAGTAAAGCTGAAAAGCATTATATGAGACTAAAAGGCTTATGCCAATTGGTCTCTTTTTTTGCAAAATTTGCAAATTAAAATTATAAGAGTTAATATATCAAAATAGATTTCTGTACTTTTACATAACACGCAAGCATAAAGGAGCGACTACTATGAGCAGTGGAAACACAAGACAGAAAATCACCGAAATTTATGTTGATGATATCCCCGATATTAATCTTTTGATTAAAAAAATAAACCGAATCCAAAAAAATCTTTGCCAGATATAGAAAGGCTGGTAATTGTTTTATTCGCCGAGGAAGTTAATAAGATAAAAATACCCCGGCAGGAAAAAACAAAGAGGGACGGGAAACAATAGAAATCCACAGACTTACGAGCGCAGTATCATCTCTAGGGGCAGTAAAACTTCGCTATAACCAAAACCCTAATTTACGTTAGGGTTTTTATTTTTAAATTTTGTCAATGTTGCCAAACAATAATTGCTAGTGTAAAATAACTTAAGTAAATTTTTCTAAAAATGAATTTTTCTGGGACAGAATTCACAAATAAAAAGAAAAAAGTCTGGTTAAAAGTTTTATTGGGTTTGGCAATTTTGCTGGGCTTAGTTTTTGCATTAAGCGTTTTTAGTTCGCAGATTAAAAACTCTTTTTTTATTCTATCTTCTCCGCTTCAAAAAAACTTTCTTGATGCAGGAAAATCAAGCGGAAATTGGCTTGGCTCTCTTCTTAGCGCAACAAGTTTGCAAAGAGAAAACGAGGAACTAAAAAAAGAAAACCAAAATCTTTTATCAAAAATATCAACATTACAATCAATCCAAGAGGGAAATCAGGCTCTAAGCACTATTTCTGCCACCTGCCAAAACCAAAATTTTTCAACAATTATGGCGGGCGTCACTGGACTTGTAGCAAACGAAGATATGCTCACAATAAATAAAGGCTTAGATGATGGCATCAAAGAAGGTATGCCGGTGATTGATCAATATAATGTTCTTTACGGGAAAATTTTAAAAGTATACAAAAACTTTTCGCAGGTGATGCTAATCTCAAATAAAAATAGCATCATAAACGTTGAAACTCAGCAAAATAATGTTGAAATTAAAACCGAGCCTGGCACAGATGGCGAAAATTCTGAAACCAAAACCGTTGAAGCGCAAACAAAGTCGGCGGTTAATGGAATTGTAAAAGGGAATGGGGGATTGTCAATTTATTTGGATTTAGTACCGGTTGATGACCAAATAAGCAGCGGAGAAATTTTAATTACTTCGTCATTGGAGCAAATATTCCCAAAAAATATTTTGGTTGGCAAAATCACTGAAATTAAGAAAAACGACCAAAAACCTTTTCAGCAGGCGAAAATAAATCCTTTTTTTGATTTAGATAATATAGAAAATTTGTTTATAATAACAAACTACAAACAATAGAATATAGAATAATGTATTCAGAATTCTAAATACTAAATTCAAAATTACAAATACCAAATAAATCTTAAATCCAAATATCAAAATCAAAAACGTGTTTTGTATTTTGGATTTTGGTAATTGGGATTTATTTGGAGCTTGATGCTTTGAATTTTTAATTCACGTGTGGTTTAAATTTTTACTCATAATTCCTCTTTTTTATTTATTTGCACTCTTGCAAAACAGTTTTTTTATTTACTTTAATTTTTTTGGCGCTGTTCCAAACCTTGTTTTTATACTTTATTTCACGCTTATATTTTTTGACAAAAAGGACAGCTATTACAGCGCCATTTTTTATGCAATATTGGCAGGTTTATTTTTAGACGTGTTCTCTGCATATAGACTTGGAATTTCCGTTGTTTTACTGATAATAATTGGGCTTTTAATCAAAAAAACTCAGTCGTCATTAAACGAAAAAAATGACAATTATCCCTTTGCGTATTTTATAACTTTATTTTTGGCATCTTTTATAATATATAATTTATTGCTTAAAATTAGCCTTTATTTCTTAAACCCAAACTTCATTGCATTAACTTTAAGTTTTAAATTTTTAGCAGGAATAATATACAGCTTATTTTTTTCGGCAATAGGATTTTATATCAGCAAAAAACTTTTAGGGTTGGCTGAAAATAATAAAAAAAACAAATTCTTTTAAAATGTTTGGCAGAAAAAATAAATTTAACTACCAGATAAACAAATCTTTTGGGGATATTGAAACCCACGAGGTTTTTTTAGATAAACTGGCAAAAGTAAAAGAGGAAGAGCTTGGGATTTCTGAAAAAAAACTTGAGGTGCCGTTACAAGAGAAGATATCGTACATTTTAATGTTTTGCTTCTTTGTTATTGCCGTAGTATTTTTATCAAAAACCTATTTTTTGCAGATTGCCAACGGAAAAAAATTATACACTGCAGCGGAAAATAATAAGGGCAGCGAAAATTTAATTGTTCCAGAGCGCGGAATTATATACGACAGTAATATGAAAAAGCTTGTTTCAAATTCGCCGGCATACGACTTGGTTTGCGACAAGAGATTTTTTTCCTATTCTTCGGGAGAAACTGAGGCGGAATTAAAAACTATTTCCGAGCTTTTAGGCAAAGATTCAAGTGAAATTTCAAAAGAAATTGAAAATTCCAAATCTTCGGAAGTTATAGTTTCAGAAAACATTGGACACCAAGAGTTGCTGGTATTAGAAACAAAAATTAATGATTTGCAGGGCTGCGAACTTTCTCAAAAAACCATAAGAAATTATTTATATGGCTCTGTTCTTTCTCAGGTTTTAGGATATACGGGCAGAATAAACCAAGACGAATACTCAGAATCCGAAAATTATGCCATTAGCGATACTATAGGAAAAGCTGGACTGGAAAACTATTATGAATCGTATTTACGAGGAACTCCTGGCCAGTCTAAAATAATAAGATCTGCAACTGGCGGAAAAGAAAGCAGCGAGATACTTCTGGAACCAGTGGCAGGTTCTAATCTGGTTTTAAATATAGACGCAGATTTGCAACAGGCGGTTTACAATGCCTTAGAATCAAGCATCAAAAATCTTGGAGCAAAAAAGGGAGCCGCGGTTGCCATGAATCCTAAAACCGGAGCTATTTTGGCCCTAGTTTCTTATCCGTCATACGATAATAATTTATTTTCTGGCGGAATATCAACAGAAGATTATCAAAAAATTGAATCTGAAGAATCGCTTTTTAACAGAGTAATTCAGGCGCAATATCCAACCGGTTCTACAATCAAACCATTTGAAGCATCGGCTGCATTGCAAGAAAAATTAATTTCTCCAGACAAACAGATAAATGACATTGGATATATAGAAGTTAAAAGCCAAAACGACCCTTCTGTGGTTTACAGATACGAAGGAGTTACTCCGCATGGCTGGGTTGATATGAGGGAAGCACTCGCCGTTTCTTCTAATATTTATTTTTATACAGTTGGCGGGGGATATGAAGACCAAAAAGGACTTGGTCCTGCAAGAATTAAAAAATATCTTGAACTTTTTGGCTGGGGAGCAAAAACAGGCATTGATTTGCCTGGAGAATTTGAAGGATTTATCCCAACCCCGGAATGGAAAAAATCTAAATTAAAAGAATCATGGTGGGATGGAGACACTTATAACCTTTCAATTGGTCAGTCTTATTTAAAAGTAACGCCAATTCAGGTTGCCATAGCTTATTCTGCAATTGCCAATGGCGGAACTTTATACAAACCGCAAATTGTAAATAAAATTGTTGATTCTTCGGAAAATACAATTAAAAGCTATAACCCGGAAATTATCAGAAGTAATTTTATTGATTCTGATAATTTGCAAATTGTAAGAGAAGGGATGTATGACTGCGTGCACAAAAGTTATGGCTCGGCTGTTTCTTTAAACGACATTGGTGTTGATATAGCAGCCAAAACAGGAACCGCAGAAACGGGCAGGGACGGATATTATAATACTTGGGTCTCTTCTTTTGCTCCTTATGACGACCCAGAAATTGTTTTTGTAACAACAATAGAGGGTGTGCAAGGATTGCGTTCGGCCACTTTGCCAGTAGCCCACGACGTTTTAAAATATTATTTTTCAAAATAAAAAGAACGCGGGTTGGGCGTTCTTGTATTTTATAACCTAAACTAAGGTTGGCTTTCTCCGTGTAATCTTACCGAAAAACCCGGAACACTGATTCCAAAAATATCTGGAAAATTGCAAACAATGGCTCCGACAGCCCCCATAACAGACGCTCCCTCGGCTCTAGCCCCAGGACTGCCTTCCAAATTGGCTTCGAAGTGTTGATTTCTCCCTCCGTTTTCTGTTCCTCCGCTTGGTTTAATAGGTTTTACTACAATGGTTTTTGGTGCGTTTTTGGCACGCTCTGCGTCTACCCCGGTTGGTTGATTCATCATGAATCCCCTTAAGTTTGAGATTAATTTAATGCGCTCAAAGGCGCTTTGTTAAGTTGCCATCCTACCTCTTATGTTATTCTAATTCTAATAATATATTTGTCAACAATTTACTAGACTTTGTTTTTTTGTTATTATATATAAATAATAAATTGCTTCATAAATTTATGCCAACAATAGAAGAATTAAGACAAACTCGTTTAGAAAAACTAAAAAAGCTTGAAAAAGCCGGCGTTTTAGCCTACCCGGCAAAAACCAAACGAACAAATACTATTGCCGAGGCTTTGGAAAGTTTTAATAAAAAATTCTTTGGCAAATTAAAAAGTCCTGTTTTGGCTGGCAGAATAATGGCTAAGAGAGAACACGGAAAAATGATTTTTTTGAACATTCAAGATGGCACAGGAAAAATCCAAGTTTTAATAAAAGAAGATAAAGTGGGCCCAAGCGGGTTTAAATTTTTTAGCGAGCATTTTGACCTTGCCGACTTTGTTGAAATAAAAGGAAATTTATTTGTAACCAAAAGAGGTGAAAAAACAATTGAAGCAGAAGATTATAAAATGCTTGCAAAAACGCTTTTACCTTTGCCAGACAAATGGTGCGGATTTAACGACGAAGAAGATTGTTTAAGAAAAAGATATTTAGATATCTTGGCTAATCCCAAAATTAAAGAAATGGTTGAAAAAAGAACCATGTTTTGGGCATCAATGAGGGAATTTTTGGTTAAAAAAGGTTTTTTAGAGGTTGAAACTCCTGTTTTAGAAACAACTCCAGGCGGAGCGGATGCGAGACCATTTATAACTCACCACAATGCTTTGGATATGGATGTTTATTTGCGTATTTCAATGGGCGAATTGTGGCAAAAAAAATTAATGGTGGCAGGATTTGAAAAAACTTTTGAAATTGGCAGACAATTTAGAAACGAAGGTATGGATGCAGAACACTTGCAAGATTATACGCAAATGGAGTGTTATTGGGCCTATGCTGATTATGAAATGGGAATGAAAATGGTTGAAGAAATGTATAAATATATTATTGAAAAAACTTTTGGGACCTTAAAGTTCAAGATTCGCGGATTTGATGTTGACTTCTCTAAAAAGTGGGAAAAATATGACTATACTTCAACAATTGCAAAATATACCGGCGTAAATATCAACGAAGCCAGTTTGCCAGAAATTGAAAAAGTATTGCAAAAATTAAAAATAGATTACGATAAAAACGGTTTTAATATCACAAGGGCAATTGATAACCTTTGGAAATACTGCAGGAAAAATATTGCAGGTCCAGGATTTTTGATTAATGTTCCGATTATTATGGAACCTTTGGCAAAAAAAATGGAAAATAATCCAAAATTAGTACAAAGATTTCAGGTAATTGTGGCTGGTAGTGAAAATGGCAAAGGCTATTCAGAATTAAACGATCCAATTGACCAGGCAGAAAGATTTACCCAACAACAAAAACTAAGAGAGGCGGGTGACCAAGAAGCCCAAAGATTTGACCAAGATTTTATTGAAGCATTAGAACATGGAATGCCACCAACCTGCGGATTTGGATGTTCAGAAAGATTATTTTCTTTTTTAATGGACAAACCCGCTCGCGAATGCCAAATCTTCCCATTAATGCGTCCCCGAGGTCAGACCTCAAATTAACTTTTAAATAAAATTCCTTTTGGAGAGGTCTGACCTCGCCATGCTCGATTCAAATTCAGTTTGTGGGGTGTCCGACACCCCACAATTTATGCAAAAAAAGAGAGCGACTGGCACCAATTGTGCTGTCGCTCTTTATGCTATTTATTATTCAAACTCTTTAGGAGTTTTTGTAAATTTTGATAACCAACGATAGTGTGCGTTAAGGCATGCATACACCTTTCGTAGTTGTTATCAAATAGCGGGGGAATAATTATACTGCTCCTAATTTCGCCGATGAGGGACATCGCATGGCTTGCAATCTCTTTCATTCCGTCGGGAAGTTCGCTTATCATATTTCCCGTTTCCGCTCGAATTTTTGCGAACTCCCGAATTTCAGTCCTGTATTCATTGGACTGTTTTATTCTCTCTTCCATCTCGTGTTTTGATGGCATTGTAATGTTCTCCAATTTTTAAATTTAGTTGTCAAAGATAATTAACTATAGCATTTTATATTTATTATGTCAAGGATTGAGCGTTTGGCAATTAGTGCTCGCTTCGCTCCCTTAAAAAAAGAGAGCGGCTTTGAAAAGGTCGCTCTTTGTTAACGCGAAATCACCATAATCTATATTTCAGATCCAATTAATAATTATTGCTTGGATCTTATTTGAATAGCACGACCGTTATTTGCGGGAACAATTTCACTTCCCGCAAGTGCGGTTATCTGAAAAGTTCCATCATCGGACCGCAAAACCCGAAACGCCGCTCCTCGACCATCTCTTGCTGTTACCGTGAATACATTCTCCACGCCATCAATAACCAAGAAACGATTTTCGTGCAAAGGCATTGGATTTTCCTTTTTAAAAAGGTGATAGAATATTGGCAATTTGCTATATTATATTTAAATAACATACACTGCATTGTTATGTCAAGGGTTTACTGGACTTGGCGATTTTGGTATTATATAGAAATAATCTATCTTTTTTATCGTCATTCCCAACTTGATTGGGAATCCAGGAATATTAAAAACACTCTGGATTCCGGGTCAAGCCCGGAATGACAAAAACGAGTATGCTAGATATTAACTTTATACGCGAAAACCCAGAAAAGGTCAAAAAAGCCTGTAAAGATAAAAATGTTCAAATCAGCGTTGACTTGATTTTGGATTTGGACGCGGAAAAACGAAGAGTCCAAACAGAAATTGAAAATTTAAAAGCCGAACAAAACAAAATTAGCAGGGGAGGAAAAGATAATAGCTCGTTGATTGTTCAAGCAAAAGAAATAAAAGAAAGAATAAAATCCTTAGAGCCGCAAATGGAAAAGGCGGAAAACGAATTAAAACTTCTGCTTTTAGAAGTGCCAAATATTCCTTTTGACGATGTGCCAGTTGGCAAAGATGATTCTGAAAATAAGGTTTTAAGGCATGTTGGGCACAAACCAATTTTTCTTTTCACAAAGCCAAAAGACTATATGGAGCTTGGCGAAAAATTGGACTTAATTGATACAGAAAGGGCAGGAAAAGTGGCAGGTTCCCGTTTTGGATATTTAAAAAGAGAATTGCCTTTGCTTGAATTTGCTTTGATAAATTTAGTGATGGAAACTGTTAGGAAACCCGCCGTCGCCAAAGGCTTCGGCGTGGCAGGGAAGGGATTTATACCTGTAATTCCGCCAGTAATGTTAAAAGACGAAATGGCGCGCGGAACCGGATATTTTGAAGCTGCCGACGAAAAAGAAGCATATTTTTTTCCAGAAGATAAAATGTATTTGGCAGGAACATCAGAACAGCCATTGGTTGCAATGCACGCAGGTGAAATTTTACAGGAAAAAGATTTGCCAATAAGATATGTTGGCTTTTCAACTTGTTTTAGAAGGGAAGCTGGCAGTTATGGAAAAGACACAAGAGGAATTTTGCGCGTTCACCAATTTGATAAACTGGAAATGGTAATTTTTTCAAAGCCCGAAGACTCTAAAAACGAACACGAATTAATTTTGTCTATTGAGGAAAAATTAATGAAGGCTTTGGGATTGCCATATCAGGTAATAAATATCTGCACTGGCGACTTGGGCAGACCAGCAGCTAAAAAATATGACATTGAAACATGGCTGCCATCAGAGGGAAAATATAGAGAAACGCATTCCTGCTCAAATTGCACCGATTTTCAGGCAAGAAGATTAAATATTCGCTACAAAGACAAAAACAACAAGATGCAATTTGTGCATACGTTGAATGGAACAGCTTTCGCAATTGGAAGAATTTTAATAATGATAATGGAAAATTATCAGCAAAAAGATGGAAGCATAAAAGTTCCAAAAGCGTTGCAAAAGTATGCTGGGGTTAAAATAATAAAATTATAAAATACTAAATTCAAAATTACAAATACCAAATAAATCTTAAATCCAAATATTTAAAATTCAAAATGTGTTTTATATTTTGGATTTTGGTAATTGGGATTTATTTGGAGCTTGGTGCTTTGAATTTGGAATTTTAGATAAAGATGGAAGAAAAAAATATTTCAATTAAAGGAATCAGCACAGCTGTAAAAATTTTTGGAGAAATTAAATCAAAACAGCCAGAAAAAACAATTTTAATTTTACACGGATGGAATTCAAATTCAGACAGATGGCAAGAAGTTGCAGAACCAATATCTAAAAAGGGATTTAAGGTTTTAGTGCCAGACTTACCAGGTTTTGGAAAATCTAATCAGCTAGAATCTGCTTGGGACACAAACCAATACATTGATTGGCTGGAAAATTTTGTAAAAGAATTTGATCTTAAAGATTTTTATTTGGTAGGACACTCATTTGGCGGGGCATTAGCTTCAAAGTTGGCCGTAAAACACGCTCAAGAGGTGCAAAAATTATTTTTGGTTTCAGCTGCTTGCGTAAGAAAAAAAACCAATAAGAAAAAATCTTTTGCTGTGCTGGCAAAGTTTGCAAAACTATTTTCTTTTGTTCCGTTTTATAGCTTTTTTAGAAAAGCAATCTATAAGTTTATCATTAGAAAGAGCGATTATGTTTATGTTGACGGAACATTAAAGCAAACCTATTTAAATGTAGTTTCAGAAGACCTGTCTTTTCACTTGCCGTTTATAAAAGTGCCAACAGTTATTATTTGGGGGCAAAAAGATGCCTCAACTCCAATCGAAGATGCTCATTTTATAAACAAACAGATTAAAAATTCAAAATTAATAATTATTCCAGAAGCTGGGCACGATTTAAACAGAAAACAGCCAGAAATTTTAGCAAATAAAATAATAGAAAATTTAGATTAATCTCAATTTATTTCGCGAGCTTAAGCGAGTATATCTCAATTTATATCCTGATATATATTGAGATAATATAGAGATAATATAGAGATAATATAGAGATAAGTTGTTAAATAGTTTATGTTTTTAATTTTAAACACGCTTTGGTTAATTAGAACATTCAAATATGTTTTGTTTTGGCTGTATTTGTGGCAACTGAAGGAATATCACATTGGCAGATTTTTAGACCATTTTAGAACATATAAAGGGCAAAAACTTCTTTTTAATCCGCTTTATAGTATAAAAACTCTTTTAGCGTTTCTTTTTGTTTTTGAAACCAAATTCTTCTCATTGTGGTTTTCTCTTTTGGTTTTTATTTATATTGCCGAAGTTTTAGTATTTGCAAGGCAAATTTATTTTAAGGCGGTAAAAAAACCTGTTAAAACATCCAAAACTCTATTTTTAGCAACTGTATCTTTTACAGTAGCCGGCGTTTTTATGTTTTGGGTTTTTGCTAAAACTCCAGAGGTGCAACAACCGTTTTGGCTGCTAGTTTTTGATATTTTAGTACCAGTGATTATTTCGGCTATAGTGCTTTTATTCCAGCCATTTTTTGTTTTGGCAAGAAATAATATTTTAAAAAAGGCAAAACAAAAAATTGCAGAGTTCAAAGATTTAAAAGTAATTGGAATAACAGGAAGTTACGGAAAAACATCAACAAAAGAATTTTTAACAACAATACTTTCTGAAAAATATAAGGTTTTAGGCACAAAAGAGCATCAAAATTCTGAAATGGGAATTGCAAAATGCATTTTAGAAAATTTAAACAAAGACCACCAAATCTTTGTTGTTGAAATGGGATCTTATAAAAAAGGAGGAATAAAGTTATTGTGCGACATAGTAAAACCCGAAATAGGAGTTGTTGTTGGCGTAAACGAACAACATTTGTCGCTTTTTGGATCTTTGCAAAACTTATTATCTGCTGAGGGTGGCGGAGAATTAGCCGAAGCTTTACCGCAAGACGGACTTTTGATTTTAAACGGAGACAATAAATATTGCTTGGATTTATATAAGAAGACTAATAAAAACAAAAAAACTTACAGTATAAACAGAGGAAAAATAAATTCTGACATATGGGCAGAAGATGTAGCTGTTACAAAAAACTATGTTTCTTTTATGGCTATTGATAAGAATAGGGAAGCAGGGCATTTTCAAGTTAATGTTTTAGGAAAACAAAACGTGCAAAATCTTTTGGCTGCTATTTTGGTTGCCAGAGAATTGGGCATGGATTTTGGAAAAATTTCGGAAGCTTGTATAAATATAAAACAAGAACAAGCAGGAATGCTTTTGAAAATTGGGAAACACGGAATAGATATTATAGATTCTTCTTACTCTGCAAACCCAGACGGAGTTTTGGCAGACTTAGACTATTTAAGCATTTTCCCGCAAAAAAAAATCATAGTAATGCCTTGTTTAATTGAATTAGGGAATAAGTCAGCCGTCATTCACGAAAAAATTGGGCAAAAAATTGGAAAAACTTGTAATTTGGCGATTATTTCTACAAAAGAAAATTTTGAAAGTATTAAAAAAGGAGCTGTTTATGCAGGTATGGATGCAAAAAACATTATTTTTTGCGAAAACCCGGAAGACATTTATTCCATAGTTACACTGCAAAGTACAAAGGGTGATACTGTTTTACTTGAGGGCAGAGTGCCAAATAAATTAATAAACCTACTGACTGAATAGCTCTATGAATTATTTTAAGCCAATATCAATTTCACTATCGCCGAATGTTGAAAAAGACGACGTAAAACTCGCTTTAAATTTGATTATACGCCCTTGGCTTTGGCGTACGCACTCGTCATTGCGAGCGAATGCGAAGCAATCTCAAAAAACTGGATTGCCACGTCGCTCCGCTCCTCGCAATGACGCGGTGGCTGAATTAGAAAGCGAATTTAAAGAATATTTAGGAGTAAAATATGCTTTTTCGTTTAATTCTGGAAGAAGCTCACTCTATGCTATCCTGAAGGCCCTAGATTTGCCTAAGGAGAGCTTAGTTATGCTTCAGGCATTTACATGCAATGCCGCTATAAACCCCGTCCTATGGGCAAATTTAAAGCCAGTCTATATTGACTGCGACACACACGATTTTAATGTTGATATTGATGACTTAAAAAAGAAAATTGCAGAAAATCCTGATGCAAAAGTTTTGATGGTTCAGCACACTTTTGGGCTTCCAGCTAATATGGATGAAGTAATGGATATTGTGTCCCGATCGCAAAGCGATCGAGGATCCACGATGGCTTCGCCATCGGGACGACAACATGGGCTGACTTTGATTGAAGATTGCGCGCATTCCTTGGGAGCAGAGTACACAATGAAACCCGCCTCCGCCGAAGGCTTCGGCGAGGCGAAGAAAGTAGGAACTTTTGGAAAAGCTGCATTTTTCAGCTTTTCGCGCGACAAAATTATCTCTTCGGTTTATGGCGGGATTGCTGTTACTAATGATGATATAATTGGCAAAAAACTAGAAGAACTGCAAAAAGAATTTGGTCAGCCGTCATTGTGCTGGATTCAACAACAAATTTTGCATCCAATTTTATTGCATTATATAATTTTGCCGATTTATAACTTTTTAGATTTGGGAAAAATATTTTTAGTTTTATCACAAGTACTGCATATTTTATCTAAAGCTGTAAGCTGGAAAGAAAAGAGGGGAGAGCGTCCAGATTATTTTCCTAAAGCCCTGCCGAATGCTTTGGCTATAATGGCGCTAAATCAATTTGGCAAATTGGAAAAATTTGAACAGCAAAGAAAAAATATTGCCGAATGCTATTATTCTGAACTGCAAAACACAAAATTTAACCTGCCAAAAAAATTTGATAATAGAAAAAGCGCGTTTTTACGATTTACCGTAAAACATAAAAACGCCAATGACATAATTTATGAAGCTTGGCACAAGCAAAATATTTTGCTTGGCGACTGGTACACAACTCCAATTGCTCCATTTGATACAAAACTAGAACAAATGCATTACAAAATGGGTGATTGCCCAAATGCCGAATACTTGGCGAAGCGAACTTTGAATTTGCCAACCCACATAAATATCTCAAAACAAGACTTTGTCCGCATTATTAATTTTTTAAAAACTTGTGATAAAAAATAAGACAATTGAGTTTAAAACTTCAAAAACGCTTGATTTTATTGACATTACAGGAAAGATTGAAAAATTTATTGAAGAGTCCCAAATAAAAAACGGGCTAGTTAATGTTCAGATTTTACACACTTCAGCGGCTTTGATAGTCAACGAAAACGAGCCCTTGCTTATTGAGGATTTTAAAAGAAATATTGAAAACTCGTCAAAGTCCACGGAAACATACGAGCATGATGATTTTAAAAAAAGAACAGTAAATATGTGCGACAACGAATGCAGAAACGGGCACGCGCACTGCAAGGCAATTCATTTTTTAGTTAACGCAACTTTAAATTTAATTGACAAAAAGTTGCAGCTTGGACAATGGCAAAGAATTTTTTTGGTTGAATTGGACAGGCCAAGACCAAGAAAAATTCAAATACAAATTTTAGGGGAATAATTCTAAAAATATGAAAATAGCAATTTGTACTAGTTTTAGTTTTATTAAAGACGCAATGATTATAAAAACCGAGCTAGAGAAAATAGGGCATTCTGTTTTTATTCCACATAATGCCGAATTGTATATCAATGGGACACTTCCACCAGAAACCAGAGAAAAATCCACAGAAAACAAAATAAAAGATGATTTAATAAGGAAATATTTTGATATAATTAAGGGTTCGGACGCAGTTTTAGCTATAAATAAAGATAAATACGATGTTAAAAACTATGTTGGAGGTAATACTTTTTTAGAACTCGGATTCGCACATATTTTAAACAAGAAAATATTTTTACTTAACCCTGTGCCAAAAGATATGTTATATTCCGATGAAATTTTAGCGATGGAACATACTGTTATTAATAATGACTTAACAAAAATTAATTAAATGGATATTAGAGAAATTACAAACAAAGACGAATGGGAGGAATTTTTGGAAAATTGTACAGAAAAAACCTTTTTGCATTCATGGAACTGGGGAGAATTCTCCGCCAAAGGCGGATCCGCCTCAGGCGGAAACTCAGGTAAAATTTGGCGTTTTGGAGCCTATAACGAAAAACTTTTGGGTGTTGTTTTGGTTTTAAAAATTTCTGCCAGACGAGGAACATTTTTATTTATTCCACACGGCCCAGTTGTGATTGACGGATTAGAACCAAAAGACAAAGAAGAAATCTTGCAATTAGTTTTAACTAATCTTCAAGAAATAATCAAAGAAGAAAAAATAGACTTTGTAAGAATAGCCCCGATTTGGGAAAGGACAAAAGAAAATATAAATATTTTTGAAGATTCAGCCTTTAGACTCGCCCCGATTCATATGCACCCTGAAGTAACATGGGAATTGGATATAACGCAGCCAGAAGGGCAAATTTTGGCCAATATGCGTAAAACTACAAGGTATTTAATAAAACAAGCTGAAAAAAATTCCGACATTGAAATTGTAAAAAGCACTAATATTGACGACTTAAAATATTTCTTGCCTGTTTACAAAGAGACAGCGAAAAGGCACCATTTTGTGGTGTTTTCAGAAAAATATCTGCAAACCGAATTTAATATTTTTGCAAAAGACAAACAAATTGGATTATTTTTAGGGAAATATAAGGGGGAAGTAGTTTCTGTTGCGCTTTTTGTTTTTTGGCAAGGCACATGTGTTTATCATCATTCGGGATCTTTGTCTAAATATAACAAAATTCCTGTTTCGTATTTGTTGCAATGGGAGGCAATAAAAGAAGCAAAAAACAGGGGATGCAAAACATATAACTTTTGGGGAATTGCACCTTTTTCTGCAAAAGCAGAAAAAGAAATTTCCAATTTCCAATTTTCAATTTCCAAAGAAATCCAAAATGATTATGAAACAACAATAAATTATTTAAATAAAAAACATCCTTGGTATGGATTGAGTATGTTTAAAATGGGATTTGGCGGATACAGAAAAGAATACGTAAAAACGCAAGATTTAGTTATTTTGCCAAAGTACTGGCTTAACTATATAATAGAAGTGTTGAGAAAACACAAAAGACATCTTTAAAATAATTTATCTCTACCTTATCTCCGTTATCTCAATATATATCAGGATATAAATAGAGATACGCTCGCTTAAGCTCGCGAAATAAATTGAGATGAAATTATAATCAAATGTCTTATAGACGAAAACACGTAAAAAATAAAATATACAACAATAGACCCAAAAAATCCATTTTTAAAATGCCTATTTTTTGGTATTCGTTGCTGGTTTTTATTATTATTACCACTGGTTTTTATTTTTTGCTGTTTTTTCCTAATTTTCAGGTTAAAAACATAACGATTAACGGAAATCAAAAAATAAGTTCGGAAAATCTTAAAAATATAATTGAGCAAGGGGTTAATAAAAAACTAATAGGCGTTGCAGGCTGGAATTTATATTCAAAAAGTATTTTTTTGGTAAACACAGAAGAACTGCAAAAACAAATTTTAAGTTCATATCCAGAAGTTAAACTTGCATCTGTTGCCAAAAATTTACCGCAAGATTTAACGGTTCAAATTGAAGAGAGAAAACAATTTGCAGTATTTTGCCAAAATGAAAAATGCTTTAACATTGATGATAGCGGCGTGATTTTTGAAGGTTCAACAAATGGCACAGAAAATAATCTTATTGTGCGACAGAATATAGACTTTCAAGATGCATTTGTTGGAGAGACCGTAATCGATGAAAATATAATGAAAGCAATTTCTGAAATTGAAAAAGATCTTAAAGATAATTTTCAAATAAATTTAACCGAGGCATTAGTCTCAACTCCAATACGCTTGAATGTCAAAACAGGGGAGAATTGGCAAATATATTTTAACACAGACACAGATTCAGACATTGGTCTGCAGCTTACAAAGCTAAATTTATTGTTAAAAGATGAATTAAGCGCCCAAGTCCGCCAAAAGCTCGAATATATAGATTTGCGATTTAAAGATAGGGCATACTATAAATAGAATTTAGAATCTAGAAAATAGAAAATAGAAAATAGAAAAACCGCTTGCACGGTTTTTTAATTGTGGCAGAATAGAGATGGGGTGATTTTACGAGTGTATTACTTGACAGAATCAAATTATTATTATATAATTAAGTATATAGATAATATATGGAAAATCCTATAAAAAAGGAAAATTTAGTCGGGATTTTTAACAAATTTTTACAAAGCAAGATATTGCTTGGCTTTGTTATTTTTGTTTTTGCAGTAAAGCTTTCTACCTCTTTGGTTTTTGTTAATTTTCCAAGCAATATATTTTTTGCAGATATTACAAGGTCAAACTTGGTAAGCATGTTAAACCAAACAAGGCAATCTTTGGGATTAGGCACACTAACAGAAAACGCAAAGCTAGATCAAGCTGCCGAGTTAAAAGCAGAGGATATGGTGCAAAATGGATATTTTAACCACACAAGTCCTTCGGGAACAACTCCGTGGTATTGGTTTACGCAATCGGGCTATAACTATAAATATGCCGGTGAAAACTTGGCAATTGGATATTTTGAATCAGAAGAAGTTTATACAGCCTGGTTAAATTCACCGTCACACAAAGAAAACATTGTAAATCCGCACTACACAGAAGTTGGAACAGCAGTTTTAGAAGGATTTGGCAGTAATAATGCAATTGTGGTTGTTCAATTATTTGGCAGTCAAAAAATAGTTAAAGCAACAAACACCGCAACAACAAAACCAACAGTTGCTACAACAACCGAAGCTACTACAACAACGCCAGCAGTTGAAACTACAACCACACCAGAGGCAGAAACAACCACCGAAAACGTGGCTAGTCCCGACGTTGCCGGAACTACACAAGAAAAAGTTTTGTCATCTTCTATAGTTTTAGAAGCCGACAAAAACAGCGCAATAAACAATCTTTATTCAAGATTTTTAAATTTTGTGCTATATAGTTATGATACGGTATTGCAGTATTCTATTTACACAGTATTATTGATAATTGTAATAATTTTTACATATACATTATCATCCAACTTTAATTATCAGATTAACAACGGACTGGTTTTAAGGTCTTTAATTTTAATTACAATATTATTTTCGTCAGCATTAATAAATAAGGATTTAATACTTTTAGTATTTCCACATCAAATAACGATTTAAAATGAGTTTAAATAAGAAACAAACAATAAAATTAGCCAAATTTGCAGTACTATTGTATGCAGCAAGCTTTTTGATTATAAACTGGAGCGAAGTTTCGTGGATTTTTAATTACACAGAAGTTTCAAATTTAGTGGAAGATTTTTTTAACCCATATCCAAGCATAGACGCTTCCACAATGAATAATTATTTTTATCCAAATCACAGCTCAACAACAAATACGTCTACGACTACAACAACACAAACAACTGCAACAGCTGCCACAACAATAAAAACTACTTACACAGACAAGCAAAATACTATTGAAATTCCAAAAATCAACATAACTGCTCCTATAATTTTTTCTCAAAGCGCTGATAAAACGTCTTTAATGAAGGATTTGGATAAGGGTGTGATTTATTACCCGGGGTCAGTATATCCTGGTCAAACAGGACAAATTATAATTTTGGGACACTCGGCACCGGCTGGATGGCCAAAAACCAAATACGAATGGGTTTTTAGCGATTTAAACAGCTTAGTGGCAGGAGATAAAATTTTAATAGACTTGAATAACAAGCAATACACATATATAGTAAAGCAAAAAAACATTGTTGCCAGAGGCGCAGATGTGCCGGTTTACAACTCGGCAACCAACACCAGTGTTTTGACTTTGATTAGTTGCTGGCCGCCAGGAAAGGATTACCAAAGAATTGCGGTTCAGGCGGAACTCAGTAATTAGCTGTAAAACGCTTGACAGGTATTTGTTATTATGGTAGTATTAAGATTATTAGTTACTAAACTATAAGTTATAAAAAAATTATTCAAAAAATATAAAAAATGAATACAAATATAAAATCATTTTTATTTATTATTTCTGTTGTCGTATTGGCAACCAGTTTATCTTTGTGTATAGCAAATACAGTATCTGCAAGCACAATCGGAAACTGGTACAAAGACCCTTTTGGGGTTAGATCATTCGTTAACAGCAAGATGGGGAATGTAATCGGAAGCGAAACAGCATTACGTCTTGACTCAACTACTGCATTAAAAATCTGCCAATTAGCAGGTTACAACTCAGTGGTTAGTATGGATTGCGTCAGCACCTATGACGGTGGCAGATGCGGTTATTATTCTTGCGGAGACAATTATTTGGCATACTGGGATACTTCATCTAGCAAATTTGTAACCAAAAATTCCTGTACCATGGGCAATAAATGGATAAGCTCTTTGGTTTGTGGGAACGCAACAATAGCTTGCAGTTCTTCAGCCGACTGCGGAACATCAGCATATACAGGTTCACCTTTTTGCCAATCAGGAAACGTTTATCAAAACTATATAACTTACACTTGCAACAACGCAGGAACAACTAGCTCAACTTGTTCAAACGCTACAGCAGCCAAGTTAAAAACCACTTGTACTACTAACCAAACATGTACAAACGGCGCTTGTGTTGACCAAACAATCAACTGCAGCTCAACTTCTGACTGCGGTACTTCAGGATACACAGGTTCAGCTTTTTGCAGTGGTGGAGACGTATACAAAACTTACAAAACATATACATGTAACAACGCAGGTACAACCAGCTCATATTGCAGCAACTCAACACAAGACAAATTATTTACAGACTGTACTTCAGGTCAAATCTGCTCAAGCGGTAGCTGCGTTGACGAAGATATAGCTTGTGATTCTTCAACCGACTGTGGTACTTCAGGCTATACAGGTTCAGCATTTTGCTCAGGTGGCGACGTATACAAAACCTACAAAACATATACATGTAACAACGCAGGAACATCTAGCTCATACTGTTCTAACTCAACACAAGATAAGTTGTACACAGATTGTACTTCTACCCAAACATGTTCAGGTGGTTCATGTGTAGATCAAGACACTGAGTGCGACTCAGCCTCAGACTGCGGTACTTCAGGCTACATCGGAAGCGCTTTCTGCAATGGCGGAGACGTATACAAAACATACAGAACATACAAGTGTAACAACGCAGGTACATCTAGCGCATACTGCAGTAACACTTCGGAAGACAAGCTCTTCACAAACTGTTCTTCATCTCAGACCTGCTCAAACGGAAGCTGTACCGACGAAGACATAGCTTGTGATTCATCTTCAGACTGCGGAACTTCAGGCTACATCGGAAGCGCTTTCTGCAGTGGTGGAGACGTGTACAAGACTTACAGAACCTACACATGTAATAACGCAGGCACAACATCTTCATACTGTTTAAACACAACACAAGACAAGTTGTACACTGATTGCGGTTCTTCAACCTGCTCAAATGGCAGCTGCAGCTCAAACAACTGCACAGATCACTCATACCAACAGTGCTCAGGCAACTATTTATACTGGTACGACTCCTGTGGTAACCAAGATGACTTGATTCAATACTGCTCAAACGGATGCTACAACAATAGCTGTAATAACCAAACCAATTTAACAGTACAAACATATTCTGCAACCAACACCAACAATAACCAAGCTACTTTAAATGGTTATGTTTACGGATACAACTACGGAAGCGGTTACTATTACAACAACTATGTTTGGTTCCAGTGGGGAACATCAACCAGTTATGGAAGTGAAACAACTCACCAATCAATGAGCTCTTCAGGATCATTTAGCCAAATTGTTAACTTGTATTCTTCAAACACAACATATCACTACAGAGCAGTTGCTCAAAACAGCAATGGAAACCTTGTTTACGGTAACGACATGACATTTACAGCTGGAAATTCGACAACAGGTTCATTAAGCATAACAGAAACAGTTAGAAATCTTACAACAGGTTCTGCTGGTTTCTCAAACACAGTTTATGCCTCGCCATCCGATATGCTTATGTTTATGATTACAATCCAGACAACTGGCAACCAGAGTATTTCAAATTTGTATCTTAAAGATACGCTTCCTGCAAACTTGATTTATAAAAACAACTTGATTGTTTCAGGATCTTCAAATTATTCTGGCGATATTATTTCTGGAATGAACTTTGGAACAATAAACAATGGCCAAACAGTAACAATTACTTACCAGGCACAAGTAGCAGACGCTGCAAACTTTGCTTATGGAACCACAACCTTGAACAATAGCATCTCTGCAACAGGTTCTTCAACTTATGTGCCAACAAGCAATGCCTCGGTTGTTGTTACAAGATCAGCTGTTTACGGAGCCAGCACAATTTCAACGGGATTAACAAATAATTTCTGGACAGATTCATTCTTATTGCCATTATTAATTGCTTTGGCAGGAATTTGGATGCTAAGATCTGGAATGTTCTTTGGAGTTGAAAAATGGATTGACAGCAAAAGAAAAAAGACCAGAGGCTATAGAACAGAAAAAGAATTAAACTCAAGAATCGCAGAAATTAGAGAATTAGAACAAAACTAATTTAAGACAATTGAACAAAAAAGCCCCGATTTATTCGCGGGCTTTTTTGATGCTAAACCATTGACAGCATTCCATATATATACTAATATTTAACTGCTTTGACAATTAAAGGAAGCCGAACTCGACGGGCTTCCAACCTAACACCGATTGCGGAGTTAGGGATTATAACAGCCGAGCTAGAACAAAACCGACAGTGTTCTGGAAACTATAAGTGTCGGCGCGAGAGTTGTTCTCTAAGTTCCAGCGGGAACAATTTATGCGAAGATAGATTGGAACCTTGTGCAAGTCCATTGGGTTGCAGACACACAAGCGACAAAAAAAGCTTCTACCCATCTGCCTTAAAAAGCAAACCAAGAAAGAAGCGAAACGGTTCTTTTTATCTGTTAGTTTTTCATCCATGCGCCGTATCATACCGCAAACTCCAAGTCGCCGAAAATGGCCACGGAGACAGCGTGTATGTACGGCGCTTTTTTTATTTTCTACCTTCAAAGGCGGACTCTAGGGTTTCTTCGTCGGCGTATTCAAGCTCTCCGCCAACTGGGATTCCACGGGCTAAATGTGTAATCCTAAAAGTAGGCGAGGGGACTGCCTCTTTTATTGATCTCTCAACCAAAACAGATGTGGAAATTCCTTCCGGAGTTGGATTTAATGCAACAATTATTTCTGAAAAATTTCCATTTTTTATTCTTTCTTTTAGCTCTTCAATTTTTAAATTGCTAATGCTATCTTTCCTCATCAGTAATAAATTACCTCCTAAAATAAAATACAAACCATTATATTTTTTAGTATTTTCAATCGAAATTAAATCTGTTTCTTTTTCAACTATGCAAAGCAAATTTTTATTCCTTGCAGAATTTTGACAAATCGGACAAATATTAACTTCTGCCGAATTAATTTCAAAGGGATTAAAGCAAAGCTGGCAGAGTTTTGTTTTGTTTTTTAACTCCAAAATTGCATTTATAAGCTCGTCTGTTTTTTCTTTAGGCTGTTTTATCAAATAATAAACAAAACGGCCGGCTGTTCTTTGGCCAACCGTTGGAAATTTTTTAAAAATATTTATTAGTTTATCAATTGAATCTGACATGTTAAAATTTATCCTAGTGCTCCTGACTCTGCTGTGTAGTCATTCTTATCCAAGTTTCTGAAGCTAACTCTGTTTTCATCAAAATATAAATCAAGCCCGCCAGTTGGACCATTTCTGTGTTTTTCAATAAGCACTTTTGCAATATTCTTGTTTAGCGAATTTTCGTTATATTTGTCTTCTCTATAAATCATCATTACAACGTCTGCATCTTGTTCAATTGCTCCAGACTCTCTTAAGTCAGCCAGCCTTGGAATTTGCGGAACACGAGATTCAACTGCACGGGAAAGCTGCGAAAGCACCAATACAGGCACGTTTAGCTCTTTAGCAAGCATTTTTAAAGCTCTTGAGTTTTCCGTAACCTGTTGCACTGGAGAAGCAAATTTATTCATTGGCTCCATCAACTGCAAATAATCAATAACAATTAATGATAATCCTTGGTTTGCCTGAAGTCTTCGCGCCATTGCTCTCATTTGCAACATATTTACAGAACCTGCGTCGTCAATGTACAAAGGAGCTTCTGACAAACTTCCCATGGCATGCTGCAACCTTGAATAATCATCCGAAGTAAGCCTTCCGTTTCTTAAGTTCCACAAATTTATGTTAGCCAAACTAGCTAAAAGCCTGTCGGCCAATTGATCTTTTGACATTTCAAGTGAAAATAATCCAACTGGCTTGTTTCCTAAAACAGCCACATTTCTGGCAATATCCAAAGCTAAAGAAGTTTTTCCCATTGAAGGCCTGGCTGCCAAAATTACCAAGTCGGACTTTTGCAAACCTCCCAAAATTTTATCTAGTTCTGTAAACCCAGTTGAAACTCCACGCATACTTCCTGCATATTTTGAAAGTTCGTCCAGTCTTTCAAAAGTATCTGACAAAATATCTTTAATTGGTACAAATGCTTGAGATAAAGACCTTTGACCAATTCCAAAAACAACTTTTTCTGCCTTATCCAGCAAAACATCAACTTCTTCGGCTTCGTTAAATGCCGATAGTCCAATTTCTTCTGAGGCTGAAATTAATTCTCTTAAAATCTTTTTTTGTCTGACAATTTTTGCGTAATTTGCAACGTGAGTTGCGGTTGGCACAGAGTTTATCAAAGAGGTTAAATATGCAGAGCCACCGGTTTCATCTAGTCTATTTCTTTCTTTTAATCTGGCTGAAACGGAAAGTATATCAATTGGATCTGTTTTAGAATAAATATCCAGCATTGCCTGATAAATATCCTGGTGAGAGCCTTTATAAAAATCTTCGGGTTTTATAAAATCAACAACTTTAACAATTGCATCTTTATCTAACATCAAACATCCAAGCAGACATTGCTCTGCTTCGGTGTTTTGAGGCGGAAGTTTGTCGGGTAAATTATTAGTCATATAGTTATACTTCTGTATACCAAAAGCAAAAGAGCAGAGCAAGCCTTGACGTTTGACTTAATTTGATTCGCTAGAATCGTCTTATTCGTGTTTCGTGCCCCACAGTGTCTTCAATAACATAGCCCTGCTTTTCTATTTCTTTTCTGGCTTGGTCGGCTTTATCCCATTCCTGATTTTTACGGAAATTTTCTCTGTCTTTGGCTAATTTTTTAATCCCGGCAGGAATTGTTTGTTTTACTTTTTTAAAATTAATAATTCCAAAAATATTATTTATATCCTCAAAAAATTTATAAATTTGATTGGCTTCTTTTTTAGATAAATTATCTTCGGTTAAAAGCTGATTTATAGTTTTGATAAATTCAAAAAGAACTGCCAAAGCTTTTGGAGTGTTAAAATCGTCATCAAGCTCTGCATAAAAATCTTTTACTGCTTTTTCTATCAGTTTTTGATTTTTACCTTGCTGTTTTCTATCTATTTTAACATCTTTTAGGTTTCTGATTTTTCTTAAAAACTCTTCAATTTTTTCTGAAGTTGATTTTACTTCCATTAAAGCAGATTCTGAATAATCCACTGGAGACCTCCAAAGATTTTTAACAACCAGAAACCTTAAATTTTCAACAGAGCATCTGTTTAGAATATCTGCTATTGTAATAAAATTATTTAAGGATTTTGACATTTTTTGGCCATTAACGGTCAAGAATCCAACATGCATCCAATATTTTGCCATTGGCCTTTTTCCCGATAAAGCTTCCATTTGGGCAATTTCGGCTTCGTGATGAGGAAAAATTAAATCGCGGGCTGCGCCATGAATGTCGTATTGGCTCCCAAAAAACTTTTCGGTTATTGCAGTGTCTTCAATATGCCAACCCGGACGCCCTTCGCCGAAAGGGGCAGGCCAGCTTGGCTCGGATGACTCTTGTTTAAATTTCCATAAGCAAAAGTCACCTCTGTTTCTTTTGTCTTTGCTGTAATCGATTCTAGTGACAGCATCTTCTGCCTGCAAAACTGTTCTGCCAGAAAGTTTTCCGTAGTTTTTAAATTTTGCAATATCGTAATAAATTCCATCTCCCTCAATTGTATAGGCATATCCTTTTTCCTGCAGTCTTTTCACCTGGCTGATTATTTCTTTAATATAGCTTGTAGCTCTGGCATACTTTGAAACACTGGTAATTCCAAGCCCTTTCATATCCTTTAAATATTCTTTTTCAAAGGCTAAAGCCAAGTCTTTTGGTGAAACTTCTCTTTCTCTAGCACGAACAATAATTTTATCATCTATATCTGTGATATTCTGCAAATAAAAAACATCAAAGCCTATGCTTTTAAGATATTTTGCAAAAGCATCAAAAATTATATAGTTTCTAGCATGCCCCAAGTGAGAATAATCATAAACAGTTGGTCCACAGACAAACAAATTAATCCTTTTGCCCTTAATTGGCTTGATCGTTTCTTTTTTTTGCGACAGCGTACTAAAAATTTTAACGTTATGCTTCATAATTTTATTTTTTTATTAAGTTTAGAGGGATAAATTTCAACTAATCTGTTAAAGATGCTCAATAATGACAAAGGTATGGTTAACCATAATATATCAATAAATAATTGAAAAGGGTAGTGTGGCCAATAAAATAAAATTGCAATAAAAGCAATTGACTGAAAAACCATTTTTGTTTTTCCAAAAATATTTGATTCCAAATATATCTCTTTTGATTTATATAGCAGAGAAACTATGGCGTTTAAGATTTCTGCCAAAATCAAGATTAAAAGCAGCCATTTATTGTGATAAAACAGGCTATAAACAGCTATTGGCATTATTAATATCCTGTCGGCGGTAGAATCCAGCATAGCTCCGAATTCTGTAACTTTATTTAAACCTCTGGCAATTGGTCCGTCAATTAAATCAGTAAACACTCCAATACAAAAAAGGGAAACTATTAAAGCTTTATCCTTAACTCCAAACCAAAATAGCAAAATAAATAACACTATGCCCAAAAAGACTCTAACCCATGTAACATGATTTGGCGTAATTTTTCTTGGCCAATAAGGTTTTATAAAAAGATAAAGCAGCTCATTGCGCCAATAATCTATTTTTTCTAAAAATGTTTGAAGGCCTTTAAAAATCATAATCAAATTATTCTATAATATTACCAAACCCCGATACCAATTTCAACAATGCTTTTAATTTATAATTGATACGGGGTAAACTTTTCAAAAAAAGTGAATTGTGATAACCTAAAACAATGAAAACTCAAGATATAATTTTTGCAGCAGCAACAGGATTGACAGTTGCTTTTATTGGAGCCGATTTTTTAAATGGAGTAAATTTAAAAAATTATTCATGGCATTTATTTTGGCTTTTTCCCTTGCTTTCTGTAATTTGTTTAAAAATTTCCGAAATAATTGGGAAAAAGGCCGCGTTTATACATCAGGCAGCTAAATTTTTCTTAGTTGGGGCGTTTTCGGCCGTTGTTGATATAAAAATTTATCAGTTTTCCGCTTGGATGTTTGGTTTATTTTTTTTGATTAGTCCTATAACTTCAAAATCTATTTCCTTTTTGGCTGCAACTGTTGTAAAATATGGAGGGAACAAGATTTGGGTGTTTGAGAAAAACGGCAAAGATGGAATTAAAAAAGAAATAGTGCAATTTTTTACAATCACTTTAATTGGCATGATAATTGACGTTGCAACCTTCTATTATTTTACAAAAATAATGGGCCCGCAATTTTCAATGCAATCCAAAATTTGGGAAGAATTATCCATCATCTTTGCAGCCCTGGTCGCCGCCCTCTGGAACTTTTTAGGATACAAGTTTTGGGTTTTTGCAAAACCAAAAACAGTGCCGGACAATTAAAAAAATATATAAAAGGTGCAAGTTTTGGGTTTTTGCAAAACCAAAATAGCCTACGGACGTCCGACGTCCGTTAAATTTATGAAGGAAGAAATCAAAAAAGGAGAAATAATTATTTATAAATCTCCAGACAATAAAATAAATGTTAATGTTTCATTAAAGGATGAAACTGTTTGGCTTGATGCTCATAAAATAGCTCAAATTTTTGATGTTAATCGTCCTGCAATAGTAAAACACATAAATAATATCTATAAAACAGGAGAATTAAACGAAAATTCAACCTGTTCCATTTTGGAACAGGTTGCCGCTGATGGCAAGATAAGAAAAATGAATATCTATAATTTAGATATGATAATTTCTGTTGGATATAGGGTAAATTCTAAGAGAGCCACACAGTTCAGAGTATGGGCTACAAACACACTTAAAAATTATTTAGTAAAAGGCTACGCCATAAATGAGAATAGATTATTGGAAGCAGAGAATAAATTTAATGAATTGCAAAATGCAGTGGACTTTTTAAGGCAAAAATCAAAACACGAATTACTGGCAGGGCAAGAGCAGGAGATTTTGAATTTGCTGGCTGACTACTCAAAAACCTTAACCTTGCTTGAGCAATATGACACAGAAAAGGTTGTTTTGTCTAAAAGGGGCAAGGCTGGATTTGTTTTAGATTATAAACTGGCAACCAATGTTATTTCAGAAATTAAAAGAGAATTGCAAAGCAAAAATGAAGCAAGCGAGATGTTTGGCACAGAACCGCATAATAAGCTGGAAGGATTATTGGGAAATATCCGCCAAACTTTTGACGGCAAAGAACTTTATTCAAGCATTGAGGAAAAAGCTTCGCATCTTTTATACTTTACAATTAAAGACCACCCATTTATTGACGGAAACAAAAGAATTGGCTCATTTTTGTTTGTATATTTTTTAGACAAAAACAAGTATTTATACAGAGAAACCGGCGAAAAGAAGATAAACGACAACGCCCTAACCGCGCTTTCGCTTTTAATTGCGGTTTCCGACCCAAAAGAAAAAGACAAATTAATAAAAATCATCACAAATTTAATAAAATAGCCTACGGACGTCCGACGTCCGTTATTGTGCGACAATAATTTGAAAAATATGAGTGAGATATCACGACAAGAAGAAAATTTAATCACTGAAAATAAAAGAGTTAACCCAGAAAACGAAAATAAAAAACCTGATTTTTCAGAAAAATCTAGTTTAGTTGCGCAAGATCGCGCTGGAGTTAAAGACAAAAAACAGTTAGAAAATTTTTTAAGAAACGTCCAATCAGAAATCTTGTTAAAAAAGTTTGGTGGAGATAATAGCGAACAGTTGGGAGTTGACGATATAAAACGCCATGACACAGAATTTTATCCCAAGAAAATGGCGGAAATTGAGCGCGACTCTCAAACATGGGTGAGTGATATGCCCGATATTTTGACAAAATTAAAAAAAGATTCAGCAGGTTATCACACATATGTCGACTTCTTAAAATCAGCAGGAAGAGATAAAGAAATCGTCAGTAAAAAAGAATATTCTACTATGCTAGACAAGCTTGAGACTGCACTGAAAGGGAAAGATCCTGAAGCAGAAAGACTAATAAAAGAACATTATGAAAGAAAACGATTGGAAGCTTTAATGGGAGCTGCAACAGAAACAGAAAAGCAAGAGCCAGTTGAAAATCCGTATAAAGAAATAGAAAAAAGATTATCTATCGCTGAAAAACAATTAAAAGAAGCAGGATTAGACAAAGACGCCGAAAATTTAGCTAATACTATAGCACGGCTTCAAAAACAGATAGAAAGTGGTGAATATTCTGACGATATCCTTCTTTGGAATGAATATACCGACAGTTCAGAATCTCACGGACAAGGAATTCGAACGAGCAAACTAGAAAACCTGATTTTAGGAGTGAATTCGGTGATGGAAAAAATTCCTTTGGTGGGCAAAATTTTGAAAAAGATGAACGTTGATTATAAAGAAAACTTTAGGCCTGCTGGCGGTACTATAATAAGAGCCGACGGAACCCATGAAGCCCTATTTACATTTTCGCGTTTTATAAAAAAAGGAGAAAAAACACATACTGCCAATCTTGCAGGAAGCGATTATGATTATGTAACCGAATTGCAACCAGGGGATGAGGTAGTTTCTTGGCAACCAAGCGAAGATGGTAAAAAAATAATTATGGAAGCTTTAGGAGGAATGACTTCTTCTGCACCAAACAAATTTGCAAGCGCTTCGGGAGAAAGCAATATACAATATTGGACAAGCGAATTTAATGCGGACAATGTTAAATTTAAAGTAAGACACGGAGAAGATCTTGAAAACCGCCAATTTTATTCAACTGCACGGCTTCAAGTTTTTCCACCGCCCTATCCATTTTTAGAAAAAATAGGGAAAAAATAAAATAGTCTACGGACGTCCGACGTCCGTTATTGTGCGACAAATTAATAACAAATAATTATGGCAAATCAATCAACAAACCAACCAAATCAAGTATTATACAGAAAATACAGGCCGCAAAACTTTGCGGAGATTATTGGGCAACAACATGTTGTGCAGACTTTGGTGAATTCAATTGAAGGCGGAAATATCTCCCATGCTTATTTGTTTTCCGGCCCAAGGGGTAGCGGGAAAACCTCAATTGCCAGAATTTTTGCCAAAGCTATCAACTGCGAAAAAAGCGGAGTCCGGGACTCCGCTGAACCTTGCAATAAATGCTCGTCTTGTTTGGAAATTATGCAGGGAAAATCAATTGATTTGATAGAAATTGATGCCGCCAGCCACACCGGAGTTGACGACATTAGAGAATTAACCGAAGGAATCAAATTTGCACCGGTAAAATCAAAATACAAGATATTTATTATTGACGAATGCCATCAGCTTTCAAAATCAGCTGCAAACGCTTTGTTAAAAACTCTTGAAGAACCGCCGGCACACGCTGTATTTTTGCTGGCAACAACCGAAGCCCACAAAATGATTTCAACAATCACTTCAAGGTGCCAAAGATTTGATTTTAAAAAACTGCAAATCCCAGAAATAGTTAAAAAATTGGAGTTAATTTCTAAAAAAGAAAATGTAAAGTTTGACGAGTCGGCCTTGTCGCTAATTGCTTTAAATGCCAGAGGATCTTTCCGTGATGCAGAATCTTTATTAGACAAATGCTTTAGTTTTACTGGCTCGGGTGGCATGCTAAAAACAGAAAACATAAAAGAGCTGTTGGGAATTGTGGAAGTTGGACAAGTTGCCAGTTTTGTAGACAATTTAATCTCAAAAAACACAAAAGATGCTATTTTTGCCTTAAATACTATGATTGATAACGGAATTGACCTGCAAGAATTTTCAAAAACATTGGTTTTTTATTTAAGGCAGTCTTTGTTGTTAAAAATAAATCCGGCTTTTTTGACTGCCCAAAATTCAGGATTTTCCGCTCCAGAACTGGAAAGATTAAAAGCTCAAACAGAGGGTCTTTCGCAAAAAAACATTCAAGATATGCTGGAATACTTTATTGACGCGGAAAATAAAATGAAATACGCAACATTAAGCCAGTTGCCATTAGAGCTTGCAATAATAAACATAACCCACCACGAAGCGTAAAACTTAAATAAATAAAAAGCCCATGAGCTATATGAAGCTCTGGGCTATTTAGTTGAAAAAATCCATCACTGAAAAGTTTAGGGTTCTATAAACATCGGGGTTTGTGAATCACCAGCAGGCTTATCATCATAACCTACTGGAACAAGTTTCCAATTATCGCCGAGTTTTACAAACTTAGATTTAGGAAGTTCAAAATCAGCCATAAGTAAACCAAATTCTTGGTTTTTGCCGTCTCTTAAAACCACTGCATATATGTTGGAATAGATACTACCTCGTATGAGAACTTCGTAAATAACTTTTTTCTTCAAACCACTGTCTTTTATCCATTGCAACCTTGCTCTAAACTTTTTTTCGGCTATGATGAATCCCAAAGAAAAACACAAACAAGAAAAAACAACAAAACAGAAAAAACAAACTACATAAATTGATTCCATCGCAAATCCCTTTATAAAAGTTGTTAAGTTACACAAGAACGAACTAGCGAATTATTAAAGGATACTAGGATTTTTAAAAAATGTAAAGTTATCCACAGTGTTGACATTGAAAAAATATTATATAATCAATAAATACGTTTCATAATCGCAATAATTATAAACTACAATAAATATGATAGACCAACAAGTCGTAGATTATATTAAAAAAGCTAAAACTGCCGGACAGACAGCAGAGCAAATCAAATCTGCCTTGCTGGCAAACGGATGGTCTGAGATGGAAATCAACGAAAATCTTTTGGCTGCAAATACAGCGAGTACGCCAGAACCAACAACACCGCCAGAAGTAAAATTCACTCAACCGGTAGAAACAACAACAAAACCATCCCAGCCAGCTGCAACTGCAGTAGAGCCAAAAATAGAACCTGTAGCACAGGCCAAAGTTGAACCAAAATTAGAACCAAGGCCAGAGCCAGTAGCAGAAGATAGATTTGCTGTAAAAACCAGTCCAATTTCAGAACCGTCTATAAAACCACAACAGCCAAGCCAACCAGTACAACAGCCAAAATATTCTCCCGATTTAAGCATTCCGGCCGAACAGCCAAAACCCGATACAAGCCCTGCTCAAGGCACATATACTTATCAAAAACAGCCAAAACCTTCGCCAGCAGCAGTTGCGCAAGATAAAAAACAAGGAAGAGCAATAAAACTTTTGATTTCCTTGGCGGTTATTATTATGGTTTTTGCTTTAGGCGGAGCTGCTTTTGTATATTTTAAACCATTAGACTACATCCAAAAATTAATAAGCCCATCTGTGGTTGAAATAACACCAACAGAAACAGGAGTCTCAGGACAAAATAACCCAAGTTTTGCAACATATAACCAAGAAACCACTGCATACACCGCAAGTTTGCCAAATTATACAATAGCCTTGGATGAATTAGCCAATCTTTCAAATTTTGAAAAAGCCTCGGGCGTAAGTTTTACTGCAAACCAAAAAACCAGTCTTATAAACAACAACTTTTTTATCGCTTCTAACTTTGATAAATTTTATTCAACGGCCACAGACGACTATGCTTCAAGAAACGATGACTGGACAGGATTATACCAAACCATTGGCGGAACTCCAAGCGCTTCAACAAGGGCGCCAGAAAATTCTGTATTTATAACTTCTGACTATTTAACTCACATTTACCACAAATTAGTTGAGGAAGAGTTTACATATATAGAAGAGTTAAATCTTTATCCAGCTTTAACCGATTTAAGCAACTCATTATTAAAACTAACCGCAACTGGCCCTACTTCCAGCGAATTACAAAAGGCAAGTTATGAAAGATTGTCTGCTTACTTTTTGGTTTCTTCTGCAATCTTGAATAATGCAGCCACAGATTACCAAGCATTTAAATCAACCAGTTTTGTAACCGACAGCAAAGCCGACACAAAAGATGCTGTGTTAAAATTGGTAGATTCTTTGGCAGTTGAAAATAATATTTCAGATAACGCAAAAACTATTGCAAAACAAGAAATATCTTCAATTTTTGACGCCAACAAATTCGCAGTTTCTCCTTTAATGGGGCAATATCAGCCAGATACTCAAGAAGATTACACGCAATATGGCCCAAGAAGCCACTATGCAAAAAATGTAATATTGCGAGATTACTTTAGGGCAATGATGTGGTTTGGCAGAATGAACTTTTTAATAAGCAGTACAGAATTAACCCGAGATGCGGCAAACATAAATCTGCTTATGACTAACGGTGATAAACAAAAATGGGAATCAATTTACCAGCCAACATCATTCCTTGTTGGACAATCCGACGACTTAACAATTTATGATCTTAAAAAAGCAATTGAAGCAACCGGATTTGCATCTGTAGACGAATCAGACGAAGCTGTAGCAAAATTGCAAGCAGAACTAAAAACATACCAAAATCCTCAAATAATGTCTTCTGTGATAATTAGTGAATCTATTCCAGACACATCAAAAGAAGATTTACAAAACTCAACCAAAGGATTTAGGTTTATGGGACAGAGATTTACTCCAGATGCCTTTATTTTTACAACTTTGACGCAGGGCGACGAAGCAGCCGACCCAGCAACCGGACAAAAACTGCCAAGCACGCCAACAGCTTTGATGGTTTCCACATTAATGGGAGATGTGGTTTCAAAAGACTTGCTAAACACATGGATAACAACCAATGCCAAGGATTCTGATAAAGTTTTAGCTAACAGAATGGCAACTTTGCAAACTTATTTTGACAAAACCACCCAGTCTCAATGGACATCAAATATTTACTGGTCATGGTTATATACAATAAAGTCGCTATTTAACAACACTGCAGACAAAACCGGGTACCCAATGTTTATGAAGAGCACAGACTGGAGCAAAAAACAAACTCAAACCTTTTTGGGCTCGTGGACTGAGCTAAAACATGACACGCTTCTTTACGCAAAACAAAGTTATGCTGAAAAAGGAGGCGGGGGAGACGAAACGGCAGCTGCACCTGTTGCAAAGGGATATGTGGAACCAAACATTGAGTTTTTTGACAGATTAATTGCCTTGGTCAACCTTACAAACAGCGGGCTTGCAAAATTTGATTTAATTCCAGAAAATTTACAATCTCGAAATACCAGCTTTGTATCTTCGCTTGAATTCTTCAAAAAAATAGCTGTTGCCGAATTACAAAACGAAATAATATCCGACGACGACTTTGAACAATTAAGATTAAGCGCATATTCGTTAGACCAATTATTGCAAGCGCTAGATTCTCAAGTTCAACTTGAAAGCAACGCCAGGTCAGCCTTAATCGCAGACGTACATACAGATGTTGTAAAAAACCAAATACTTTATGAAGCTGACGGAATTCCAAACTATATTTATGTGGCAGTAAAAGACGCAAACGGCACGCGCTTGACTAAAGGACTAGTTTATTCATATTATGAATTTACAAATCCAGCAGGCACCAGATTAACCGATGCAACCTGGCAGAAATGGAATTACTCTTCAACAATCAAACTGCTAAAAATGCCAGACTGGAGCAAGGCTTTAATTAAGTAATGGCAACAAGCAAAAAATTAGTTTTATTTGTAATTATGCTAACCGCTGTCTTAATAACGGCGGTTAGTTATTTTTTGATTTACAAAAAAGCAGAAAGTAAAATTGTAGAATCAAAAATGTTTTTGGCAAGCATTTACAACAATCTGGAAACCTACGAAGATATTTTTTCTAAATTGCCAATCGCAGAAAAGGTAGAAACCAAAGCAGGAATAATTTCGCATCATTTTTTGGCAAAAGATTTGATTGCCGAGTTTTACAACAAAACAGGGAATGACAAAATTTCTACAATATTTTTAATTTCGCCAGACCACTACAATCATTTTTATTCTTCAAATACTTTAGCCTATACCAGTTATGCTTCGTGGAATACTCCTTATGGAGAACTTCAGCCAAATAAAAAAGTTATAGATTCTTTAACAGAGCAGGGGAGTGTTGCAATTAGTGATTCCATATTAGGATTAGAGCACGGAATTTATATAGAAGTTCCATTTATCAAAAAATTCTTTCCGAACGCCAAAATAGTCCCATTAATAGTTGATTCTACCACTAACTACAGCCAATTTTTAGCACTTGGGAGCCAACTTAATAACTTAGCGGCAGATAACGCGTTTTTGGTAGTAAGCAGCGATTTTTCGCATAATTTGACCGCCAGTGAGGCTTCAGTAGCCGATAAAAAAAGCGTTGAAATATTAAAAAATTTAAGCACAAATGACCTTGATAAAGTGACAAACGACTGTAAACAGTGTTTAGCGGTTTTATCTGGATTTTTGGGAGATGAAAAATATAAATTTAATTTAATTGACAACAAAAATTCTTTTGATATTTCCAGAGAAGATAAGAATTCTGTAACAAGCTATGTTTCTGGTTTTTACGCAAAAAAAACTGACCTAGAAATTTTGTTTACTGGCGACTTAATGTTTGACCGGGGGATTAGACATTACGCAAATAAAAACGGTTCCAACGAATTCATTTTTGACAAAATTTACCCAACGCTGGCAAATGCCGACCTTGTGGTTTCAAACTTAGAAGGCCCAATTACAGATAATAAATCAATAAGCTCGGGGACAGAACCCGGAAGCTCTAACAATTACATTTTTACTTTTGATAAAAGCGTTGCCAATACTTTGTTTGCTGAAAATATAAAACTGGTTGATTTGGGAAATAATCATATTTTAAATTTTCATAATGCAGGAGTAAAATCCACAGAAAAATATTTGGCAGATGCCGGTGTTGAATATTTTGGCAGTCCCAATGGAAACAAAAGCATAATCAAGAATGTCGGTGGATTTAAAATTGCTTTTGTAAGCTATAACGAGTTTGCAGAAAGCACAAATTTGGATCAGGCGCAAACAATCAGCGAAATTCAAAAATTAAAAACGCAGGCAGATTTAACGATTGTATTTTGCCATTGGGGAGTTGAATACACAGCAGAGCCAACTGAGGCAATCAAAGATTTGGCGCATCAGTTTATTAACGCCGGGGGAGATGTAATTATCGGTTCTCATCCGCACGTAAAACAATCAACCGAAATTTATAACAATAAAAAAATCTATTATTCTTTAGGAAACTTTGTTTTTGACCAATATTTTGACGAAGATGTCCGCAACGGGCTTGGGGTGATTTTAAAAATAGACCCAGAAACCAAAAAACTAGAATTTGAAGATTTAAATTTTTACCTGCAATCAGGAGGCCAAACAATAATCAAAGAATAGCTTTGCAACAAAAAACCGCCCGGTGTTGAAAACGCTTAGGGCGGTTTTAAATTTCAGTTATTTTTTCTTTGATGCTTTGCTTCTCTTTGGGGAGTATTTAGCATTTTGCTTTTTTGCCACTCTCCTCATATCTCTTTTAAAATTTGCCCAAGTTGCCATGTTTTTTTATTTAAGTAATATTGTTTTGATATTATTAATATAGCATAAAATTTCCAATATAGCAATACAAATTATAAAAGAGTCTGGCGAATAATGTATACCCCGCCGTCATTGCGAGGAGGCAGAACGCTGCCGACGAAGCAATCTAAAGATTAATGTCATTCCGGGCTTGACCCGGAATCTAGAAACACCGCAAATTGCATATACTCTGGATTCCCGCTTTCGCGGGAATGACAATATGTAGAGATTGCTTCGTCCACGACTGCGGTCGGGACTCGCAATGACGAAGAGGGGATTATCCACCAAACTAATGAAAGCTATTTAATCGTAACTCCCATAAGCTGAACGATATAAGCGGTTTGAGAATAATCCACTATAAGCCCTCTTAACTGCTCTGAAGCTATTTTTATGCCTTCAATTTTTGACCCTGTTATATCAACCTTGTTTATTTTTGCTCCAGAAAAGTCAACATTTGTTAAATCACACTGCAGAAAAGAAACATTTTCCAATTCGGCCGCCACAAAATCAGAATCAAGCAATATGCAATTGTCAAAACAAACATCTTTTAGTTTTGAAAATCTAAACAAAGATAAATTAATTTTGCAGTTTTGAAAAACAGTATCTCGTATTTTACTTTTTATCAGGCTTAATCCGGTCAGTCGCGATGAAATTATTTTAACTCTGTCAAAATTGGCTTCATCTAAATTTACATTTGATAAATTAGATTTATCAATTATTACGTCTCTAAGCTTAAAACCTTTAAAAACAGACCCTGTTAATTCAATTTTTTGCAATAATGACGAATCAATAAAAACATCCGTTGCCTTATTCTGATTTAAATCTAAATTTTCTAAAATAACTTTCTCGCAATAAAAATCATCGCCTATTCTTTTAACATTAAGGCTTTGTAATTCTTTATCTTCTGGCAAAATCGGGCTCTTTGGACTTTTCTCTTTATCAATTGTCATTAACAAAAATATTTTACTTAATTTTAAAGATATCTAACCATTGGAATTACATCCATAAATCTTTTGTAATATTTAAATCCGCCCTTAATTATTCCATTTTTAACAAAACCGTTTTTCTCATACAAATTTATAGCAGCGTTATTCTCGGCGGAAACATCCAATGTAATTATTTTAATTTTTAAAACTTTTTTTGCCTCTTTTATGATTGCCTTTAAAAGTTTATCGCCAACCCCTTTTCCCCTAATATCCTTTCCAAGATGAATCCCCAGGTCTCCAATATGACCCAAACAATCACTTGTATTCTTTTTTATCCATGCCCTTCCTTTTACTTGGCCAGCCACATCGCAAACCAAATAAACCATCTCTTTTTTCTTTATACTCTTTAATTTTTTAGCCAGCGATTCACAAGTATCTTTTTTGGTTGGCTTAGTGTTAAAACCAACCATCGCTCCTTCTTCAAAAAGCGAAATTGTAAGTTTTAATATGCTTTTCCAATCGCTTTCTTTTGGATATCTAAAAATAATCTCTTGTCCGTCTATTTTAAACTTTTGTATAATCTTCTGCATAATTTTGCTTTTAAAAATTATTTTATTTACTATAGCATAAATTTTTATCGGCTCCCATTGAAAAAATTAAAAAAAATGGTAGAATAATAAATGTAAATAATAGATTGCGAGATCGTCTAATGGTAGGACTGGAGATTTTGGATCTCCCTATCTAGGTTCGAATCCTAGTCTCGCAGCCATCACATTACACGCCGAGAGACTGATTCCCCCTCACATTTTTGTAAAAAAGTTCGAAATAAAATTACCGTACCTATCCTAGATACGAACAGTAACCATTTTAAATGGTTTTTTATTTGCGCCAATTCCTTGAAGCTAGGTTTTAAATAATTTGCAATTTAATTAATTTTATGGCATAATATTAAATTACATTATTTTGATGAAAACCATAATAACTATTCCTTGCCACTGGGAAGAGAAGACATTAAATGAGGTTATTAAACAAAATTTACTCTCTAGCGATATTTTTATTGCTGAAATTTACGGTACATTAGCTAAAAGTCCAACCGGACACGGGAGATTTTCTGATTCGGTGCCCAATATTACGCCGAAATATGCTTTAAATTTTAGAAAAAAAGTAGCTTCTTTTGGTTTGAAATTTAGTTACTTATTGAACGCGCCATTTTCTTTTAAAGAAAACGACAATAAAAAGGAAGTTGAAAATTATATTAAGTGGGTTATAGATGATTTAAAACCGGACGCTTTAACTGTCGCTTCACACGAATTGATGTGTTTTATAAGGAAAAATTATCCTAAAATTTCAATGAACATTTCTACAGTCGCAGGAGTTGAAAACCTAAATCAATTTAAAAAGTTTGAAGATGTGTTACCAAAAAGATTAATTGTTCACCACGATGTAAATAGGAATTTTAAAGATTTAAAAAGGATCATAAAAGAGGCGAAGAGTCATAATATTGAAGTTGAGCTTATGACAACTGAAAGCTGTTTGAGGAGATGTCCTAATAGGATTACTCACTATAAGCATTTAGCACATAGCAATCCAGATAATCCCTTTCACACAACTTGTAACATTAAGAAATTGATGTATCCAAGAGAGATCCTAAAATCTAATTTTATAAGACCAGAGGATTTATGTATATATGAAAAAATGGGTATAAATATTTTTAAAATCACTGGCAGATCTAAAAAATCTAATTGGCTTCCAGAGGTTACGGGGGCGTATATAAAAAGACAATACGACGGAAATTTAGTCAGGCTTTTGGGCATAGATCCATCTCTAACCGCGGAAGAATGGATTTATATAAATAATAAAGCCCTAAATGGCTTTTTAGAGTCTTTCCCACAGACAAACATAGAAGAAGACGAAAACATATATTGTGAAAAATGGATACAAAAATTATATAGAAACGGAGATTTCGTCGTAAAAGATGGCAGTAAATATAAACAAGATGAAAACGGTAATCTTTATTGCTATTTATTAGGGAAAAAAGTTAGTTTATTGATGTCTTCGAAAAATTGACAAAAGATGAGATTGGTGTTAGCTTTAAACAGGCTCATTAAAAAGGAGAAAAACATATGATTTTTTTAGCAGGACCTCATGGCGCAGGGAAAACTACTGTTGCCGAAATATTAGCAGGTCATAACTTCATTTATCTTGATTTAGGAGGAGTTTTAAGAAAAAAACACCAGGAGGAAAATCCTGAAATTAGTTTTGATATGTGGTGCAAAGATAATGAAAAATTGAGTGGACCGTCGTTCACGGATGATGTTATAGTGAGAGAAATAGAGAAGATTCACTGTGACATAAATAAAGGTAATGTTTTGCCCAGAGATTTAGTTATTGTTGGAAGCAGATCTTTAAAAGGCATAAAATACATAATAGAAAAAATTCCAAATTTTAATGGATGCAAAAATTTTATCGTTTATATAGACGCTCCAGCAGAAATTTTGATACGAAGATATTGTTTCAGAGAAAGCAAACAATTGACCCTGGACGATTTTAGGGTTCTACTTGAAAGAGATATTCAGATAGGTTTACCAAGTATTGTTTCGGCCGCTGATATACGAATAGTAAATAGTGGCTCAATGCAAGCCCTAGAAAATGCAACTTATAAACTTATAATTAATCAATTAGGATACACAAAATAATATTTTGGTATCCTTTTTTTATGTCTAATTATTTAAGAAAAACAGATATTATAAAGAAAAAAACCGTACTACGAGACTATTCATTATCAAATAATAATATTGACGATGAATACACTGAAATATTAAGGGGCATGAGTATTGATAAGATTACGGAACTTATAAACAAGTATCCAGATTATAAGTATCGTAAACTTATCGAATCTATAAAAACAGAATTCAAAATAAAGAATGTTATTTTAGGCTGCGGTTCCGAAGATCTCATAATAAGAACGAACCTTCTACTTAGAAGTAAGGGGAAAATCGCTATTCTCCTTCCAAATTTTTATAGAACATTTGAAACTGCTGGAAATTATAAAAAAATCTATTCGCATTATAAAACAGAATCAAATATCATTGATCTAGAAGAAATCTCTATTCCTAGAAATATAAAAAGTATATGGATTTCTAATCCTAATCCTATGAATGGGAAGATGTACAACAAAGAACAACTTTCAAGATTGATAAATAAATACCACGAGATTATTTTTATTATCGATGAATCTACAATCGATTTTATTGAAGATAGTAATAAATATTCTTTAATGAGTTTAGCACAAAAAATAGACAATATAATTATTATTAGGTCTTTCTCTAAGTTATATGGAACCGCCGGGCTAAGAGTTGGTTTCGCAACTGGCAAATCAAAAATTTTAAAAGAGATTGAAGGGGTTGGGTTAACCTTCCCGGTTAATGGAATAGCAGAGTATTTTATTAATTCGATTATAAAAAAGAGAAAGATTGTCAATAATATAAGGAAAAGGATAAATAAGCATAAAATATTACTAGAAAAATTATTATCAAGCAACAAAGATATTGTAGTTAGCAAATCCGTAACAAACTGCATATTTTTTAAACATAAAAAAGCTAACATATTTAACGAATTATTAAATATGAATATTTTAGCTTTAAGTTTAGATGATCAAGACGGAATTATCGATAAAGGATTTGTGCGTTTGACTGTTCATAGCTCTAAAATTCTATTTAGCAATCTCTATAACCGTATCACAAAACTTTTAAAAAATTTATGAAATGAAATTAAATTTTAAACCATTTAAGGTTGGGGCAATTTTTAATCCAATAGGAGTAAAATTCTCGAATATAAAGGTTGCTTCAAATAGTATAAGCATTAAATTTCCTAGTCGTTTGAATGCTATGGCTTTAGATCCCAGTAAAATTACTGTTAATAAAAATTTAGTGTACAATCCAGGAGAAATTGTTTTTATGATTAAGATGTATAAAGACATTACCGTTAAAATTATTGATAAAAAAAATGAAATAGAAATATCTAAATCTTCTCGTCGACAATCTTTGATACGACACGCAGTGATTTTGATGAAAGAAGCCTTGGATTTTAATGATGGTCTATATATTGATGTAAAAAATAACGATGAACTAAAGCATTGTGGGCTTGGTTCTAGTAGTAGTTTAATAGCTGGAGTTGCCGTGGCAATAAATGAACTTTATGGCAACCCTATAAAATTAGATATATTAGCAAGATATGTGGCTCAAAATCACGGAGAAGAAATAAGTGAAAATGACGACAAATTGGTGCCTGTTCAGTGTATCGGTGGGTCTGCTATAGGGGGATTCTTTGATGGTGGCATGAAAGTCATATCAGGAGAAACCTGTTTTATTAAATCGATGGATATTTTAGAAAAATATAAGGTTGTAATTGGGTTTCCCGTGGATTTTCAAGAAAAAGATTCAAAAGAAATGATGGACTTAGAAATAGAAAATTTCGATAAATTTTTGAAAACGGGATTAAAGTTTAATAAGCAAATTGCATATAATATATTGCACAAATTACTTCCGGCGATGACAACGGGAGATATTGATACTATTGGAGATGTAATTTTCGATTATCGTTTTAATATGGGAAGCATTAAAAACTGTTCCTTTGGATATCCTAAACTAACTGAGTTAACTAATAGGTTGGCTGATTTAAAAAGGAAAAAATTCGCGCAGGTTTTGTCCATTTCATCAGTTGGACCAGGAATTTTTGCGATTACTGACAACCCAGAAATTTGTAAAAAAGAATTTGTAAAGAATAATCTTGTTGTAAAAATAATTTCAATCGAAAATAATAAATATAAGGTAATAAAGAATGAAAAATTATAACAAAATAATTGAAAATTTTTGGAATAAGGAAGTCAAAAATTTTTATGAGGATACTCCTTCGGAATATCTGTATAAATTTTTCAGTGTAATAAAAAATAAATCATCTAAAAAGGTTTTAGATGTTGGATGTGGTGCAGGAAGAAATGCATTAATGATTCAGAAATTAGGATATAAAATTTACGGTTGTGATTCTAATAAAAAAATGGTCGTAGTGACTAAAGAGCGACTACCTCTTAAAGTAAGGAAAAATATCACTGTTTCGGATATGACTTCTCTACCTTACGAAGATAATATATTTGATTATGTGGTTTCTAACGGAGTTTTTCATAACGCATTAAATTTAAAAGATTTCTGTTCATCTGTTAAGGAGTCGAGTAGGGTTTTAAAAAATAATGGTTGTTTAGTTCTAAATGTATTTACATTCGGTGATTTAAAAGGGGAATTTATTAAAGGCAGGATGAAAAAATATTTCTATTTAACAAAAGATAGCTTACCAATAATTCTTTTGCCAACCATTGATCTAATCAAAATACTCTCTAAAAATAATTTTGCATTGTCCTCCTTTGAAGAAAATTATGTTACAGTTTCCACAGGAAAAAGAAAAATACTCAAAGGTATTTTTATTAAATTAGATAATACAAAAAGTAAAGATATCTCGCTGCATAATTTTAGAATTCTAATAGATTATTTGGATGAGGATATTTTGAAACTACTATCTAAAAGAGTAAATTTAGTGAAAATTATTTCTGAATATAAAAAGAAAAGGGGATTGCCCTTTTCTGATTATAAAAGAGAAATAGAAATTAAAAACGAGTTATCCTATTTTTCTAATTTGGAAAAATTGGGATTTGACGAGAAAGAAGTAAAAAATATTGTAAATTTTTTATTAAAAACGTCTAAAAAATAATGCATATTATTTATCATTAGAAATAACCCATTTTGCAATTTCTTCGTAATTCTTATCCCAGATCCCCAACCTTTCTTCTTCAGGATATTCAGCAAGCGTCCTATCCTCATTTTCAAGCATAATAATTCGAGCCCATCCTTTTTGTAGACTGCCCTTTTCTTCCAGCGAAAATTTAATAGGCACTTGGAAGGTATATTCTTTTGTTAATCCATTTGGTTCTGCATAAACTGTGGCTACTTCAAAATAACCTGTCCTATCAGTTTCTCCCTTAAGTATTTTGAGAATTTTACCAGCCGATATTTTTTTTTCTATATAACTTGTATACGGCCCTGGGATTCCGATGGCATTTATGAATAAGCTATGATCTTCTCTCACAACAGGAATATTTAATTCTTTTGCTGCTTGTAACGCGGTAAATTTAGCTATTTCTAAACTATTTTCTGCCTGAATCTCTGGATAATCTTTATCTAAAAAAGAAACATCAATATTATATTTATCAAATACTCTTTTCGAGGCCATTCTTTTGCCGATATTTTTTGTTAGTATATTTACAGTCATACTTTGTTATTTAATATTATTTTTATATAATAACAAAAAAATTTGACAATATCAATATAATATTGTAACTATATTATAGTTCATTGAAAGTTGATCTTAACAAATGGAGTTCTGATATGAATAAAGAAAACGTATTAAGGGTATATATTGAATATTTGGACAAGAAGATAGAGAAGACTGAAAAAGCTCTAAGCGCCATATATGAGGGAATTGACTCTGCTCCGACCCCCAGTCAATCGCATTCTGATACTACGAGATCTCAACAGAGCAGAGTTGCTTCAGAAACGGCGACTCGACTATCTTCTTTAAGGACTACAAGAGCATCTATGGCATTTATGCGATCAAAAAAATCGATTACTCCAGAAATTGGAGCATTAATTGTAATTGAAGATATAGGATCTAAAGATAATGAATATTACTTTGTTGTTCCTGACGGAGGCGGAGAAAGTATTGAATTTGAGGGAACAGAAGTCTTGTTTGTATCAACACGGGCACCGATATTGGAAACTCTCTCAAAAATCAAAACGGGAGAACTTTTTGAATTTAGAGAAAGAAAATTGATTTTGACAGAAATCTCTTAGATAATAAATATGCGTTTTTTACAAACCCCAACAGGGGGTTACGCCAAAGTACATCAAGCCTTTACGATAACATCAATAAGGCTTTTTATTTATCTGCACTTTTGATAATATAAAAAAGCATAAGACAGTAAATATTAATTTGACGGTGCTAGGGCGACTGAGACGCGTTCGAGTCCAAGTCCCGCAGCATTTCATGTAAATTGGTCGGTTTTGGAACTTCAGCCATACGAGCATATGGCTTTTTTAGTCGGAAATTCACAACTTTTTGACCTTGAAATTCAAGGTTCCAAAGTAGATTATTTGCAATAATCCACTTTTGTTGTGGATCTCCCGAAAGATAATTATTTTTAGCTTTATTAGCTTCAAGAAATACTTTTTTTACCGGTTCTAAAGTATCAACTGCCTCGTCCGATATTTTCCTAATGTCCTTAATTTGTTTCTTTAGCGCTTGCTCCTCGTTTGTTAGAATAGTCATTTTTGCGTTGTATAAAGCCTCTGGCGTGTTTCCGGCCGTGAAACTATCACAAATGCGAGATTGAGCCTCAACAACTTCGGCGAGGCGTTTTTCAACGATTACAGCGCTCTTTTCAGAATACTCACTTTCATTCGTTTGTTTTTCTATCGAAGCTCTGTAAGCAAGCTCAACTAATTCTTCGTCAAATTGCAGTTTAGAAAAAATATCACCAATATATTCGTCAATTTTTTCAGCCCGTAAATATTTTTTATGTTCTTGGCATTTTCCTTTTCCGTTTGTGCAATAATGATAATCATGACCTTTCTTTTTTGAAGAGGTAAGCATGCAACCGCAATTAGCACACTTTAGAATCCCGCGAAGATGAAAGAATAGGTTTTTCTTTTTGGCGTGAAACCTGCCGGTTAACACTTCGTTGGCTTGGTCAAAAAGCGTTTTTGAAATTAGAGGTTCATGTTTGCCTTCGTAATATTTTCCGTCTCGCAACATTATCCCGTAATAAAAAGGATTTTTTAAAATGTGGTGGATATGGCTTTTTTCAATTTTTCTGCCAGACTTTGAACGGAAACCGTCTTGATAAAGAACGTCTGCAACTTCTTGCAATTTATATGTTCCTTTTGCGTAAAGCTCAAAAGCCTTTATTGCGTAATGTGCATTTTTTGGGTCAACAATAACGGTTTTGTTTAACCTGTCGTTTAAATATCCTTTCGGTGCGTGATTCGGCCAACCGCCTTGCGCGAGCTTTGCTCTGTTTCCACGTTTTACATTTTGGCTTAAGTCGTCAATATATTTTTTTGCCATGCCAAAATCTAAGCTCATCATGAACTTATCATCAGAAATGTTTTTAAACATTTTTTCTGGTGTCCTTATTTCAACAATAAGTCCACGATCCATAAACCATGAAACCTTCCCGCCGTCTAAAGCGTTTCGGGCGAGGCGGTCTAATTTCCACGATAAAACCACGCAGTCTTTTTTCTTTTCAATAAAAGAAAGCATTGATTCAAAGACGGGTCGGCCAGGCGATTTTGCCGACATGCTTTCTTTAAAAATTTTAAGAATTTTAAAATTATTTCTTTCTGCTAATTGCAAAAGTTCTTTCTCTTGAGAGTCGATAGACAGAACTTGTCTGTCTTCGGCTTCGGACGATTTACGACAATAAATAATATAATTCATAGTTTTATATTTTTATCGGCTAATAATATTCTTTGTTTTATTTCTGGGTCTATATAATCCAACCAAGAACTTAAGGAATATACATCACCGTTTCTAAGATAATACACCTTATACTCAATATCTCCAAGATAGGGGACATTAAGCATTTTTCTTTTTACTAAAAAAGATTCTGCAACGTGGCACAATAATTCTATAACAGCCTCATCATCAAGTAAAATACTTTTTTGAACTTCTCGACTGGCAAAGTATCTTTTTTGTCCCCAAAACCTGCCATCGGTCGCTTGTTTAGTAATATATTTTGTCATATAACTAGCAACTTTAAATACGTCTTGATTTCTGCTAATAGTTTTTAAATTAAATTGATGTTTCCAATATTTCCTTATTCGGCTGAATACATGATCCATGAAAGGAAAGTTAAATAATATCAAGTGATAATGTACTGCTCCTCGTTGTTCCTGAAACTCCGGCACACAAACATATTGTAATGAACCGACAATGTGATTTTTAAAAGTATAGTTAAGCCATTGGATAAATTTAGTGAGCTCATAATTTGCTATTTTTAAATCTTGGATATTTTCTGTAAAGGTTAATGTGAGAAATTTTGGCGGAATTAAAAAACCATTTTTATCTTGATACTTACCAAAGTTAGAAAAGATGATTCGATGGACTTGAGCACGAGCACGCCGAACTGAAGGTTCCGTTTTTTTAGGATCGGGGCTTTCTAAACCGGCATTGTATAATTTTTTCATTTCTTGGCGTTGTGCCACTTCCTCTATGCTAAACTTTTTGTGAATCCTAATTGAGGGAGGCATAGAATAAATCTTGAAGTATTCCATTAAAGACCCAGAAATGATTAATTTTGTCTTATTCATTCTTGTTAAGTGTTCTCTAATCAAGGATAAGTACGGTGATTTTTTCCGCCCCTAGCGGGGCAGAAAAAAATCACACGAAGCCTTTATCCTTTTGAATATTGGAAAAACCTATGTATAAATCCGACAACGCAACCAAATACTGCTCTGCTTGGTCATCAGAGATATGTTCTTTAAATCGTTTAAACCAGTACATCTTAAAATCCTCAACAAGTTGTTGGCTGAAATTTTTAGACATAAAAAACCGCACTTCTGCGGTTAAAATCTAAAACCAGCCCACATGCCTTGGATTCGTTTCTATATTGGTTACTCCTAGCGGAGTTACTTTGTGTCTTGTAGTGCAAACTGGTTACAGGTTAATTGAATATTACCTGTAAGAACTCCATTAGTTATTGTTCGCACTTTGCAAGCACAAATATGTTATAGAAGCTTAGCAACGCAAGGTTTTCTTACATCTTATACATAATACGAACATTGGAAAAATGCAAGGGTTATGATATTATAAAAATAACAATTTAATATTGACTGCCTAAACTCGTGATTTTTTGCGAGCATGGCAAACAGTCCAATGAAGCATAAAGATCCCATCATGGGGTTGCTTCATTGGCTATGCAGGGAAACTTGCATAAGAGGCTTCGGTCTCTACCTGTGGTGGGTTTTTTGTTTTCTAGCCCATCATGATTATTAGTAATAAATAATTATGATCAAACAAACAGAAATAGAATTCTCAAGGAAATTGATTAAAGGAAAAATCGCAGAAGTAATTTTTGAACAAATGATGCGAGAAGAGAAAAGATACACCATTATCCCGTTTGGTTATGAGCATACCATGCCTATGCTTGCACAATATCAGCACTTGGTAGAAATAAAACACATAATCAAAAATATTTCAGAAGCCCCAGACTTTGTTTTGATCTCAGAGGATAAATCAAAACTCTTTCTTGTAGAGATCAAATATCAAAGTGAATTAAATATTGATAAATTAAAAGATTATGCAAATAAATTATTAGTGAAATGGGAATGCCCTTGGCTGTTTGTGATAACCCCTAAAGGATTTTACTGCGGAATGTCTGATTGGATTCTCAAAGAAAATTCCATCAACGAATTATCAGAAAATTGGGTTACAAAAGAACGACAATCTGAATACTTAAAACTTCTAAAAGAGTTTGAAAAATAATCTTAATATCACATGAAGAACTAAAAACGCACCTAATCGTGGGTGCGTTTTATTAGTAAATACCCCTCTTCATTAGTTCTGTTTCCTCATTACTTCGCTTCTGTTGATAAAGAATATTTTTTTCTAAATACTTTTCATAGTCTTTAAAGAAGGATTTTATTTGAGGATCGATATCTTCTGTAAGCTTTTTAATGCTTTTTTTTTTAGCTTGATAAGCTCTAACAAAGCCATCTTCTCCGCTCACTACTCCAGTTTGAGATAAAAGCCCAAACAAATGGCCTTTAGTTTCCTTATATAGCTTTGTTTTAAAATACTTTTTAACCATAGCTTTTACCACCACGTACAAAAAGTCCTCTCCATTATATTTCCCAAGAATAGAAAACGCAGTGTCCCTACCTTTTTTCCCAGCCTTATTAATTATGTTAATTAATAGCTTTTCAAGAGTTTCATCAAAACCCGGAAATATCTTTTCCAATAATTGACTGCCTTCCCATCTTAATAACCAATTTTGTTCTTCGCTATCTCCTCTAACAAACCAGGCAAGGATCATTGGAATTGCAATATCCTTTTTCCCCTTAAACGTCTCTCCTAACTCATGTATATTGAAAGGTATTGCATCGTAGTGATTATCCAATCCTTTTTTCATTTTAGACCTATTCAAAACTCTTTTCTCAAAAAAATCAATAACTTTTTCAGGATATTTTTTTGCAATAACATCTAATATTTGCTCTGCCTCCCAATCAATTCCTTGGCATAAAATTATTCCATTCAAAATAATGTCATACTCCTTACTAGTAAGTTCCGTTAAAAGCAACGATTTTTGAAACCATAAATGATGAACCCAGTAAGTATTTTTGATTTTAGTAAATTCTTTTATTATGTCTAAAAAATAATGCTTTAAATCCTTATTTTCATTGTATTTAATAAAGATTACACGAAGTAAATTATTAAGAGTCGCAACATCTTTTAATATTACGGCCTTTTCAAAGAGTTTATGAATTATGTCTTTATCGATATCTTCTACGATAGTAAATAAGAAAGCACATGCAGAAAGATGTTTGCCCTGCTTAATCCAAGAATTTATTAAACCTTTAGCCTTTGTTTTTTGGTCACTCTTCCATATTCCCAAGAGTAAACTTACTGAAAACGGCTTTAACTCCTTTTCATTGCGCTCAATTAATTTAAACACTAACCCAGGCTTCTTTTCACCAAGTTCTGTTAAAAATATTCCAAAATAACTATAAACTCCGGGATCGGAATTATCATAGTTTTTAACCACAGATGTTATTTTTTCTCTCCATTCTTCAAAGTTATCATCAGAAATTTCCGATATGGTCTCTGAAATACTTTTTAGACGGTTTTCTCTGCTTTTATCATAATCACCATCAACATCTAATCGGCCATCATATCCTACAAGTAATCGGAATAAATCATAGTTCTTGTTAGAATTTATAGCCTCTTCTAGACTCTTAATATCCTCTGATAATTTATTCGGAAAGCGTTTTAAGAACCAAACTTTTTGTTCTTCAATATCCTGGATTATTTCATTTTCTGCAGAGGGAAGAATTTCAATATAAAACTTTATAATTTTAATTGTATCAGCTAAAATCATTTGTTCTAGTTCGTCCTTATAAACATGATTTGGAAAATGTGTAGCGCATTCTAGCGCGTTGATAATTTTAGTTTTATTATTAACGTTTTCAGTCAAACCCCATACTTTTTCTAGAAATAAGATGGTTTCATTGCGTACCTTTTTTAGCCTTTCATCAAATACCAAAGAGCCCGAATGGAAGGTAATACTTCTGTAATCTGGATTTGAATGTCCTTCAAAAGAAGCTTGTAGCATCTTTTGGGAGGCAGTAAAAATCAAATCAATATTTTTTTTGATTACCTTGTTGCTCCATTTTTTAAACACCTCCAATATAAGCTCTTGTGGTAAATAGCCTATTTGTTGTAAGGCAAAAAGATCATATTTTGCCAAGTTTTCAATAATTTTTAAGCTAGCTGATTTCACCTTGGCGTCTTGGTTCCCATAAAGCAATTCCGTTAATTTGAAAACTCTCTTAATGTCAAAGTAACGAATTCTTCCTAAAATTTCTGTGCATTCTATTAAAATATCTTCATGTGATTTCCCTTTTAGTTTTCCGAATCCCTTTAAATTTGATATTGTTTGGGGTTTGTGTGGCTTGCGTTTTTTAACAATCGACTCAAGAGCGTCCAAAGTCTCCTTTGAATTAATATGAGCATACTCTTTTAGCAACTCCAGGTCATCAAAAATTTGATCGTTTGATTTAGACATTTTTTATTATTTCTTGTATATCTTTATGAAAATGCTTATTGACTAGGGGGCTAGCTACTTTTCCTAGGTTCCCGTATATATTTTTTTTCCTATTTTGCTCGGGGAATAGCTTAATTAGGGCATCTATGTCAATTTTCTTGACTATTGCCTCAACTATAAGGTTGCCAACGTCCTGCTTGTTTATTTCAGTTTCTATGGCCCTAAAGATTACAACATCTTGATTTTTATAAAGTAAATCCACTCTGGATAATTCATTAATTATATCGTTCATTTTGCCTTCTGTGATTTTAAGAAAACTTCTAATTTTTTTAATATCTGCTTTAGAAACTCTACCTAGCAGATAAATAATGGCTGCAACTTTTAAAATTAAATCCTTGGAGTCAACCGCTAACGTAAAAATTTGGCTGGGTAAATCAAGGAATTGGTTTTTTCGTGTAATATTTTCCACATGAAGATAAAAAGGGTCTACTAAATCTCTTTCGCCGGCTTTCAAAAGTACCAAATTAGGTATTTTAATACTTTTACTCTTTTCTCCGTTAAATTCGTCCAAAATTTGTACGTTGGTTTCACTAAAATGATACCAATGTATTCTGATATTCTCCTCTTTTTCTTTATTCACCCCCGAAACAACAAATAGAATAGTGGGGAGGTTAATATCTTTACAAAATTCCAAAAAATCTCTTTTGGCTCTGTAATTTGGATAATAGGGATTAAGTGGCTCTTCTTGCCCCTTAAGCTGGAAGAATACTACCTTATTAAGATAATCTCCTTGCATTTGACTTCCTTCCTTGGGCTTCCTAAGACGCAAAAATCCGTCCGTGTCCGGGGTATTATCTTTTATGCCATGAAATTGCAGATCAAACCTGTCTCCGTGTTTATTTAAAAAATAATGACTAAGAATGGAGATGGCTTTTTCGTCTAATCTGTTCTGCTTGTTATACTGTGTCATTTCAGTCATTTAACCACTTATTTGACAGCTTTTCAATGTCAGAATTAAAGAGTATTATTAATTAATAAAGTTCTAACGTCATCGAATAAGTTCAGCCATCACATGCTAAGTCAGGTGACTGACACGCATAACTTAAAAATAAATATATGAAAACTATTTTAGTTGATGCAGTACACTGTTTTGTAATAAAAGGCGAAGGAATTTTGCAGGCAATGTATGATTTACTTAAAACTTATCCGAATAAAAAAATTATTCTTACCAATGCAGATGACGAACAATTCATAAATTTTGGTTTAGATAAAATGCCTTACGAGGTTTTTACTCTTAAGCATAATCCAGAAAAAACTAACCCGAAATACTATGAAATAATGCTTGAACAGTACGGATTAGACAAAAAAGATGTTATATATTTTGAACACGATATAAAAGCAGTAGAAAGTGCAAAATCAATTGGCATTAATTCTTACCTTTACGATAACGATAAAAAAGACATCAACGCCCTTAAAAAATTTTTAGATAATAATATTTAAATAAACCGAGAGTAATAACAAAACCCCTTAATAGGGGTTTTGTGTTATAATAAAATTAATTAAAATAAATCTATGGCAATAATAAAAGAAATTTTAAGTCGCAGGTCGGTGAGAGAGTTTAAATCGGATGAAATTTTGGAGGAGGACTTGTTGGAGATTATCAAAGCCGGGCAATTTGCCCCATCGGCTCATAACAAAAAAGTTATTGATTTTATTGTTGTTAAGAATCAAAAAACCAAAGATGAAATTTTTGAAATTGTAGGACAAGAATATGTTAAAGCAGCGCCAGTGTTGATAGTGCCAATTATTGACGAGACAAAATCTATTTGCCCAGTTGAGGATTTATCTGTTGCATCAGAAAATATATTTTTGCAAGCAACAGCTTTAGGGTTGGGGTCTGTTTGGAAAAATTTAGGCAGAGAATGGCAAATTGCAATAAAAAATATATTAAATATTCCAGACACTCATTTGGTTATAAACATTATTCCCATTGGTTATCCAAAAATTAAACCAGCGCCGCACACCGACGCCGAATTCTCCCAATCCAAAATCCACCCCGAAACCTGGTAAACAAAAATCAAAAGCCCCTCAACAGGGGACTTTTTGGTTTCTACAATAAATTAATGTCTTGAGCTTTGTCAAAATGAGACTTAAGATCAATAAGCGCTTCTTTTTTCTCGGTTTGACCACGCATTCTACTTATACTACTACTAGCCTCTCCTAATTGTCCTAGACTATTACCTGAGTCATAAATCTCAGTCTCATCAATAATTATATATCTATCGTGTGAGCTAAAATGCTTTTTTCCATCTTTTCTACTTTCTCTACACTTTAATTGGATTTCGGGATGTATACGAATAAGTTTTTTTAATTCTTCAACGCAATTTTTATATTTTATTTTATTTTCTTTAGTGATAAGTAAGTTAATCTTTATAAGTTTATTTTTTAGAAATAAACTTTCCAAAAGACTGACTATGCTATCTTCGAGATAATTATCAATAATAAAAACCTCTCGCTCGGTATTGTTAAAAATTGTTTTAAGAAAGTTACGCCCCTTATAAATATCACCTTCTTTGAAGTGTTCACCATCGGGCCAATTTTTTCGTGGAACAATTTCAAAAATCGGTTTTTGGTCAAGAGTATTAAATTTTTCTGCGAGAACGTTATATGTGTTATCTCCTTTAGTTTTAACTAATTTTATAAAATTTATTTTGCCTTTAAGGGAATCATAGAAATCTGCACAATAATTATTCGCATATTTTTTACTAGCATCGACTATCCCAAATTTTCTCCAAATATGCAACATCATTCTTACTTCTTTTACAAATTCTCTCTTAATGTTTGGAAATTCATTAACAACGAGACCTGTGACTTCTTGTCTTTCTGTATAAAATCTAACCCTTGTCTTTTTAGGATTTACTTTAAAATCATTTGAAACAATAATACTGCCTAATTTAGGTCCAACAATCCATTCACTAGTCCCTCCTTCAACCATATTTTGAGAAAAACCATTTCTATTAGTAGTTGAAAAGACTATATCATCAGCATACCTAGAATATACACAATGTTCCTCGTATGCAAATTGTTGCAACTCATGATCCAATCTAGAGCAAATCATATTTGAGATTATTGGTGACGTTGGGGCTCCTTGAGGCAATTTCCCTTTGTAACAACAAAATCCAGCTATTAGCGTAGCACCAGTTTTTGGTAAACTATAGGGACGCGTTTGTAATATTCCACGGACTCTTCCAAAATGAATCGTTGGGAAAAAATCTTTTAGATCAAGATTAAGTAGTGCTTTGCGGTGTATATGTTTCTCAGAATTTGTAATAATACTTTTTCCTCGTCGAAATCCATGTACCGAATTTCTACCAATATATATTAAAGAGAAAATATGCGCGAGTCTACGTTGAATTAACTTTAATTTATAATCAGGAGTTAAAATTTGTCGTTTTTCTCCTGATTTTTTATTTATAAAAAATTCTTTATAATGCCTATTTTGATTTTTTATTTCGTCAAATATTCTTTTTAAACCATAAACATTAAATTCAAGCAAATCAGCAAGTGTATCAAAATTATTCACTTTGTGAAATTTATTAATTAATTCTTCATCACTTGCTTTAAAGAGTGGCCTTGTATACATATTATTTGGGGCAAAGGTGTATTTCCCCTTTGCGCAAAACCTAAACTGCCAGAACATAAAACTGCGCTTAGCGCGCCGTAGGCGCGATCCTATAAACTTTTTGAAAATCGCCGCGATTACACAGCGTAATTAATATCTATCTTTGCCCCAATTTATCTTACTCAAACAAATTAATCAATACAAGGCCTATTTAACCTTAAGAAATGATTTTTTATTGTATTTGTGGTACAATAGCCAATTATGAAAATATTGAAGGCGGAGTTTGCCAAAGGAGTTATCGGAGGAGATTACAGCACAATAGACAACTTACCGCATGTCGCTTTTTTGGGTCGCTCAAATGCTGGCAAATCCAGCGTGATTAATTCTTTGTCTGGCAAAAAAGACCTTGTAAAAGCAAGTAAAGTGCCAGGCAAAACAGTTGAAGCAAATTTTTTCCGCGTCAACGATTTGTTTTATCTAGTTGACTTTCCAGGATACGGATACGCAAGAAGATCTGTTGCAGACCGTAACAGAATGATTAAAAGAATTTTTTGGTATTTGGAAACCGCAAATCCAAAGCCTAAAGCAGTTTTTTTGATTATCGACGCCAAAGTTGGCTTAACCAAATTGGACTGGGAGATGATACAAATTGTTAGAAAAAATAATCATCATCTTATAATTGTTGCAAATAAAGTTGATAAATTGCCCCAAACAAAAAAGGCAACACAAATTGCATTGATAATTGAAGAGGCAAGCGGGATACCAGTTTTAGAATATTCGGCAATGACGCACGAAGGAAGGGAGAACTTATTAAAAAAAATTGAAAGTTTTTTATAAAATAGCCAAACCGCCCAAAAGGCGGTTTTGATTTACAAGTAAATTGACAAAAGGCAGGCTTTATATTAAGATTTCTTTGTGTTTCGGTTCTTTACCATCCTACTAACCCTTTTGAAAGGAATTGCCTCAATGGCTACTCTTTCACCTGCACGAGCAGATTGGCCTATATTAGAAGGTCCAAGTCTTCGCTCCCGCGGAAAAGTCCGTGATACGTATGAACTGACAGACAACACTTTGCTGTCAGTCGCCACCGATAGCATTAGCATCTTTGATTTTGTGCTCAATGCTAGAGTTCCGATGAAGGGAATCGTCCTGAATGCTCTCAACCACTTTTGGTCAGAGCATCTCAAAAACTTCGGCATTCCAACACACTTGGTTGATGTTGGACCTGCCATTGATTTCCATCTCCCGGCGCATTTGAAACAGAATACGGATTTGCAATCCCGCGCCAGCGTGATTCGCAGACTGGAAATGGCGCCGGTTGAATTTATATACAGAGCGGTTTTGACCGGGTCTTCAGTTTCCGATTATAAAGCTGACGGAACTGTATGTGAACATCAACTACCGCCGGGATTGCAAGACGGCGATTCGTTGCCATGCATTCTTGATACTCCCACAACCAAGGCTGAGGAAGGACACGATGAGAATATGTCTTTCCGACAAGTCAGGGAAAAATATCCTGACCAAGTCTTGCTTGGGTCTCAAATTTTCCAAATCGGCTCAAGCTACGCCGAAAGCCGGGGAATCAAGCTGGCTGATACGAAGTTTGAATTCGGCACAAATGGAATTATTGGCGACGAGATAATGACGCCAGATTCCAGCCGATTCTGGGAGCTAAAAGTTTGGCAAGAAGGCCGAAAGCTCGCTATAAGAACGGCTTCGCCACCTTATGACAAACAGCTTGCCCGAGTGTGGGGGATTGGAAAAGGAATCAAAAAGCGAAATCCCAATAACCCCGAAGACGTGGCTTGGGTTCACTCGCTTGAAGTTCCCGCCGAACTCATAGCTCAGACTACAAGGATTTATCGCTATATCTTTTGGCGATTGACCGGATATACAATTGATCGCTACCTATACGAGAAAATGATGGTGAGCATCAAAATTCACCCAACAATTCCCAAGGTCGCTGTTGTTTGCGGAAGCGAATCCGATGTGCCGGCAATCAAGCCAGTCATAACGGAAGTAAATAGAGATTTTGCAAATATCAACTTGTCTGTTCTCAGCTGTCATCGAAATCCCGTTAACGTAGCGGAGTTCGCCTCGGCTGTAGACGCAGACGTTATGGTTTGCATTGGTGGAAAAGCTTTTGCCTTGCCCGGCATTATGGATGCCTTTTTGCACTATTACGGTCGCAACATCCCCGTCATCGGCGTTGCTCTCGGAGAGCCACAAAGCCAGGCACTACGCGCGGCACAACTTTCCATCGAAGAAATTCCTGGGGCGCCCGTCATTATGGACGAAGCCAAGGGTGTCTACACTGGGACAGAAGGTTTTATCTCGGCTCTTAGCCGAATAATCGACGGAGAACTTCCTCCGCCAAAACCTAGAACCGAAAAACCCGTCCTATTGGACGTGTTTAGAAATTACTAAAGCCCCGCTGGGGCTCATATCCTCATAGTTGTTTAAAAACAGCGTGAGGATTTTTTAATTGCGTAAATTCTGGTTTTTGCTTGTAATTTGACAAAATTTGGAGTAAACTGAATAATTAAAGCCTTTTGATGAATATGTACTATGTTTATATTGTTGAGTGCGCCGACAAAACTCTTTATACAGGATACACTAATAACTTGGAAAAGCGCATTAAAACTCACAACGAGGCAAAGACCGGAGCTAAATATACAAAAGCCAGGCGTCCAGTTGTGCTAAAATATTCCGAAAAATTGCCAGACTTGAGCCAGGCATTAAAACGAGAAATTGAAATTAAAAATTTAACTCGCAAAGAAAAATTAAAATTAATAGAGTTAAATCAAAATTCTAAACACAAAATTACAAATCCCAAATAAATCCCAATTACCAAAATACAAAATACGTTTTTGATTTTGATATTTGGATTTAGAATTTATTTGGAGTTTGATGCTTTGAATTTGGAATTTTTTAGGAAATAAAAATTTTGTGGAATTTCCAATTAGGATAAATAAATATTTAAGGGATATGAATTTGGCTTCAAGAAGGGAAGCAGACAAACTTGTAGAAGCAGGGTTAGTTTTTATTAACGGGAAAAGGGCTGAAAGCGGAGCAAAAGTTGAAGAAAAAGACAAAGTTACATTAAAAGAAAACAAAAACAATACAAAGGAGTTAAAATATTTTATTTACTACAAGCCAAAAGGATTGCCAACTCAAGATCAGCCAAAGATGCAAAGCGTGATTTCGCAGTGGCGAGATAAAGGAGTTTATCCAGTTGGCAGATTAGATAAAGAATCTGAAGGATTGCTGATTTTAACAAATGATGGCAGATTTGCCCGCGAAGTTTTATCGGATAAAGAAGAATACGAAAAAGAATATATAGTTACCACAAGAGAACATTTAAGGGCAGGGCTTGAAGATATTTTTGCAAACGGAATGGAAACTGATTCTTTTGGAACCTTAAAACCAATTAAGGCTCAAATTTTGGGAAAGAATAAAATCAGTATGGTTTTAAACGAAGGCAAGCGCCATCAAATCAGAGTTATGCTAAGCGAAATGAATTACGGAGTTTTGTCGTTAAAGAGAGTGCGCATTGGCAAATTTACATTGGGAACTTTAAAACCAGGCGAATCACAACCAATTCAAATTTCAATTAAGTCAAAGATTTTGGCAAACATTAAACCGATTCCAAAATATGCAAGAAAACAATAACAAATTTGACCTAGCAATAATCGGCGGAGGTCCAGCTGGAATGATGGCGGCTATTAGAGCCGGCCAATTAGGCAAAAAAGTTGTTTTATTGGAGAAAAATGAAACTTTAGGAAATAAGCTTTTGTTGACTGGCGGAGGCAGGTGTAATATTTCAAACGCCACTTTTGATAAAAAAGAACTAGCCCAAAAATATGGTAAAGAGGGCTTTTTTTTATTGCCGGCTTTATCTGTTTTTGGCGCCAAAGAAACAATTGAATTTTTTAACAAAAACGGAATAAAAACCAAAGTAGAAAAAGACAATAAAGTTTATTGTGCGACAGATAAGGCAAACAACGTTTTGAAGGCTTTAATCTATATGCTAAGAAACAACGAAGTTTCTGTGATTAATCATGCAAAAGTTAAAAAAATAGAATTACAGAAAAATAAAATTTCAAAAATAGTTTTAGAAGACAACTCAAAAATAATAGCAGAGAATTATATTATTGCAACCGGCGGAAAATCTCACCCGTCAACCGGCTCAACAGGGGATGGATACGAATTTGCAAAAATTTTAGGGCACAAAGTTGAAAAGCCAAAACCAGCGCTTGTCCCAATACAAATTAAAGAAGAGTGGGTTAAAAAAGCTCAGGGATTATCGCTAGCAAATGCAAAGCTGGATGTTTATTTAAATAATAAAAAAGAGTTTTCTACTACTGGTGAAATTATTTTAACTCATTTTGGATTAAGCGGACCGGCCATTTTAAGCATCAGCGGAAGAGTAGGAGATTTGCTGGAAAAAGGCGAAGTGAAGATTGCCTTGGATTTAAATTCAAACTTAACTCCCGAAGCGTTAGATAAAATAATCCAAAATTATTTTGAAACAAATATCAACAAAACTTTAAAAAACTGCTTAACGGAAATATTGCCCACAAAACTAATTTTAATTATTCTTGAGTTGTCAAAAACCGAAGCCACAAAAAAGGCAAATCAAGTTACAAAAGAAGAAAGACAAAGATTGGTATCTACAATAAAAAAACTTGAGATGACGGTAAGCGGACTTTTGGGATTTGACCAGGCAATGGTTACGTCTGGCGGAATTTCGCTAAAAGAAATTGACGCTAAAACAATGCGATCTAAAATAGTTAAAAATCTATTTTTTGCAGGAGAAGTTATAAATTTGCACGGACCAACTGGGGGATACAACCTTCAGGCTTGCTGGAGCACTGGATATTTGGCAGGGGAAAGCGTGGGGAAATAACATTGACAATAGCCTGTATTTGTTGTATTATAAATATAAGTTCGTTTACATTCTTTTCCTTCACTTTCTCGTAAAAGGGGCTCTGTATGGCGTACATGTTTGAAGCGATTATCGTCTTTTCAGTGGTGATTATGATTTGCAAAAGGTGCGCCTTTGTAAACGCCAACTGCCAAGAGGCGACATTGATGCAAGTCAGCTTCTTGGTGTCTTTTGTAACAATTGTGGGCTTTGCAACAGTCTTTTATTTATGCGCCCTGCATGTTGCAAAAGACTGGCGAGACTACAAACCAGAAACAACGGCGCAGACTTCGCTTAGGTAACTTTTTGAAAGGGGCTTAACATGATACCAGATTGGGTTTTCTGTACTTACTGGGTGGCTATGGGATATCTTGCGGTTCTCATTCTCTTTATCCTTCCTATAATCTTTTGGAAGAAGAAAGGGGAATTGTGGTTCTGCAGATTGTCCCTTATTTTCGCCGCCGTGCTAATCAGCTGTTTGTTCTGGCTGACTGTGGATGATATAAATCATCCGCCAAAGCAACATGACACAGCATATGCGGCTTCGCGCCAATAAAAGCGCGCTTGCTCAAATCCCGGAGACTTCCAGTTTCCGGGTTTTTTATTGTAGACGATAATTGACAAAACATCATAATTTTAGTACAATATATATAGCACAAATCAAGGACTCTTAGTCCTTTTTGCAACCAAATCTAACTCATTTCCAAAAGGAAACGAAGGATGAAAGCTCCTACAAGCTACGAAGAGGCTGTTGTTGTTGCCAAAAAGCTCTGCACTGATTTGCAAATGATACTAAATACCTACGGCATTGCAGACCCAAAAGACGCAGAGTTGAGAGCTAAACTCAACGCCACTACTAATATCGACGAGATGTGGGATGTGTTTAATCAAGCCCCCGCAGGTAGTCCGATCGAGGCTGAGGCTTTGAGAAAGATCCTTGGAACCACTAACGACATCGGTATGATGTGGGACGTGATTAGCTTCGCCCATAAAAATACCCCCATTGGAACCGAGGCTTTGAGAAAGATCCTTGGAACCACTAACGACATCTGCATGATGTGGGACGTGTTCAACAGAGCCCCCGCAGGTAGTCCAGTTGAACCCGAAATTTTAAGGAAAATTCTTGGAGCCACCACCGACATTGATGTGATATGGGACGTGTTAAACAATGTGCACACGGGCAGTCCGATCGAGGCTGAGGCTTTGAGAAAAATTGTGGAACTAACCGACGAATAGGTTGGTTTTATCCAAAGAGGGAATAACATTTATAAATGCGATTCCCTCTGTTTTTTTGCAATTTTTATTTTAAAAGATATAATAAGATGAATAAATTAAGATTGTCCCGACTGCAGAGCAGTCGCGAATCCTCGATGGCTCTGCCATCGGGACTTCGCTTCGCTCGCAATGACATTTTAAAATGGCAAAGAAAAAATATTATGCCTACTCAGTGGGCAAAGAAAAAGGAATTGTAGATAATTGGGCCGACTGCGAAAAAATTGTTGCTGGAGTTCCCGGGGCAAAATTTAAAGGTTTTGTGATGCAAGAAGAAGCCGAAAAATGGCTTGATGCAGGGGCTGATTATTCTATAAAACATATTGGTTTAGAGCCAGGTATTTATTTTGATGCGGGAACTGGAGCAGGAAACGGAGTTGAAATTAGCGTTACAGACGAAAATGGCGACAGCCTGCTTTATAAAGTTATGCCAGAGAAAGAAATTAACGACCGCGGATTTTACTTAATTCCCGAAGCCACCACTAACAATTTTGGCGAACTCTTAGCATGTAAATACGCGTTACAGCTTGCGCTAGACGAAAACTGCTTTAAAATATTTGGCGACAGTAAATTGGTTGTTGAATATTGGTCAAAGGGATACATAAAAAAAGATACTGTTGCTCAAAAAACTGTTGAACTTGCAGAAGAAGTTAAAAAACTCAGATGGAAATTTGAAAAAAACGGCGGACAAATGAATTTAATTTCTGGTTCATCAAATCCAGCTGATTTGGGGTTTCACAAGGGCTAATTGTATCACCACCCTGTTGACAGGAAAAAATAATGGAATATAGTGTAAGATAATCTAAAATTATACAATTTACACAAAAAAATATGAAAAACTATAAAAATTACATAAAAGCAGTTATTTTAGCCCTTGGATTTTGCTTTATTGCAACTCCAACAGCTTTTGCAAGCCAGCCTCCAGTTGCCAATGCAGGGGTTGATTTGTATTTGATTTCAGGGCAAAACACAACATTGCAAGGCTCTGGAACAGATGCAGATGGCGGAACATTAACCTATTTTTGGAATTGCGATGGCGGAACATTAAACAGTTACAATATTGCCCAGCCAACATATACAGCGCCAACCATAATCGCTTTTAACAATTATGACGATTTCACCTGTACATTAACCGTTACTGATGGCAGTGGGCTGACAAATTCCGACAGCATAAAAATTTACGTAAATTACAGCGGAATTTTTAATATAACAAATATTAACCCAAAAACAGAAAGCGCCACAAACATCCAAAGCAACCAGGCAACTTTAAATGGGTCGTTTACATCAAACAATGACTCTGCAAGCTATGTTTGGTTTCAATACGGATTTAGCTCAAACTACGGAGAAGAAACAACTCACCAATCAATGACAGGAACATCTGGATCTTTTACCCAAAGCCTTACCAGTTTATTTTTAAACGCAACCTATCACTACAGAGCAGTTGTGCAGGATTCTTCCAACCAAAAATATTACGGACAAGATATGATATTTGTTACCGGTCCAAATTTTTACAGCAACGGAAGCTTTACTGTTTCTAAAAAAGCAATAAACTTAACTGCAGGGAATTTAAATTGGACAGAATCGGTTAACGCAAATCCATCGGATATTTTAAGCTTTTCTGTAACTGTGCAAGCCAACAAAGATTTGCACAATGTTGTTGTAAAAGATATTTTGCCTGCAAACTTGATTTATAACGACAACTTGTTGGTAAATGCTGTACGAAATTACTCGGACAACCCAACATCTGGAATTAATTTAGGAACCATTAAATCGGGGGATATTGCAATAATTTCTTATCAGGTAAAAGTATCGCCATCAACCAGCTTTACATTTGGAACAACAAACTTAAACTCAGAAACAACCGTTTCCAGCGACGAAGTATCTGCAACAACCGACAACGTAGCGATTGTCATTAATAATTCCCAAGTTTCTGGAGTAAGCACAATAAGCCCAACCGAGCTTTCAACCGGATTAACAAATAAATTTTTAACTGAATCATTCTTCCTCCCAATGCTGCTTATTATTGCTGGTTCTTGGTTCTATTTTTCAGGAAAGGTTTATTCATTTGCAGATTGGCTAGGAGAAAAAATAAACTAAAAAGCATAAATCAAAAACCGCTTTAATGGCGGTTTTTTGTTGACAAATTTAAGATATTTTGTAATATATAGTTACGTGTTTAAACCGTGTTCATTCACAAAGGAAAATATCATGTCAGGTATAACAAGCGTTCTTTTGGTTGACGACAATCTAGCTTTTTTGACTCAGCTCAAGCTTTTGTTCCAAAGAGCTGGATATAAAGTGGCTGCAACAACATCTCCCATAGCTGCTATTTATTCTTTAGACACTTTTCGCCCTGACATTGTCATAACGGATTTTGTAATGCCAGAAATGCGCGGTGATGAACTGGCAGAAAAAATCAAAGATAGAACCAATGCGCCGGATGTTCTCATAATGATAACGCAAGGTGTTTTTCCGGAAAGCCATAGAGCCGATGGATTAATACCCAAAGATGCTCTTTTGGTCTTGCTGCGCAATGAAACAACCTACGATGAACTTCCGCCAGACGACGATGACAACGAAGAAGACGAAAAGTAAAACCGATATTCATACAGCTTTCAGATGCCAATCTGAAAGCTTTTTTATTGCAAATTTGAAAAAGTTATAATAGAAGAGTAAAATATACAAAAGCCCTTCATAAAGTGTGGGGTGTCCGACACCCCACAAACTAAAAGGCGTTATTTTATGACAATAGATTTATCAAAACTTAATAGCGAACAAAAAGAAGCAGTCCTTCACGACAAAGGCCCGTTATTAATTGTAGCCGGCGCTGGAACCGGCAAAACTACGGTTATTACACAAAGAATTGTAAACCTCATAGAAAATGAGCTAGCAAAGCCCGAAGAGATTTTGGCTGTAACTTTTACAGAAAAAGCGGCTTCAGAAATGGAGGAAAGAGTAGACAGGCTTTTGGAGTTTGGATATGTTGACTTATGGATTTCAACTTTCCACGCTTTTTGCGAAAAAGTTTTGCGTGAAAATGCTTTGGATATTGGACTTTCTCCAGACTTCAAACTTTTAGATTCAACAACTGGATGGCTTTTGGCAAGACAAAATTTAGACAGATTTGATTTAAACTATTACAAAGCCCTAGGAAACCCAACAAAGTTTATTCAGGCTTTAATTTCGCATTTTTCGCACTGCAAAGACCAAGAAATTTATCCAGAAGATTATTTGGAATACGCCGATAAATTAAAAACCAGAGACGATGCTCCAGATGACGACGAAACAGAAAGAATAAAAGAAGTTGCCAATGCGTATCACGTTTATCAGCAAATTTTGTTGGAGAATAGTTGTTTGGATTTTGGCGACCTGATAAACTATTGCTTAAAGCTTTTCAAAAAGCGCCCTTTGATTTTAAAAAAATACAGAGAAAGATTTAAATATATTTTGGTTGATGAATTCCAGGATACAAACTGGTCACAGTACGAATTAATAAAATTATTGGCTGAACCAAATAATAATTTAACTGTTTGCGCTGATGACGACCAGGCAATTTACAGATGGCGTGGAGCTTCTTTTTCAAACATTATGCTGTTTAAAAAAGATTTTCCTAAAGCCAAGCAGGTTGCTTTGATAAAAAATTACAGGTCGTGCCAGAACATTTTGGACAAGTCTTATACGTTTATAAAACAAAATGACCCGGACAGATTGGAGTTTAGAGCCAAAATTGATAAAAAATTAGTTGCAGGAATCAAAGGGCAGGGAATAATTGAGCATATTCACGCAAAAAATATTGATACAGAGGTTGGCGAGGTTATTAAAAAAATCCTTGAGATTATAAAAAGAGACAAAGAAGCAACTTATAATGACTTTGCAATTTTAGTGAGGGCCAACGACTCGGCTGTTCCGTTTATCAAGGCGCTTGAAAGGGCAAATTTGCCTTATCAATTTTTGGCTTCACGTGGACTTTACTCAAAGCCAGTAATCTTGGATATAATTTCCTATTTTAAATTGCTGGATAATTACCACGAAGGAACAGCTGTTTACAGAATTTTAAATTTGCCATTTTTAGAAATTCCAGATTCGGATATTTCAACAATAACTTTATACAGCCACAAAAAAACAAAATCTGTTTTTGAAGCTTTACAAGAATTAGCCTTAATGCCTTCTGTTTCAGATAAAACCAGAGAAAAAGTGGCGTTTATCTTGGCTTTGATACAAAAACACAGTTTGCTGGCTCATGACAAAGGAGTTTGCGAAGTTTTGGTCACATTTTTGGAAGACTCGGGATATTTAAAACATTTGATTAAAAAAAATGAACTGGAAAAAATTGATTTGTTAAACCAGTTTTATAAAAAGTTAAAAACTTTTGAAGAGTCCACGCTTGAGCCGTCTTTGAAAAACTTTATGCAGGAGTTGAATATGGAATTGGAATCTGGCGAGGAAGGAAAATTGCAGTTTGACCCAGAGCAAGGTCCGGATATGATAAAAGTGATGACAATCCACGGAGCAAAAGGTTTGGAATTTAAATATGTGTTTATTGTGAGCATGGTGGATAAGAGATTCCCATCAATTGAAAGAAAAGACCCAATTGAACTGCCTGACGACTTGATTAAAGATATAAAACCAGAAGGAGACGTTCATTTGCAGGAAGAGCGCAGGCTTTGCTATGTTGCGATGACCAGAGCCAAAAAAGAATTATACTTTACCTCAGCCGAAGATTACGGCGGACAAAGGGCTAAAAAACTTTCCAGGTTTTTAGCTGAAATGGGATATAACGAAAATCTCAATGACCAAACTCCAATGACCAAAAATGCACTAATGCAAGAAAAGATAAAACCCGCGGATAGACTAAAACAAAAATTGGCTCCGCAATATTTACCACCGCATTTTTCCTATTCGCAATTGGCAGCATTTTCAAAATGTCCTTTGCAATACAAGTTTAACTTTATTTTAAAAGTTCCAGTAAAGGGCAAATCTGTTTTTTCATTTGGAAAAACAATGCACAATACGTTGTATGACTTTTTGAAATTAGCAAACCAAGCCGACTCGGCTCAGCAAGAAAGCCTATTCAGCTCTGGGGCCAAAAAACCTCCAAAAACAGCTTCCGGATGTCCGACATCCGTAAGCTTTAAAGAGCTGGAAGAGCTTTACGAAAAAAACTGGATTGATGAGTGGTACGAGTCAAAAAAGAACAAAGAAGAATATTACAAAAAAGGAAAAGAAATCATCAAAGATTTTTATAAAAAATTCTGCGATAATCCGCCAAACATTTTAAGAGTAAACGGAAATTTAGCTTTGGAGCTTCCATTTAACTTAAAGATTGGCGACCACACAATTTACGGAGTAATTGATAGAATTGATGACTCAAAAGACGGCCTGACAATTGTTGACTATAAAACAGGAATGTCCAAAGATAAACTTGATGCCGATGCAAAAGAACAGCTTTTGATTTACCAGATAGCAGCTGAGGAAGTTTTGCATTTAAAACCTCAAAAGCTGGCATACTTTTATTTAGATGACGGAAAAGTTGCTTCGTTTTTGGGGTCGGATATGGATATCCAAAACCAGAAAGAAAAAATACTTGGTGAAATAGAAAAAATTAAAAATTCAGAGTTTGATCCAACTCCAGGCTGGCAGTGCCAATATTGCGACTTCAAAGACATTTGTGATTTCGCGCAGTAAGTCCGACCTCGCTTATCTTTTAAACAAGATTCATTTTGGAGAGGTCGGACTTATATCACTTTAAAACCGCACCCTAAGGCGGTTTTTTAGTGTTGACAATATAGTCAATCTATGATATTCTTGTAACATTACTGTTTCTTTCACAATCTACAAAGCGGAGAATAAAAATGCGTAAAGTTCAAACCGGTGCGAAGCATAAAAGAAATTATTGGAAAAACGTTTGCGAGCGAACGGCCAAGCGGGCCATGGACTATGCGGGACAAATTGAAAGACTTAAACAAGAACTCGCTGACGAGAAAAAAGCTCACGAGCAAACAGCCGAGCTCGCCAACGAACGGCGGATAAAAATCGATGAAATTAGTTTAGCTTTACGCGACGCCCAAACTACAAAAAACCAATTGGCTATCGCGAACACCGACATCAAGATAGTTGAAGAGTGTATTCGCGAGATATGCGACCATTTTCGCTGCGCCAAGGACAATGATAATTTTCGACTTGCAACTAGTAGGTTCATGAAACTGCCAACGAATATGGATCTCACAAGTTTATCAGATTATATTGACGATTTTTCAACCAGGGCAACGGAAACAAAAAATGCTCTCGCCGATGCCGAGGTCGAAACAAAGAAACGAGAAGCCGTTGCGGACGCATTAACCGAAATTATTCAGAAAGCTATCCGACGATAGCAATCCGTTTGTCCGCATAAAGCCCAATGGTTTAACATTGAACCGCTGGGCTTCTTTTTTTACAAAAAATATGAGAATATATATTATATCGTCATTGCGAGGAGCGTAGCGACGAAGCAATCTAAACTCGGAGTTAGAGATTGCTTCGCTTCGCTCGCAATGACGCGACAACATGAATATTGAGAAATTACCAAAGGTTTTGGAGGCTTTACCAAAGTACAGAATAAAGCAAGCCAAAGAAGCTGTGTTTAAAAATTTAATTGCGGACTGGAATAAGGCAACATTTTTGCCGTTGAGTTTGCGTGAAGAATTAAATCAAAAATGTCCTTTAGAAATTAAGACTGAGGCTTTGGTGTCAAAGAAAAAAGATTCTATTAAAGCTAGAATAACTTTAGATGATGGTTTATTAATTGAAACTGTTTTAATGCGCCACAAAGACGGCAGAAATACTGTTTGTGTTTCGTCGCAGGTTGGTTGTCCTTTGGGATGCTTATTTTGCGCCACTGGAAAAATGGGATTGAAAAGAAATTTGCAACCAATGGAAATTGTGGAACAAGTAATTTATTTTGCCAGATATTTAAAAAAGAGCGGTAAAAAGGTGACAAACGTCACATTTATGGGAATGGGCGAGCCGTTTTTAAATTATGACAACGTAATGAAAGCTGCCAGGATTATAAACACAAAAGAAAAGTTAAACATTGGCGCCCGTAATATTTCAATTTCAACTTCGGGAATTATTGAAGGCATAGAAAAATTTGCAAAAGAGGGAACTCAAATTAATTTAGCAATTTCTTTACACGCTCCAGAAAACGGATTGAGGTCAAAATTAATGCCAATAAACAAAAGATATCACTTGGAAAGAGTTTTGGATGCGGTTGATACTTACATTAAAAAAACAAAAAGGCAGGTGATGTTTGAATATCTTTTAATCAACAATGTTAATGACACAGAAGCCTGCGCAAGGGAATTGTCGCGCATAATGAAAAAACCGCTTTATTATGTGAATTTAATTTTGTATAATCCAACAACAGGCAACGATTACGAACCATCAACAACTGAACACGTCAAAAGATTTAAAGAAATTTTAAAGAATAACAAAGTTGTATTTTCGCAGAGGTTTAGATTTGGAGAAGACATTAAAGCCGCCTGCGGACAATTCGCCGGCGAAAAATCACCAGAAAATTAACAAAGCTTCCGGATGTCGGACATCCGGAGATTAAATTATTAGATAAATAAAATATGGCAGAGATAAATATAGATGATTTTAAAAAAATTGAGATAAGGATTGGGAAAATAATTTCGGCGGAGAGGATTGAAGGAGCCGACAAACTTTTAAAATTAGAAGTTGATTTTGGCTTTGAAACAATGGAAATAAAAACAATGGAAGGTGAAGCTCCCAAAACAGAGCAGATACCGATAAAACGCCAAATTCTCGCTGGGATAGCCCAATTTTATGCCCCAGAGGCGTTGATTGGGAAAGAGTGTCCTTTTGCATATAACCTAGCTCCGCGCACCCTACGAGGTCTTGAGTCCCAGGGAATGATTTTATGCCCATCAGATGCCACCAGCGGACCGGTACTACTCCACCCAGACAAAGAAGTTGAACCAGGAAGTTTAGTAAAATAATAACTTAAAAACCGTCTTTCGACGGTTTTTTGTTGCAATTTACGTTGACAAAATATTAAATAAGTGTATAATAAAATCTGTTTTACAAACTGTTCATTCCCATTTAAGGAGAATTAATTATGTTGTGTGTTCTAGGTAATCGAGGTGCATCAGGTTGGGAACTTCTGGTAGAAGTTAGACACGCAGTAAAAAATATCTCTTCCATTGCAAAATTGCTAAAATACGAGAATCGTGATTATGGCTATTTTACAATGCGTCGTAAAAGCGACGGCCGAGTATTGCTAGTCTATCAGATTGGTGAATGCCCGCCAGAAAAAGCCGAAAAATATATGGCTTTGTCTTTAGAAAAAAGCCAACGTCTTTTTGAGCGTCATCACGACTTCGGAGATATTAGCAGCTTTCAAAGCAGAAAGCCGTGTAAAGGAATGTGGGGCGGAGCAATCTGCCTCAAAGATGTTATCTTTTCTTTTTCTGGTCTGCCGGAGTTAGCAGATGAAGCGGTGGTACTTGCGACTGCGTTCCAGCTTGATGTGATTTCCAAAAGACAGATAAAACGGATAATTGACATCAGCAACAACCACTTTGCCAAAGAATATTTCTATGGGTAGTAAACATTATTGAAACTCCGACATTTTAGTTCATTAAGCCCTAGCAATAAATCGCTAGGGCTTTTTTATTTTTCCTCAACTTTTATTTGCGAGGTTGAAAAAGTTTTAGTGGGGGAGTAAAATACAGTAATTATTAATCCATATGAATAAATTTTTATTTATCTCAGGAAGCCCAAGAAAGGGCAACACCGAATATATATTGAATAAAGTTTTTGATTCAGTTGAGGGTGAAAAGGAATTGATTTTGCTTAGGGAGAAAAACATCAAACATTGTTTGGGATGTTTAAGCTGTGGCGCAACAAAAAAGTGTGCGATAAATGATGATATGACAGACATTTATGGCAAGATAGAAAATGCAGACGTTATTGTGCTTGGCACTCCCAATTATTATGATAATGTTTCAGGATTGTTTAAGGACTTTATAGACCGAACCAATCCGTTTTACGAAACGGGAAAATTGAAAGGTAAAAAAGTTGTGGCAGTTGTAGTAGGCGGAGGAGAAACAGAAGTCACCAAATTTGTCACAGACCAAATAATGAAAAACTTCACCGAAGCCCACGAAATGGATTTAATTGATTCATACTGTTTTAAAGCGCTAGGAGCCAACGAGATAGAAAACAATCCCGAAGCCATAGGACAAATTAACAAAATCATTGAAAGGATAAAAAAATTAGAGGCAGTAGCTTAATAACATAAAGGTACCTGACCCCTTTGATATAAGAAAAGAACAAATGATTTTAGATAAAAAAATACCTGCGCCAGAATTAGAAGTAGAGAATCGTTCGAGTATAGAAGATTTGGATATAAATCTTGTCAAAAGATATGCCGAAACCTTAAATATCGGTTTAGAAGTAGAAACTTTAGATGAAAAAAATGCAATAAATTTTTTAAAATCTAAAAATATACTCGAAAATGATAAGCCAACTAGATACGGCCTATTGTGTTTTGGTAAAAATCCAGAGAAATATTTGAACTATCAGTCTACGATTCAGGTTTCCAATGAAAAGGATATGGATATACTAAAAGGAGAGCGCGGAGAGAATAAAGAACAATTTGAAGGCAATTTAACTGACATAATAGACAAAACCCTAGCATGGATTAATCAAAATATAGATAAAAAAAGAATTATATTGGACAATGGCGATGTAAAAAAAAGATGGTCTATCCCGTCATTTGTACTGAGAGAAATGGTCGTAAACGCTCTTTGTCATAGAGATTATGACAAGAGTGAAAAAGTTTTTTTAAAGATAGGCAAGGATCAGATATCAATAGAAAATCCTGGGCTACTAAAATATAGGATATATAAAAATAATTTTATTATTCCTGGAAAAACGGACCACCCAAACCCATTTGTCGCAAAGTATTTATTTAAAATGGCAAAAGCTGAAGGGGAGGGAAAAGGATTCACCACCCTTCTTAAATCTTGTTTGTCTGGATATATTGATATACCAATTGTGACTGTAGATTTTAGCAAGAGAGTCAAAATCGAGCTATCGAGTGGGGAATTAATAAATAAAGAAATAAAGACATGGCTTGAAACCAAAAAATACGTCTTTAAAATTAGACTAAATGATACTGATAAAATAATTTTGGCTTACCTATATAAGGCTCGCGACCTAATCAATAACGGAAAATTTATTATAAATCTATCAGAAGAATGCTTAGACTCAAAACAAAAGATATCTTTTGTAAAGCTTAAAACCAATAATCTAATTATTGAGGATATCGACGGTAGCACAAAAACGTTACGACTATGCGATGAGTTAATAAAGAATGATTACAGTCATGAGCTACTAGATTTATTTGGACAAGCATTTAATAAATTAGATGCACAAAGCAAACAAATTTTATCTTTTGCAATGCAGTTCGAAAAAATAAATACAGAGTTTTCAGCAAGAAAATTAACAAGCCTATTATACCCGAATAAACTCGAAGAAAATTTATCTGAGGATGTGGCTAGGGGTATAAGAAGAAAATGTAATATTCTTCTTAAAAATAAATTTTTAATAAGAGACGATAATATTCCAATATCTTCTCCAAAAGGTAATTTAAGAATTAATAAAAAATACAAAACGTTAGAAATAAAACCAATTAAAAAGGCGAGTAATCCGCCAGTTCAAAAACAATTGTGGGAAGGATAGATTTATTCTTAATTTAAAACGAAATGGAAGTAGAAAAAGACAAAATTTATAGCATAACGGAGTTTGTGGCGACGCTCAATTTGGGGCTGAAGGCTACAAAGGCTAAGATTGTTGGCGAAGTGGGGGAGGCAAAGGCTGGGCCAACCGGGCACATGTATTTTACGCTTAAAGATGACGCGGGAAACGCCATGCTTAGCTGTATAATGTGGGCGTCAAAATACAGATTGTTTGGAATAACATTGGAACCAGGAAAAAAGATTGTCGCTTCTGGAAACCCGGAAATTTATGCAGCAAACGGCAGACTGTCTTTTGTTTGCGACACAATTGAGCTTGCTGGTGAGGGAGATTTAAAAAAGCAGTACGACGAGTTAAAAGCAAAACTGGAAAAAGAAGGTGTGTTTGATTTGGCAAACAAAAGAAAGATTCCGCAGTATCCGCACAAAATTGGAGTTATTACCTCAAGAAGCGGAGCGGTTATCCACGACTTTATAAACAACATTGGGAAGTTTGGGTATGACATTAAAATGATTGATTCAAGGGTTGAGGGCGCTGAGGCTGTGGCGGATTTGCTGGCTGCAATAAAAACATTTAGGAAAAAAGATATTGATGTTTTGGTGATTATCCGTGGAGGAGGTTCTATGGAATCTTTAATGTGCTTTAACAATGAATTATTGGTGCGGGAAATCGTTGGATTTCCTTGCCCCGTGCTGGCTGGAATTGGCCACGATAAAGATGTGTCTTTGGTGGCAATGGCTGCGGATGTGATGGTTTCAACGCCAACAGCTGCTGCAAACTTGCTTAACGAGTCGTGGAATCAGGCTTTGTTGCTGGTGGAAAGATACGAACGCAAAATTTTGGCAAGCTATGGAATGATTTTTGAAAAGTTTACTGCAATTGAAAACAAGTTTAAGATTTCGTTGCAAAACTTTAAAAATAACTTAGTTGGGGTAACGTCCGACGTTGCCGCTTTTGGGAAGAAATGCGTGCTGGGGTATAGTTTATTGTGCGACAGATTTTCGCAAAAACTGCAAAGTATAGAAAAAATGATTGAACTAAATAATCCAGAAAGAAACTTAAAACTGGGGTATAGTATTGCAACGTTTAATGGTAAAATAATAAGAAAAGTAAAAGATGTAAAAGCAGGAGACGAAATTTCATTGAAATTAGCAGACGGGGTTGTTTTTTCGGAGGTAAGGGGAGTAAACTCAGAAAAGCGTTCGGATTTAGAAAAGACAAATACAGAAAATAATAAAAAAGAACAAGATAAACTATTCTAGGTTAATCCCCACACCATAACGAGATTTAAATTATGTTTTTTGTATATATACTACAGAGTAAAAAAGATAAAGACTTATACATAGGCTATACAAAAGATTTACTGGCTAGATTCAAAAAACATAATTTAGGACTTGTTAGTTCGACTAAATTAAGAAGGCCTTTTCGTCTCGCATACTATGAAGCATACGCTTCAAGGCAAGACGCGACACATAGAGAACATAATTTAAAACTACGAGCTAAGGCGTTAAAGCAACTCAAAAATAGAATCAAGAATTGCCTTGAAGCCGAAACTCGTTTGGTGTGGGGATAAATGGGAATAAAAGTTGAATTTAATCCAGATTTAGCTCTAAGAAATATTTCTGAGTTTAAAAATGGAAACAGAAAAATAGAAGAATGCATACCTGAAAATTTGGAAGTTGGTGAGATTTATTTGTTTTTAAAAGAAGACCAGAGAAATTATTGGATTGAGGGAGAAATTCCTTTATTGGAGACAAAAGGAAACCAAATACTTTCTCTCCCCAAAGCAAGTATCATAATATTGGAAGCAACGCATTTTCTGGACAATGGAAAAACTTATACTAAGGGAAAATATAAGGTTATAGAAATTTTTAACGATAATAAAATTCATTTTAACGGATTTAAAAAAATAGAAAATTAAAACCTGGATTCCCGCATTCGCGGGAATGACATAATTAAAAATAAAAAATACACAAAATGGCAAAAGAAAAAAACAATTTAAATACTAATCTAAAAAAGCTGGAGGAAATTTCAGAGTGGTTTGATAACAGCAAGGAAGTTGACGTAGAAGAAGGACTGGAAAAAGTTAAAGAAGCTGTTGTTTTGATTAAGGAAAGCAAGGAGAGATTAAAACAGATTGAAAACGAGTTTGAAGAAATCAAAAAAGAGGTTGATAAAGAGGCGGAGTAAAATTTAATCTCAAGGCTGTGAATATCTTTGAATATCATCAAGGTGGTTTTTTGTGATATTATAAATTAATGTTATCTGAAAAAAGCGATAACGAAATAATACAGCAATACTTGAAGGGCGACGAACAGTCGCTTGAAGTTTTGATTAAAAAATATTTAAAACCTATTTATGGTTTTATTTATAAAAATGTGGGAGATGTGGCTGCAGCCGAAGATATAACGCAGGAAGTTTTTGTTAAAATTTGGAAAAATCTTAAAAAGTTTGACCAAAATAAAGAATTTAAGCCTTGGCTTTTCCAAATTGCAAAGAACGCATCAATAGATTATTTAAGAAAGAAAAAGTCTATACCATTTTCAAGGTTTGAAAACGAAAAAGGGCAGAATGTTTTAACAGAAAACTTGTCTGATGAAGCTCCAAATTTATTGGAAGTTTTAAATAACAAAAAAACGCTGACAATGGTGATGGAAACATTGTCTCCCAAAGATCAAAAGATTATAAAATTAAGGCATACTGATGGATTAAGCTTTAAAGAAATTGCTGATACAACTCAGGAATCCATAAATACAATAAAAAGCAGGTACAGAAGAATAATTATTAATCTAAAAAATAACCCCAATATACGCAACTAAATTGCGCCTATTTGCGTATTAATACATAGAAACAAGATGAACATAATAAATTCAGAACCATCACCAGAATTGTTTACAAAAATAATGAAACGCATTCGCAGAGAAGAGCGTATTTTGCTTTTTAGAAAGATTACCTTTTTTTCAACAATATTAGTGGCATCTTTGGCGGCTTTTGTGCCTGCAGTTAAAATGTTGGTACAAGAAGCGCAAAGTTCTGGATTTGTTCAGTTTGCGTCATTGGCATTCTCTGATTTTGGAACAATTAAGGCTTACTGGCAGACTTTTGCCATAACCATACTAGAAACGCTTCCGGCTATAAGTTTGGCGTTTTTCTTAGCTGTGTTGCTGACTTTTTTACAATCAGTAAAAGCTTTATCAAAAAATATCAAAACGGTATCTAATATTAACCATTTAGCGATAAGCTAAAATAAATCAAAATGCCCCAGTAGTAGAAATTTGATAGCCGTCGGGCATAAAGCCCGACGATACGAATAATATCAAATTTCACTACGGGGCTACCCCGTATAGAATTTTGACAGCGGCTCTGCCGCCGTAACTGCGGGGAAAATTTAAAAAATAAAAAAAGAATTGTTGCTAGTTCTCGGGTAAATTTTTCCCCGCAGGCTGTCAAAATTCTTATACTGGGGTGGATATAAATAACTTTTTTCAATCAAAAACTTTTAAAATCATCACTTGGTGTGTTGCTGGTTTTATTGTATTGTTTTTTGTTTTCAACCTTGGAGTTTTCGTTGGAACGCAAAAAGCCAGCTTCTCTTTTAGATGGGCAGAACAATACCATAATAATTTTGCAGGTCCTGCCAATGGATTTTTCCAGCAATTTGCAGGCAAAGACTTTATAGACTCTAACGGAGTTTTTGGAAAAATAATTAAGGTTGCAGATCAATCAATAATTGTGAAAGGAAAAGACGATGTTGAAAAAATCGTTTCTATAACCGATAAAACAACCATTAAATACCAAAATAAAGATATAAAAATATCTGATTTAAAAATTGATGATGAGGTTGTGATAATTGGCGAACCAAATGATGCAGGACAAATTGAAGCAAAGTTAATAAGGGTTATGCCGCCTTTGCCAACAGCGCAAACCCAAAACAATCAGCAAAATATACAAACACAAGTAGAATTAAATTCAATTTAATAGTTAGAATAATATGATGATACAAAAAATCACGAATTTTTTTAGTAAAATATGGGGAGCCATATGGAGACACAAAATTAAAAGTTCAATTGCATTGATTGTTCTTATAGTTGCGGGATACTACGGGTATAATTATTTCTTTAATAAAACAGTGGCTGAAACCCGCTATATCTTAGCTTCTGTTGCCAAAGGAACAATTACCACATCTGTTTCTGGCACAGGCCAAGTTGAATCTGCAGACGAAAAAACTGTGCAATCAAAAGCCTCTGGAGAAATTACATATTTAAACTCTAACGTTGCAGTTGGCAATACAATTGCAAAGGGAACTTTAATAGCCACAATAGACGACTCTGATGCAAAACAAACAATTGAAGATGCAGAGGAGGCGCTTGAAACTGCCCAGATAGCTTTAGACAAATTAGTTGGAGCAAACGAATTAAATCCAAGGAACAAGCAGGAAGCAGAGGAAACTTTGCAAAAGGCATATGACGACGGATATAACACCGTTTCATCTGTATTTTTGGATTTGCCATCTATTATGAAGGGCTTAGACGATATTTTGTATGGAACCACCTTTAATAATTATCAAGAAAATATTGATTATTATACTTATGTTACATATACATACAATGAAAATGTTATGCAATATAAAACCAGCGCTGAAGCTTCGTATAAAACGGCAAGAACTGCATATGATAAAAACTTTTTGGACTATAAGGCAAGTAGCAGATATTCTGATACCGAAACAGTTGACGCTTTAATTGCACAAACTTATAGCACCACAAAAGATGTTGCACAAGCAATAAAAGACATCATTAACCTTATCCAGTTTCACGAAGATACTTTGACTTACTATGATCTTGCAATAAACAGTAACGCTGATACTCATATTTCAAGTTTGAGCTCTTACTTAAGCAAGGCAAATAGCGACATTTCCAGCTTATATAGCACAAAAACAACTATTACCAACGACAAGGAAGCAATAGAAGACACTGATTCAGAACTAAGAACATCAAAGTTAAACGTTAAATCAAAAGAGAACGCATTGGCGGATGCAAAAGATGCCTTAGATAATTATTATATTTACGCTAATTTAACTGGAATAGTTTCTGCAGTAAACATAGAAAGGGGCGATGATATTTCATCTGGAACAAGCGTAGCAACAATTATAACAAAGTCCAAAATTGCCAGTATTACTCTTAGCGAATCGGATATTGTAGATATAAAAGTTGGAGACAAGGCAACAATTACTTTTGATTCTATAGAAAATTTAAGCATTGAAGGAGAAGTTTCCCAGGTTGATGCAGCGGGAGCAGCCAGCTCGGGAGTGGTTAGCTATGGAATAGAAATTGCTTTTGACACCAACAACGAAAGCGTAAAACCCGGAATGTCTGTAAGCACCACAATTACTACTAATTCCAAAGAGAACGTTTTAACGGTTCCCTCTACGGCTGTTAAAACAAAAGATGACGGCACATATTATGTACAAGTTCTTGACGAAACTTACGACTTAACAAATAGAACAAATTTGATAAAAGGTGTAACTTCGGCAACTCCGCCAACAACCAAGACGGTTACAATCGGATTGGCTGACGACACAAACACAGAAATTGCTAGCGGATTAGCAGAAGGAGATCAGGTTGTTGTAAGAGTAAGCAGCAGCACAACAACTTCAACAACATCAAGTTCTTCTAGCACCAAATCAAATAGCTCTAGTGGAAGCATACTTAATACTGGCGGCGGAGCAGGCGGACCTCCAGGCATGTAGAGCTTTTAAAATTCTAAAAATTTTATGATAGAAGTTAACAATATAACAAAAATTTACAACACAGGAAGCACCAGCTATCAGGCTTTGAATGGAGTAAGTTTTAAAATCAAAGATGGAGAATTCGTCGCCATTATGGGGCCTTCCGGTTCTGGAAAATCAACTTTGATGCATATTCTAGGAGCCTTGGATACTCCAACTGGCGGAACGTATCTTTTAGATAACAAAGACGTTTCAACCCTAACAGAAAACGAATTAGCCGAAATCAGAAAAAATAAAATTGGTTTTGTTTTTCAGGCGTTTAATCTTTTACCAAGAACAACTGTTTTAAGGAATGTAACATTGCCATTAATTTATACTGGCGTTGAAAAAAAAGAAAGAGAAGAAAGGGCAAAAGAATCTTTGTTGGCAGCCGGACTTGAAGCTGAATATTTTGACCATCTTTCAAACCAGCTTTCTGGAGGGCAAATTCAACGTGTTGCAATTGCCAGAGCCTTGGTTAACAATCCTGCTTTAATTTTGGCTGATGAGCCAACAGGAAACCTTGATTCTAAAACCGGTGAAATTGTTTTGGAAACTTTTAGAAAATTAAACGAGGAAAAGGGTCGTACAATTATTTTAATTACTCACGAGCAAGATGTTGCCGAACACGCCGACCGCATTATTTTTATTAAAGACGGAATGATTAAAAGCGATACAAGCGACCACAGAAAACATAAAAAATAAGGAACAAAGCGAGATTACCTAGTACTCAATGGCTTGAGTGTTAGATTACTCCTTCGTTTATAAACCCGTGAAGTTAAACGATACATTAGAAGAAACATTTTCCGCTTTATTATCAAATAAAGTAAGAACTGGACTTACCGTGCTTGGTATCATTATTGGTATCAGCTCTGTTATTGTTATGGTCTCTATTGGACAAGGAGCCTCGAGTTCAATTACATCCAGCATTGAATCCACTGGGTCAAATTTGTTAATGATAACGCCTGGCGCAACAAAGAGTTTAGGATACGGCGCAAGGTCAGCAGGAGGAACAGCCAAAACTTTAACCCTGGAAGATTCTGCGGAAATAGCGTCTCAAATAGACGCTATCCAGGCTTTAACAAATGAGGTTTCGGGAAGATATCAGGTTGTTTATAAAGGAAACAACACAAACACTTCAATAATGGGAACTGATGCAAATTATGCAACCATTAGAAATGTAACCGTGATGCAAGGTTCGTTTATTGAAAACTCTTATGTTGAAGGATCTTCAAAAGTCGCTGTTTTGGGGCCATCGGTGGTTGAAGATCTTTTTGCGGAAAACGATGAAACGATTGACGAGATAGATTTAAGCAATGTTATTGGAAAAACTATAAAAATAAATAAAATAGAATTTAAGATAATTGGCGTAACAGAATCAAAAGGGAGCAGCGGATTTTCAAACCAAGACGACATGATTTATATTCCATACACTACTGCGCAAAAATATTTATCTGGAAATAAATATTTAACAGAGATTGATGTGCAAGTATCAGACGCTGACTTAATGGAAGATACCCAAATTGAAATTACAAATTTGTTGCTAAGCCTTCATAATATTTCCGATTCAACGGCAGCGGATTTTAGCATAAGCAACCAGGCAGATTTATTAGAGAGCATGTCCAGCATAACTACCACTCTTACAATCCTACTTGGCGCAATCGCTGGAATTTCATTATTGGTTGGCGGAATTGGCATTATGAATATGATGTTGACCACTGTTACAGAAAGAACTAAAGAAATTGGTTTGCGCAAAGCAATTGGCGCAACTGGCGACGACGTAAGTTTTCAATTTTTAACAGAAGCGGTTATTTTAACTTTTAGCGGAGGAATAATCGGCGTGATGTTAGGCTGGGTAATTTCTTTTGCCATAAATTATTCTGGGCTTACAACAACAACTGTTTCCATTGGCTCTATTTTATTAGCGGTTGGAGTTTCTGCCGGTATCGGAATTATTTTTGGATATTACCCAGCTAAGCGTGCCGCTAAAATGAACCCAATTGAAGCACTAAGATACGAATAAAATTATGAAATTTTGACATTTTGAAATATAACAGATAAAATATTATTATCAAAACAAATAAATAAACAAATAAAATGAAAAAGCTAAATCTTACAATAATCTTAGTAATAGTATTAATAATTATAATAGCTGCAATATATTTATTCAGCCAACAAAATAAAATGACACAACCAATAAATCAAAACCAACAGCCAGAACAGCAAAATCCGCAAACATCGAGTAGTTATGAAATAGAGGGAATGAAAGTTGAAATATTAAAAGAGGGGACTGGAGAAGCTGCAAAAACCGGCGACACAGTATCCGTCCATTATGTTGGCACATTGGAAAACGGCACAAAATTTGATTCATCAATTGACAGAGGCGAACCATTTTCTTTTACATTAGGAGAAAACAGGGTTATTCAGGGCTGGGAATTAGGAGTTTTGGGAATGAAAGTAGGGGAGAAGAGAAAACTAACCATTCCTTCAGACTTAGCTTATGGAAATCAGGCAGTTGGAGGAGTAATTCCTGCTAATGCAACATTGGTATTTGAAGTTGAGCTAATGGGCATAAACTAAAAACAGAGATTCTTTAGAACCTCGCCCTAACCGGCGGGGTTTTTGTTTTGCTCAAAACTATTGACAACACCTTACTTCGGAGTATAATAGATAATCAAACAGTTAGGTAATCAAACTATTATTATTTAACGCACAAACTCATATGAAAACAAATGAAGAATTGTTATCTTCGTTATTCAGTGTAAGCAGACTTATAAGACAGAGGCTATTTATGCATAAATGCTTCTGTAATTTGTCGCACTCGGAAATAGAAGTTTTGGCTTTTTTGCAAGAAAATGGAACGTCAAAAATGAAGACTATATCTGATCATCTTAGAATAAAACCGTCGTCTATCACTCCTACAATTGAAAAATTATTTAAAAAGGGAACACTAAAAAGAATTGGGATAAAAATGATAGAAGA
>Ga0265297_10000900_pt1 | contig 78187 bp, 78 predicted proteins | sample Munlanlwell13791_FD_192502 | JGI IMG/M metagenome (GOLD analysis project Ga0265297, IMG submission 192502) | Leachate microbial communities from a municipal landfill in Southern Ontario, Canada - Leachate well 137-91 | ecosystem: Engineered > Solid waste > Landfill > Unclassified | place...
ACAGCACCAGATCAAATTTCTCGAATTTAGAGACCTTGATATTTTTCGTCTGGTCTAGGATATAATTACTCAACTACCTGATAGAAACCCCGTTCTTACATTGCCCCTCTGCCATCGTAAGCCCCAGAAAGTGGCAACCGAAACCAACCCGATTTGTTGACTCACTTTATCAGCGGTGTTACGATAGTATTAATTCACCGTTCATGTCAAAGCAGGTAGAGTAAATTAAACCTGCCCCACAAGGAGGTGAGACATGGAAAGAGATGATTTGGAGAAATTAGTCAAAACTACTCTGGGAGAAATCGAAAAGGTACTGGGTAGCAAAACTGTAGTTGGTGACCCTATAACCGTAGGGGACTCGACCATAATTCCATTGCTGAGTATCGGCTTTGGCTTCGGTGGTGCCGGTGGGTCCGGCCTGGGAGAGAGCAAAAAGGGTGAAGGCGGCGAAGCTATCGCCGGAGGTGGAGGAGCCGGTGGCGGCGTAAAGCCTATTGCCATCATCATAATCGACAAAGACGGGGCGCGGATAGAATCAATTAAAGGCGGCATGGCTGCAGCTCTGGAAAAAATCGGCGAATCAGTACCCCGCGTAATGGAAAAATTCGCCGACAAATGGGGGGAGAGCAAAAAGGAAGGATAAGTTAGTTGTGGGGCATCGTCGGCCTGGTCAGCCTGATAATACTCATCATATTGGTATTATGTATACCGCTTGATTTCTTTTTCCAGATAAACATCAGCGAAAGTCCCAGCTTTAAATTCAGATTGCTCTGGCTTTTCGGGCTGGTTGGCAAGGACCTGAGAAAAGCCAGAGAAAAGCCCGAAAAGAAAGAAAAAATAAGCAAAGACGAGCAAAAGCCCGGACGTAAGATAAATACCAGCTCTGTATATCAAATCCTGAAAATCAAAGGCCTGTTTAATAACCTGCGCCGCCTGGTTGTAGGCACATTTAGAAGTCTCAGTATTAAAGATCTGACAGCAAACATTAAACTGGGGCTGGAAAATCCCGCTGATACAGCGATTTTATTTGCCTTCCTGGGACCGCTTTATTATCTGCTAAATAAGCTGCCCTATGAGATAAACGTTTCGCCTTCTTTTGACGGAGATATTAACCTGGAAGCTTACCTGCACGGTGTTATAAGGCTATGGCCTATTTTAATTGTCCCCGCATTGCTGAGATGTATTTTCTCTTTACCCGCCCTGCGAATTTTTAAAATACTGGTTCTGAAAAGATGACAAAGACCATATTAAGTACTGATAAACCTGTATCAGTGAACGGATTCTCCATAATCCCTGTGGTGAAGTTCTCGTTGCACTATTCCTTCGCCGCTGGAATTTCCATCTTCAGCATCAAGCAGCCCATTGCCGTAGTAATAGTATCGCCATCGCAAATAAAAGCCATCAGTATAACCGGGGAAACAATAGCATTGGAGCAGCTCATACAGGAAGTCCCCAGCATAAAAGAAACACTGGAAGAAATCCAACCGTATCAAGACAGCCCTTAGATGACAGAATAAAAAATAAGGTGAGCGCTCAGTAAAACGCCCACCTTGGGAATCGTATTTTCTCGTCCCAACTCTATTGCGGTATTACATCCGCACATGCCGCCTCGACACGCGAGGTCAACACAAAACAATTTTTACGAGTCAAGACCGAGTTTGGAATGCCCTGCTGTCACACAGGGCCCCACTCATCAACCTGCCAAACACCTAAAAAGGCTTGAAGCTTCATTTTGCACCTCCCGAAGCAAAACTCGGATGGAGTCATGTAGCTTCTTAAACCATTATAAACACGAATTTTACCTCAAGTCAAATTCCTTCTTTCTGCTATTTCGAGGAACAGAGTGACGTGGCAATCGCTCTGTATGTCCCCCCTCCAAGATTACCACGCTACGCGCGTAATGAGTATATTAATCAAAAATGTGTGCTATTTAGATTTATTTACGTGCCACCCGCCTACGGGTGGCCGTCCGTAGGGTCATCTGTGGGCAGATAACCCCTACGGAAATATCCCCCCACTCTGACTCTCTCCCTCCAGGGGAGAGAGGATTTGGTAGACGCCTTAAGCACTCCAGAAAAAGATAATTCCATCTCCCTAGGCGGGAAATTAACACCTTCTAACCTCTCCCTCGACGGGAGAGGATTAAGGTGAGGGTGAACACAGTCCCAGGTTATCGGCTTATTTCTACCTGTTACCTATGTCGCAGTTTTCACAAACACGATTTATATAATCTTTGACTTTCTCAGTTCCTCGATTTCCTCCGGGGACATGCCCAGCAGATTACCGAGAATATCACGATTATGCTCTCCCAAATCCGGTGCAGCACGTTCTGCCTTAGAGGTTGTTCTGGAGAATTTGAACGGTGTATTGACCACTTTAAATGTGCCTGCTTCAGGATGCTGAACATCGATAATCATGTCCCTGGCTTTCACCTGTGGATCATTAGCTACCTGGTCTATCTTATTAACCGGCCCACAGGGGATACCCATCCCCTCCAGTTCCTCAACCCACTCTTTTGTCGTTCTGGTTTTCATTGCCTGTGTTAAGATCGGTTCCAGGGCTTCATAGTTTTGAGTGCGCAGCCAGCCATCCTCGAACCTGGGGTCGTCAATAAGCTCAACGTGGTTAATCGCAGCGCAAAACAGAGGCCACTGATTTTTTATTCCGCCTCTCAGAGCCACAGAAATATAGCCATCTCTGGTAGGAAAAACCTGGAAGGGCGTAATTACAGGATGCCGGGTACCCAGAGGGCGGGGAATCTCGCCGGTATTGAGGTAACGGACAAAGGCGTTTTCCTGAACCGTTAGCTGGCAGTCCAGCATGCTGATATCCACCAGCTGCCCCTTGCCACTCACCTGGCGCTCCTGCAAAGCTGCTAGAGTGGCGATACATAAAAACAGTCCGGCGGCAATATCGCCGTAAGAAACTCCCGGTCTTATTGGAGGGCCATCAGGCTCACCGGTAATACTCAAAACACCCCCCATAGCCTGAATAATGACATCAAAAGCAGGCTTTTGAGCGTAGGGGCCATACTGACCGAAGCCAGAGCCTGCGACATAAATGATTCCGGGATTACGTGCAGTTACTGTTTCATAGCCCAGACCAAAGCCCTCCATAGTTCCCGGCACGAAATTTTCCACCAGAACATCGGCTTTCTCCGCCAGTTTCAAAAATATTTCTCTACCGCGCTCGCTGGCCAAATCCAGAGTAACACTCTTTTTGCCCCGATTCAGGCTGAGAAAATAGGTGCTTACATCTCTGACAAAAGGACCGTTTCCACGGGCAATATCGCCTACTTCCGGTCTCTCCACTTTAATAACCTCCGCCCCCAAATCGCTGAGCAGCATAGTAGCAAAAGGACCAAACAGTACTTGCGTCAGATCAAGAATCCTGATTTCCGCTAATGGACCAGCCATATCTCACCTCTCTAGCTGCGATTTATATAGCATTTGTATAAATGTTACTTACCTGACATAGTCTAGCACAATCAAAGAGTGGGGCAAAAAGTCATGAGAACATAAATTTTTGATTTTTTTTACACCATAGATAAAAGCTATTTAATCTAAAAGTTAGTAATTTCCTGATTTTTCTGTTACAATAGCTGCCCGCTGGCACCAAATTTGATTGTGCAAATCAAATGCTTATGATAAAAATCATAACGGCATAGAAATATAAGATCGTTGCTAGCGATATGTTATAGCGAGGAGACTATGAAAGAGGCAAACGTTTACGAAGAAGAATTTAAACTATGGGTAATGCTGGAGCAGACGAGCTCAGCAATATTCGCCGCCAGGGAAAAAGACCTGGCAAAATACAAGACTTCACCGATGAAAGTCGCAGTTTTATACGCTGTCCAGCAAATTGGAAAAGAAGCAACACCTGCTGAAATAGCACGATGGATATTACGAAAATCCCATACGGTTTCAGGGCTTCTGGATAGAATGGAGAAAGACGGACTGGTAACCAGAAAAAAGAACCTGCCCAAAAAGAACCTGGTAAGAGTTACTATGACTGAGAAGGGCAAAAAGACTCTTAAAAACTCTATGAAAAGGGAGTCTACCAAAAAAATATTTGCTACCCTCTCCAAAGAAGACCGCAAGCAATTGTATACTCAGTTAGAAAAGCTACGAGCTAAAGGACTCAAGTTATCAGGATTCCCCAAACCACCCTTCCCCAAATCCTTATAAAAATATCTGGCATAGTGGAAAATCTGGTCAACTTCCTCAATTCAAAACTCAGATGAGTGAAAGCGCTACATGTTTACACAGGCGCATGCCGGAATCACTCTGGGCTTAGCAGTATTATTTTCAGGCGTCTTGAGTAAAGCTGGATACCTTACGGCTAAAGCAGAGAAAACTGCCGGTAGTTCAGAGCCATCGCCACAGTCAAATATCGACCATGACCACCCCACTGGGAACAGAGTTTCCTGGTTCACGGTTGCAGCCAACTATGTACAACTAAGATTTATGCTTTTATCAAATACGGCCAGGCTTAGCAATCTTTTTCAAAATAGCATCCAAATGCTCATATTCTTAAATCTACACCCCGCTATTTTCTAACACTCTTATCGACAATATTAACATCTATCCTTGTCCGAAAGGTAACTAAACCTTTAGCTCTGTATATCGTTTTTACTTGCATAGATATCAGCAAAAGGAGGTTGATGTGAAAATGTGATTACCCAATTTGAACACTTAAAAATCAAAGTAAAATTTAAAGGAGGTATCAATTGAAAAAAACAATTCTAATTATTCTATCGCTAGTTCTTTCACTGGCCATTATGCTGCCCGGCGCCACCGCAGTAATGGCAGATTCGGAGGAAAATATTGAACCGGCGCCAACAGTAAAAGCCGCTCTTATGATCAGAGCCCCCAGCATTGCAGAAGTGGGTCAGCCGGTAACTATCACAGTCTTCGCCAGGTATAGTCACCAGCCTGTAGCAGAAGCCGAAGTCTATGCCCTGAAGACTGATAAAATAGCCATCACGGCTGACAAGATGAATTATACTACTAACACCGAAGATAACATAGCACTGCTGGATGAAGAGGGCATTTTCCTTGGCGAGACTAATAACGAAGGCAATGTAACCTGTAAATTCGCCGATAGCAATCGCTATATGCTGATAGCCTTTAAGAATGGTTATGTCCCGGGATTTTCCCGGATAACTATCACTCTGTCGGCAACAAAAGGGCTTTATATAAAAGTTCCAGCCTCGGCAGAAGTCAAAAATCCCGTCACCATGACGGTATTCGAAAGGTCCAGCCATGAGCCCGTAGCTAACGCCGCCGTCTATGCCAGAAAAATAGGCAATATCGATTTGCCAAAACCAGCAGTTGCTTCTATTTTCAGCAAAATAGTCGGCGTGGCAAAGCCCAGGACAGACAATATGACTTCTACAGACACTAAGATTCTTAAAGCCGGACCAATGAAGTTTCAGACTGTTGAGATTGCCTACGAGTCTCAAGATATCGAAGAGTTCCAGAAGAACGGTATATTCCTGGGTTACACCAACGACCAGGGTGAACTGGTTTACACCTTCAATGAAACAGGGCATTATGTCCTGGCGGCAACCAAGGAAGAATATGCTCCTGGATTTGCCCGAATAAACATCACTCCAGCCGACCAGAAAGCCCTGGGCATAAAAGCGCCAGCCAGGGCTGAGGTTAGTCAGCCTGTCACCATCGCCGTCTTAGAACGACATCCTTCTCAGCCGGTGGAAAAGGCCGAAGTTTATGCCTTAAGACTGGCCGATGCTATCAGTGCAGTTCCTCAGGAAAAACCAACGATAACAACTAATAAGCCCGAAACGCCAGTCGCTGTGCCCGAAGAAAAACCCACCACCCTGATATTGACCCCGGCACCGACAACCTCTTTTAGACCAGAGGAAAAACCCTCTATCTCAATACCAACTCCAGAGCCAGCAACCTCTGCTACATCAAAAGAAAAAATCATCACGTCAACATCAAAATCGGAGCCGATACCCCCTACTGCAACTGGAGGAGAACCAAGTACTTCAATAACGACCACAAAGCCGATACCATTTCCAGTAGCAGAAGTACCCCTAACTGCTGATACCGTCAAAGAGAAAGGCATATTCATTGGCTATACCAATGAAGAGGGGCAGGTGGTTCACAGCTTCGATAATACCGGACGCTATTTTATGGCAGCCATAAAGGACGGCTATGCACCTGGCTTTGCCCGAATAAATATCGTTCTTGCCGACCAGAAAGACCCTGACACAAAAATACCGGAAAAAGCCCAGGAGACAACTGTTCCCTAAAAGTTCGAGCTAGTTCCCATGCCCATACAATCCTCAGCATCTAAAGGCAAATAATCAACAAACTCAAAAAATCTCCTTCCCCTTGGAAGGGGGAGGAGATAACTTCTGGCAGACATAGTTTACACCAACAAATCACATCAAGGTTCCCAGCCAAGTTTCTGCTTTATATTGTCAATCTGCTGTTCTACCAGACGGCTGTCGTACTCCACAAAACCCCTGGTCAGCCGGGATAGTCCCCGATAAAAGTCCAGTTCAGCCTTACGATACATCTGCTCACAGAAGTCGGGAACCCACCTCATGATATGCTGACTCAAAAACTCGCTCCCTACCTGCAGGAATTTCCCGGCTTTATCGATACTGCCAGCCTCCCAGGCTTCCTTTTCAGCCGAACATATCAGTCTCATCAGGTCAAACTCTATGCCGATATAGTCCGGAGGCTCGGAACATTCTTCAGACAATTTAATTCCCAGATGGCTACAGGTCCGGGCAACTTCCTCTGTGGACTTACCCCATATCCTGCCATCACGGTACATAGATTCATACGGCGGAGGGGGGCTGGTTTTCTTGCCCACTCCATGGAGCAACCGCGTTCTATCGATGGAGACAAGCTTAAAAACTTCTTCTCTAGGTTTAGATTTAAATTCTGTAACAAAGCCGGCTATAAGCTCAAGCCCTTCTTTTATACCGGCCATCTGAAAATCAGAGGCAATCGAAGGGAAACTTTGCTGGAATCCGGCATCGAATATACCACCCAGCCATTTGAGGTCAGGTAACTCCATATATAGCGCACTGAGCAGGCCGTATACCTGGCTGCGTGCCTCGGCTACTTCGATATACTTCTTCCAGACAAAAGTGGTCATTTGCTCTCAAGCGGGCTGGAGGATTAAACGGTCTGGCTGGGATTTTTTCTGGCGAGATTAAGTATTAGTTTTATAAACCGAACCAGCGCATCAACTCCCAGGCCTACCGCAATCAGAATTAATATGATTTTTAATGCAATAGGCACAAAATAAACTGCGGTATTGTTCGGTATTACGTTAAAGTCAAAGGGAAAGATAGACAACAGGTTAGCCAACACCACAATGCCGATTACATTGAGAATTATCTTTATGATTTCATGCAGCCAGTACCTGTCATGAATGATTAAAACAATATTGCCGGCGATACAAAGAATTAAAGCTATATCCAGAATGGGAAGCCAGATAAAATACTGGCTTGTGAGCATGGGCAATCTGGTAACACTGCCGTCCGCTCCGAACTGGTACCAGGCAATATACTGGTAAAAGAAAGTGAAAAACACCAGCAGCACCAGGCTCCAGAAAATGGCAGCGCTATAACCGGCAACTCTGGTACCTCTAGACTGTTTAAAATAATCAGGCACATGTTCTCTGCGCTCTTCCTCAGTTTTCGATACGGTAGTAGCAGGCGGTGCTGCAGCCTCGGCTTTGACATTGGTAGACGGGTCAGGAGGTTCGGCTGCTTTCTGCACGTTATCAGTCCAGGGTTTTTCTCCATTTCCCACTGCGGGCAGTACTCCCCTGGTAATATTTCCGGCTACCGGCAACGAATATAACTCGCCCTGATATGCTTTTATCATCAGGATAATCCATAAAATAAACGCCAGTATGCCGATAGCAGCGCCGATGAAAGCGCCAGCTAAAGGTATCCAGCTCAGCAGTATACTGGCAAGAGTGAGCGCACCGAAGGTGACTATCGACTGCATTGCATGGAAACGAACAAAGCTATTCTTCTGCTCCAATACCAGAAAAATGATGCCGGTTACCCAGCCGGCAAGATAGCAAAGCAATCCGGCTACATTAGGCTTTATACCGGTTGTAGTGCTATCCGCATCTGCCTGTTGTTCCTTACCCGTTTCGATGCGCGCTTTTTCTTCTTCGTATATTTTCCGTCGCTCTTCCGGTGATAGTTCCATAGCTCTCCTCCTCCAGCCTGATTGATAGCAGACTTATCCATTATATCTTATCCCCTGCATTGTCAGTAAATGCGCTTAATATACCTAATAGAATGCGCTCTTTGTAGCATTTATCTTGACGGGTATGTAAGGTAATCTCCCCATTTTTCCCATTTGCGATAATCTTCCCGGAAATCTCTCTGGGATTTTAGAACTTTCGCAAAAAACAAGTCGTTTACAGCTAAATTATCACATATGCTATCTGTTATTTCGGTTATTTTTTTCATATTTTGCTCGTCGAGAATAAACATTTGCATGCCACTTTTTTCATATTTTTGCAAATAGGCAGGGTTTGCTCCCTCAATACGAGCAACGAAATCCACCATCCCAACTTCTTTACAAACCGATTCGAAAATAGCCTTGAGATCATCAGGTAACTTATTCCAGGCATCCTGGTTGACCAGGGTATCATACATGCAAGATGGTTGATGCCATGCAGGGAGTGTAACGTATGGGGCTATTGAGCCATCGAAACCCAATTCCCAGTCTATTGCAGGAGTTCCGAACTCGAATCCATCTATTTCTCCTTTTTTCAATGCATCTCTTATCGCCTCTTGTGGCAGTACAACCGGAATCGCTCCTAATCCCTTAAGTACCTCTGCTCCGATTCCCGGGGTTCTCAATCTCATACCCTTGAAGTCATCAACGTTACGTATAGGCTTATTGGTAAAAAATCCAAATTCAGGGCCATCCAATGCTCCTGGGAACGGTATGACATCGTATTTCCCGTACAACTCACGCCATAATTCTATACCCTGCGAAGGACCATACAACCAGACTCCCCACTCTTGCACTGTCATCATATTCGGAACCGAGCTAAAAAGCACAAAGCCAGGTTCCTTGTCCAGCCAGTAGCCAGGCCACGAATGTCCGCATTCAACTTCTCCCTGACTCACCATATCAAAAACGCCAAATGCGCTGGTCAATTTATCGGTGGGATAGGCTTCGATGAGAAGGCGTCCGCCGCTAAGCTTTGCAACCTTTTGACATATTGCCACTGCACCCTCGGTATAAATAAGGTTATCCTCGGTCCAACTTGTAGCCATCCGCCACTTGATGGGCTGAGGCGAGTTGTTACCCAAATTGCAACCCGAGAACATGACGCTCAGGAATATAGCCAGGAAAACGCCAAGGAAGATTGCACTGTGCTTTAAAAAATCTTTCATCTCAGAACCCTCCGATTTTCAATTTTGCAGTATTTTGTTGCAGGACAAGATTGGCTACTTATTTTCACACAGGGCTGGTGAAATGTCTAGCAATTGCGAGAAGGGCGAACCAGAAGTCAGACAGTATCCGACAGAATCCAGTTTTCGTTAAAAATTAAGATAGGGCTGATTTCAGTTGCTACCTGAGAATCATTATTATAGAATGAGGCAATCAGGGCAAATCAGGAGGGCTGAGATGGCAAATACAATTCTGGTGGCATATGCTTCCAAATACGGCACCACTGCCGGAATTGCCGAGAAGATCGGCGAGGTACTTCGTGAAGATGGCTTTCAGGTCGATGTGTTGCCTGCTGATAACGTTAAGGACATCACGCCGTACAAAGCAGTAATAATCGGCAGTGCTTCTTACATAGGCCAGTGGCGGAAAGAAGCGGTGAAGTTACTCAGTAACAACGAAAAATCTTTAGCGGGGCAGCAGGTATGGCTCTTTTCCAGCGGTCCGCTGGGAGAAGGGGATGCAGTGGAGCTAATGAAAGGCTGGCGCTTCCCGGAGAAGCTTCGACCCGTGATCGACCGTATACAACCACGGGATATTACCGTCTTTCACGGAGCTATAGATATGAACAAGTTGAACGCGCTGGAAAAGTTTGCCATCAAGAAGGTAAAGTCGCCAGTTGGCGACTTTCGCAATTGGGATGCCATTACTTCCTGGGCTAAGTCGATTTCCCAGGAACTGAAGAAACAGGAGTAACGGAACTCGAATAAGGAGGATTAACCCAGAGAAGATGGCGACCATAATCAAATTACCTCACGAAGTTCACCAGTCCACATGCTACGTTAACGGCCTGTTTGACGTGCTTACCTGGAAGGGGGCAAAGTACGATTATTATTTACTACCCATTGCCGGAAATATGGCCAGCTTTGCCTACCTTAAATTCAAGATGGCTGAACCGCCCTGCATGGTGTACTGGGGCAACAGCACCAAATACCTGCTCCAGGAGCTGAGCGATATTATCGGCTTTACCCAGCTAATCAGCGAGGGCAAATCATTCAAGAACGAGTTCCCCAAAATGAAGAAATACCTGGATGATGATCAACCCGTCATGGTTGGCGCACTGGATATGTACTATCTGCATTATTTTCCGGATTTATACCTGAAAGAGCATGTACCCATCCATTACATATTGCTGGTGGGATACGATGATGAAAGGCAAGTGGTTTTTGTGCATGATTGCAGCGCTGCCGGGGTACAGGAAGTACCGTATGCTGAATTCGAAAAATCGCTGAATGTAAACGTACCCGGCCTCAGTAAGAAAAATAGTTACAGGGTATTCACTATGCCGGACAAGCTGATAACCGAACTGGAACTGGCAGAAAAAGGTTTTGCTCAAAAAGCGCAGCGTATGCTCAAGCCTCCTGTCAGCATGTTCGGTATACCGGCCATGCGCAAGCTGTCCAGGGAGATACCCGACTGGAAAGACGAATCCTGCTACAAACATATGGTTGCTTATGCCGGCCTGACTCCGCCGCTCATCGCTGAAGACCTGAGCCACAATGATGGCATGCGCTTTGAGAAAGCCAGAATACTGGAGCAACTGGGTAAGAAATACTCTAAAAAGCAGTGGGTTGATGCCACCGGTTTGTTCAAGAAATCAGGCAATCTTATTATCGAATTATGCAAAGAAGCTGTGAAATTTAACGGCAAAGCCTGCTCCGGAACTCTGAGCCAGATTGCCTCTATCGAGGAAGAAGCCTACAGCATGCTTTTGCAGTAACAACCGTGCTCGTTTTCAAATACCTTTGAGTCAATCATCATATAAAACAGGATGTACCGCATGACTACCGATTTACAGGACCTCTTTAGGTTGAATAAAGCTCAGGTGAAACCGGCGGCTGAAGTGCTGGCCCGGGCATTCTGGGATTTCCCGGTTAGCACCTATGCCTACCCCGATGAACTTATCAGAGAAAAAAGGCTGCCCTATTTTTTCAGTATTGATCTTCATTACTGCCTCAGATATGGTGAGGCCTACGCAACTTCATCCCGGCTTGAAGGGGTCGCTGCATGGCTGCCATCCAACCACTTCCCCATGACGGTATGGAAAATATTGCGTTCCGTGCCGCTATCAATTTTCTTCAATCTGAGGCTTGATAATGCCCACAAAATGAAAGCTTTCGCTGATTATGTAGACGGCGTGCACAAACGGCTGGCTCCCTTCCGGCACTGGTATCTTCATATAATCGGAGTCGCCCCTCATCATCAGGGAAAAGGTTATGCCGGCAAGTTGCTCAGGCCTATGCTGGCCAGAATAGATAAACAGGGACTGCCCTGTTTTCTGGAAACAGTTGATGAACGGGACGTCGCAATATATAAGCATTTCGGTTTTAACGTTGTGGACGAATCTATTGTTCCCGCAACCGGGATAACCAGCTGGGCTATGTTGAGGCAATGAGATAGACTTGACAAATACCTCCAGAAACAGTATCTTCAATGTAGATACAACAAATGGAGGCCTGCTATGAGAACCCGAATCCAGAAATGGGGCAACAGTCTTGCCTTGCGTATACCCAAATCCTTCGCCACCGAAGTAGGATTACAGAGAGAAACGTCTGTTGAAGTAGCACTGGCAGACGGGAAACTGGTAATAACGCCTTTAGCCAAACCCAAGCCGACACTCAAACAGCTTCTGGCGAAGATCACCGAAGCCAATTTGCATCATGAAATTGATACCGGCCCTGTCGCAGGAAAAGAAACATGGTAAATCCCCGGTCTTATGTCCCCCAATGCGGAGATATAGTGTGGATCACCCTGAATCCACAAACAGGTCATAAACAGGCAGGGCGACGCCCTGCCGTAGTGCTTTCACCTGCAAGCTATAACGGCAAGACAGGACTGGCTATCTTTTGTCCTGTTACCAATCAGATAAAAGGTTATCCATTCGAGGTACTAATTCCCCATGGATTGCCGGTAGCCGGAGCAATCTTATCCGACCAGGTCAAAAGTCTGGACTGGCACATCCGAAACGCAGAGCTGGTTTGTACCCTGCCGCCCGATACTACCTCGGAAATACTCCAGAAATTGAATACATTGTTATCGCAATAAGAGAATATAGACAGTCACCCTTTCCCCGCTATAATTTATCCTGTATGCTCATTAAACTTTGAGGGCCTTCCTTTCTTCAGAGGTCAGGCTCGTTTTAAATGCTTCGAGTTTTTTCTTGCCCTTACTGGTTACGGTAACCTTGCCATCTTTGGTTTTTACATATCCCACCAGTTCAAGCTCCTCTATCAAACATTGAATCATCACCGGTAATAATTGAGGTTCTATTTCATCCCTCTCCTTTACTGAGAACTCGTCTGCTATTTTGTCCATCTTAATGCCGGGTTTCGGTAAAATCCTGCTCAAAATAGCCATCATCCTTCTGAAAAACATGACGCTGTCACCATCATCGGCAAGGTCAAACGCTTCGAGCTTGAGTACTACAGATGTCCTGTAGTCAGGACATACAAGCATAACATCTTTGGCGACTGTTCTCTCCGGATGCGGCGGCCAGGTGAATGACCTGGGGTCTCGCAGGAGTGACATGCCATATTTGACATCAGGTATAGTTTTAAGAACTGCCTTGAATCCGATTCCATCATACTTTTTCATGCTAGGGTCATAAACACTTGGCGCACAATACCAGAACGGATAATAGTAAGCAGATTCCACCCATCTTGGCCCTGCTGCATAAAGGTCGGCGACCTTCGTCCCGAGCATGGGTAAAAAGGCAGGACATATCCTACCCTTGAATTCTGCACCGGTCCAGATGATTTCATCGCCGATTTTGTAATTGAAATGGCATGGGTATTTTTCTGTGTCTCCTAACATGTTAACCACGGTCGCCTTTACTTTAAACATCATTACCCCCTTATTAATTTTGTGTAGTGAGTCGATTGTACATCATGGCACTATTAATCACAATATGACCCGTCGTTCGCTGTAGAATAGAAGATAAGTTTAGATATGTTCCCGTCTTCGGGTAAGCACAGGTATTCTTATAGGTGTCACCTCTCTGAGGTGACCCATTCTATTTGTTACCATTGTACCCGATTCGTACCTTTCCTACGGTCACCTGTGGACAGGTGACACGTAGCCACCTTTTCGAGGTGACCGTAATGTCTCAAATCCGCAGAACGGGACACCCTGATACAGCAGTAAATATGCTATTATACTGACTTAAAACGAGTATTATCGCACTAGAGGGTAAATTGAACGAGGTTACAAAACAGAAAGGAAAAGCAGGAGGCCTGCAGAACCTGTTCAGAGCGCTGAGCTCCAGGAACTATCGCCTTTTTTTTACAGGGCAGGGTGTATCGGTAATCGGCACCTGGATGCAGATTATCGCTATGAGCTGGCTAGTATACCGGCTCACTGGCTCTGCATTTCTGCTCGGCATAGTAGGTTTCGCCAGTCAGCTTCCTATCTTTATTCTGGCCCCTTTTACCGGAGTGCTTATTGACAGGTACAACCGTCAAAAAATCCTGATAATCACCCAAACTTTAGCAATGCTCCAGGCATTTATAATGGCAGCTCTGGTATTGACCAGTACGGTTACCGTCTGGGCAATAGTAGTCGTAAGCGTGTTCCTGGGACTGATCAACTCCTTTGACATGCCGGCGCGTCAGGCATTTGTGCTGGATGTGGTAGAACGTAGAGAAGACCTGGGTAATGCCATTGCCTTAAATTCCTCTCTGTTTAACGGAGCCAGACTTATCGGTCCCTCCATCGGCGGCGTTATAATTGCTGCGGTAGGCGAAGGTATCTGTTTTACCATCAATGGTGCAACTTTTCTGGCATTAATATTCTGCCTGCTGGCAATGCGGCTCAAACCGCCAAAAATCGAAATCAAAGAGTCCCGAATATGGAATGAACTCAAAGAAGGCTTTAGCTATGCTTTCGGGTCGGCGCCGATACGCTATCTGATACTGCTTACCGCCGTGGTCAGTCTGGTTGGCGTGCCTTATACAGTGCTCATGCCGATTTTTGCCGCCGATATACTGCATGGAGACGCCAACACACTGGGTTTCCTCATGGCAGCTTCAGGCGTGGGAGCGCTCGTCGGAACGTTATATTTAGCCGCCAAAAAGAGTGTTTGGGGGCTGGGCAGGATTGTGGGCATAGCCGCAGGCATTTTCGGCGCCGGGCTGATATTATTTTCTCTTTCCCGTTTCCTGGCGCTTTCCCTTGTTTGGATGGCTCTGACAGGATTTGGCATGATCGTGCAGATTGCAGCCAGCAACACCATTTTGCAGACTATTGCCGATGATGATAAAAGGGGACGTATCATGAGCATTTTCACAATGTCATTTATCGGTATAGCCCCATTCGGCAGTCTGCTGGCCGGTGGAGCAGCCACCGGCATAGGTTCCCCCAATACACTGATGATCGGAGGGGCTATCTGTATTGTGGCTGCAATTTTCTTTTTCATCAAATTCAGGTCTCTGAGAGATACGCTTCGCTCCGCCTATGCCCAGAAAAGCATCTTCTACAATCACCCCCACTGAATACAAACAGCAGTCTTTCCCTATTCATCACCATTATGGCCGATTTACATTTACTCCAGGTCATACTCCACATCCAGCTCCCGGGCAATCGACTTCAAGTCCGCCACCACCTTGGGGCCGAGAGGAACTCCCTGGCGGGCATAAAGTTCCTCTTTTTCATACTCCTTCTCGCCGTGAATGTAGATGCGATCCTGTCCTTCTGCCTTCGGAGCGTTCTTGAGCTGGCGCTGCAGATCATCCATAGACGCTTTGAATTCGTCAACCGGACGGAAGGCATCTACACGCCAGGCGCCGAAGAAATGTCCCAGATCAGCAGGCAGAGGTTTGCCGTCGGGAGTTCTGGGATATACCAGACTGGCATAGGCTGCGCCGGAAAGCACCGCACAAAATACATCGACCCACAGAGCCAGTCCATAGCCCTTATAACCACTCAGCAATTCGCCCTCACCACCCAGGGGCAACAGGCCGCCCCCACCTCTAATCTTAAAGTTTTCCAGCACCCGGTGCGCATCTTCTGTTCCTACGCCACGCTCATCGGTAGCCCATCCGGCAGGTAAGGGCTTTCCCAGACGGTCGTATACTTCCAGCTTGCCCCGGGGCACTGTGCTTGTTGCCATATCCATCACAAAAGGCCGCTCCCGGTTTGCCGGTGCCGCCACCGCAATAGGATTCGTACCCAGCATAGCATTTCGCCCGAAGGTCGGAACCACCAGCACATCGGCATTGGTCATAGAAATACCGATGCAGTCGCTTTCCAGTGCCATCATGGCATAATAACCGGCAATGCCATAGTGGTTGGAGTTTCGCACTGTGGTAAATCCGGCTCCTACCTCCTTTGCCTTTTTAATTGCTTTTTCCATCGCCATGTGGGAAACGGGCTGCCCCAGCCCTGCTCCGCCATCGATTAACGCTGTAGCCGGAGTTTCCGTAATTACTTTTATTTCAGGTCTGGCAAGCATTATGCCATCCCGCAGTCCATCCACATATCTGCGCAATCGAGCTACGCCATGGCTGCCTATTCCTCTGAGGTCAGCCATCACCAGAACGTCAGCCGTAATCCTGGCGTCATTTTGGGGAACGCCAAGTTTCTGAAACACACGCACACAAAAATCGGTCAGTTTTTTTGATTGGACATGTAACTCAACTTCCTCAGCCATAATTATCCTCCTCAACAAAGACAGAAAGTAATATAACATGAGCAATTTGTCATGGCAAACAATAATTGCAATCTGATTTACGAAAGTTTGTGGTTCAAAAAGACTACTACAACGCAGGCAGATAAAACAGACTAGAAATAGCCGACTCTTTAAAGGCTATTGCTCATTTCCCTGGCAGTTTTATCATAGTCATTTCCTGTCTGGTAAAGGCTAGAAGCAAGGTTACTATCAACATGATAAAAATCAAAACCACAAAAGCCACGAAGTAGCTGCTGTTGACATCAAATACGAACCCTCCTACAGCGGGGCCAATGATCATCCCGATACCATAGGTAAGCTGCAATGTGCCTGTTATCATACCGATATTCCGCATTCCGAAAGTATCACCAATCAGTGCGGCCATAGAAGTATCAAGTCCGCCTTGAGCAAAACCATAGACCACGGCGAATATGTAGAGCATCAACAAGTCTTTCGTCCATATCAGACACAGCAATGATATCGTCACAAACAGAGAACAGATGATAGCTGTCTTTTTCCTGCCTATGACGTCCGATACCTTGCCCATTAATAACCTGCCTGCAACAAAGCTGGCGCCTATTACACTCAGAACTGTTGCTGCTCCCATAGGCGATATACCGATATCTGTTGCATGGGGCACAATGTGAATTAATATAAGGAAATGACAAAAGGCGGTCAGTAACCAGACCGAACCAAAAAGCCAGAAGCTACGAGTTTTAGTGGCATCGCGAAATGAAAATTCGGCTGGTTGGTCGCCGGCAGCATCTTTGGCCTGCACGATAATCGATTCGGCTGAGCTTGAACTTGTGTTGTTTGCTGCTATTCCAGTGCCATCAGGGCTCTTTTTTAGCAGCCATGATAACGGGATAACAATCAGCCAGGCCATCAGCCCCAGAATGATATATGCCATGCGCCAATCAAAACTAGTAATGAGGTAAGCGGCAAAGGGTGCTATAGCAACCGGCCCTAAACCAATCCCCGACCCGGCAATACCTATAGCAAGTCCCCGGTTTTTATCAAACCATCTTGAGACAACAGATATTATCGTTGTATAGCACGCGCCTAGCACGGAAAATAAAAGACTATAAGTTACGAATAATTGCCAGAATTCATTAGTCTGGCTGGTTAGCAGTAGGCTTAAACCAGTAAAAAAGCCAATGAATAAGGCAATCATTCTTGGCCCATATTTGTCTACTGCCCAGCCACCTATAAAAGCAAGCACACAGCCAAAGACATTCTGGACAGAGAAAATGGTGGAAGTTGAAGTTCGAGTTAACAAAAAAGCACTTTCTATGGATTTAAAAAACACGCCAAAAGAATTCTGTAAACCATATATAACAGTACCTATTACCAGAAACGTCGCCACCACAACCCAACCATAAAAGACCTTATTTTTAAACTTCGTCATGATGTCGTCTTATAACTAAATCATTCACACAATCATAAACTTAAACATACAAATATAAAAACCTGCTAACTAATAATTTCGGGTAAGAGCTATTACTGAGCTTGTTTTTCATCAACAGGTGTAATAAATCAATAGTCGGTTATTAAATAGCTAAGTTTATCTGCGTTTTTAATAATCTGTCAATACAATTATTAGATATCAGGTATTACTCGAGATAGTCGGAGAATTCAGATAACAGACTTTTCCCATTTATCTTATCCACCGCCTTACAGGTAAATCCATTTAATGCACAAAACGATGGACTGTTTTTAGCCTACCAATAACTATGATAGTTTTATCCTGCAAATTAGACGGTATGTCGATTATGAATTAATTTGGTAAACTAAGTATATGCCCAAACTTTTCCATGATTTCAAGAATCTGTTAGAAAGTTGCTCCGAAGAGCAACCATTACAAGAATTTTTAAAAAAACACGAACATATTCTGACGAAGACATTCAGTCAAGGGGCACAATATTCCACATTGATATCCAAATTCAAATTGGCGGATGTATTAATCCCAGATTTCGTTATTATAGGACGAAGGTCAGGAACCATGTATGCGTCATGGGATGTGAACCTAATAGAAATTGAACCACCGATCCTGGATAGACCATTATTCAATAAAAAGAGACAAACTACAGGACGACTTCGGGATGCCGAAATGCAAATCATGCAATGGCAACAATGGATGAAGGTAAACGAACAGACAATTTTTGTACCAAAGGCATTAAGGGAATTGAAAAAGAAACACGCTTGGGACAAAGACCCGCAATTCTATAATCCATCGTATGGCACATATCAGGACATAGTAATATGGTATCGTATTATTATAGGACGTAGAAGTGATTACGGAGAAATTGGTTATGCATATAGAGATACCAGATGGGAAGAATCAGGTCGAAGAGTAGAAATTGTTCCGTGGGATAGACTTCTTGATAACCTTAAATCCTGGGAATTTGTCGATTAGAATTAGTAAACATTTTGGCTTTTTGTTTAACTCAGCATTATTATGCAAGCAAAACCCCCCACTCAATTTTCATATTGGGCTCACCACGTCGCTCCACAGCTAACCCCAAATTTTCCCTGAACGCATAGCCCCGTGGGGCTGGAGGCCTCTCTGGTGAGCCACGTGAGACCTGGGGCTGAACTAAGCATCACACAACCCATGGTAGGGGGATTGCTTGACACCACAAAATGGAGGTGATATACTGTTGGCAAACCCTCTACTTGAGGGTGGTAGAATAGTTTAACGAAAGGAGGAGTTTGGTCAGTTAGTTCTGTTCAGATCATCTAAGGTCAGCAGACGTAAAACCAAACCTCCCTGAAGAAAGGGAGGTTTTTTAGTCTATAAATGCGTAAAACCCCCAGGTTGAGCTAGGGGTTTTACATAGTACAGCTATATTAGGGACCCTAATTAGGATGTATGAGTGTAACACGTTTCCAACAAATGGGTCAAGCGGGTGTGTCGATAACCTCCTAATATGGCATAGTAAGTGAAAGGAGGTACTAAAGTGGGGAAAAGAACTTCAAATGAACAGAGTGCTCATGATCGGAAGGTCGGGCAAGAGGCACGGAGGTTGGAGAGAGGTGGCTGGAACGTACTCGCTGACTTACCCAATTATCAGAAGCCAAAACCAATAGGTCAGAGTGGGTTCACTCCAGACATTGAAGCTACTAAAAAGGGACACCGAAAGTTGATCGAGGTTGAGACACCAGGTAGTCTGGGAGCAGATAAAGACCAACAATCGGCTTTCCGCAAAAGTGCAGCACAAAGGTCAAATACCACATTTGACATTGTTGTAACGGATAAATAGTAAATCAGTTTTATCCGTTAAGACTTTGCACAACTAATTAAGATAGCTACATGGGTCTGGGAAACATCCAATATTAAAACAATTCCTCAGACCCGTGTCTATCTGTAAGAATGTAACTATAATTGAATTACCATGAGGAGAAACACAAATACCCAATAAGAAAAATCTTAGAAAGGGGGATAAGGTCTAGTGCAGTACACTGATATCGTTTGGACAGGCTTAGCAAGTGCTGGTGGTTTCTTGTTACTGGTTGGTCATGAAAAAGAGCTTAATAAACAAAACTGGTGGGGTGTTGGGCTCATATTTGTAGCTTTCCTGTTTCAACTATACTGGGAATTGGCTACCAATGCTGACGTCTCTGGGATAGTTGGGGTAACAATTATTATCGTGATTGATGTGTTGGTGTTGGTCTGGCCAGGGTGGTATCGAAAATGGCTATTGAAGAGAAGGTCACTTAAAACACATAATTAAAATATTCGGTAAGTAGGTGAAAGGTAAGAAATGAAACATACAAATAAAAAGCGCGAATCAAAATCAGATCCTGTATGGGACATACCTATTGGGGAGGGACTCAGGTGCGCAGCAGAATTACGGAAGTATTTATCGATTGATGAGAAGGAGTATTTGTTATTTGCTGGTCAAATATTGAAAGATTGCCGAAGTTATGTTCTCTATATCGCGTTAGATGAAGTAAAAAAGGCTTCAATTTATCTACTACGCCTTCGTGACTTTTTTGATGAAGAAAATAGTAACAACGAGCCTAAAAAAGCGGATCGTTTAGATAGGCTTGTCACAAGCAGTGTGCTTGAGGAACAACAAATGCGCATCAGGCGCTTACTCGAGCTTCTAGTTACTTTAGTGCACTTTTCGAATACAAATGAGCAATCCTATTATCGTCATTTATTGCTCTTAGAAGACCTGGAACAAAGCCTATCTACAAATAGCGATCTACAGGAATTCTGGGGGCAACCGAGTGAAAATACAAAAGACTATATCGCATTGTTAATTCAGCAGATTAGCCAAGTGGAATGTGAGATTGATCTAAAACAGTGTTGGTATTTAAATAGCCGAATTAAAATTACAAAAAATAGCAATCTACATCCAGGACATATTTTTAGTAGTTTTCGTGATCGTTTTAAAGAAGCTCTTCCTTTGATGACAGATATTGAACGTATAAACGCTGGCTATTCATACAATTGGGTATATGGCAGCTCAAGTGAAGCTATACACTATCGACCAAGCAGAGATGATTATCTTGTTAATGCAGATGATCTGATGCGCAATGTCAAAAAGTTAGGACTTTTTATTAATTTAGTACTTGATCGTTGTTATCACCTGATGGGTAAACCAGATGCACCAAGATTTAAATGCATATCTGAAAGTCTAAGCCGTTCGGATTCATCAATAATAGTCAGCAAACAAACTGTGGGTAGTGGGGAAGTTGGTGATTTCGTGTTAGTTCAGGGACGTATTGGAGAGATTGCAGAGATAAAACAATCCAAATATGGATATCGAAGTTATAAGGTTCACTACTTGCCAGATAGGCTGAAGGAAGATATACCATATGATTGGTTCCTGCCTTTTTATATTCAAATATTTTATCCAAAACAAAAGTTCCTTGAGAAATGGAAGTCTTATATTAAGAGCAATAATATACCCGATGATATTCGTGCTGTATTAAGTAATCTCACTCAGAAAGAAATCCAATTAGCTATACGTCAGACTATAATCGATTTGCAGGATTTTATTCTAAGAGATCAAATTAAAGGTAAATGGCAAGCTAAGAAAATCATCAACTTAGAAATAAAAAAAGGCAAACCCTAAAAGGTCTGCCTCTGTTTCTGTCTTGGTAGCGGGGGTTGGATTTGAACCAGCGACCTTCGGGTTATGAACTCGACCAGTTTCAACTATTATTCCCATTACTGCACTTTCTGACATATCGTTCACTTCAGCACAGAGGATAGATCTATTTACCGCCCTAACAAATATTGACATCCCTGATGTAAATTTCTAAAATACCTAGTAAGCCAAGGCATATGGCCTGCGCTAACGTTCAAAGTATGATAACTCAAAATCTCAACTTTTAAGCGGTGCTGTGTAATTTTCGACAGCACCGAAGGGGAACAGGAGGTATTGAATGGCTAAAATCGGGATTGTTACTGACACCACTAATTGTTTGCCCCCGGAATTGATCAAGCAGTACGGCATCGGCGTTGTGCCGGTCGGTCTGGTTCTGGACGGCAAGGTCTACCGCGACCAGGTTGAAATCGCACCCGCCGAATTCTGGGAAAAGTTCAAGAAGCTCAAGGAAATGCCGGGCACCAGCGCCCCCAGTCCCGGAGAATTCGAGACTGTTTTTGCCGACCTCAGCAAGCATGACGACAGCATCCTGTGCATCCTTGTTTCCAAGATACTATCGGCAACCAACGATTCGGCGGTAGTGGCTAAAAAGAACTTCCTGGAGAAGAACCCCAAGGTAAAGATCGAGATTATCGACAGCAAATGCGCCGCTGGAGCTCTGGGCTTTCTGGTACTGGAGGCAGCAAGGGCAGCCCAGGCAGGCAAGAGTTTCGAAGAGGTAATCAAGCTGGTGCAGGATATGCTGCCAAAGGTGACCTACCTGACAGCGCTGGAATCGATGAAATACCTGATTAAGGGCGGCCGCGCTCCAAAGGTGGCGGCAATCGGAGACATGATGGGAGTGAAACCGATCATCGGCAATAACAAGGAGAACGGCGCAGTAGCATCTCTGGACAGGGGCAGAGGTAAGGCCAAAACCATGGAGAAACTGGTGGATATGGTGGTCGATTTCGTAGAACCCGGTAAGCCGATACATATGATGGTGCACTATACCACTGACATCAAAGACGGCGAGAAACTAAAAGATATGGTTAGCTCCAGGTACGACTGCGTGGAGCTTTATATGACACCGTATACGCCGGTAATGGCAGCGCATACTGGCCCGGTAATATCGCTCGGTTTCTATTCGGGGTAAATCCCGAACTTAACATCTCAGCCAGCCGGTTAGCAGCCGCCGGGCCTAGTTTGGACATAAACCTGTTGACAAATGGTTAATAGCGTAGTATCATTATTGATACCATAATGATATCCTTAATTAAAGATGGATACTATAGATAGTATCATCTGTCAAATGGAGGGAAATCCAAATGACGTCAGGTTTTCTGACCTTTGTAAAGTTTGTAATTATTACTTTGGAAAACCTCGTCAAGGTGGTTCATCTCATAATATATATAAAACACCCTGGGTGGGTAACCCAAGAATAAATATACAAAACGATAAAGGTAAAGCAAAGGCATATCAAGTTAGACAAGTTCTCAAAGCCATAGAGAGATTAGGAGCACAAAATGATAGCAAGAGTAATGACGAAAAATGAATATTACACCTATCGAGTTACCTGGTCATCAGAGGATAGGGAGTATGTGGGATTGTGCGCAGAATTCCCTGGCTTAAGCTGGTTAGCCGATAGTCCGGAAGCTGCTTTTAAAGGTATACGTAATGTAGTAGCTGAAGTTATTGCGGATATGGAGTCTAATGACGAACCTATACCTGAACCACTTGCAACTAAACGTTATTCGGGAAATTTTATGGTTCGCATACCACCAGATTTACATAGACGTATTGCTATAAAAGCAGCAGAAGCTAAGATAAGTATTAATCGTCTTATCAGTACCAAGCTAGCCGAATAATAAATCTGCATATTAATTTAAAGCGGAAGCAATGCCAAACAAGTCAGACAAGAAAAACCGCTATGGCTGCTGGTATTGCTGACCATCAGTGGACACTAGAAGAAATCATCGGTTTATTAGATAACAAAATTTTTTCTAATTCAAACCAGACCACTACCAGCAGCCACCGGGCAGCAACCTTGCGGGTAAACCAGGTATAATTATCCCTGTTCAGTATGCGAAACCCCATGGAAGATTTGATCAAAAGGGCAGCCATTGACCTGTCCCGTAGCAGCTACGCCATTGCTTTAACCGGCGCCGGCATTTCCACCGAGTCAGGCATTCCCGACTACCGGGGACCCTCCGGCGTCTGGACCAAAAATCCCGAAGCGGAGAAGAAAGCCTATCGTACCTACGAGCTTTTTCTGGCCGATCCTAAAGGATGGTGGGAGGAAAGGTTAGCAGCGCCATTCGGCGCTCTGGGAGACCTGGACAAAACAACGCCCAATTCAGGCCACTACGCCCTGGCTGAGCTGGAACAGGCAGGTATTTTGAAGCGGATAATCACCCAGAATATCGACAACCTGCACCAGAAGGCCGGCTCGGTGAATGTGCTGGACTACCACGGGAACTCCTTCAAGCTGAGATGTATCTCCTGCTGCTCCAGATACGAGCAGGGTGAGTTCGACCTGGAAAAGTTGAGACTGGAAGGACGGCTGCCTCCCCTCTGTCCCAACTGCAATAAAGCCCTGAAGATAGACGTGGTCAACTTCGGTGAGCCGATCCCTTCGGACGTGGCGGAGCAAAGTCTGGATGAAGTCTGGAAATGCGATCTGATGCTGATCTGCGGAACATCGGCAGCGGTCTATCCTTTTGCCGAACTACCCAGACTGGCCAGACAATTAAGAACTAAAAAGGGTGAACAATCACAGTCTGAGCCGCATGATATCTATGCAGATGTGCCGGCTGTGACCATAATCGAAATAAACGCGGAACCGACGCCGTTGACCCAGTACAAAATATCGGACTACCTAATTCAGGGCAAGACCGGAGAGATTCTGCCGGCACTGGTCGAAGAGGTAAAACGGCTGAAGAAATAGTCCGGCAACAACGAATTTCACATAGGTAATTCTTGATCGTACTCCTCGATCAACCGCCAGCTATCGGCAACGCTCCCTACTCGCTGATTTTCAAGTTAATATGGAATCTATAATTAACCAAAATTCACGATATATAGTACAATCTATTTAGCCCATTTTAACTTGACGTCCTGATAAATCGAGAGCAGGAATGAAGAAACTGGCTGGAAATAAGCACAAAATTGCCATCATCGGCAATGGCTGTGCCGGCGCTGAATGTATTAAAGCACTGCGGCAAAGCGGTTACGACGGGGAAATTCACATACTTACGGATAGTAAGTGGCCGATTTACAATCCCATGTTAACCACTTACTACGTTTCCGGTAAAATAAACTTCGATAAGCTATTTCCATACGGTAATGGCGATGAGTTTTACCGGGAATACAGTGTAAAAGTCCATTCCAAGTCGCCGGTGGTAGCGCTGGATGCTGAAAAAAGGGTGGTTGCCAATCAGGCTGGCTTTGAACTGAATTATGATCAATGCTTAATCTCCTCGGGAGCTTCCCCTTTTGTACCTCCGATTGAAGGCCTCAGGCCCGACAGGACTTATCTGATGAGGACTGTGGATGATGCTGTCAGGTTAAAAAAGGCTATGGATAAAAAACCCCATAAGGCGCTGGTAATCGGCGCCTCTATGATAGGAATCAAACTGACGGAGCTTTTTTATCAGGCGGGAATGGAGATATGTCTGGCAGATTTAGCCGACCGTATCTTCCCGCTGGCAGCACACCCGGACTGCTCCGGCATAATAACAGAGCTCCTGAGCAAATCAGGCATAAAATTCAGGTTCGGCGTGAATCTGAAAAAAGTGGAATACAGCAAACGAGGCATAAAAGCTTATTTTAATTACGACGAAACCGAGGAGGCCGACCTGCTGGTCATCTGTATCGGCGTTCGCCCGAATATGGGGTTTATAGATGGCAAACAGGTGGAGATGGAACAGGGAGTGCTGGTCGAAGAACGGATGATGACCAATGTGCCCGGTCTTTATGCTGCCGGCGACGTGGCTCAGGGCAAAAATCTGCTCACGGGGACAGCGCAAATCATCGGCTTGCTGGCGAATGCCCGCTACCAGGGACGAACCGCAGGCAGGAATATGGCCGGCGTAAGGGAGACATTCCCGGGAAATATACCTCATAATATATCCCACTTCATGGGAATGGACTTTGTGGGAATCGGAGATACCTGCGACTACGATAGAATGGAGCAAAAGTCTGACGGTAAAAGGTTCATGCAACTTTTCTGGAGAAACGATCTGCTCACAGGGGCAAACCTTGTGGATACCTGTACGGAAGCCGGCGTTATCAAAAATGCGCTGATCAAAGGATTAATGCAAAACAAACCGGATTATTACACCCCATTGCCCGTAGTTCAAAATCTGCTTATCAGAAATATATTAGCGGAGGTAGAGAAAGCATGATGGATACTCAGAAACTGCTGAAAGGTAAAATAGCCTGCCCGGAAACCGGCATCGAGATACGAAAGTCTATTTGCGCCATCTGCGATCCGGGGCCATTGTGCGGACTCGACCTTTACGTGAAAGACGAGAAAATCATCAAGGTTGAGGGCAGTGAGAAACATCCTTCCAATCTGGGAACTCTGTGTGTCAAAGGAGCCTCTTTACGCCAATATATCTACCACGAAGACCGTATTAAAACACCTTTGAAAAGGGTGGGGGCGCGTGGTTCGGACAAATTCGAGTCTATTTCCTGGGACGAGGCTCTGAACACCATCGTTGATAAATTTAATGCTATCAAGAAAGAAAACGGCCCGGAATCGGTCGTCTTTTTTTCAGGTTTCACCAAATATTTCAGGCCCTATCTTAAACGCCTGGCCCACTCTTTCGGCTCACCTAATTATCTGACAGAGTCCAGCACCTGTTATCAGGCTATGGCTATGGCGCAAACGCTGGTCTTCGGCACACCGTCCGGACCGGACCTGATGAATACCAGATGTCTGCTTATCTGGACTGCCAACCCCTTCCATTCCGGCCATAGTAATGCCAGGGCAGTGCTGAAAGGTAAGGAAAGAGGCATGAAGCTGATCGTGGTAGACCCCCGGAAGACACCTACAGCAGCTATTGCCGACATCCACCTGCAATTGAGACCGGGTACCGATGGAGCTCTGGCTTTATCCATGGCCAATGTTATTATAAATGAGAACCTTTACGATAAAGATTTCGTAGCCAGTTATACCTACGGATTCGATGAGTACAGGGAATACGTGCAGGCTTTTACCCCCGAGAAAGGCGAGGAGTTAACCGGTGTTCCTGCCGATGAAATCAGAGCTGCTGCACGCATGTATGCCTCGATTAAACCGGCAGCTATCATGCCCAGTGCTTCACCCGTGGTACATCACACCAACGGTGTACAAAATTACCGGGCTGCTTTCTCCCTGGCCGGGTTAACGGGCAACTACGATATCAAAGGCGGCAACCTGGTTGTACCCACAAGCTTCATTCATTCCCCGGGACGAATCCCCACCAGGGAACACGAGTTCACTCAGAGCAGACTGTGGAGCGATATGCCTCCCAGGATCGGTGCGGACAGGTTCCCCGTATGGATGGATATAGTCGATGAGGAAGGTCAGTCCATGCAACTGCCGTTCCAGATTCGTTCAGGGAAGCCGTACCCTATCAGAGGTTTGATCGGATTCGGCCTCAATTACCGGATGTGGCCTGACTCTAAGGGATTTTTAGACAGTCTGGGAAAACTGGATTTCTTCGTGAACGTAGACCCCTTTATGACTGACACCTGTAAACATGCGGACATAGTGCTGCCTGCCTGTACAACGGTAGAGCGCAGCGAGCTACGCTGCTACGGCATGGGATATATTATTTTCACCAAACCGTCCATCAAGCCGCTGTACGACTCACGTCCCGATGTGGATATTATATACGACCTGGCCTCCAGGCTGGGTTTAAACGACCCCCTGTTTAAGGCCGGTTACGAGGCCAGTATAGACTGGATTCTCGAGCCCAGCGGTATTACTGTATCCGAATTAAAGAAACATCCGGAAGGAATGTTCGTACCAAACCCGATGAAAATACCTGAGAAGAAATACCTCAATGGTGGGTTTAAAACACCTTCCGGCAAGCTGGAGTTTAAATCTACGGTACTGGAGAAATATAAGGAAAAGCCCGGCTTTGAATCCCTGCCGGTATATATGCCTCCCAGGCATAGCAGGGAAGCAACTCCCGACCTTGCCAATGAATACCCGATTATTCTGAACACAGGATCAAGGTTACCTATGTTTATCCATACGCGCACTTTCCGTTTGAGCTGGACGAAAAGTCTGCGACCGAACCACCCTTCCGCAGACATCAATCCTAAAGATGCCGCCATACTGGGTATCAAACAGAATGATGCCATACGCATTGCCACACCCAAAGATTCTATTACATTGAAAGCCAATCTAACCCAGATGGTACAGCCCGGAGTAGTCCACGTTTTCCACGGCCACCCGGAAGCTGATGTCAATCTGCTCTTCGATGGCGATTACCTTGACCCGGTTTCAGGTTATCCGGGTTTTAAATCAGCTCTGTGCAAAGTCGAAAAGGCTTGAGTAAAGGAGGAACTGATCGATGGAAAATATGATTTATCTGGATATCGAACGCTGTGCAGGCTGCGGAGCCTGCGTGACGGCATGTATGGACCAGAATGATATATATCCTGAAAAAGGGCAGCCCGCTTTCAGAATGATTTATCAGGTTGAAGACGGGCAGTACCCTGCTGCCAACATCCGCTACGTCTCAATGGCCTGCCTGCATTGCGAAGATAGTCCCTGTATTATAGCCTGCCCCACCGGGGCCATAACGAAGGATCAAAAAACCAAAGCGGTTACGGTTAACAGAGACCTTTGCATAGGTTGCCATAGCTGTGCCCTGGCCTGTCCCTTTGGAGTGCCCCGCTACGATCTGGAAGATAAAATGCAGAAATGTAATCTCTGCGCCGAAAGAGTTGAGTTCGGGCTACAACCCGCCTGCGTAAAAGTATGTCCCTTCCAGGCATTGCGGTTTGAACCGATCAATAAAATCCAGGACGAAAAGCAACTCAGGTTCGTTGTCAAAGCTGTGAGCACCATACCCACGAACAAGTCCGCCTGATACTCTGCGGCGATTGCGCATTAATATTTTAAATGCGCTGAACTTCTGCCTGTATATCTTTATTGCCACAGCAAATACAGCATGATATCACTGACATTGGTGCCGGTATTTCCTGTTACTATCAACGATTTACCCAGCTCCTGAAACAGCCCATAGCTGTCATATCTGTCAATATACGCCTGCACATCTAAACCATGAGCCACAGCCCTGTCCAGAGTACTGTTATCCACCATGGCACCGGCGGCATCTGGCAAATAGTCCGACCCGTCTGTGCCCACGCTGGCTACAAGCCATTTACCTGGATACTTTTTCATCGCCAGCAGCGACACTGCCGCGTAATGCTGGTTTCTGCCGCCCCTGCCGGCATTCCCAGGCAATGTCGGCGTCGTTTCACCACCAATTAAAAGGGCAGTATATCCCGCGTATTTGCCTTCCATTATCTCGGCGGCTCTTGTCCTGGCGACTTCGACAGTATCTCCCTTCTGCTCCGAAGTTACGATAGAGGGACTAAGTCCCTGCTCCTGAGCTTTTTTCGCCATAGCTTCCAGGGCAAGCCGGTTATTCCCCACTATATGATTTTCGCAGTTGGCCAATTCTTTGGGCGTCTCGGCAACCTCACCGCGGAAGCCTTTTTCCAGATATGCCACAATACTCTCCGGAGCTTTAGCTAACAAATCATATTTCTCAAGCACCCCGTAAGCATCCTTAAAAGTCGAGGAATCGGGGAAGGTAGGGCCGGAGGCGATTACGTCCAGGTCATCCCCTACCACATCGGATATTATCAGCGAAATTACCTTTGCCGGTGAGTAAAACTTGCCTAACCGGCCTCCCTTGATTTTAGACAGGTGTTTTCTTACCGCATTGATTTCATGTATTTCAGCACCGCATTTTAACAACAGTTCGGTAATCTTTTGCTTATCTCCCAGACTTATCCCCTCAACGGGGCAGGGCATCAGCGCCGAACCGCCGCCGGAAATCAGGCATATAACCAGGTCATGCCCATTTATAGAATACTTCTCTTTCAGCGCCAGCATTCGCTCAACGCCCTTGAGCCCTCTGCTATCGGGGAATGGATGGCTGGCCTTTATTACTTTTATCCGGTTTGTCCTGTAATCTCCATCCTTACAATTGACGATGCCGGCTGTAATATTATCGGAACCTATGATATCTTCCAGTGCCTTCGACATCAGCCCGGCAGCCTTGCCACCACCGATAACAAATATCCTGCCCTTAGCCGCATTGTATTCCGTATCTTTTACCTTCAAAATCCTGCCCAGCGGGTTATAGCTCAAACTTGATTTCATCACTGTTCCGGGCAGAACGCTCCGTATACCGGCTTCGATGATAGCTAAAGCCTGCTCTCTTAAAGCTGTGGTAGCCAGTTCCCGGGTATTCTTGATAAGCATTTCAATCCCGAAGATAGAAGTCAGGCAGAAAAACAGACTATTCTCCAAACGCCCTTAGTATACGTTGTCAGCAAAAACATCAGCAAATCGATGCAAACCGCTGGTCATGGGTTCGAATTACACTGCTGGCTCAAAACAGTAGTAATAAAGGAGAAAACAAGACAAAGGTTACAAGCTTCTCTAAACGCTGTTACCTCTAGCCAAGACCCGTTGCATACGTAGCCCAGCGGCAGGGTGATACGGTCGTTTAAACGCTTCTGGATATTTCTTCATCAATTCTGCCAGGTCAGCCAGCTCAACCTCAACTAAGTATCCGCTTGTAGCCATTCCCGTAGCATTCTTAGAGGTTATTTTACGTGGAGTTATTGTGTTAATTGCCCCTCCCCTATCCAGCTCTCCCGGGATTACAGGGTCATACCGTGCTCCGTGATCCATGTATACTACCCCGGGCATAATGCGCTCAGTAACGCGGGCACCACCAAGCACAGCTCCTCTTTCGTTGTATATCTTGACCACATCACCATTTTCTATGCCCCTTGCCGCAGCATCCGAAGGATTAATCCAGAGAGGCTCATAATAATACCCGTCCGGCCCCTTGACCTTACACGTTGGAATCTCTCGTAGCCATGTTATGTCATCGTGCTGCGAATGTATTCTCCACTTCGGATGGTTTGAAACTATGAGTAAAGGATATTTTTGGGCTCTGGGGTGCAGCAGGCTTTCCTGGTGCGACTCTCCATATGGTATCCAATGTGGAACCGGCGGCCTCTCGGCATCATCAGGGAAATATTTGGCTAAATTCTGAGAATAAAACTCTATCTTGCCAGACGGAGTCTTCAATGGGTTTTTCTCAGGATCTTTGTAGAAATCAAACAAACCAGGTGCATGCTTTTTCCATTCAGGGTCAGTAGGAATAACAAAGTACCCTTTTTTCTTTAGCTCATCGTATGTTATCATCTCTTTTATCCCCGACACATCGAAACCGGTTTTTATCCATTCATCGATACTTTTACCATCCGTATACTCTTTCAATAAGCCCAGCTTCTCGGCTATCAAACACACTATCTCATAATCACTTTTTGCTTCTCCTACAGATTCAATGCACTTCTTCTCATGTATAACCAGATTGAACTGCCCGCTAAAAACATCTGACCCTATGTCAGCTTCCTCGAGCTTGGTACTTACCGGTAGTAATATATCAGCGAAAAGACAATCATTCTCCAGCCATGGATGTTGGACTAAAACGAACTCAACTTTCTCACTTCTAAGCGCCTTAACATATGAATTAGAACCATTCCAGCACGTTGTCCACGAAGGTGAATCGGACCATATCATATGTATCTCGGCACAACCTTCAACGGGATATACATATTTCTCAAACTGATCCTCAAGAGGTTCCCTGGCCACCGTGGTACCATACCAGCTAATCGGTGGATTGAGGATAGCTTCGTGAATAAGGTTCTTCGGCAGTATTTGCTTTGGCAGGTCTCCCTTTCCTCCTGTCGCTGATGCCGCCCATGCTCCCCGATGTGCACTTAGCAGGTTCGGAAATACCTTGGGCCTGGGCATAGGATAATCCTGCATATCGCACCAGAGTCCCCATTCCTGCATTTTCACCTGATTCCTGCCCGGTTTCCCCAACCCTTGCATAGCCAAGAGGAAAACTGCAAGTCTGGCTGGCTCTGTAGAATAGGGCCCCCTTATTACCGAACCTCCGTTGCCAATTGCTACTGTTGTCCGACTAGATGCCCATTCCTTTGCCAGAGAGCGAATTGTCCATGATGGAACACCAGTTATCTCAGCAGCCCATCCGGGTGTTTTGGGAACTCCATCTTCTTTTCCCAGAACATAATCCTCAAACTTTTCGAATCCAAATGTATGCGTAGCCACATACTTTTTATCATAAATTCCTTCTGTAATCCAGATATAAGCTATGGCAAGCTGCAGTGCAGCATCGGTATTAGGTCTTATGGGAATCCACTTATCGGCATGAACCGCTGCACCATAGTTTAAATCAGGGCAAATGTATATTGATTTTATCCCCAACTTCGTAAACCAGGAACAGAATCGGCTTGCCATCTGCCCATGCCATCCCCATGGGGTCGTCTCCGGGTCACATCCCCAGAATAAAAGAAGCTCAGTATTCTCTGCAATATCAGACATCAAATTAGTTTGTGGGCGCTGCTGACCGACAGGTTCCATCCCCCATACATGCTTTGCGCCCCAATACCACCCCTCCCAGCTATCTGCATTTCTGCATTGCAGGGTGTAACCGCCCAATAAGTTCAGGAGTTTCCTGTTACACCCATGGGGGCCATGAACCACTTTCGTTTCTCCATGTCCATCTGATTGTGACAGAATCGCATATGGCCCATATTTCTCTTTGACTCTCTTTATCTCACTCACTATGATTTCCAGCGCCTCATCCCACGATATCCTGATGTAGCCACTTTTTCCCCTGTTTCCTGTACATCTGTCGCCATTCGGATCCCAGTCAACTCTTTTCAAGGGATATAATATTCGATTTGGAGAGTAAACACGTTTTTTATAGGCCAAACTGAGAGGTGGTATTAACGATTTCATGGTTGGTTCAATGGATTGCCCGCGCGCCTCTATTTTCCAGGGCATGAATTCCTCAGATTTATACTTCCAGTCGTAATGTAATGGCCTGATCCGAACGATCCTGCCGTCTTTGACATCAGCCACCACGGCATTCGCATCGCGAACATTACCATTAAAACCAAGCGCTTTTACAATATGTTCCTCAGTGAATTTCTGGGTAATTTTCTTGCTCTTTGCCATTTTTATCCCTATACCTCATCTTTAAATTCAACGCGTACCCATGTGGCAATCAAGCAGATGCCGCTGTGAGAAAACTACGTTGGTAAGTCAACTATACTGTATCATGAAATATATTTATGGAAAACTATTTACATCATTGACGTCAAACTAGAATGTTGGTATATTTATACCACAGATGACTTTAATGAAAATATGATAAACGTCGAAAATCAACTTCATATAAGATTGCCAACAGAGATTTATCAGAAACTCAAGGTTAAATGCGCTCTGGAACTGATATCCATGCAAGATTATGTGCTCAATTTGATTAATATGAGCTTCCCTCAAAATTTGCCTGAAGAACAACCAGATGAGCGGCTTGAAGAGCATGAATCTAACGCACTGAAACTACTTCAACACACCCCGCTTTTCTATAATATAAACCGAAACGATCTGGCAACACTGGCGAGTAAAGCAACTCTACTCCATTTTAGTAAGGGGGAAGCAATCATCCGAGAGGGAGATTTACCAACTCACTATTATATTATTGAGAAAGGAGCTGTGATAGTTTCAAAAATTTCTCCCAGTGGTAATGAGTTTATTATTGCCATACGGTATCAAGGTCAGCCATTCGGGCAGCCCTCTTTTGTTCTAGGTGAAACTCATATTGCCGCATCGATTGCATTAGAAGACACTGATGTTTTAGCTTTCAGGCGTAAAGATTTTCTCTCTTTTATGGCCCGGAATGCAATAGTCGGAGCCAGAATTATTCATTTAGAGATGGAAAGAACGTGTTATCTATACGAAAAGATCATAGACATGATATCTTACAGTGCTCCTCAGCGGGTGGCTAATACACTTTTCATGTTGAGTTCCCATTACGGAGCGAAATTGCAGTTCACGCACAAAGACATTGCCGTGCTAAGCTGGACTACCGTAGAAACCACTTCCAGAGTCATTACCAAGTTAAAGAATCTTGGTATCCTTAATACGTCTCGTGGCATTATAACTATCAAAAACCAAGAGGAATTGCGAACTTATGGAATAAATGCTCATGCTGTACTCCCCCAGAAAAATCACGTTAGCCAACCCGCCTGACCATCCAGCTCAAGAATAACTTCAAATTCCAATACTTCTTATACTTGACAGCAATCATGGACGGTGCCACCTATCCCCATTAAAATTGAAGAACAGCAATAGAAAGTAGAACTTCTACAAGCTGTCCATTTGTGCTTTCTGACAATAAGATCACCAGCGTTTTGTCCGTGAATGAGGGGAACGAAACCGGACAAACCCCAAAAATCATATTGGCACAAATTTAGAGAAGTAGTATCTCAAAAGGAAGAGAATTAGTATGCCGTTTAAAGACCTTAGAGAATATATTGCCAAGCTAGAACAAGAGGGTGAGGCGATACAAATAGAGACGGAGGTGGATTGGAATCTGGAGGCAGGGGCCATAGCACGAAGAGCAGCAGAAAAAGGCTTGCCTGCTCCCTTCTTCCAGAAAATTAAAGGGTATCCTCCCGGATACAGGCTTGCTGGCAATCTGGCTTCCAGCTTCAGGCGTATGGCAATCATGATGGATATGCATCCTGATGCACACCCACGGGAGTTGATTAACGAATATATAAAGAGAAGGAATCACCAAATCAAACCAGTAATAGTAAAGGACGGACCCTGTAAGGAAAATGTCTTTATTGGGGATAAAGTCGACCTTTTTAAGTTTCCCGTTCCTATGATTCATGAGGGTGATGGCGGACGCTATATCGGCACCTGGCACGTGATTATCACTAAAGATGTAGACAGCGATTGGGTAAATTGGGGAATGTACCGCATCATGGTGCATGACAAAAGTTCTGTGGGAATACTCATGGCTTCGTTAGGAAAGCATCTCTGGACGATTTTCAGCCAGGGTTATATGCCGAGAAATAAGCTCATGGATGTGGCTATTGCCATAGGTGTGGAGCCTATATCGACCATGTGCGCCGCCAGTCCTTTGCCTCCAGGGATATCCGAAGTAGATGTGGTGGGGGGAATACGAGGTGAGCCGGTAGAACTAATCAAGTGCGAAACCACGGACCTTTATGTTCCCGCTACTGCGGAAATAATCATTGAGGGTGAGATTAGTGCTGGTGACGTTAAGGATGAAGGCCCCTTTGGTGAATTCACTGGATACATGTCTGGAAAGAAATTGCCCAGACCGGTGATCAGGGTAAAAGCGGTTACTCATAGAAATAATCCTATCTTAACCATGTGCTCTGCTGGTACCCCTGTTGACGATAATGCAGTGTTCTCGTTAACTAAAGCAGCCGAATTACTTGACACCCTGCGAGCACAAAGGAAACCTGTAAGCAGTGTCTTCGTGCCTCTTGAAACTACTCATATGCTTACCATAGTGGCTACTACCAAAGCACGTTACCCCGGCGTGGCCGAGGATATTGCTCATACCATCTGGGCACAGGCAAGCGCCGGGCATGAGACACCATATATTATTGTTGTTGAGGATGATATAGACCCATTTAACTTAAATGAAGTGATTTATACTCTGGTGACCAAGTGCCATCCCTCAAAAGGAATAGTGAAGCTCGACAATGCTACGGTAATAAGTATCGCACCATGGTTGAGCGTGCAGGAACAAAAACGTAAGCTCGGAGCCAAGGTTTATTTCGACTGCACCTGGCCACTGGACTGGGATCCTGAAGACGTGCCCAAACGTATTTCTTTTGCCCAGGCATATCCTAAGGATATACAAGATAAAGCTCTCGATTTATGGCATCGCCACGGTTTTTAGTTTAATTACATAAGAGCCCAAAAAATGTGAATATGGGAGTATCAGATATTTTTATTATTGGAGTTATTGCTTCTTAGTAATATAGTCGAAAAAGCAGAGGCAGTATCAGACAATAAAGGAGGTGATACTTTAAATACATATAAATTTTAATAGTATATCTTGTCGCGGAACAAAAAGTTTGTAGGGAGGGTTTATTGTGAAAAAAAGATATCTATATACGTTAATATTCAGTATTTTCTTGATTTTTATTTTGGCCTCATGCGCCACACCCACCCCATCTCCAGCACCTTCACCCACTCCATCTCCTACTCCGACACCATCAGCAAAACCGGTAGAGTTAAAGTTTGCTAATTTTTTCCCACCCGTTGCCAGGATGTCAACACTTGGCGAAGATTTCATTAAGGATATAGATAGTCGTACCAATGGTAGAGTGAAAATCACTTATTTCCCCGGTGGTTCCTTGCTCAGCCCCACAACAATGTTTGATGGTGTAGCTGAAGGACAAGCAGATATTGGTTATTCTCACATTGGTTATTACAGGGACTTGTTTCCGGCAACAGAAGTTTTAACTATGCCCCTTAATTTTGCCAGTGGCTGGGTGGACGTTCATGTCTCCAATGACTTCTACGATAAATTCAAGCCAAAGGAGTGGGATAAGGTAAAAGTACTCTTGCTTGCCGGTAATGGTCCTAAAGTAATCCATATGAGAGATAAACCGGTACGCAAGATGGAAGATCTTAAAGGAATGAAAATAAGAGCGCCCGGACGAGCAGGCGAAATGATGACCGCTCTCGGTGCCACACCCATACCCACTCCTATGCCAGAAGCATATGATGCCGTATCCAAGGGAGTGATCGACGGATTACACTTACCCTTTGAACCGCTTGTTGCCTGGAAGATGGCAGAAGTTACCAAATATACGACTAATTGCTGGCAGCTTGGAGCAGTCGACGTTTTCTTTTTAATCATGAACAATGATAGCTGGAATAAATTGCCAGCAGCTGACCAGAAGATATTCGGTGATACTGTCAATGATTATAAGGAAATATACGCCAAAGCATGGAACGATCTTGATTTCGAAGGTAGAGATGCTGCCTTAGAACATGGCAATGAGATCATTGAATTATCCCCTGATGAGGCAAATCGGTGGGTAGCGGCTATGACACCAGTAATCGATAGTTACGTTCAGGCAATGGTGGGTAAGGGCTATTCTGAGGCAGAAGTAAGAGAGTGGATCAGTTTCATCCAGGAACGTCTTGATTACTGGACTAAAAAACAAATAGAGGCAGGAATTAAATCCGCAACCGGTCCTCAGGAACTAAGGTAATTCCATTTATTAAAAATTGAATCTATTAGGCATCTACACTATGGGAGATGCTTCCCGTATGCAAATCTACACGGAAGCATCTCTTGTAGTGCTGAACAAAAATAAATCAGGGTAGCCTTGCTAAAATGGAATTTAATTCTTTATTAAACAGATTTACCAAGTTCAATCGTCTAGTAGCCAGTAAGTTCGAGTGGATAGGCCTTATCGGGTTACTTGTGGTAGCCGGTGTTACTTGCATCGATGTGATTGGCTCAAAGGCCTTTCTTTTGCCTGTACCTGGTTCCGTAGACATAACCGGACTTGCTCAAATAGTAGCAATGTCTTTCGCTGTGGCATTTACTCAAATTATCGGCAGGCATGTACGTGTAGAGTTTTTCGTAGGTAAACTATCACCACGCGCTCAGGGTGTCATTAATAGTTTTGTTTCCCTTCTATCACTGGCTTTTTTCGTTTTGATTGTCTGGAGGAGTATTGTGCTCGGCCAAACATTCCAAACCGGGGGACAGACTAGCTCTACAGTATCTATCCCTCTTTATCCATTTGCTTATTTGATTGCCCTGGCCAGTATTCCAGTCTGCCTGGTTTTCCTTGAGGAGCTTCTCCGTTCTCTGGCAAAGGCGGTAAAACCATGAGTCCAGTCGCTATAGGTATTATTGGAATCGCAATACTTCTGATTACCTTTATGATTGGGATGCCTCTTGCTTTTGCTATGGGCTTCATCGGGGTTGTGGGTTTTATATACTTGGCAGGTCCTACCGCCGGACTGGGTCTACTGGCCAGAGAAATTTTCGAGTCATTTTCATCCTTTCCATTGAGTGTTATCCCCATGTTTATTCTAATGGGATCATTTTCATACGCTTCGGGAATCAGCACCAAGCTTTATCAAACGTCTTATAACTGGGTTGGGCAGCTACGGGGTGGTATGACTATGGCTACAGTTATAGCCTGTGCTGGTTTTGCTGCCATATGTGGATCTTCAACGGCTACAGCGGCAACAATGGGGAAAATTGCACTTCCGGAAATGCAGAAATATAACTATGATGATAGTCTGGCTACTGGAACCATCGCTGCAGCTGGCACACTGGGCATTCTTATCCCGCCGAGCACTATCTTTATTATCTATGGCATAATGACAGAGCAGTCTATAGGAAAGTTATTTATTGCCGGGGTTCTACCAGGTTTACTTCTCAGTCTGCTTTTCATTATAACCGTGGCCATTCTCTGCCTGCGTAACCCAAGTCTCGGTCCCGCAGGTCCACCTACGACCTGGAAGAAAAAGGTTACCTCTCTCAGCGGAGTGGTTGACACCATCATATTATTCATATTCACTATAGGCGGATTATTTCTCGGTTTTTTCACACCTACCCAGGCCGGAGCGGTGGGGTCTGCCGGAGCCTTGATAATCGGCTTAGCAAGACGCACTCTTACCTGGCAAAAATTTATTGAGGCCGGCAAAGACGCGTTAAGGACCGCCTGTATGGTGATTTTTATTATCACTGGGGCTACCATTTTTGGTAAATTCATGGCTATATCTACCCTGACAACCGCTGCGGCTAATTGGGTGGGAGGATTGCCTATCTCACCCATGGCCATCTTATGGCTAATTATTTTGTTATACCTCATCGGTGGCTGCTTTATGGATTCTATGGCGCTAATTGTACTTACCATACCCGTAATATTCCCCATTGTTGTTCAGCTCGGCTTTGACACTATATGGTTTGGAGTAATTATCGTATTAGTTGCGGAGATGGGCGTAATCACACCACCAGTGGGAACCAACGTGTTTGTGATCAAAGGAATTTCTCAAGGCATACCCATGGAGACCATTTTTAAGGGAATATTCCCTTTCCTTATAGCCATGATAGTCTGCACTGGAATAATAGTAGCCTTCCCTCAGATTGCGACCTTATTGCCCAGCTTCATTACCTATTAAATAGGGATTGAAATTACATTGTAGTACCTTAAGAAATTAGAAAAGACTGTTTGATAGCAAAACTGGGCTTGCTTGTAAGTAAAAAGGAAATGCCTATCATGAACCAATTGAATTTACGAGAAGCAGATAGACTTGAGGTAATCGTTTTGGTTGATAATTATACTGATGTATTTATTGAAAGCACTCCTGTTGCCAAAAGACCACCTATCTGCCCTCCCAAGGCACCCCTGGCAGAACATGGATTTTCCTGTCTGATTAAAATGTTTTCTGAAGGTGAAGAGCACCAGGTTTTATTTGATACCGGTCACAGCCCTATCTGCATAATGCATAATATCGATTTTCTGGACTTAGATATCAAAAAGATAGAGAGCATCGTTATCAGCCATGGCCATGTTGACCATGTTGAAGGTCTAATGGCAGTTTTACAAAGAATCGGGAAACAGGTGCCTGTTATTCTTCATCCCGATGCCTTTGTGGAACGCCGTCTTAATCCCCCTGGTGGTCACATAGTAAGCATCCCAAGGTTAAATAGAAAAACACTACAGGAAGCTGGCGTTAACCTCGCCATGGACAAAAACCCTTCTGTAATCGCTTCCGGTTTTATCCTGGTTACTAATACGGTAGAACGGGTAACCGGATTTGAGAAGGGTTTCCCCTTGGCTGAAGCCAAAATAGAAGGCAAATGGGTGACAGACCCGTTTAACGATGATCAGGCACTGGCATTGAAGGTAAAAGGTAAAGGTCTGGTTGTGATTGGCGGCTGTTCCCATGCTGGCATTATCAACACAGTTAAATATTGCCACAAACTTAGCGGATCGGATAAAGTTCATGCTATCCTGGGAGGATTCCATCTAACCAATAAAATCTTTGAGCCTATAATAGAGCCGACAATAGAGGAAATGAAAAAGCTCAAGCCTGCATATGTGATTCCCATGCATTGCACCGGCTGGACGGCAACAAACGAGTTTGCACGGAAAATGCCTGAACAATTCATCCTCAATAGTGTGGCCACCACTTATACATTCTAATTGCCAGAGAACATCTTTGCTTTTTAAGCTGAAACTATTCGATTTAAAAATAAAGTAACGCTCCCATACCACGCAAGCTGAATTGTGCAATATCCCAAAACGATGTTACAATTCAGGGATTATGGTTAGCTCAACTCCACAAGGCAGTAGAATCCGCACCATCGTCCGGGCCTGTAAGCTGATTGCCAGCATGAGCGGGCCGAATGCAGACATACCCGAGAGCCATAAGATTTACTACCAGATGCTCGCCGATTATTATACGCGGCTGATGAAAGCCAAAGAGGAGGGCAATTTCATCGCAGCCCACACCATTTTCTTCCCGGTCGAGATACTTTACGCTATGGACATAGTCCCCATGCATACCGAACTTACCGGCTGGATGACAGCTCTGTTTTCGGGGAACTATGTCGAGCTACTGGGCACATCTTCCGAGGTCGGACTGGCACCGGAAATATGCTCGCCTTACCGCGTCTTAACCGGCGCTCTGGCTAAAGGTTCTTTACCGAAACCTGATATAGTGCTCTGGTCTAATCTGATTTGTGACAATGCCACCAAAAGCGGCGATCTGGTAATGTACCTGACCGGCTGTCCGGGACTCTTTATCGATTATCCCTTCAAGCAATCTGACTACGAGGATCAATATTTCAGGGAAGACCTGAAGGAAATAATAAGCTCTCTGGAAAAGCATTCAGGCCGCAAAATGAACTGGGATAAATTGAGCGAACATATAGCCAGAATAAAGAGACAGGTGGAGCTCTTCCGCAAGATCGATGAGCTTCGCAAAACAGTTCCCTGCCCCCTCGCCCCTCAAGACTTTTTGAAGCTATTTACCGTCGATTGCATGTTCGCCGGACAACCGGATGCCACCAGATTTCTGGAAGCCGTTCATCGGGAATTGACCGAAAAAGTCCAGGAACATAAAGGGATTTCACGTCCGGAACGTCTTCGAATAATGAACCTAATGTTTCCACCGATACTGCTGCTGGGAGCTATAGACAAAGCTTCAGCGGAATACGGCGCAGTCAGCGTTGCCGACCCCATTTTATGCCATTGGGGAGAGGGACAGCTAGATCCAGAGAAACCACTAGACAGCGTTATTGAGAAGATAAAAATGAATCCTATTATGTGTATGCACGGGCCGCTGGACGAGAAAATAAAAAAGCTGCTGACTAACTGTGCCATTCAACATAAAATCGATGGTGCCGTCCATTATGCACATGTCGGCTGCAGACAAAGTGGTGCCCTGATAAAATTTATGAAGGACGCCCTTAACGAGATAGACATACCGGTCTTAGTTCTGGACTGCGATATAATCGATACTACGGTTGCCCCCGAAGAAGAGGTCTGCCAGAAATTAAAACAGTTCTTTGAGCTTCTGGAAGAACGCTGAGTTCGGATTCAGTCAGTATTTCTATAAGCTAAATTTGCGGAACACGAATTGTCTAGTACTGCCAAGTATTGTATTATTTAACAGCTAAAAGCCCCTTTATTTTTGCGTTACCCTTGCTCGATATTAGAAATCTAATTTCCCTGCAACGAGTATATGAATAACCAAGAACAGCCTCAATCGGCCAAAACTCAACGGTACTTCTTTTACGGCTACATAATTGTGGTAGCAGCCTTAATAATAATGACAATGGACTATGGCGCCCGGTTTAGCTTCGGCGTCTTCTTCAAGCCGATGCTCAGCGAGTTTGGCTGGACCAGAGGGCTCACCTCAGGAGCCTTCACAACATCCATGCTGATCCAGGGGTCATTAGGGATATTCATGGGCCGGCTAAACGACAAATTTGGACCTAGATTAGTACTGACTTTCTGCGGCTTCATTTTCGGTCTGGGTTACCTATTAATGTCACAGGTCAATAACGAATGGCAGCTATATCTCATTTACGGGCTGGTAGCAGGCATCGGCATGAGCGGCGTTTTCGTCGCCTGTTTATCCACCGTTGCCAGGTGGTTCGTCAAAAGAAGAGGCATAATGACAGGCATTGTCATAGCCGGCACCGGCATAGGCACTTTTATCCTGCCGCCGATATCTACCTGGCTAATCGAAATCTATGATTGGCGCATGGCTTACATCATAGTAGGCAGCGCAATTCTGGTAATCGGTGTTTTAGCAGCGCAATTCATGAAACGCGACCCCAGCAAATTAGGAGCGCACTCCAGCAGTCAGAATACTGAGGAAAAGCAAGTATCTACTTTAAATGCCCAGGGGTTCTCTTTTGCTGAAGCGTTGCGCACCAGTCAATTCTGGATAATCGCGGTTATCTTTTTCTGTCTGGGCTACACGGTATTTACAGTGAATGTACACCTGGTACCGAATATTACCGACGTAGGAATTTCGGCCGTAACTGCTGCCAACATTCTGGCAGTTACAGGTGTAGTAAATGCTATTGGTTGCATTATTCTGGGTGGTACCGTCGATAGAATAGGAAGCAAGCGGGTTTGTGTAATTGGCTTTGCGCTGATAGCAATCAGCTTTTTCTGGCTGATGCTGATTAAAGAGGCCTGGGTGTTCTATCTATACGCAATTATCTGGGGTTTGGCCTCCGGTGTCGGCCCGGTGGAATCGACCCTAACCGCCGAGCTATTTGGCATGAAAGCGCATGGCGCCATTTTTGGGGTGGTAGGCTTTGGTTTCACAATTGGAGCCGCCCTGGGGCCTTTTCTAACCGGATTTTTATTCGATGTAACGAGCAACTATCAGATTGCTTTCTTCATCTGTGGGGTTCTGGGTTTGTTAGGTTTCATACTGGCCGTGACACTAAGACCTACCAGAAGTAAGGTCATTAAAATCCAGATTTCATAACCTCATCCACAGTCCCAAACTCCAGGAGCCTAGTCTTGCTCACCCGGCAGTCGGGTGCTGCCATCTCTTTTAGGAATAACTATCAAACTCAAACCTTTCATCTCAACTACCACCACCTCATCGCCAATGTTTAACTTAGACTGACAGGATGCCTTCCACAATTCGCCTCTGATTTTAATGTAGCCTGTGGGGTCGAGCGCAGTAGCCACCACTCCTTCGCTGCCTATTACGGCTTCCGGTCCGTAGACAAGCCTTTGACTGAGCGCTCTCCTGCCCATAATATAGGTAAAAGCAGAAAATCCCAGTTCAATCACCACTAAAATCGCCACTATCCACCAGGGAATGTATATATCTAAAAGGGGCAATACCCATAGCAGAATAACCAGCAGTACCGTCAGTTCCACTGCAGTGCCGATAATAGCGTAAATGGTGTAACCGAACACCGTCTTCGAGTGCGGCTTAATTAACATGTCAACAGAATTCTAAACAGACTGACATTAAAGGTCAATAGCAATTAAGTTACCGACGACAAATTCCAAACGCTGGCATTTAGAAGCATGTCTTCTACCCGCTCTGGCGACATGATATACTTAGAATCAAACAATTCTATGGAATCGATTGCTGAAGTAAAACAAAAAATCGCCAGGCTCCGGGAGCAGCTTAACCACCACAATTATCGCTATTACGTGCTGGACAGCCCGGAGATAAGCGACGACGAATATGACAGGCTCATACTTGAGCTTAAGCAATTAGAGCAACAGCACCCGGAATTTATCACCCCTGACTCGCCGACTCAAAGAGTCGGCGCTGCCCCGCTGGAAGCCTTCGGCGTGGTGGAGCATCATCAGCCACTGCTGAGCCTGACCAACGTTTTTTCCGACGAAGAGCTCGACGCCTGGCACAAGAGAGCCATCAACCTCCTGTGGAGAGACGATTTCGACTTTGTCTGCGAGCTGAAAATCGACGGCCTTGCCGTAGCCCTTGTCTACAACAACGGACTGCTGGAAGTGGGTGCTACCCGCGGCGATGGCTTTCGCGGTGAAAATATCACCCAGAACCTGAGAACCATAAGAAGCATACCGCTTTCTGTGCCGGGAGATGCGCCGCCGAGGTTTGAGGTCAGGGGTGAAGTTTACCTGTCCAAGTCGGGACTGAAAAAGCTTAATGAGGAACGTGCCAGGGAGGGACAGTCTCTTTTTGCCAATACCAGGAATGCTGCTGCCGGCTCATTGAGGCAGCTTGATTCCAAGATCACTGCTCAGCGCCCGCTGGACATCTTTGTCTATGGTCTGGGCTGGGCAGAAGGCAAGACAGTGCCGGATACCCACTGGGAAACCATGCAATATCTTAAATCTCTTGGTTTTAAAATAAACCCCAATATCGCCATGTGCCGTACCATCGACGAGGTAAAAAAATACCATACAAACTGGGTAAAACAGCGCGAAGAGCTACCTTATGATGCCGATGGCGTGGTGGTGAAAATAAACTCCATCGTTTACCAGACCGAGCTGGGTTTCGTAGGACGTGAACCCAGGTGGGCTGCGGCCTATAAATTCCCCGCCGTCCAGGGTGTTACCCAGCTTAAAGAAATCAGGATCAATGTGGGACGTACCGGCAGCCTCAATCCCTATGCCGTCCTGGAGCCGATACAGGTGGGCGGGGTAACCATCAAACATGCTGCGCTGCACAATGAAGAGGATATCCACCGCAAGGATATCCGCATTGGCGACTGGGTCACTATCCAGCGGGCAGGAGAGGTTATACCTGAAATAGTAGGGCCAATAGTCAGCCGCCGTACTGGTGAAGAAAAGGTCTTCAACATGCCCAAACGCTGTCCGGTATGCAATGCTGAAGTAATTAAACCCGAAGGCGAAGCCATGCACCGCTGCACCAATATTGCCTGCCCGGCACAGGCACTGGAGAAAATCAAGCATTTTGTCAGTCGTGGGGCTATGGATATAGAAGGAGTCGGCGAAAAACTGAGCCAGGCGCTGTTCCAGAACGGTCTGATCGAGGACGCCGGTGACCTGTACTACCTTACCGCCGAGCAGCTTCTCGGGATGGAAAGAATGGCAGAGAAAAGCGCCGCTAACATACTCAGTTCCATCGAGGGCAGTAAAAACAGAGCCTTGCCGCGTGTTATTTTCGCTCTGGGGATAACGCATATCGGCGAAGAAACAGCCGACCTGCTGGCAGAGCATTTCTCCAGCATCGACGAACTGTCCAGGGTATCACAGGAACAGCTTCAGGACATACCTTCCATCGGGCCTAAAATCGCTGAAAGCATACTGGCTTTCTTCCGCCAGGAGCAAAATCGGCAAATCATAGAGAAGCTTAGAAAAGCAGGGGTTAAACTCAAATCCGACGAGGTGAAAAGAAAAGATTTACCTCTAGCCGGGCTGGAGTTCGTTATCACCGGCAAGCTGGAATCTTTTACCCGTCAGCAAGCCGAAGCCAGAATCAAGGCCCTCGGCGGCAAAGCCGGCTCGGATGTCACCAGGAAAACCAATTACGTGGTGGTAGGTACCGATCCCGGCTCCAAGCTGGCACGGGCTGAGGCACTGGAAATCGAAAAACTCAATGAGGAACAACTCCTGCAAAAGCTAATTGAAGCTGAAAGCAAACAATAGAAATTTTTTGTCATTGCGAGGAATGAAATGACGAAGCAATCTCTAAATTTTTTAGGTGTCACCCGAAGGCGGGTAACACTTAGGAAATTCTCTCTCCCCTGGCGGGAGAGAGTCAGAGTGAGGGGAATAGATGCTCCATTGGCAATGACAGGGCAGAATAAAAAATGAAACTGATTATCGGACTGGGAAACCCGGGCAAAGGTTACGCCCATAACCGCCATAATGTGGGATTTCGCTGCATAAACCGTCTAGCCAGGCTGCACTCCATAAACCTGAAACAGCATCAATGCCAGTCACAGGTCGGCCTGGGCAAAATGTCCGGCACAAAAGTGTTGCTGGCCAAACCGAAGACATTCGTTAACCTCAGTGGCGAAGCCGTTCGCAGCCTGATGCGCAAACATAACGTCGACATAAGCGATTTGCTGATTATATATGACGACCTCGATCTACCTCCGGGCAAAATACGCCTCCGCCAGGACGGCAGCTCAGGTGGGCATAAGGGAATAAAGTCCATAATCTCAGCAGTGGGCAGCCAGGAATTCAACCGCATTAAGATAGGTATCGGACGCTCTGACGAAGATCAAGGAAGTAAAAAACACGACGTTAAAATCGTAGTCAGCCATGTCCTCAGCGACTTCAGCCCGGAAGAGGAGCAGCTTATTAAACCGGCCATCGCCAAAGCCGCTGAAGCTGTTGAGCATATCATAGCTGAAGGAATCGTTTCAGCTATGAACAAGTTTAACTAAAAAAATAATGTCTCTACCGCTCTACCTCTCGAAATAGCCAGGAGCGGGGGATGAGAGCTTACCCCAAACATGTTATAATTGGCTTCCGAACTGCTCGACTAATACCCTAAAAAAACAGGTTTAAAATGGGAAAACCCGGCTCTGATAGAAAGCTGACTATCGCCGTCATCGGCGGAGGGCAATGCTCCATGGACGAGGCCTGGCTGGCTGAGGCTGTGGGCAGGGAACTCGCCCGGCGGGGGGTGATACTGATTTGCGGCGGTCTGGGCGGTGTCATGGAGGCAGTTTGCCGCGGGGCTGCCATTGAGTCAGGGGTAACCGTAGGCATTTTGCCCGGCGACGACCCTAACTCGGCAAACCCGTATGTACAGATATCAATAGCTTCTGGAGTAGGCCAGGCAAGAAATCTAGCCGTGGTTAAATCAGCCCAGGCGATTATTGCTATCGGTGGAAACTACGGTACCCTTACTGAGATAGCATTTGCATTGAAAAGAGGCATCCCTGTTGTGGGACTGAATACCTGGTCGATATCTCGAGGCGGACAGGAAGACAAGTCCATAGTTCAGGCAGAAGACGCTGTCGATGCCGTGGAAAAAGCCATTTCTCTGGCTAAAGGACAGAAAGTAGACTGAATCGATAATGAAATCCGAAGTAACCATCAAATCCATCAAAGGCCGTGAGATACTGGACTCGCGTGGCAATCCCACCGTTGAAGTTACCGCCGTTTTATCTGACGGTGCCGCTGGTACTGCCGCTGTGCCCTCAGGGGCCAGCACCGGTAAATACGAAGCTGTAGAGCTGCGGGACGGCGACAAATGCAGGTATAACGGGCTTGGCGTACTCAAGGCAGTCAGCAACGTTAATACACTGATTGCGCCGGAACTGACGGGAATGTCGGCCGCAGACCACACTGCCATAGACCAGAAGCTAATCCAGCTCGATAAAACTCCTGATAAATCCAAGCTTGGGGCCAATGCTATTCTGGGGGTGTCTCTGGCGACTGTAAAAGCTATAGCTAACTCCTCAGCTACCCCTCTATATCGTTATCTGGGCAAGTCGGCAAAGCACATTCTGCCGGTGCCCATGATGAATATTTTGAACGGCGGCAAACATGCTTCCGATTCCACCGACTTCCAGGAATTTATGGTCTTACCGGCAGGCGCTTCCAGCTTCAGAGAAGCGCTTCGCATGGGAACAGAAGTCTACCATGCGCTTAAGAAAGCGATTAAAAAAAGAAATTTGAACACCAATGTCGGCGATGAAGGCGGATTTGCACCATCGCTGGCATCTAATAAAGAAGCTATAGAACTGATACTGGAAGCTATAGAGCTGGCGGGATATAAAGCTGGCAGTGATTGTCTCATCGCTCTTGACCCGGCGGCAAGCAGCTTCTACAGTGACGGCAAGTATATACTGGTCAGAGAGGGCGTTACTCTTACCAGCAGCCAGATGATCGATTACTACTCTAATTGGGCATCAAGCTATCCCCTAATCAGCATCGAAGACGGTTTGGATGAGGATGACTGGGAGGGATGGGCTTCATTTACCTCCAGGGTTGGCAGCAAAGTACAACTGGTTGGCGATGATCTCTACACCACCAATGTGAAACGGCTGGAGCGAGGCATTAAGCAAAAAGCCTCCAACTCAATTCTGATAAAACCTAACCAGGTAGGTACACTTACCGAAACGCTGGCAGCTATAAATATGGCTCGCCAGGCAGGCTGGACTACTGTTATCAGTCACCGCTCCGGAGAAACTGAGGACTCTTTCATTGCCGACCTGTCAGTAGCTGTCGATGCAGGATTAATAAAAACCGGTGCCCCCTGCCGCAGCGAGAGATTAGTAAAATACAATCGTCTCCTTATGATAGAAGAAGAACTCGGAGCCAATGCCCGGTTCGCCGGTAAAGAAGCTTTCTATAATCTAGGAAAGGTAAAATAATGGAAGTTGTAAAAGGAGTTTACCAGATAAAGATCCCTCTGTCAGAGAGATTATCCCACGATGATGATGCCAGGCCCATCAAAGCCAGCAAGGACAAACTGGTAGATGCTATTGAACAGAATATTCTAGGGCCACGGTCCGTATCATATGTCAACGTTTATTTGATCGAAGGCAACAAGGAAAACCTGTTAATCGATACCGGCTGGGATACGCCTGATGCCTTTTCTGCCCTGAACAAAGAATTTAAGAATTACGGCTTTACATTCAAAGATATCAGCCAGATTGTAATAACTCATTTTCACCCCGACCATTACGGGCTGGCTGGCAAGTTAAAACAGATTTGCGGCGGCAAAATAGCTCTCAGCAAAGTCGAGGCTGATTTGCTCGACTCACGTTATATCAACCCGGACGAACTTCTCAAAGAGATACGACGGTTTCTACTTGCCCACGGAGTTCCCAAGAAGGAGGTAACCAAACTCAGCGAAGTTTCCATGCCCGCCCAGAAATTAGTGACGCCTACCAAGCCTGATATCCTGCTCAAGACAGGGAAGAAAATCGTTGTCGATCCTTTCGAATTCAAGGTTTTGTTAACGCCGGGGCACTCTCCCGGCCACATTTGTCTTTACGAACCAAACCGTAAATTACTTTTCACCGGCGACCATATCCTGCCCGATATAACCCCACACGTCGGCCTACACCCCCAATCCGGTGAAAACCCGCTCGGCGGTTACCTGAGTTCATTGCAAGAGCTCCTGAAGCTGGAAGTCAACCTTGCCTTCCCGGGACATGGAGCCTCGTTCAGCGGCGTCAGGCAAATAGGCGAGAATTTGCTCCGCCACCATGAGCAGAGAAGAGCAGCTATTTTGAAAGCGCTTCAGGAGGATATGAAATCAGGCTACCAGATAGCTATGGAGTTACCCTGGAGATCTGACATAAAGCCTATAAGTTTCGAAGCTCTTCATGTTTTCGACCAGCGCCTGGCCATCATGGAAACACTGGCGCATATCGAGTCCCTGTGTAAAGATGGCAAGGTGCAAAAAATCGAGCAGGATGGCGCCATTTTATACTTCGCTGGAGGTTAATAGCTACTAATGGACGAACGCATCAGAAAAAAGGTTAAAAACCTCAAACTGGAATTTAAAGATTACCCCCAGAAGGAACTCCTGATAGCCATACCCAATCCCTACCCTGACCGTGATTATGAAGAGGTTATAGTATCATCAGAATTCACCACCCTCTGCCCGCTCAGTCCCGGGCAGCCCGATTACGCCACCATCACCATCAAGTACACGCCGGATAAAAAGATGATCGAGTTGAAGTCGCTGAAGTTTTATTTGACCAGCTACCGCATGGTGGAAATCTTTTTCGAAGAGGCTACCAATCGGGTGCTGGATGACCTGGTTAACGCCATCAAGCCCCGGAGAATGGAGGTGGTGGGGGAATGGAATATCAGGGGCGGGATTGGCACAGTAGTGATGGCAAACTACGATAAAAATAGCAAGTGAGATAGAGGCAAAGGAAGAAAAGGAGGACGAAAATGGCACCAAAAATCGGAATTAACGGATTCGGGCGTATCGGCAGACTGGTTTTTCGAGTAATAAACCAGCATTATGCCGACAAATTAGAGATAGCAGTGGTCAATGACCTCACCGATGCCAGAACCAACGCCCATCTTCTCAAATACGACAGCACCTATGGCATTTACCCCGGTAAAATCGAGGCGCAAGATAACGCTATAGTGGTTGACGGTAAGAAAACGAAAGTTATTGCTGAACGTGACCCAGGCAAGATTCAGTGGAAAGACTTCAGCGTGGATGTGGTTATCGAGTCCACCGGTCTGTTCACCGAAGCCAGCAAGGCAGCAGCCCATTTCCAGGGCGGCGCCAAGAAGGTTATCATCTCAGCGCCAGCCAAGGAAGAAGACATAACCATCGTACTCGGCGTCAACGAGGACAAGTATGACCCGGCTAAACATCGCATTATCTCCAATGCCTCCTGTACTACCAATTGCATTGCACCGGTAGTTAAAGTCCTGAATGACACCTTTGGAGTAACGAAGGGACTGTTATCTACCATCCATGCCTATACCAATGACCAGAGGCTTCAGGACATGTTCCATAAAGATTTAAGGCGGGCTAGAGCAGCAGCCGAGAATATCGTGCCTACCACCACCGGTGCTGCCAAAGCTGTGGCTCTGGTGCTACCTGAGCTAAAGGGGAAGCTCCACGGAGTCGCCTTCAGGGTGCCGGTGCCCACAGTTTCCCTGTGTGATTTTGTAGCCGATTTAGACAAAGAAGTAACCGCCGAGCAGGTCAATGAGGCCTTCAAAACTGCGGCCAATGGCAAGCTAAAGGGAATACTGGAGTACTGCGAAGCGCCGCTGGTTAGCTCGGATTTCAAAGGAAACCAGTCCAGCTCCATCTTCGATGCTCTGAGCACCTTGGTGCTGGGCGGCAATATGGTCAAGGTGTTATCCTGGTACGACAACGAATGGGGTTATAGCTGCCGTCTGGCAGACTTAACCCTTTTTATTCTCAAAAAAGGCGTTTAGCCGGAATTTGCTGCTGGCTTCCAGATTGCACTTTTAAGCAGTTCGGGTGAAATCCATTTGCGTATTGAAAACGATTGGCTGATAGACGATAAAGGCAGAAAGCTGCTGCTGCGAGGCGTGAACCTGGGTGGAAGCAGCAAAGTTCCCAGAACTCCGGATGGAGCCACACATCTGGCGGAGCATTTCTTCCAGCATCGAGACGTTTCCTTTGTGGGCAGACCGCTCCCGCTGAATGAAGCCGATGAGCATTTTGCCAGGCTACGTCACTGGGGCTTCAACTTCATCCGGTTCCTAGTCACCTGGGAAGCTATCGAGCACGCCGGGCCGGGGCAGTACGACCAGGAGTACCTGGATTATCTATCGGCCGTCCTGGAAAAGGCCGGCGAATACGGTATTAACCTTTTCATCGACCCACACGAGGACGTGTGGAGCCGGTTCTCAGGAGGAGACGGTGCTCCCGGCTGGACTCTGGAGGCTGTTGGTTTCGAACTGCGCAATTTCCAGGAGACCGGCGCTGCCGTCACTCACCAAACCTACGGCGACCCGTATCCCTGGTTTATCTGGCCCAGCAACGGGGACAAACTGGCATCCGCCACCATGTTCACGCTTTTCTTTGCCGGCAACGATTTAGCCCCCAAAACCCTTGTAGATGGAGAGCCAGTTCAAGAATACTTGCAACGCCATTACATTGCCTCTATTCAGCAGGTAGCGAAACGTGCCAGAAACATGGCTCACGTGGTAGGTTATGATTCGCTGAACGAACCAGACCCGGGATGGATCGGCTTGCCTGATATCTCAAAGCCTGCTTCAGTTCGTCGTAATGGCCCAACACCCAGCCCCTGGCAGAGCATTTTGCTCGGCTCCGGATATCCACAGGAGGTCGATATCTGGGGTCTCGGCTCCAGGCGAGCCAGCAAGCGGCAATGGCTAAACCGGCAAAGGGTACGAGCCTGGCAGGAAGGTCGGGAATGTATCTGGCGTAGCAACGGTGTCTGGGACATTGACCGTAACGGTGAACCCCATTTGATTTGTCCCGACTATTTTGCCTCGGTTAACGGCCATACGGTAGACTTTTCTGATGATTACCTTCGTCCGTTTGCCAATCGTTATGCTGCAGCAATCAGGGAAGTTCATCCGGAAGCAATTATTTTTATCGACCCGTCACCACTATGTGATACGCTTAGCTGGGGACCGAATGATGCCAAAAACATTGTTTATGAGCCACACTGGTATGACGTCATTACTCTGGTCTTCAAAAGTTTCAAGCCGTGGATATCCATAGACTTCCGCAACCTGAAAGTAGTACTGTCACCGCTGCTAATCCGCCGCTCTCTAGCCAATCAACTGAGACATTTCAAAGAGCGTTCGGAAAATGACCTCGGCGGATTACCGGTACTGATAGGGGAGATGGGCATACCTTTTGATATGAATAAAGCAAAAGCATACAGAACAGGAGATTTCTCAGCGCAGGAGCGCGCTCTCGCCCGCTGCCTACGTGCCGTTGAAGACAACCTGTTGAACGTCACTATCTGGAACTATACAGCCGACAATACCAATGCCCGGGGCGACCAGTGGAACGATGAGGACTTCTCGGTATTTAGCAGAGATCAGCAGACCGATAAGTCAGACATTAATTCCGGCGGGCGGGCATTAGCGGCGCTGTTGAGACCATACCCCAGGGCAACAGCCGGCAAACCTATCGAAATGTCATACGACATGAAAAAGCGCACCTTCAAATTCAAGTACCAGCACGACCCTGAGATACAATCACCCACAGAAATCTTCGTGCCATCCTATAATTACCCCAATGGCTACCGCGTCATAGTATCAGACGGCAAATGGGAAAAAGATACTGCCAAACAAATTCTGACCTACCGTCACACCACCAGCCAGACCCTGCACAAAATCAAAATCCTGCCCGAGGCCTGACCATTTTCAGTCTGGGCTTCGTTTGCTTTGGGTAATATCGCTTTTGTTGATTCATATAACGATGCTAATTTTTTACGGAATTCACTCAGCTCTGTATCACACTGCCACTCCTTCCATTCGGGCAGACGCGTTTTCAGAAAATGGTCCGAGAACAAGCCACGGTTTAAGAACCAAGACTCTGGCTGGAGCGATGAGTATTTAGCTTTTTGCTCACTCATTGATCCGACCTTTTCCAGAATTCACTCCTTGATACCCAGAATCTCTGTTGCCTTCTCTATAAACCTTTCGGCAGAGGTGATAACCGCTTTGGCTCCTTCCTTTGAAAATTCAGCTTCGTAATCGGCTACCTCACGTAGGTTCATAGCGTTGAGAAAGTCCCGCCCGGATTGAGCATCCAGTTTGCCCTCTTCAATGAATAAGGCTCTCAGGGCAACAGAAAGGCAAAATGGCTCTTTTCCCGGTAGCCGCGGGAGTAAATAAGAGCCCTGGCGGCATGAAACATAGCATAATAGGCTTGAATCGTTGACCACTTGTAGCACTGGTCTTTATAGCCAGCCTTTGCATCCAGCAGGTCACTCCAAGCCACCGCCATCTCTTTACCAACAAGCTCTTTGCCCTTGGGAAAAGAAGCGATTTTACCGTTCTCAAGGCATTGCTTAAACTCTTGATTCACTGGCAACCTTCTCCCATAGGATTATTCCCTGCTCTACTTCTTCAATAAAGGCCTGATCCGAGCCCTTAATTTCCAGTAATTCAACGGGTGTCTTAACTACAGCCTGTATATGGATTTCCTCAAATCCTCTAGGGAACTTGAAATTGCTGAGTATATCCAGGACTCTGTCCTTGTCATTTGACACAACGAATAAGTCGAGGTCGCTTTTGGAAGTGTCCGTTCCCTTAGCACAGCTTCCATACAGGATTATACGACTGGATGATTTCTTCAATTCTTCTATCAGAGGCTCAATCAGCAACAAATTTACCAGCTTCTTGAGCTCTAGTACAATCGGGCTGGAGTGATCTACAGAATAAAAAAACATTTTCCCTTCTCGTCTTCGTTTTAGCACACCAGCAGAATATAAGTCATTGAGGGCACCGTTGGCAGAACTATAGCCTATGCCGAGCTTACGAGCAACCTGTCTCTCGTAAAACTCCTTATCTGAAAACTTGGCAAAAAGGCTAAGGACTTTCTGGTTCACCGTAAAAATAATATGAAGGCCGAACATTAAATGTCGCTCCTGTTAATGAGCATATACTCATTATAGTGAGCGTTAAGAACGAAGTCAAGAGTGCGGCAACTAATTTTTATAATCTGGGTATTGCACGAACCTGACTTAAGTGTAGTGGCAAAGCAACAAAACTAAGTTTTGTTGCACTTTCACTCATTTTGTCGCATCTACTCCAATTGAGAAAGTGAGCTTTAGCAGTTAAATCCGATTAACCAACTATTTCACTTTCACCTTTTCACAATCCACTAATGCGACATAAATCACATACAATACGACCAACAGGAAGAAGTGCAATAGCCTCTAAAGCGTCGTTTTTTTAAAGGCCTGTTTATCTTATTTCTGCTGAAGGCATACGTATCGTTAATAAGCACAAATATACTTACATTATATCTCCGCGACTATTTTACCCATGTCGGTTGTATCATAACCACCGATGTTACCAAATTCATTCTTAAAAACTACAGAACGGATAATATTTAGCATTGTTTGAATTTCAAATGTTTGAAAATCCTCTTTTCTTATCACTAAATCATATCGCTCTTTTTTAAGGGGAATAAAATCAATATTATCGACCTGTCTCGCAATCTTTTCGCTGCCCACTGCCACATCAGCATCTCCGTGGCTTACAGCACTGGCAACTGCTAAATGAGATTGATTTTCTTTCTTATAACCTCGAATTGAGCTTCCATATATCCCGAGGAGTTTTAAATTCTCATCTAGAAGAACTCTTGAACCAGCTCCATATTCCCTATTAATCATTGTAATGTCATCCCGTCCAAAATCTGCCCAGGAAGTAATATTTTTGGGATTTCCTTTTGTTACATACAATCCTTGCATGCGGCAGGTAAGATGGATAATTACTGTAGCCACTCCGGGAAGGAGTCTTTTGACATAGGGTACATTATATTGATCGGTATCACTGTCCCATAGATGCGAAGAAGCGACATTCACTTTATTTTTATATAAAGAAATTAAACTATCATAACTACCTATATATGCCCTTAGCGCGGGAATGTTATGTAGTCTCATATAATTGGAAAGAATATCAAGAATCAAATCCTGACCACAGATAATAAAGCCATCCTGTTTTTTCCCATTGCTTAACAAACTAAAGTTGGCTAAATCATCAGATGATGAATTGAGAACAGAGTGGCTTTTCTTCGAACGTGATATATAATCCTGCACATCATTTTCAGTAAAACGGATTTTTCTTCCTACTTTATAAAAACTTATTTCACCTTTTTTAATTAGGTCATAAATTGTACTTTTACTTACATGAAGTATGTCGGCCACATCTTGAGCTGATAAAGCTTTTTCACCTTCCATAATTAATCCTCCTAAACTTCAGATAGAGTTATGAACGTAAACCGGATCAAAAATTTTAAGCTAAGTTACCTTGATTAATTGTGTGAAATAATATAACATTAGGCCTAATTAGATAAATTATTGTATTTATATCGTATTTCGTATTATATCATACATTTTCGTGGATTACAACCAGCATAAATACCAAACGGCACATATTACTATGAAAAATACTTCATCGGGGTCATCCGCTAATCCTCTAACTGGCAACAACGGAGTTGTTTCAACAGATATGAAACATACTACACGCCAGCATCGCCCATTAGCTGCGTTTCTATATGCAGGTCCTATCGGTATTCTTGGTGGTCTCATCGGCCTCGAAGGGACTGAATTCCGACTTCCTGTTCTGGCTGGGCCACTTCATTATTCAGCGAAGCAAGCTGTACCTTTGAACCTCGCCGTGAGTATCATTACGCTGCTGGCATCCTTAGCTATCCGCGGCCATTATCTCTCTTTTCAGCCGCTTACACCCTTACTGCCGACAATTTTTGCACTCATCGGTGGTGGAGTCTTTGCGGCTTTCTTTGGTCCGGCTTTAGCAGTATGCATGTCCAACAAGCGATTAGAACGTATTATCTTAATACTTTTGGTGGGAATTGGCACAGCACTCATAGCCGATGGCTTATTGCCCCAAGGCTTTCGGAGTGCTTTACCAAACCAACCAATACTTTGGATAATAGCTGGTGTACTATTTGGACTTGGTATTGGTCTTGTAAGTAGTTTGCTTGGCGTTGCAGGTGGTGAACTAATTATCCCGACAATGGTCTTTGCATTCGGGGCAGACATAAAGACAGCGGGTACTGCAAGTCTATTGATAAGCCTTCCGACCGTAGCAATGGGTATTTTCCGCTATGCGCGGCGGGGAGCTTACGCAGAACGAGGCAGCTTGACCAAAACGGTACTGCCGATGGGTGCTGGTTCAGTAATTGGCGCAATAATCGGCGGGCTGCTGGTCGGCATTGCCCCGCAGTCATGGTTGAAACTTGGGCTAGGTATTATCCTAATGGTATCAGCTTTCCGCATCTTCTATCATAGTCGTACTACTGCCCATTAATTGTATTACTTGTTTTATGCCAACAATATAAACAAATGGCTTAAATACAACATCATGGTCAGAAGGGATTATATCTGCCAAAAGATAAGCGTTTTCTAGGCTATGTAGTTATGGCATAGTTCAGCCGCGATTAACAAATATAGTAACCTAACATTATTGAGGTGACTTAAATGTACAAGAAGATGCTAGTTCCAATGGATGGGTCGAAGTTAGCAGAAGTGGTCTTGCCCTACGCAAAGGAGCTTGCTGGCAGGCTGGGTCTCGACCTGATTTTTCTGTATGTCCGTAGTCCGCACGAATCTGAGGCACTTCCCGTGTATTGAGCATGTGGCTGAGGTAGCGAAGCTTCAGTCTAAAGAAGTTCAAGATAAAATAGGTGCTCCGTCAGGAAGTAAGGTAGTAGAGGTATGTGCTGAGATGACCATGGGACATCCGGCTGAGGAAATTCTCCGTTACGTCGATGAGAAAGGTATAGATCTAATCCTAATGGCAACCCATGGCCGGTCAGGAGTTAAGCCCTGGACGATAGGTAGCAATGCTGACAAAGTGCTCAGATCATCAAAAATCCCTGTCTGGTTAATCAGAGCAGGGCTTCATCAAGATATTGCACATGATAAGTGGCCTTATAGAACGATGCTTATCCCGCTTGATGGTTCACCTGCGGCTGAGTTAGTGCTCCCACACGTTGAAACGCTTGCGAGACAGCAAGGTTCTGAGCTAATGAAAGTGACTTTACTCAGAGTTTGTGAACAGCATTTCATTACAGCTGACTACCCAGAAGCAGGCACGCTTCTAAGCTTGAGTGAGCATGTTAAGCGGCTAACAAACCATGTTAAACAAGTAGCTGAGCAGTATCTAGGACAAATTGAAAAACGCCTTGCATATACTGGCCTTGAGTTCAGGTCCGAAGTGCTTATAGGCAAGCCAGCTAATGAGATTATCGACTATGCATATAAGAATTCCCCGAATCTAATTGTTATGTCAACCCACGGTCACTCAGGAATCAGCCAGAGTGAGTACGGACGTGTGACCTATAAAGTTCTACGTGGTGCTTCTAGCCCGATCTTCATGGTGAGGCCATCCCAATCTGATTTGACTCAAATCAAATATAGGAGAAAAGTTTGAATCCGCTGGCAAAACATGTTTATCCTAAGAAGCTACCAAGAATCAACCTGAATAGTAAATTTAAATTTTTACAATCGTTATATCATTGTTGATATAGTGCAGTGATATATAATCGTCACTAGCAAATAAAGGAAAGTTAGCTTATGTTAAGGAAAGTGAACCTTGATGATGCGGTAGGGCTCGTTCTAGGGCATGATGTCACTAAGGTTATTCCCGGCAAGTTTAAAGGACCGGCCTTTCGAAGAGGGCATATTATTACAAAGGAAGACATCCTGGAACTACGCAACATCGGTAAAGAGCATGTTTATGTGATCAACCTAGAAGAGGGAGAAGTCCATGAAGAAGAGGCGGCTCTACGGATTGCTCAAGCGATAGCTGGTACGAGCTTAGAATTTAGCCAACCCAAAGAAGGCAGAATAAACATTAAGGCTAAATACACTGGTATATTGAAAATAGAAACAGATATTCTCAAGGAGATCAATTCTATTGGAGAAATCGTACTAGCTACTCTAAACAACTATACACTCTGCCAAGCAGGAACTATTGTAGCAGGCACCAAAATAATTCCTTTATACATTGATGAAGCAAAATTAAAACAGGTCGAGTGTATTTGCGATGGAACTGAGTACGTAATAGATATTCTCCCTCTGAAGAAAAAGAATATAGGAGCAGTAATCACAGGGAATGAGTTATATAGCAGAAAGAGGATAGACGCCTTCCGCGAGTTTATTAAAAGAAAGGTCGAGCAATTGGGTTCGGTAATTGAGCACCAGATTATTGTACCCGACGACGAAGGAGCAATCGCCAACGCTATTCTGGATATAAAGGCTAAAGCGTGTGATATTATAGTCGTTTGTGGTGGGTTGTCCGTTGACCCGGATGATGTTACTGTCGATGGTGTGAAAAAGAGTGGTGCTCGTATAATATCCTACGGTGCGCCTGTAATGCCGGGGGCAATGTTCCTCCTGGCAGATTTGGACGGTGTTCCTGTACTCGGTGCTCCCAGCGCGGTGATTTATAATCCTACGACTATAATTGACCTTGTGCTGCCTAGGATTCTGGCAGAGGAAAAGGTTGGCAGAGAAAAGATAATTGAACTAGGTCATGGAGGTCTATGCCTTAATTGTAAGAACTGCTCTTTTCCTGTCTGTCCTTTTGGCAAATAGATGCAGGTTTCTTGTGGGAACGCTTTATAGGATTGATGTTCTCGGGATTATATACTTGATAAAAGATTGTAGCTTAGGAAGCATTGCAAGTTACCAATCTCTATCGCATAACCCTCAATCATTCTGTTATCGCCATACTTTTTAGCGAATCATGCAGGATTATTTACTCTATTTTCAATCGCTTGCCTAAAATGTTGCTATCATAGCATTGACCGTTTACTTCGTAAACGAGCCCGAAAATAATCTTCCTGATCTGCTAATTCAATTTGTCTTCAATAAAATGCGACATAAATCACATACAATACGACCAATAGTTAATAAAATATATTAAGTTAATTGATAAAGGAGGTTAACCAATGAATATCATCTTAAGAAAGGACGGCGGGGAGAGAGCTTTAGTTCCGCTCTATCGTCCATGGGATCTGCTTGATGAGGTAGACACATTTGCCAGGGATATGTGGGACGCCTGGAAACCATTCTCTCTGGAGCACGGCATGGTACCCAGCACCGACATATATGAGGAAAAAGATCAGCTAGTGATGAAGACCGAATTGCCGGGTATCGACAAGAAAGATATAGACATAAGCCTTGAGGGTGACAGGCTGACCATAACGGCTGAGAAGAAGGAAGAGACAAAGGAAGATGCTACTCATCATACTCGAGAAATGTACTATGGCCGATACTTCCGCTCGGTGATGCTTCCTTACCCGGTAAAGGAAGATAAAATTTCAGCCACTTACGATAATGGCGTACTTGAGCTGAGACTTCCCAGGGGTGAAGGGGTCAAAGCTAAGAAGATTGAAATCAAGGCACAGGTCTCTGAGGGTGAAACCAAAAAGCAACTACGGAAGCCCAGACAGAAGAAGAGCTAATATAACGATTTGGTAAAGGTGCTAAGGGAATGAGGTCAACCTCATTCCCTTAGCCGTTTTAACGCAGCCTTAAAGATAGGGCGGGGAAAAGCGTACAGGCCAAGAGCCAAATATCTTGGAGAGTTCTGACCTATTTGTTATGATTATATTCAAAGGTCGCTGAAAATTATTTAATCCAATCCACTTTATCCCTCCATTTCAGGACAATTTCGGAGTAAAAATGGTAAAGAACAAATATAAATCGAAGGTAGCCCTGGTAAGGTGCGATACCTATGACGATGAGGCTGTATTAAAGGCTGTGGAGACGGGAATCGAGCTTATCGGCGGCATGTCAAGGTTTGTAAAAGCAAATGAGAGAATATTGCTGAAGCCAAACGTGCTCATCGGTGCCAATCCAGAAAAATGCATTACCACTCACCCTGCGGTTTTCCAGGCTGTGGGGAAAATCCTGCAGCAACACAGCGCAATCGTCTCTTATGGTGACTCTTCCGGTTTCGGTAGCTGTAAATTAAATATGCAGAGAGCAAAGCTGAAAGAGATAGGAGACAGGTTTAACTTCAAGCTGGCTGATTTTGATAAGGGAAAGAAAGTCAAACACCGAGATTCATTGTTAGTTAAGAGTCTGGTGCTCGCTAACGGAGTACTGGAATCAGATGGTGTGGTGAACCTGCCGAAGTTAAAAACCCACCCGCTGATGAGATTTACCGGCGCCGTGAAAAATATGTTTGGCTGCATACCGGGACTGCTTAAAGGGCCGTATCATGCCAAGCTGCCTGACCCATATGATTTCGCCTCCATGCTTGTGGACATCAACACGTTTATCAGACCTCGTCTTTGTATCATGGACGGCATTATAGCCATGGAAGGAAACGGCCCCAGGAACGGGGTACCCAGGCAACTGAACGTTTTACTTCTTTCCGATGATCCCGTCGCACTGGATGCCGTTGCCTGCAGAATTATAGGGCTTGACCCCGGCATAGTGCCCACTTCGATACAGGGAGAAAGAGCCGGGTTGGGTACTTACCATATTGAGAATATTGAAATATTCGGCGATGAGCTGGAATCTTTTATAGTAAATGATTTCGATGTTATCCGGACCGCGCCAGGCCATTGCAGTACCGGACGGTTACGGGCATTTATTAAAAACAGAATCTGCGAGAGGCCAGTTATAACCGATAAAATAAAATGCACCAAGTGCGGCACCTGTGTGAGTATGTGTCCGGTTGAACCCAAAGCTGTTGACTGGCATGATGGCGACAAATCAGTTCCGCCTTCATACAATTATGATCGCTGCATCCGCTGCTTTTGCTGTCAGGAGAATTGCCCTACGGGGGCGATTTCTATCAAAACGCCGATATTGAGCAACTTGCTGTCTCGAATATAAAACTATACAGCCTGTGATAGACTTTGTAATGCTGCTGATCAATATTCACAATCGCTTTTAGTTGGGCAAGCAAGCACTCATTAAATTCAGATAGAATTAAGAGGAACGAAAGATGCTTCCGGAAAAATATGCTGTTACCAGTTTTCTCGAATCGGAAAACGAAATATTGATCTTACTTCGCAGCGAACATGTCATCACTTACCCGGGTAAATGGGGTGGCATTAGCGGTTCGTTAGATAAAGGCAAGACGGCTGACGAACAGGCGATAGTTGAAATAGAAGAGGAGACCGGCCTATCCAGAGAGCACCTTAGATTAATAAAAAAAGGAGAACCGCTTATTTTCGACGATGCCAGTCTTAATATCAGGAAGGTGATCTATACATACCTCTTTCATATAGAAGACCGAAGTAAAATCAAGATAGACTGGGAACACAAGCAGTTAAAGTGGATAAAACCCGAAGACATAGATAAGTATGATGCCATGCCCAAACTGAAGGAGACCCTGGCACAGGTACTATCCTGGCAAAACAAAGATGCCTCCAAGAAAACAACCTGGCGATAGAAATATCCTGCTGCCAGCTACCGTCAGGTCATCCTGGTATAAACCTTGGTTGTAACATTTTCCACGAAGCTATGGAATTTTTGGATAAGAGCCTTGCCTTGCGGATTCTGTTCACCCATAGGGAGGACTTTCTCAAAAGTGGCCATGTCCTGGAACTCCATCCTCTTCACAAATGAATCCTCGCCACGAGCCTGCCATACGTTATACCCCAGACAACCGTGCGATTCCCAGTAAGGTTTGGTGCCTGACTTGACGAAATTGAAAAACTCTTCCTGCTTCTCTCTGGGAACTGTGAACATAAATACTAGCTCGACCATTTAAGCCTCCTTCCATTCCATAAATCCTGTCAGTTATAACTGCAATCTACCGAAAAGGAGTTCCCCATTTGTTGGAGTAAGTTATTTCATCGATACTCTTCCTGGTCCTCTGTCCCAACTTATCCTTAGCAGATTCATCATATGAATCTTTAGCCGGATATGAGACAACAACGGAGACTACACTCCTCACCTCAGCCGGAATGCCCAGTACTTTTTTAAGCTCGTCCTCATCTATACCTGCCATTATATGAGTTGCCAGACCCATATCGGTAGCGGCTAATACCATGTTTTCCACAGTCAAGCCTAAATCGAACATGTAGTATTCCTTGCCGCCTATAACCGAGTCGTCATTCGGGTTGGCACAGACCGATATAATTACAGGTGCTTCTTTTGCTACACGGTTCACCTCACTAAAAGCCCTGTCTACCAGAGTTTCAATGAGTTTACGGTCCCTGACCACAACAAAGCGCCAGGGCTGCTGGTTACGTGCCGAAGGCGCCATCCTGGCAGCATCCAGGATTTTGTCGATTTTGTCCTGCTCGATTTCACGCCGTGATAACTGCAATTTCAGGCTGGCCCTCTTGTAAATAACTTCCAATGTTTCCATTATTTCTCCTTTCGTCAGTTAAAAAATTGCATATAGAGCTATCAATTCAGCCACTTCAAATATGCCAAAACATAATACACCATATGGTGCATTTTTTGTAAATTTCAATCTGATATAGCTAAGAATAGACTCATATCAGCAGAGTAACAGGCACTTGCCTCTTGATAACCTGCATTTAACGGCTTTATACTAGGTGGAGAAAAGGAAAGAGTGATGCTCCATAAAATCCTCATCGTTGAAGACGACCCCAACTTGCTGGAGGTTCTTAAGTACAATCTACAAAAAGAGAACTATGAAGTAATTACGGCCACTGATGGTGAGCAAGGTCTAGAAGTCGCTTTGAATAGGAGCCCTGACCTCATTATCCTGGATATAATGCTTCCTAAAATGGATGGCTTCGAAGTATGCCGCATTCTGCGCAGGAAAATAACGGCGCCTGTGTTGATGCTTACGGCAAAAACCGATGAGACTGACAAAGTGGTGGGTCTGGAACTGGGCGCAGATGACTATGTTACCAAGCCTTTTAGCATGAGAGAGCTGCTAGCCCGTGTCCGCGCTATGCTCCGTAGAGTTCAGATAACTGAAACACTCTCGTCCGCAGAAAAACCTTTACATATAGGAGATGTGGAAGTCGATATTGAACGACATCGGGCGTCACTCAAGGGGTCCGTTTTAGAGTTAACGCCAAAAGAGTTCGATTTGCTTGCCTTTCTGGCTAAAAATAGAGGACTTGTATTCAGTCGTGAAAAGCTCCTGGAAAAGGTCTGGGGCTACGATTATGCTGGAGACTCCCGCACCGTGGACGTGCATATCCGCTGGTTAAGACAAAAAATAGAACCCGATCCTGCCAATCCCAGGCTTCTAATCACAGTCCGGGGAGCAGGATATAAACTGGAAGGCTAAATTTGTTTAGAAGCATCCAATGGCGCATCGCTGTACCTTTCATAGTTCTTATACTGGTATGTATGGGAATTCTGGGCGCTTATCTGGGAAACTCTGTTAGAAATTCTCAAATCGACAACTTGCGTTTTCACCTGGAGGAAGAGGCTAAGATTACAGCCCAGGCCAGCCTTCCTTTTTTTGACAAACCCGATGAACTGGACATTTTCGCAAAGAACCTGGGACAACAAATAGATGCCAGAATCACCATTATCGCTCCGGACGGTAAAGTACTGGGTGATTCCCAGGAAAACCCATCAACCATGGAAAATCACTCTAATCGCCCCGAAGTGATCGAAGCACTTTCCTCCAGTTTTGGAACGAGTATCCACTACAGCAGGACTCTGGGGCAACAGATGATGTATGTTGCTGTGCCCATATCAGATCAGGGAAGAATACTGGGAATAGCCAGAACAGCACTTCCGCTGACTGCCGTGGAACAGGCTGTGGGGCAGATAACCACCACCGTTATCTTGGCAACAGTCATAATCATGGTACTGGCTATGGTGGCAGCCGGTATTATTGCTCGGGCAACCACTAAACCTGTCAGGGAATTAACCAAAGCAGCAAAAAGAATCGCCGCTGGACAACTCGATCAAAAAATACCGATTCAAACCAGGGATGAGATAGGACAACTTGCCCGCGCCTTTAATGAGATGTCTTTAAACGTTAGTAAAATGGTAGAAACCGTTATTGCCGAAAAAAACAAGTTAACAAGTACACTGGCAAATATGGCAGATGGTGTCATAATGACCGATTTTGAAGGTAAAGTGCTGCTAACCAACGATGCGGCAGAAAAATTTTTCGATTTAAAAGGGCAAAGTGTGACAGAGAAATCTCTGATAGAGGTAGTACGCGACCATGAAGTCGACACGTTGTTAAAACAATGCCTGAAAGCCAGCAAAGAGCAGTCTATTCAGTTTGAATCCAGTGCAACAAAACGGTTCCTCAGAGCAATTGCCGTCCCGATCGCCAACGATAAACCGAGCGGGGCTCTTCTACTGTTTCAAGACCTTACAGAGGTTAAGAATATACAAACGATGCGCAGGGAATTGGTTGGCAATATATCGCATGAACTGAGGACGCCTATAGCCGGAATCAAAGCGATGGTAGACACCTTGAACAACGGCGCAATCGACGACAGGAAAGTAGCGAAAGATTTCTTGAACAGGATTGATAGCGAAATTGACAGGCTGGCACAAATTGTATCCGAGCTAACCGAATTATCCCGAATCGAAACCGGTACAGCTAATCTCAAAATGGAACAGGTAAACCTTAATCTACTCATTGAAGACATTATTACCCAGCTGAATCCGCTGGCGGCAAGGCAGCAAGTGACTTTGTCCACAGAGCCAGCAGAGGACTTACCAATAATCAATGGCGACAAAGATAGAATTCGGCAAACACTGGTTAATCTAATTCACAATGCTATCAAGTTCAACCGCCCTGGTGGAAGCGTAAAAATTGCTACCCAATCCGATAAAAATATAGCTACAGTAAGCATATTTGATACAGGGGTGGGAATCGCCAGAGAAGACCTGCCTCATGTATTTGAGCGCTTCTACAAAGCAGATAAGGCTCGCTCGACAGGAGGAAGCGGACTGGGACTGGCCATTGCCAAACATACCATTCAAGCCCACGGGGGCACTATCCGAGTGCAGAGCGAAGAAGGCAAAGGGTCTACTTTCAGCTTTAGCCTTCCCGTCAATACAGGCCGCTAACAGGCAAACCCCAAAATTTAACAAATCTTTAACAAATCCTTAAACCGCCCTTAAAGCTAGTCCTTTACTATATTTATAGGTTTAGAAATATAAGTAAAGGAGAAAGAATGTCAATTTTCAAAAAAATGAGCGCAAGGTTTATGCCACTATTTGTCGTTGCGCTTGTAATTGCTCTGGCTGCGGTCGGTTGTTCTCAACCATCTACAGCCCCGACCTCATCCCCAACGTCCACGCCTGAATTATCCGGGGAAATTACAATTGCTGGTTCAACCACTGTTCAGCCCGTTTCTGAAATGCTTGCTGAAGCATTTAAGGTAATGCATCCCAAAGTCAATATTGTAGTCCAGGGTGGTGGCTCCAGCGTCGGTGTCAAATCTGCATCTGAAGGAACTGTTAATATCGGTGCAGCTTCTCGAGAAGTTAAGGAAAATGAAAAGGGTCTGGGACTTAATGAGTTCGTCATTGCCCGTGACGGCATCGCCATCGTGGTTCATCCATCTCAGACAGTGAAAGGATTAACTAGAATTCAGGTACGAGATATCTTTGCCGGCAAAATTACGAATTGGAGCGAAGTTGGCGGTGCTAACAAATCAATACATATCGTCGCCAGGGAAGAGGGCTCTGGTACCCGTTCGGCTTTTGAAGAAATGGTAATGAGCGAAGATGCGTTAATCGCTAAAGAGGCAATCCTTCAGCCATCTAACGGCGCTATCAGAACCACTGTTGCCGGAGATCCGGATTCAATCGGATTCCTGTCCTTCGGTTACCTTGATAGCTCAGTGAAAGCTGTGGACATCAATGGTATTGGTGCTACAGTCGAGAATGCCAAAAGCGGTACCTATCCTATCGTACGCCCACTTCTCTACCTCACCAAAAGTCAGCCCAGTGGACTGGTAAAAGCCTATATCGACTTTGTACTGAGCCCTGAAGGCCAAGAAATAGTATCAAAGGATTATCTATCAGTTAATTAAAATATTAATAAAAATATTGTCTCAGGAGAGGTAGTTTTGCAGACTACTTCTCCTAACTACGTGAAAATACTATGTCTCGTTATTTTACTGACCGCTTAGCCAAGTATCTGGTTTTCATAGCCGGCACTGTATCATTTGTGATACTGCTGGCTATAGCAGTGTTTATAATAAAAGGCGGCATTCCCGCTTTTGAGCAAATAGGGATACTGAACTTCATCTTCGGTACCGAATGGCGCCCCGGTCAGGACCAATTCGGCATACTTGCTATGATAGTCGGCTCTATCGTAGTTACAGTGGGTTCTCTGATACTGGCCATTCCGCTCGGCATTGCCTGCGCCATTCTGCTGGCAGAAGTAGCTCCGCACAGGGTTCGCCAGTTTCTACGCCCCGCGGTGGAGCTTCTGGTCGGCATACCTTCGGTTGTCTACGGACTTGTCGGGCTTGTACTCCTGGTGCCGGCAATACGGCAAATCGGGGGCAATGGCTTCAGCGTCCTGGGAGCTTCCATCGTGCTCATGGCAATGGTGCTACCAACAATAATCAGCATTAGCGAGGACAGCATAAGGGCATTACCATCACATTATAAGGAAGGGGCTCTGGCTCTCGGTGCCACACAATGGCAGACTATCTGGAAAGTGCTCCTACCAGCCGCTCGATCGGGGATAGGCGCTAGCGTTGTTCTGGGCATGGGGAGGGCTGTCGGTGAGACTATGGCCATGATTATGGTCATCGGCAATTCTATCGTTTTTCCAAAATCACCATTAGACCCGGCACGTACCCTTACAGGGAATATAGCAGTAGAGATCAACTATGCAACCGGTGTGCACGAAAGCGCCCTTTTTGCCACAGGTATAGTCCTGTTTGTATTTATTATCCTGCTCAACAGTATTGCAGTAGTAACTTTGAAGAGGGGAACCCATGTTCAGGCTGCAGCCTAAAACCACCCAAGGTATAGCCATGGTCTGTATCTGGGGAGGCGGTATTATCACGGTCCTGATTCTGGTGGTAGTAATCGGCTATGTACTGGTTCAGGGAATCCCAAGTATAAATCTTGAATTCCTACTTACACCACCGAAGGGTGGGTTGTCCGGCGAAGGAGGGATATCTACAGTTATCATATCCACTATTTACCTGGTGGTGATTACAGTGGTCATACTGGTACCAATCGGGCTGGGCGCTGCTATCTATCTGGCTGAGTACGCACCCGCTAACAGATTAACCAGCATTATCCGTTACGGAGTTGAGACACTGGCAGGTGTTCCTTCCATTATTTTCGGACTCTTCGGTTTTGCTCTTTTTGTGACCGTGCTCCACTTTAACTTCTCTATACTATCTGGAGCTCTCACACTTGTGTGTCTGTTGTTACCAACCATGATACGAACATCAGAAGAAGCCATTAAGTCCGTACCATATTCCTTCAAAGAAGGAGCCTTAGCTCTGGGCACAACCCGATGGCAAATGATATCCAGAGTTTTGATTCCAGCAGCGCTTCCCGGCATTGTTACCGCAATCATTCTATGTGTCGGCAGAGCTATCGAAGAGACAGCCTGTCTTTATGTGACACTGGGTGGTAGTGCTGCTATGCCAACTTCGATCCTCTCCGGCGGCCGAACGCTGTCTCTTCACGTTTTTTACCTGGCTATGGAGACCAGGGCTTTCGATAAAGCCATGGCCACCGCAGCCGTGCTGATAGTTACAATTATCGTAATTAATACGCTTACTAACTGGCTTTCTCACAGATTTCAAAGGAAAATGAAAGGTGCTGGCTGATATGGTAGTGAATCAAAATTCGTCTAAATGCCTTAATCAAAAATTAGGGGTTAAAGACCTCAACCTTTTTTACGGCAATTTCCAGGCATTGCGTAATATCACCCTGGAGATACCGTCATGCGCCGTTACTTCCATTATCGGCCCTTCCGGCTGCGGAAAGTCTACCTTCCTCCGTGTTTTCAATCGCATGAATGACCTGATCCCCGGAGCGCGTATTAAAGGGGAGGTTCAAATCGATAGAATCCCAATCTATGGCAAGACAATCGATGTGGTCCGTCTACGAAAAATGGTAGGCATGGTATTTCAGAAACCCAATCCCTTCCCCATGTCTATATTCGATAACATTGCTTTCGGCCCCAGACAGCATGGCATGACAAATCGGTTCGAATTAGAGAATATAGTAGAGCAAAGCCTGCGTCAGGCAGCACTGTGGGACGAGGTTAAAGATAAATTAAAGCAATCGGCCCTGGCTCTCTCCGGTGGTCAGCAGCAACGGCTATGTATCGCCAGAGTACTGGCGGTTGAGCCGGAGGTTATCCTTATGGACGAACCTTGCAGCGCACTGGATCCCATAGCTACATTAAAAATCGAGGAGTTGATGAAGAATCTGGCAAAGAATTACACTATAGTCATTGTAACCCACAACATGCAGCAGGCTGCCCGCGTCTCGGATACGGCTGCTTTCTTTATGATGGAAGAGGATCGTGCTGGCATATTAGTAGAATATGGAGCAACCTCTCAGATTTTCACCAATCCCAGAGATAAACGTACAGAAGATTATATCACCGGACGGTTTGGATAAATCTGATAAGGAGTGTAGGCATGGAAATACGGACGACTTTTCACAAAAAGCTCAAGGAAATCCAGGACGACATTCTGACCATGGGGAGTATGGCAGGCAAAGCTATCTTGAGCGCCACCGATAGCCTTAAGAGAAGAGATATAGAATCAGCGCAACAGATAATTGCCGATGACCAAAAGATAAACGGCAAGCGATTTGAGATTGAGGAGAAATGCATTCAACTGATTGCCACCCAGCAGCCTATGGCCAGTGATCTCCGTGTTATTGTTGGTATCCTCAATATCATTACTGAAATGGAGAGGATTGGCGACTATGCTGTTGGTATTGCCAGAGTTACAATACTGATTGGCGATGAACCCCCGCTAAAGCCCCTTGTGGATATTCCCCGGATGGCAGAAAAGACTTCAGATATGCTGCGAAGAACCCTCGATGCTTTTATCAACCGTGACGCCGAAACAGCCAGGAAAATCAGCAATGAAGATGAAATCATAGATGAACTCTATGACCAGGTATTTCGGGAGTTACTCACCTTCATGGCAGAGGACCCCAGGACTATTACCCGGGCAACCCGTCTTATATGGGTGGCTCATAATCTGGAACGCAGCGCCGACCGCGTGACTAATATCTGTGAGCGAATTGTTTTTATCGTCACCGGTAAGATGGAAGAGATCGGCGCTTCAAAGTACTAGACAGGTTAAACCGGTAACTATGGCTAGATGCGATCTCGTTGGACAGAGCCCGAGCTGCTTCTCACTAGATAAAGCGTTCGAAGCGTTCTTTTTCCGCCTTGCATATAGGGCAGACTTCGGGAGGGGCTTCACGGGCACATAAGTAACCGCAAACCTTGCACCGCCACACCGGCAAGGGAAACGAAGAAATACTACTCTCCGCCGGTTTGATCGCTACCTTACTCCTCTCTTTAGGCGGCGGACGCCGCTCCGGGATGGAACCATAACGTGCTGCGCCCCGGGAGACATATAGACCACAGTAGCACGTACCGTATTCGCTCAGGTCAGGGTCACGATAATAGCAGGGACAGATAATGTCAATATCTTCTTCTTTTTTACCCGATGCCAGCCGACAAGGGCAGGCTCTATAACCATACCTTCCCTGGTTAAACATCAACCCTTTTACCAGCTCCTTGGTAAACTCTGTATGGGGATTAAGATGGTAGCCACTGGCTTCGGCTTCGCCATTAAGCCTGTAGTATAATTTATCGATTTCATCGGGGGTTACCGGTAATTCGTCGATCATAGCTTTAAAGCCTCTCGGATTTCGTCTTCCTTAAACCCAACTATGCATTTATTATCGTTAATCACCGTAGTCGGAAAAGAACAACTGGGGTTCCACTTCTCCACAGTGTCCATAACTTGAGCTTTTTCCACTTCTCCCAGAAGGTCAACATTGGTATAGTAATAGTCTACACCCAGGTCATTCAGCAATTTTTTGGTTTTGTTACACCAGGGACAGGTGCTGAGGGCATACAATACTATCTTGCCTGCATTCTTACCTGGAATATGCTCCAAAGCCATACATTACCTCCTCTCTCCTTCTATAGTATTCATCCTGCTACCATAATATAGTGTGCTGGAATACAAGTGCTTTGTCAACTCTAACATAAATGTCTCCAGGAAACTTTCTTCCCTCCCCCTTTGATAAGGGGGAGGGACACAGGATGAGAGGTTGACGAATCAATTAAACCTTTTCCATCGTTTTTCGTTTTACTATATAATACCACCAGTTTAACAGAGGTTATCTGGTGGTAAACGAAGAACATATCGTACAACAGGCGGTAAATGGCAATCAGTGGGCCTTTACACAACTATACGATATTTATTTCGACAGGATATATCGTTATATATATGTTAGAGTAAAGAAACAGGCTGAGGCAGAAGATTTAACTCAGGAGGTATTCATAAAAGCTTTGAAGGCAATAGGGTCATATAAAATAGGCAAGACGCCCTTTTCTGCCTGGCTGTTCCGGATTGCCCATAACCAGGTTATCGACCATGTCAGAAAATATGCCAGGAACCTGGAGACGAGTCTGGACGATGCCCCACCGACTGTTGGGAGCGAAGACCCGGTAACCATAACAGAACAGAGATTCGAAGTCGCAGAATTGAATGCGGCTATGATGGAGTTGCCCGCAGCTCAGCAAGAAGTTATTTCACTGCGTTTTGTTGCCGATCTGCCGATTGCTGAGGTCGCTAAAATTCTGGGCAAGAGCGAGGGCACAGTAAAAGCTCTGCAATTCAATGGTACGGTATCGTTACGGAAATTACTGGCTGGAAGAATATAATGAGCAGGCAATTACAGGACATTTTCGAAGAATGTGTTGAACGGCTGCGCCAGGGTGACAGCATAGAGAACTGTCTCAACAGTTACCCTGAAGTGGCGGCTGACCTTGAGGTATTGCTCAGAACCTCCCTCAATGTGAACTGGCGTGCCTCTATGGTGCAACCTCGGCCTGAATTTAAAGCCCGCGCTCGAGCCCAGTTTATCGGGGCACAGCAGTATGCAGCACAGTTAAAAGAAGTCAGGCCAAGGCCAACTATCTTTAGCCTGCAGCGTGCCTGGGTACCGGCATTAGCCGTGGTTCTTTTGCTGATTTTCTCCAGCGTAGGCACAGCAGCGGCAGCGTCCAACGCCATGCCTGACGAACCGCTGTATCCCGCCAAAATCGCCACAGAGCAGGTACAATTAGCCTTCGCCCTCTCTAACGAAGCCAAGGCTGAACTCAATGTCAAACTGGCAGAAACCAGGTCACAGGAAATTGCCACCATGGCCACCCAGGGAAAAACCGAACAGGTGGTGGCAACTACGGAGAGGCTATCCCAGAATCTGAATGCAGCGGAAATTGCCATCCAGAATATCGAGAGGACCGAAATAAGGCAAACTCTATCCGTTCCTCAGGAAAGTACTATAACACCATCGGCACAACCTGAACCAATAATGCCGCCTGCTCCAGCACCGGCACCTCCCAGACCCGATAATTCGGAAAAGCCTCAGGATACGACAAGGGCTGCAGGAAAAGAGCCTGGCTTATCATGGGAGAAGGCTTCAACTGACAAGGTGGAGAGATTGAGGCAATCGTTAAATGCCATCATTTCTAAAAATGTGGTTATACTGGAGAATGCAAAGAATGTAGCACCGGACCAAACCAAACAAGCTATCCAGGAGGCTATCGACATATCCAATAGTAAACAAATTGAACTGCAAAATCAGCGGCCTGAAATGCAACCCAAGCCACTTGAGAACAATGGAAACTCCAAAGGTTTTACTCCCGAACCAACAGGAAATAAGGATGAAGGACAGAGACCATTACCACAAAGCACCGGAAATGAAAATGAGGAAACCCAGACACCTGAAAAGTCCGAGTCCATAACCACTACTGACCCAAATAAAACATCGACTACAAGGGACACCAGTGAGAATATCGATAAATCGTTGACCTCCACCACGGACAATACCTCCTCCACTGATACGACAAAACGGTAACTGCGCTTTCCTACTATACTGGCCTGCCATTGCCAGAAATTTCTCAGGTCACCCTCACCTTAATCCTCTCCCATCGAGGGAGAGGAAATTGGTTCTCTCTCCTCTGGCGGGAGAGAGTCAGAGTGAGGGGATATGCTTATAACGACTCCATCTAAAATGTAAGGGCGTTCCTTCAGGTGCGCCCTGGGACAGGGCATCACAGCCCTGTCCTCTTAAATCCGTCTTCCGTTAACTCACAGACTCTATCAGTACCCCCGCAATAACAAAAAAAGACCAGCTCTGGCTAAACCTTTTCTTTTTTCATCCGTTTTTAATTACAGAAAACAGTGAAGGCCGACATGATAAACGAGAATAACCAGCCACCTAGCAGAAAAAGGAGCACTATCATGATTAAAAAAGCTACAATAATCGAACTGCTGATTCTATTAATTGCCGCCGCTATTCTAATCGTGGCGCTTTTTTCTTTTAACGTTAATGCTCAGGAGCTGGCGAATCCGGCCAAAATCAGCGCAGAGACAGATCGAATGGATAATCCTGCTGGATCAAGTCAAATATTAGACCTGACTGTTTTTGAAAACTGGTATAGTGAAGTAAAAGCGGCTGCCCTTACCTGCTTCACTCTGCACTCCGATTTCCCCGCCATGTGCTTCCACCAGACGCCTGGCAATAGTAAGCCCCAACCCTGAGCCGCCGGTTGCTCTGGTCCGTGACTTATCCGCCCGGTAGAAGCGCTCAAAAACGTTAGGCAGGTGTTCCGCAGATATGCCCTCACCGGTATCAACGACGTCTATCTCTACGTGTTCCCGAACTTGCTTCGCAGTCACGGCTACAGTTCCACCCTTGGATGTATGGGTTATAGCATTCTCCAGCAAATTGCGCAGCACCTGGCCGATACGCTGTGAGTCGATATCGCATAGTGCAAGCTGCTCAGGTAATTCGATGGTAAGGGTGATACCGCCGGCAGCAGCCTTGGCGCTGGCAGCATCCACAGTTTTGTGAATAAGTTGTAACACATCCTCCGCCTGTCGAAACAAGCTCAACTTACCCGCCTCGGCAAGAGTCAGTTCCTGCAGGTCATCTATCAGCCGCGATAGCAATAGCGAATCTTCATGAATCGAGTCAAAGGTACGAGCATCCGGTTTTATCAGGCCGTCACTGACCGCTTCCAGTTGCCCCCGGATATTAGAAATCGGAGTCCTCAGTTCATGAGCGACATCACTAACCATATTACGCCTTAACATTTCACCGCGTTCAAGGCTCTCAGCCATGGAGTTAAAGGTTCTGGCCAGATCGGCCATCTCACCTTTGTCGCTGACCTGAACACGATGGGAAAAATCGCCATCGCCTAATCGTTTAGCAGCCACAGTGAGAGCTTGAACCGGTTTCATAATTCGACGCGATATGAAGAGAGTTACCACTATGGCCACAATAAGTGCCAGTACACCACCGAGCAACAAGAAACGATTCAGTGCTTTAATCAGCGCGGCAGATGCCGATTCTGACTCGTTACGAAGTATATACAGCGTACCCAGACTGCCACCATCGGGCCTCGGCGCCAGAGGGATACTGGGAAATTCCGCCTTATACTGTTCTCCTATGATCTCACTCTGGGAATCGGCGACAACGATTCCACTGCTGTCAGTAATTATCACACGCCGCTCGTAAAGCGCCCCCATCTGCTCGATGAGCGGCTGAACTCCCTCCCAGCTACCAAAATCAAAGTAATAGCGTGACAGCAAACGCTCAGTTCTACCAAGGCGAATATGATCAATATATTCCTCATATTGCCTGATTTCTCCGCCAATGGTAATGCTGATAAAAATAGACCCCATCCCGATAGCCACCAGAATTACCAGGATGAAAGCCGCCAGCAAACGAAATCGCAAAGTATAAATCACGTGATAAAACTCACCAGCAAACAGTTAAGCATCAACTGGTTTTAGTCCCAAGCTTGTAACCTGCACCGTATACCGTCTTTATACGTACTAAATGGCCGTCAACCGATTCCAGCTTCCTTCTCAGGTTATAAATATGAACATCTATGGTACGGTCGAAGCCTTCAAAATCATAGCCAACAGACATATCAATAAGCTGTGCCCGGCTGAAAACCCTGTCCGGCTCTCTGGTCAGTATCCCCAGCAACTTGAATTCTATAGGCGTAAGAATCAGCAGGGTGCCAGCAAGGTTCACTTCATGTCTGCGGAAATTCAGGGTTAACTCTTCATACTTAATCTCTTCTGGACCACGCATCAGTGCCTCCTCAGGAATACGCCGCAGCACAGCCCGAACTCTTGCCGCCAGCTCTCTGGGGCTGAACGGCTTGGTTACATAATCATCTGCTCCCATATCCAATCCTGCCAGTCGATCATTTTCAGTAGTTCTGGCAGTTAACATAATTATAGGTACGTCCGACTCTTCTCTAAGCTTGCGGCAAACTTCCAGACCATCCATACCAGGCAACATTAGGTCAAGCACAATCAGGTCAGGATGGCCTTCACGGGCAAGTTTTAAAGCCTCGATGCCATCATAAGCAGTCAATACTCTGTACCCGTCCCGATTAAGGTAGAGCTTCACCAGTTCAACGGTTTTGGCATCATCATCAACTATTAGTACCCGTTTATTTGCCGACATAACAGCTATCTTGTTTATTTTATATTGCTACCAATTCAATAGTATAACCTAATTGTTAAGAAAGTATTAAGGTAAGTCCTGGCCACATATATTTTTAACAATATTTTGCCAGCACCAATCAAATTTAAACAGTCTCCTAAAAATAGAAGAGGGGGTTTAAACCCCCTCTTCAGATCGACAACCAAGACATTACGTCAGCATTAATAGGTAGAAGATTCCGACGGCTGGCCTTCCACACAGGGTGGTGGCCCAAAACCTGGTTCACAGTGGCCTGGCCCCGGTCGTTTGCCACCGAACTCACCCTTATCTGGCAAGGGCAACTCCGGTCTGGCCTTCAACCATGCCTCGATCTCGTCAGCCTGTGCCTGGGTTATTTTCCCCGCTTCTACCAGCTTATCAAGATTTCTGAGACCAAACACGGGAACGTCAACATTCGGTTTGGATTGCATCCATGCCTTGAACGCGTCCAGTTGCTCCTGAGTTATTTTGCCTTCAGTAACCATATCCTGAAGCCTTTGATCAGCCTTTTCCTTGAACTGCTCCCGCTGTTCGCTCATAGCCTGTTTAAAGGCATCTTCAAGCTTCTGCTGGTCGATACCCAGTATCTCGGCGACTCTGGTTAGCAGCGTCTGGTGCGGTCCTGTACCATCGTTATTATCCTGTGCCAGTACCATTCCGGTTGTGCCGGCTACCAGTGCCACTGCAAGTAACGCCGCAACCACAATAAACTTCTTGGTTCTCCACATTTTTTCCGTTTCACCTCCTTGGTAAAATATTAGTATTGCTCTCATGTTAGCATAACAATATTAACTTCTTATTAAGATTTACAAAATCTATCAAATTCTTGCTCTCTTCCTCCATTTGTCATTGCGAGGCACGAAGTGCCGAAGCAATCTCTAAGTCAGGAGTAAGACGCAACAATTACCACGCTACGCTCGCAATGACAATTTTTTAAACGCCACCAAAAAAGCAGGCTATTTCCCTAGGTGGCACCTGCCCACAGGTGCCCCTTTGTGCGGTCACTCCGAAGGCGGGATGACACGTAGTTGAAAAGCAAACTATTGGAAGTAAAAAATGCAGGGTGTATAATTAGGGCTAATTATTTTTAATAAAATACAAAACCTTTCTTAACAATTTGCAGACAGAGAAGAGAATAAAATGTCTGACGATCACAGAAAGCTAACTGAGGGGGAACGCAAATGATGATGGAAAAGCGTTGTCCTTTTTGCAAAGGACAGGGTACATTACCGGACCCTGCCGGAGTGTTATCTAAACTAAAGCACTGCCCGGTTTGCATGGGCCGTGGCTCCAATCTGGTGCCCAGGGATGCCAAAGAATGCGGCTTCTGTAGAGGCAAAGGAAGAGTTATGGCCGAGAGCGGCAGCGACAAGCAATGTCCCGACTGCGGCGGCATCGGCTCAGTGTGGTAAAAAGACAACCCGCAGCAGCGATTACAATAGACGATCTACTCAACAGGATAGACCCGGATGGCAGCTTCACCTTGAACAGGGCACTGGGCCTCACAAATGCCGCAGCCAATGCATAAGTCCTCTACAACCTGCGGACGCTGTACTCCCGCTCTCCGACCCTGTCCACCACCTCCACCTCTCAACTGGATTGCCTTGCCGGGCACAGGGCACATTTCCTCACAGACTATGCATTCTCGCCCCTCAGCCCAAGGAATACACTTATCTCGATTAATGACCGCCTTACCCAGAACCGTATGCCGCTTCTGCTCCAGAGACAATTCTGGGATAGCTCCCGTGGGGCAGACCTGCCCGCAGGAGTTACACGAGTAGTCACAATAGCCCCGGCGCATTATCATCTCCGGCGTCCACACGTTTTCCCATCTGCCTATAGATGGACTTGGCTGTATCACACCGGTAGGACAAACCTCAACACATTCACCACAACGAATGCACTGGCTCAGCAACATACCTTCGTTAGTGCCCGGTGGGCGTATAAGCTGCTGTTTCCTGTCACCTAAAAGGGGTACGAATCTCAGTAGCGCCGCAGCGATTGCGGCCACACCCAGAGAAGCCAGGAACCGCCTCCGCGAAGGATCATATCGCTGACTTGCCGCCAATCCCTTTTGTCCAGAGAAAGAGATGGCCTTAGTGGGACAGATGTCCACACACTCCAAACAGGTGGTACATTCGGCAGCGCTGGCAGCGAATTTCTTTTCAGGGTCGATAGCACCTGTATGGCAAATAAGGGCGCAGCGCCCGCAGGATATGCATTTCTGCTCATCAACTCTATGTCTTACCCTGGTAATTCTGGATAGCAATGCCAGAAGCCCACCCAGGGGACAAAGATAGCGGCACCAGAAACGCGAGCGAATAGCATTGAGCGCCAACACTACTACAAACAACAGGGCTATCAGCACATTAGGCCAGAAAAAGGACATCTCCGTGAGCAGGACACCACGTACCAGCCCGTCGAACCATTCTACCGCCGGCCTTAGCAAATCGATGTTATATAGCGCCGTTTCCGCTCCGGTAATCAACAAACTAACCACGGGCAGCACCACGGTGGTAATGGAGCGAAACAGCAGAGTTATGGGATCTAAGAAGACCAGCGTCAGGCTGCCGAACAGAGCAGCAATCAGAATGACAAACATTAAAAAGTATTTAACCTGGCGCCAGTATGAAGGTATATCCAGTTTATTACGGCGGACATGGCGTGACGGTATCCAGTCCAATATCGAACCCAGCGGACAGAGCCAGCTACACCAGACACGCCCAACAAGTATTGCCAGCAACAGAAAAATAAAACCAAGTGCCATAGGCGCTATCCAGCTCCGGCTGATTAGCATAGACGAAATCCCTATCAACGGATCGAGATGAAAAAAAAAGTCAGACGGCAGAAAGGTAGAAAACTGCTGTGTCGTTCCCAGTAGAAGATAAAGAAACAACAGCAGCACCAGTATCTGGACGGCAAGCCTGGGCCAGTGCCATCTTCGAGGGCCTGCGGCAATTTTTTTTGTTTTCACACTATCTTCAGTCATCATAGCAGCATCAATCTATACGTTCATTTCTTCAATCTTTATGCTTTTCAAGTCCATTGTCCCCAAGCCCATTTGAGCGCCGGCACGGACGGCAGGTATGTCACCGCCAGTGAGACCAAAAAGGGTAGCAGCATAGGCATCGGCAGCTACAATGTCCGGGCTGGCAATAATGGTGTTGGTCATCTTTACATCGTCCAGACTGCCACCCGTAGGGCCGTGGTTAAGCAGGATACGCACGGCATCCACAATGGTCAGTCTGGGTCGCAGCAGGCTGGCAAGATCGGCAACGCGCTGCCCCAGATTAAAATGAAACTGAGCACGGTCCTGAATCAGTCCCATGAGGTTCTTCATCCCTAGAGTCAGCCGTGCCAGGCTGTGATGCTTGGCAACTGGCACATTGATAATCACGTTCGCATCCAGAGCATCGCCATAAACAGGCCACTCTTTGATATCAATTCCATCAGGAATGGCAGTCTCTCGAAATTTAATGCTGGACATGACTTCCATTTGCCCCCCAGCGGCACGCACTGCCTCCTCTATTCCGCTGCGGCTATAAGCCTGCTGTGCCGTACCGCCAAAAGGAAAATCCATCACCCTGACGCGTCTGGCTCCAGCACCCAGACAAAGCGCCACCAGCGAGCCAACCACCTCGGGGTTAGTAGTAGCTGCATATTCCGGGGTATGATAGGCAACGCAGATATTGGGCTTGATGATAACATCGTCACCCGACTTAACAAAGCTTTCGATACCACCCAGCGCCTTGAGCACTGCTTGAACCATGGCAGCCGGGCTCTCACCACGAGCTACAGCCAGATAAGCCCCACCCTGCGTGGGAACAGGGGTTCTTGATGAAAGAGGTGCGAGAGCGGGGGCAGGCGAGACCGCAGGCGACTTCTTGGGAGCACAGGCAAGCCAGGAAAACATTGTCCAGGCCGCAGCAGTGCTGAGCCCAAGAGCCGTCATCCGTT